>Ga0335078_10005320_pt1 | contig 19044 bp, 16 predicted proteins | sample Lox_Sample_32_FD_206711 | JGI IMG/M metagenome (GOLD analysis project Ga0335078, IMG submission 206711) | Soil microbial communities from Loxahatchee National Wildlife Refuge, Florida, United States - Lox_Sample_3.2 | ecosystem: Environmental > Terrestrial > Soil > Wetlands | place: USA... | reverse complement strand
GACCGAGGCGCCGATACTGGCCAGCATCTGCTTGGCCGCGTCCGCATATTTACCGGTCGGCTGCAATTCCAGATACTTGTTAAATGCCTCAGCAGTGCCTGCCGGCGCCACCATCTTTCCGTCCTTGCCGGTAGACGCTTTGCCGATCAGATCAACGCCCTTCCAGTAGTATGCGTCTGCGCGATTCGGATCCAGCTGGATGGCTTTGTCAAAGGCTGCGATAGCCTCATCAGTCTTACCGGTATTGGTTAAGACGGCGCCTTCGTTGTAGTAATACTGAGCAGCGTTCGTCGGGTCCGCCTGAGCGGCGGCGGCATAAGTCTCGATTGCCTTGTCGGTCTGTCCGGCCTTCGCATAAGCATCGGCGAGCTGGCCCAGGTAGGGGCCATTATTCGGCTTGATCGCCAGCGCTTTCTGATAAGACTCGATCGAATCGGTATACTTCTTGGCTCCGCGCTGGGCGTCGCCCAGGTAGGCCCACACGAGATCCTGGTTAGGATCGACCTGGGTTGCCTGCTGCAGAATCGTAACCGCCTGGTCGTAATTGCCCGCCCCTTCCAGATCCTTCGCCTGCTTGAGCGTGGCATTCAAGCCCTTGATCTTGGTGTTCTGCGCCTGAGCTGCTTCTGCAGCCTTGCTCTGTTCCGCCGCGATCGCGGCATCTTTGGCCAGGTCGAAATCCACCTGGCGCTCGTCGGTCGCGGTAATCACGACATTGCCGTGCGAATCGACCTCCTGGCCGTTCAGAAAGAGGGTAGCCCGGTAGACTCCCAGACCAATGCCTACAGAGTAGAACGCACCCTTCGAATTCGTCTTGAGCGTGTACTTTGTTCCCGTCTGGGTACCAACGAGTTCGACCGTGGCCCCAGAAATGGGCTTGCCATCTTTGTCTTTGACAACACCCTTGACGACTCCCGTAATTTGCGCCCACACCGGGGCAGAACACATAACCAGCAACAGCAACATCAGGGAAAAATTAAGATATTTCTTCATGGCTCCTCCAGCGCATGAAACCGAATGAAACCCTCCCGCAACGGTCTCCAGCGTTGATTTTCGAGATCTACCTTCATGAAAGGTCCTGAACCGCAGTCGGCGACAGGTAGGGAATAGGATCGACAGCGCCCGCCGCTGCAAAGGCCCGCAGCCGTAAGACGCAACTGTCGCAACTGCCACAAGCCAGGTCGTCGCGACTGTAGCATGACCACGTTAAATCGAAGGGAGCACCCAATTCAAGGCCATGCGTCACAATCTGGGATTTACGCATTGCGATCAGCGGCGTCTCAATCCGGATGCAGCCTTCCTTGGTTCCGGCTCGCACAGCCTCGTTGAAAGCGCGATAAAACTCCGGCCGGCAGTCCGGGTAGCCTGAACTATCTTGCTCCACCGCTCCTATATAGATGCGTTCGGCGCCCAGCACCTCCGCCCAGCTCACTGCCGCGGAGAGAAAATGCGCATTTCGGAAAGGCACATAGGTCACGGGTATCTGTACGCCGATCTCGGTTCCAGCCTCCGGGACACCGATCTGATCGTCGGTGAGTGCCGATCCGCCGATGGCGCGAAAGAATGGTGTGCGAACGATCAGCCGCCTATGTATCCCCAGTCGCTCGCAAATGCCGAGGAATGAGGCCTGCTCGCGGGCCTCGGTTCGCTGACCGTAACTGATGTGCAGCGCAGCAACCTCATTCGCGCCAAAGTTACGCACCGCCAAGGCAGCGCAGACAGCCGAATCCATGCCACCACTGAGCGACACCACGATTTTGCTCTGAGCAATTGGCACTTGGCAGTTGGCAGTTGGTCCTCGAATCTGCAGATTCGGCCCAAATGCTAAGTGCTAATTGCCAAGTACGGCGCACCGAACGGTGCGCTCACACGCCCTTCAGCGCCGGGTCCCAAATGAACTTGTGGATCTGCAAGCCCAGGCGCGCGTTCAATTCATCAGCCAGCATCCACTCGGCGAGAAGTTGCGGATCCAGCAAACAATGCGAGACATCACGGCTTCCCGTCGCGTCCTTGCGAAAGGCGGGCGAGAGAATTACTGAACTCACCCGCGACCCCAGCTCGTGATGGCGAATAAACTCACGCGCAAATTCGTAATCCGTTCGGCTGGCTATCACGAACTTCAGTTCGTCGCCCGGCCCAAGAAACTTCAGATTCTCCATGCGAAATGCCTCGCCCTCACCCGAGTCGGGACACTTCACATCGACGATCTTCACCACCGGCGACGGAACGCGATCCAGCGGCCTCTCGCCGCTCGTCTCCAGCAGCACTTTGTAGCCCCCTGCCATCAGGCGCTCCATCAGTAGAACGGCCTCGCGCTCTTGCAGCAGCGGCTCCCCGCCCGTAAGCTCTACCAGCCCACCCTTGGGTGATAAGCGCTGGACTTCCTGCATTACCTCCTCGAGCGACATGCGGCTGCCGCCCTTGAAGGTGTACTCGCTGTCGCACCACACGCATCGCAGATTGCAGCCTGCCAGGCGCACGAAGACGCACGGCACGCCGGCATACGACGACTCCCCCTGCAGCGACTTAAAGATTTCGATGATCTGCATGGTTCGGAGAAACGGACGCCCTTCGGCTGCTCGCTCTTCGCCCTTCCCGATACCTGTTATCGACTTCCTCTTTTCGATCGTTGGCGGTAACGCCGAGCTCACGCTCTGGCGAAAAGCTAACAGCGCAAGGCGAATTCGCGAATCGCGATGACGTTACTCGCTGTACCGGGCCGTTGTCGTATCCGTCTCCCACACGATGACGTCCTTAACCTGGACGCGCCCGCTGGTATCCTGTTTCAGACGCCCGTTGATCTCGTCAAAAAAATACTTTGCCAGATTCTCCGCGGAAGGATTTATGGTCGTAAACGGTTCCAACTCATTGATCATTTCATGGTCAAGGTAGCTGATCGCTGGACGCAGAATATCCTTCAACTCCTTAAAGTCGAGGAGCAACCCGGCCTGGTCGAGTTCGGCGCCTCTCAAGGTAACGCGCACACGATAGTTATGCCCGTGCGGCTTCTCGCACTTGCCGCGATAGTTGCGCAGGTAGTGCCCGGCAGAAAACGTGTCTTCAACGGTAACTTCAAACATGGTGTGGGCCGCAGCTTGAGCAAGCGCACAGCTGCAACTAACAGCTATTCTAGCGTGTTTGGCGCCTGAGATCGCCGCTCAGCGCCTCTCAATCACGCCCGCAAAAAATCCGTCGCACGGCTGCAATCCCGGAATGGTACGCAAGAACTGCCCGCGCAGGAGTAACTCCAGATCGTCCCAAACCAGTTCACCGCTTGAACGCAGGCGTTCCAATTGTTCGCGGCAGTCGAGCAATTCATATTCGTGTTCACCTTGCAAAACCTCTTCGATGACCGCTTCATTTTCCGCGCGTTCGAGCGAACAGGTGGAATACACTGCGCGTCCGCCCGGTGCCAGCTGCCGCAATGCTGCCCGCAAAATCGCAACCTGTTTCTCATGCAGGTCGACAAGATCCTCTGGCTTAAGCCGCCACTTGATCTCCGGATTGCGCGCCAGCGTGCCAGTCCCGGAACATGGCACATCCGCCAGGACGCGATCAAACCCGCCGGCTGCTGGGAGATTCAGCGCGTCAGCTTGAATCACCTGAACATTGGCTGCCCTGACGCGCCTTCGCAGCAAATCGGCGCGGTGCGGATGCAGCTCAGCCGCGATAATCTCGGCCGTGGGATTCCGCGCAGCCAGCGCAGCAGTCTTTCCTCCGGGCGCAGCGCAGCAGTCGAGCAGCCGCGATCCTCTGCCCACCAATGCGGCGACCAGTTGCGAAGCTTCATCCTGGATGAAGACGCGACCCTCTTGAAATGCGCGCGTGCGGGTGATTTCTCCGCTGACGACGATCCGTGCAGCGGCGAGCAACGCGCCGGGAGCGAGTTCAACTCCTCCCTCACCCGCTAACTCTCGTTCGTCCTCGGCACTGTCGAGGCGAATGGCCGTGTTCGGAATGCACTGGTCGTGTCGACAAATGCTATATGTTCGGTCGACTCCATACGCTTGCACCCAGCGTTGCACGAGCCATTCCGGATGGGCGAACTCGCGGGCAAGAGTCGAGGCTGTCCACTGAATCAAATCCGAAGGCGGCTCGATTTCGGCGACCCCGATCTTTCTGAGCACCGCGTTCGCAAAGGCTGCTGCCGATCGCTTATGCGCTCGCTTGACCAGTTCGACACTCTCATTGACCGCAGCATGGGCGGGAATGCGGCTTAGAAACTGCAGCTGGTAAACGCCCAAGCGCAACGCGGTGAGCACTTCCGCATCTATTTTTGTTGGCGGGCGCCCCGACGCCGCAGCCAGTTTTTCATCCAGCCGCGAGCGCCAGCGAAGGACGCCCATTGCCAGCTCGGTCGTCAAGGCGCGATCGGCCGGGCTAAGTGCTTCCATGCGACTCGAATGCAGGAGCTCGCTCACATAGGCGTTCTGCTGATCGATTCGTAGCAAGATGTCGAAGGCTGCCGTACGTGCGGGGGAAATGGGCATGACAAGGACCTGACGTCTTAGTTCATATCTAGCTTATTTTTCCCGTTCTGGGAATTCGCCCGCGACGAACGTGCGCGGCATCATTGACGAAAACGTGCGCCACCACCAACAATCGAGGTAACCATAGGAATAGTTACCCCGATGCGTATTCTGGTGGTTGAAGACGACGCTCCACTGGCCAACTTCGTTCGCAAGGGTCTTGAAGCGGAGCATTACGCCGTCGACGTGGCTTCCGACGGCGAACGGGCTCGTCAGATGGCGCTCGAGAGCGACTATGATCTGGTCGTACTTGACCTCAATCTCCCTAAGCTGGATGGCATCGGTGTGCTCAACGCCATCCGTCCGCAAAAGCCGTCTCTCCCGGTCTTGGTTCTGACGGCGCGCAGCCGCATCGAGGACCGCGTCCAGTCGCTCGACACCGGAGCAGATGATTGCCTGATCAAGCCCTTCTCTTTTACGGAGCTGTCCGCGCGTGTGCGGGCGCTGCTGCGGCGCGGCCCGCGAATTGTCGAAACGACCCTGCGGGTGGCTGACCTCGAGCTCGACCGTGTTGCTCGAAAAGTCGAACGCGCCGGCAAGAATATTGAGCTGACGTCCAAAGAGTTTGCCCTGCTCGAATACCTTATGCGCAACGCCGGCCGCCGGGTCACCCGCGCCATGATCGTCGAGCACGTCTGGAATCTGTCGTTCGATACCAGCACCAATATCGTAGACGTATACATTAATTACCTGCGCAGCATTTCCAGCATGTATTCCGAGTTGCAGACGGCGGATTCCTCACTGAACTCCGTCGTAACCGCCCTGCAAGCGGCGATAAGCCTGGGAACGGAAGGCGCCAACGGCACCATGACGCAGCAGAACCGTAACACCGTGGCGCAACAGATCAACAATGTTTCGCAGCTGGTGTTCAACGTCGCGAACCTCTCCTATAACGGGATTTATGTTTTTGCCGGAACGAACAGCACTCAGCCGCCTTACGTCTGGGACAGTAACTCTTCCAGCGGAGTGAAGTATCAAGGCAATGACGGGGTGAACACGGTCGAAATTGCGGCAGGGCAGTCGGTCGCAGTGAACCAGCCGGGCAGCAATCTGTTCTCAGCGCAAGACGCAAGCGTATTTCAGGCGCTGAGTGATCTCTCAACCGCCCTGCAGGATCCCAGCAGTACTACGGATGACATCGGGAATGCGGTTACGGAACTAAGAAACGCTTACGATCAACTCACCTCGGCGCGAACGTTCTACGGTAGCACCGTCGATCAGCTGGCCAGTACGGAGAACTTTATCAACAATGAGGGCCTTCAGCTGGCGCAGCAACAGAACAGCACCGTAGGCATCGACAGCGACGTTGCGGTGACGAACCTGACCAACGCGGTGCAGGCACGCACTGCCACCGTGGAGGCTGCCGCGACACTGCGCAGTGCTACGCTGATGGATTATCTGTCAAGCATGCGACGCTAACCCACCGGTATGGGCAGTGAATTGCGCCGCAAGGAGTGATACGCTGTTGCGGTCATGACCGCCGACGAAGTCGCACAACTCCTGCAGCTGAAGCCGCACCCCTTAGAAGGCGGTTCCTTTCGTGAAACCTACCGTTCACGCTGGTTGGTTTCCGGGGAATATCTCCCGCAAGGTATGAGCGGATCGCGCTCCATTGGCACTGCCATCTACTACCTGATCACGCCGGAGTCGTTTTCGCCCTTGCATCGGCTGCCGGGAACCGAGGTCTTTCACTTCTATGCTGGGGATCCGGTGCTAATGTTGCAACTGTTGCCGGACGGCGCCTCGCGAATGATCACGATGGGGAGCGACCTCGCTGCCGGGCAGCAGCCGCAGATTGTGGTGCGGGGAGGTGTGTGGCAGGGCTGCAAACTTGCGCCGGGTGGAAAATGGGCGCTGCTGGGCACAACTATGTCACCGGGCTTCGATGCCGCGGACTACGAGCACGGCGAAGCCGAGCCACTGATCGCACAATACCCTGATGCGGCGGTGAAGCTTCGAGAGTACATAGGGTAAGCCATCATTGCCCGCATTTTCCTGTAGTGTGACACGTCCTGGACTTCGATGCGCAGTTGCCTGGCTCGGCAAGTTCGCCGTCGGGTCCGATGCAGGTCTGGGTGTGCATGCACCAGAAAATTCCGTCGTTGGAGGGAGGCAACGTGGGATCGTGTTCCGCTTCGATGAATTGGCCTTTCCAGCGCAGGGCCGGACACAGCCCGTCGCGCTCAGTACGGAAGCGGTCGGCATCGAGATTGAGCATCACGCGGCACCTCCAGAGATCTGAGCGGCTTGCAAGATAGCCCGCTTCACAGCCACCTTCGTTAGCGTGATTTTGTACTTATTGTGGCTGAGTGGCTTGGCGCGCGCGACGGCGGCTTTGGCCGCTTCCATGGCTATCTCAGGTGTGATCGTCTTTCCTATGAGCGCCTGATCCGACCCTAGCGATCTCCACGGGATTGGCGCCACTTGGCCGAGGACAACGCGCGCGCTTTTGACGGTGCTGCCATCCATTTCCAGCACCGCTACCGCGTGGACCAGAGGCCAGTCGAACGCTGCTCGCTGTCGGACCTCATAACTGCTGGCACGAGTGTTCTGCGCCGGCGGAGGAACGACGATCTCCATGACCATCTCACCGGGCTTCAAGTCGTGCTCCAGTTCGCTTTCCGAATGCGGAATTACGAAGAAGTTCTCTAGTGGCAACTCGCGCACGCCGCTACCCGGCACCTTTGCCGAATAGAGACGAATCTTCGCGCCATAGGCAATCAGCACGGGCGCGAGGGTGGATGGGCTCACGAAATAAGCCGGGCCGAAATTGCCGAGGATGGCGGCGTATCGGTTGTCGCCTTCAACCACCATGGATTTGCCATCGGGCGCCTTGGGCATCAGCCCCATGCCGTTGCGGAAGTACCAGCAGCGCGGGCGCTGGCACATGTTGCCGCCGACGGTCGCGAGGTTGCGAATCTGCGGACTGGCCGCTTCGTTAGCAGCCTCGAACAATGCGGGATACATCGCCAGTTCGGTCCTCGCTTCGGCGAGTTCAGCAATGGTGGTCAGGGCGCCGATCCGCAGGCCATTTCCCGGCTGATAGCTGATGCCGCGCAGCGCTTCGATCTGCTTAAGGTTCACCAGTCGTTTGGGCGTGACGATCTCGTCCTTCATCAGGGCAAGCAGATCGGTGCCGCCGGCAAGGATCGATCCGTTAGCGCCGAGCAAGGTCGCTACCTGCTCTTTGCTGGTGGGGGTGACGTATTCGAAGGCTTGCATGTGTTCTTCCTCAAGACCCCGGGGCTAAAGCCCGCGTTAAACAATGTCCGCAAACGCGGGCCCGAAGGCCCGCACTACCCGAGCCCGCACTACCCGTGTGCTTCCAGCACTTCCAGCACTCGCGCCGGCGTCAGCGGCAGGAACGGGACGCGCACGCCGATGGCGTTGGCCACGGCATTCGAGATCGCAGCGCCGGGAGAGACAACCGGTGGCTCGGCCAGGCCGATCACGCCTCGCTCGTCGTAGCCTTTGCCGGTCATCATGTGCACCTTCAACTCGCGGACGTCGGCGATGCCGGCGAGCCGGTAGAATTCCATGTTCGGATTGAGCATCCGGCCGGTTACCGGGTCGAGAATCTTCTCCTCGTACAGCGCATAACTAATGCCCATGATGAGTGCGCCCTTGACTTGGCTCTCGGCGGTTTTCACGTCGACGACGAGGCCGCAATCCTGCACCGCAACCATCTTGTTGACGCGCACGATGCCGGTCTCGGTGTCGACAGAAACATCAGCCATCTGCACGCCGCCGACGCCACTGTTGGTGAGGTCGGGCGGCTTGGATTTGTCGGGATTCTTGCCGCGCACGGTCATGGGCATCGCGCCAAGCTTCGCGCACGCATCCTTCCACGACAGACTGCGGCTGGGATCACCCCTCAAGCGCACCGTAGCATTCACGGCTTCCAGATCTTCCGGCTTGGCATTCAGCGCTGGAGCAACCTTGGCGAACAACTGATTACGCGCATCCACAGCAGCGCGTCGCGTCGAAGAAGTTACTCCGCCGGAGGTCGTGCTGCCGCCGCTGGCGCCGGAAACGGGATAGCGGCTGTCGCCGATCAGCAGCTTCACGTTCTCCATGGGAATGCCGAGGGTGTCGGCAGCGACGATGGTAATGATGGTTCGGCAGCCGGTGCCGAGATCCTGCGTCGCCATCTTGATTTCGACCGAGCCGTCAGGATGAATCGTGAGATCGCAATCGCTGTTGTGTCCGCGACCACCCCAGGTGTGCATCGAAAGCCCGAGGCCGCGTTTTACCGGGCCATCCGTCTTATCGCCGCGCGGATGCCAGTTGTTTTTCCACTCCATCATCTCAGCTGCGATGGGCAGTTCGTCGCGATAGATGGCCGCGCGTGGGCCGGTCATGTCGAGGTTACGGGTGAGGAACTCGACAGGGTCGATGTTCATCTTCGCCGCAAGGTCCTCAATCGCCGACATCGTGATCACCGCCGCCTGCGGATGATTAGGCGCGCGCCAAGCACGCGCGCTACCTTGATTCGTCGAGATGGCGACGTTCTGCTTGCGTTGATTGGGAATCTCGAGGATGTAGGGCAGCGGGGGAGTTCCGCCGCCACCAACTCCTCCCGTGCCCCAGGAACGCGATTCCCAAGCGACAAGCTTGCCGTCCTTGTCAGCCGCGATCTTGACGCGCGCAAAGGACGAAGGCCGCATCCCGGCGACCTCTTGCTCAGCAGCGCGATCAAGCATGATCTTCACCGGCTTGCCGCCGGCGGACTTCGAAAGTTGCGTTGCGGCGATGCCCCATCGGTCGGGGGAGAATTTGCTGCCGAAGCCTCCACCAATGTACTGCTGCATAACCTGAATGCTGCCCGCGGGAATCTTCATGGGCTCTGCAATCTGGGGAGCAATGCCGGAGAGATTTTGGGTGGAGATGTGAACCAGAAGATTCGTTCCTGGCGATGCAGACGAATCATTCGGGCCGGGCCACTCCGCTGCCATGCCGTGGGTCTCAAGGCAACAGTGCGTGATGCAAGAGGCGCCATAGAGTCCTTCAACCACCGCTGCGGCCGAGGCGAATGCGTTGTCGGGCTCGCCCTGCGTCTGCACGGCGGTTTTCTTGTAAGGAGACTTCGAGCCAGGAGGAGCTTCGACGTACTTGGCTGTGCGCAGCGCCTCAACCACCTTCTTGTCGACGCCTGATTCTTGCGCGTCCTTCAGATATTTCTCGCCGGGATGGAAGCTGATGCCGTTCTGCTGGATGGCTGCGATCACCTGCTCGTCCGGGACCTGGTTGTCTTCCATGTCCTCGAAGTCATCCTGGCTGATGGGACCGCCGCTGGAGGCGATGTTCTGCGGCGGTTCAGCGTCGGAGACGAAGTGCGGCAACGGCTCGTATTGCACCTTGATCGCACGCAGCGCATCTTCGGCGGTCGGCTCATCGACGGCGGCGACCGCGACGACCTCGTCGCCCGCCCAGAAAATCTCGGCGCCAGGCTTCTGGATGATCTGCACAGCCTTCACACCGGGCATCTTTTCGGCCGCGCTGGTGTCGATGCTGGTGATGCGGGCGTGGGCGTGGGGACAACGGAGGATTTTCCCGGCGAGCAGTCCCGCGGGATTGTAGTCATAGGTATATTTGGCGCGGCCGGACGACTTGATGGGACCATCGACGCGGGAAATCTTTTTGCCGAGAAATGGGCGGGTTGCGGGATCAGGCCAAGCGTAGTCGCTCATAGTGAACCGCCTTCGAGGGCCGTTGTGTCATTTCTGCTGGTAGACTTCGCGGCGGCCATTCTAGTCAGAGCTACCGCTCGGATCCCGTCATAGGTCCCGCAGCGGCAGAAGTTGCCGCTGAGACCGCGGCGAATATCATCTTCCGTGGCCTGAGGGTGCTGCTGGAGAAAATGGGTGGTAGCGACGACGAAACCCGGGGTGCAGAAGCCACACTGTTGCGCGTCGTGATCAACGAAAGCCTGCATGACCGGCGTGAGCGTATCGCCCTCGGTGAGCCCTTCGATGGTCGTGATCTGCTTGCCTTGGGCGTCAATCGCCAGCACCATGCAAGCATAGACGGGCTTGCCTTCCAGCAGGACGGTGCAGGCGCCGCAGGTGCCGCGGTCGCAGACGCGCTTGGCTCCGGTCAGGTTGAAGGTATCGCGCAGAGCGTCGAGCAAGGTGACGCGGGGCTCAAGCTCCGCCGTCAACTTCTTGCCATTAACGTTTAGCGCGATTGAGACTTTGTTCGGCCCGTGGACCGCAACATCTTCGCCGGCGGCGCGGACAACTGTTGGCCCAAACGCCAGCGGCACCGCGACTCCGACACCTGAAATCTTGATGAAATCGCGCCGCGTAAGCCCTGAGTTATGATCGGGTTTAGGCGCGTCTTCGTCTTTCATCCTGCCTCCGCGAAGCTGCTTCGCTTACGGTTGGGAGTATAACTCTCGAGGCACTTACGTTGCAGAGCCAGTGGGACAAAATGCTGGGGATGGCGCAAGGAAAACAGGCGGTCCATAGCGGACCGCCTGGGTAGAGACGAAAAGGTTCGAACTACTTCTTCAAGGTGCGGATATAGGCGACCAGGTCCTTGATCTGGGCGTCGGTCAGTTTGCCCTTGTATGCGGGCATCTTGCCCTTGCCATCAGTAATCGCAGCCGTCAAATCAGCGTCAGACATAGCCTGTACCTCGGCGCCATTCAGCGGCTTGGCACCCATCATGCTCTTGCTGCCGTCGGCACCATGGCACATGGCACATTTTGCCTTGTAGTTGTCGGCTGCGGACTGCGCTGCTGCCAGCGGAGGCAAGGCTAATGCGAGTATGAAGCTGAACAGGGCAATACGTTGTAACCAGCTGGTTCTCATTCGTTTCCTTCTCCTTCAGCAGACCCTTGCGGGGAAATGGACTAATACGCCGCAAATTTCGGCAACAGTAATGTACTCCTCAGAACGGACGTTCGCCATACAACTTCGGGGGCAGACGGAGGCCGGGAGAAAAGACCGCATTCCACCCGCGGCCCGTCGTTGGGCCCGATGCGCGTGCGAAAAACCTCTGCCGGAGGGTGATATGCCGCTAAGTGCCAGCTGACGATCAGCAGGCGGTTGGCCCTGTGCCACGCTAACACCATAATAATGTGAGACTTAGCCGACCCCAATCTGCCATGCAGGTTTGGCACGTGCAATGCCTTATCACCCGTAGATTGCTCGGCAGGAGAAGAACCGTGGAACCGACGTTAGCTGTAATCGGACTCAACTTTCGCACCTCATCGGTCGCGGTCCGCGAGCGCTTCTGGATCAGCCCAGCCCGGCGCTCGGAGGCTCTTGTTCAACTGGTCCGCTCGGAAGGCATTGAGGAGATTATTGTCCTGGCCACCTGTAATCGAACCGAGTTCATTATCTGGGCGAGCGACGTCCCAACCGCAGCCAATTCCGTCCTCAGGTTCCTAACCCAGGAATTTCAACTCAAGTTGTCTGAGTGGTCGCATTTCTACCGCTTGATGGATGACGTTGCGCTGACCCACATCTTCCGCGTGACCTCCAGTCTGGATTCCATGGTCCTCGGTGAGCCTGAGATTACCGGCCAAGTCAAAGAGGCCTGGGCGCTGGCACAGCAGACAGGCACGACGGGCCGCTTCCTCGACGCGGTCATGCAGAAGGCAATGACCGTCTCCAAGCGAGTTCGGACTGAGACGGCGATTGGATCGTCGGCGGTTTCGGTTCCTTATGCGTCGGTTCAGCTTTCGCGCGATGTGCTGGGAGAGCTTGCTGGACGCGAAGTGCTGCTAATCGGCGCGGGAAAGATGAGCGAGTTGGCGGCGCACTATTTGATGAAGGCGGGCGCGAGCAACGTGAAGGTGATGAATCGCACCGCAGCTCGCGGTGAAGGCTTAGCGGCAAAGCTGGGGGCGACACCGGTTTCGTTCGACGACAGGTTCGAGCACTTGAAGAAGGCGGACATTGTTGTCAGTTCAACCTCGTGTCCCCATTTCATCCTAAGCCGCCAGGAAGCCGAGAGCATCGCGAAGGAGCGTAAGCACAAGCCGATGGTCATGATCGACATCGCCGTGCCACGCGACATCGATCCGGCAGTGCGGGAAGTGGAAGGCATTTACCTGTTCGATATGGATCAGCTGGAGCTAGTAGTGCAGCGGAATGCCAGCGGGCGGCAAGCAGCCGCCGAAGCGGCAGACAAGATTGTGCAGGCGGAGGTGCAGGGCTTCCGTCGCAAACTGATGGCGGAGCGCGTAGTGCCCACCATCGTCGCCCTGCGCCAACGTCTCGATGAACTTTGCCGGCAGGAATTGGAAGTCCTGCGCAAGGAGTTTGGCCCATTCACGGAAGACCAGGACCAGGCATTAACTGCATTAACGAGCCATATAACCCAACGGATAGCCGGTTCCCTGGCCCGTGAATTGAAGGAACTTCCAGAGAGGCAGGAACAGGACGTACTGACCGCAGCGGTCGGGCGCCTGTTTCACCTCGAACAGCCGTTAACGGCTGCCGCCGGCACCAAGAACTGAAAGTAGCCGTTGGCAATTGGCATTAGCCACGGCCCAATCTATGAAGGATTTTCGCAATCTCGAGGTTTGGCGGCGCGCTCACGAACTGACACCGGCAGTTTATCGTTCAACGCGCTCTTTCCCGCGCGAAGAAACTTACGGCATGATCAGCCAGCTCCGGCGCTGCAGTTCCTCGGTGGCGGCGAACATCGCTGAGGGCTGTAGACGGGTGGGAAATGCAGAGTTTGGCCGATTCCTTGCTATGGCGATGGGTTCGGCAAGCGAACTGGAATATTTTCTCCTTCTCGCTCGCGATTTGCACAACTTGAACGAAGAACCCTACCAAGGCCTCACAGCAGAAGTTGGAAGAATGAGGCGAATGCTAAATCGGCTGATCCTCAAGGTGCAGGAAGAGAGCCCAAAAGCAAGTGTTAAGAGACCGCTTGGCCAAATGCTAAGTGCCAAGTGCCACATGCGAAGTAAAAACTAAGGAGCAATTGATGTCATCCTCTGCGCAAAACAAGAACAGCAACACGAACGCGGGCTTCACTACCGTGCAAGCCTACACGCTGGCGGTGATTACGCTGGCCATCGGAATCGCGGTCGGATATTTCGCCCGCGGATCGGCCTCCGTTTCTCCAGCCGCGCAAAGCGCGGAAGCCGCTGTCCCCAGCACAACCGGTACTGGTTCCATGGGTGCTGGTCAGCTTCCCGGAATCGGATCGCCTCAACAGCAGCAGACCGCTTCGCCGGAAATGTTGACCAAGGCAGCTGAGCCGCTTCTCGCGCAACTCAAATCCAATCCCAACGACTTCGACACCCTGGCTAAGGTTGGCAATCTTTATTACGACGGCCAGGCATATCCGCAGGCTATCGAGTACTACGAAAAGGCCCTCACTGTTCAACCCAATAACCCGGATGTGCGCACGGATCTCGGAACTGCGTACTGGTACACCGGCGACGCAGACAAAGCCATCGCGAGTTTCCAGAAGGCGCTGGCGATTCGGCCCAATCATCCGGGAACCCTTTTCAACCTCGGGATCGTTATGTGGCAGGGCAAGAAGGATCCAAAGGGAGCCGTGGTGGCATGGGAGAAGCTGCTCCAGACCAATCCCGACTACCCGCAGAAGGATCAAGTGCAGATGTTGATTGAGCGCGCGAAAATGCACGGAGCTAACGTCAAAGGCTAGCTTAGTGCGCGTCGGGATTTTCCATCCCGCGCACGTAGTCGCTCACCCCGGGACGATGCTGGCGCAGAGCTCGTCCCGGGTTTTTTCTAAGGCGAGTTTGCGGTCCAAGTGCTCTCGGCCCAGGAGGTCATCGGATTGCGAGCAAACCGCGAGGGCGATTCTATCGGTAATTTCGGTCGCTTATAATCGCGAAGACACCGGGCACCCATGAGTTCCGTTGAAGTAGCTCGCAAAGGCGCAGTTGTGGCACAGCCCAAGGGTGACCCGCTTTCCGGACTATTGCAACGCCCGGTTGTCCTCAGCCTGCTGCTGGTGATCGCAACTGTTGCGCTCTACTATCCTGTCCACGGCCATCCGTTCATCAATTACGACGACCGCGACTACGTCTACGAAAACGCGCAGGTTAAGTCTGGTATCAGTCTGCACTCGATCAAATGGGCGTTTACCGCATCCGCGGCAGGCAATTGGCATCCTCTGACTTGGTTGAGTCATGAACTCGACTACCAACTGTTCGGCCTCGATCCAGCGGGACATCACGACGTCAACGTTTTGTTTCACGCTATAAACGCAGTACTGCTGTTCTGGGTGCTACTACGCGCGACAGGATGCCCCGGCCAGAGCTTCATGGTGGCTGCACTGTTCGCGTTGCATCCCATCAACGTTGAGTCGGTAGCCTGGATTGCCGAACGCAAAAATGCCCTTAGCATGATGTTCTTTCTACTCGCTCTGGGAGCTTACCGATGGTATGCGAGCAGTCCCAGAGTTGCTCGGTACCTGCTGGTTGCGTTGCTGTTTGCCTGTGGATTGATGGCTAAGCCGCAGATCATTACTTTCCCTTGCGCCCTGCTGCTGTGGGATTACTGGCCGTTGCAACGGATGTTTCGGGCGTCTGCGACGAAGGGTCCTGCTCTTGCAGTCCCAGCGAAGAAGTCGTGGTGGTTGCTCGTTGAAAAGCTGCCCCTCTTCGTTCTGGTGGCAGCCAGCGCAATTCTCACTCTGAAGGCTCAGCACATCGCACGCGCATGGTTTCCACGAAATGTACGTGTCGGGAACGCAATTCTTTCCTATGGACTCTATCTTCGGAAGAGTATCTGGCCCACGCATCTCACTCTTTTCTATCCGCATCCGGGAGATTCGCTCAACTGGTGGCAGGTTTCATTCTCTGGCGTTGTTTTGCTAGTCATTACGGTGCTGGTGATCATCGGGCGACGGCACCGATATCTGCCGGTGGGGTGGTTCTGGTTCCTGGGAACCTTGGTTCCTATGCTCGGGATTGTCCAAGTTGGTATACAAAGTATGGCCGACCGTTACGCGTACGTTTCCTTCGTCGGGCTGTTCATCATCATTTGCTGGGGAGCGGCTGAAATCAGCGAGCATGTTCATTTTCCAGCTGCCGTGCTGCCGAGCCTGAGTGTCGTCGCACTGCTATTCCTGGCACTGTTATCGCGTCAACAGATTGATTATTGGCAAAGCGATGTTGACGTGTGGGAGCATGCACTCGCGGTGACGACAGGTAACTGGATCGCGGAAAGCCAGTTGGGCACTGCACTGGCAATCGATGGAAGGGTCGAAGAAGCTATTCCTCATTATCGCAAGACGCTTGCCATTCAGCCATACGATGCTGATGCCAACATGGGCATTGGCATTTATGAATTGCATCGGGGAAATTATCGCGAGGCGATTTTCTATTATCAACGCGTGGTAACTGAAAGCAGAGCACCGAGAGTAGGGATCATAGTTAATGCCTGGATGGGTATGGCCAAGGCTTATACGGCACTTGGAGATCTAGCTAAGGCGCAGGAATGCCTGCAGGCAGCCAAGAGGTTAAGGGACGATTCGGGTGGGACGGATTAGCGGGTCAGTGTCTCCTGGAGAACCTGTCCGGGGTTGCGACTGAATGTTCTGGCGAAGCGCCGATCACGCGGGCCGAAATCAAGAATTGCTGCTTCTAGAATCGTCCATTCACAATCCATGATCGCACTTCCGCCTCGACGTCGAAGCCGATGCTGCCCATGATGAACCTGCCATCCAGTTCATAGGCGCAGACCTCGAGCGGAGTTCCGTCGTAGCCGCCGTGCAGATATCCGCGAACATAAAGTCGCGCAAAGTCGTCGATGCCGAGCAGCCGGTACTGCACGATGTGCACCATCTCATGAAAGATGAGCTGCGGCGTGAGTGGCTCGTGGAAGACCACAACATCGTCGAAAGTGATGGCCCCCATGCTGGTGAAGTTCGGCAGACCCGTAAACCCGAGCTTCTCCAGTTCGGCATAGAAGGGAGGATTGGGAACGCGCTCCTGCCCGGGTTGAATCACGCGAATGCGTTGCAGGTCGACAGGAATGAAGAACCGCGACCATAGCTCGCTGAAAGACAGAGCAGCGGAACGCGGGTAGTAGTGGGCGCGCTGGGCGCGGATGTACTGCGCCACCGCTTGTGTGAAAGTAGCAATCTGCTCCGGCGACAGCGAGGGCTGCGGCGGCTTTGCTGGCTGGCTTCCAACCACGGCGCTCTACTCCAGATCCCGCCAGTTCGGCCCAACTCCGACATCGACCTTGAGCGGGACTTTGAGTTCGTGGACGTGCTCCATTTGCTGCACGACCAGTTGCTTTATGGTATCAATTTCTTGCTCGGGAACCTCGAAGACCAGTTCATCGTGCACCTGCAGCAGCATACGCGACCGCAAGCGGCGCTCGCGCAGCTCGGCATCGATGCGGATCATGGCCAGTTTGATGAGGTCGGCGGCGGTTCCCTGGAGTGGCGTGTTAACAGCGGTGCGCTCGGCGAAGCCGCGCAGGTTGAAGTTCTTGCTGTGGATGTCGGGGATGGGGCGCACGCGGCCGAACAGGGTTGAGACCTTCTGATCGCGGCGCGCCTGCTCCAAGGTGCGATCAATGAACTCGCGTACTCCGCTGTATTTCTCGAAGTAGGCGTCGATGAAAAGCTTGGCCTCTTTGGTGTCGATGCCGATCTGTTGCGAGAGGCCAAACGGCGAGAGCCCGTAGACGATGCCGAAGTTCACGGCTTTGGCGCGACGGCGATGTTCGGCATTGACCATGAGCGGCGGCACGCCAAAGACCTGCGATGCAGTTAGTGTGTGAATGTCTTCACCGGCGCGATAGGCCTCGACCAGGAGCTTATCGCCGGAGAAGTGCGCCAGCAGGCGAAGTTCGATTTGCGAATAGTCGGCCTTGAGCAGAACGTGCCCCGGTTCGGCAACGAAGGCGGCGCGAATCTCGCGGCCCAGCTCGGTGCGAATGGGGATGTTCTGTAAGTTGGGATTGACAGAAGACAGGCGACCGGTCGCCGATCCTGCCATGTTGAACGTGGTGTGAAGCCGCTTCGTGCAGGAGTTCAGCAGCGCGGGCAGCGCGTCAACATAAGTCGACTTCAGCTTGGAGAGCTGTCGATAGTCCAACACCATGCGAGGAACTTCGTGTTCAGCGGCGAGGCCCTCCAGCACATCGACCGCGGTCGAGATGGTCTTGCCTTTGCCGTACTTGACCGGCTTAGGAAGGTTCAGCTTGTTGAAGAGGACATCGCCGAGCTGCTTGGGCGAGTTGATGTTGAACTCGAAGCCCGACTTGTCGTAGATCTCGCGCGCCTTAACGTCGATATCACCTTCCAGCTTCCTTGACATCTCGGCCAGGACGTCGCAGTCGAGCTTCACGCCGGCGTCTTCCATGCGCGCGAGCACCGGAACCAGCGGCAGGTCGATGTCTTCGTAAACCGTCAGCAGTCCGGCTTGCTCGACCTCGTGGCGAAGCTTGTCGGTTAGGCGCAGCGTGACGTCGGCAGCTTCGGCCGGCGACGGGCCAAGCTTGAGGCTGAACTTGCGGAATGCGGTTTCGGGTAGTCCGTATGTCGAGTACGTCGGATCGAGGAGATAGGCGTAGAGCAACGAATCGTGCCGCACACCAGCGAGCGCGACGTCTTGTTGCGCCAGAACATGCATTGCCGATTTCAGGTCGTGCACACTCTTGGGGAGCGACTCGTCCGCAAGGGCGCGTTTCAACGGCACGGCAGCGTTGCTGTCGAGTTCGACCGTGACGGCCTTGCCGGCCTCAGCGGAGATGGCCACACAATGACTAACTGCAGGCTGGGCGCTTGTCGCCAGCGGAGCGGCAGCCAGCGAGAGCTGCTCGGACTCCTGCTCCTCGGCGGCATCGGACTCAGCCGGCGTCGTCGACTCGATAGCCGATGATTCGAGCGCGATCGCCAGCGGGGTTCTAGATTTCTTCGCAGCTCCGATTACCGCTTCGACGTCCGCGGCGTTGTTGGCCTCGCGATAATCCGTCTCGCCCAGTTCGATGCTCTCGCTGAGGAAATCCTGCACCAGCGTGCTGAATTCCAGCTCGGTAAAGAGCGCTCGCGCGGCGGGCGCATCCGGGTCCTGCGCGCGCATCTTTTCGGGATCGAAGTCGACGGCGACGTTCGTGTCGATCGTTACCAACTGCTTGCTGATGAGGATTGCATCGCGATTGTTCTGTAGTGATTCGCGGTAAGTCTTGCGCTCGACTTCAGCAGCATGATCCAGCGCAGCTTCGACGCTGCCGAAGCGCCGAACCAGATCCACCGATCCTTTATCGCCTATGCCGGGAGCGCTGGGGATATTGTCGATGGAGTCGCCGCGCAGCGCCATCACATCCACAACCTGCTCGGGAGGCACGCCGAGGATCTCCTCGACCTTAGCGGCATCGCAGATCAAGTTGTCTTTCGGCGGATTCAGTACGCAGACGTGCTGGTTGACCAGCTGCATCATGTCCTTGTCGCTGGAGACGATGAACACCGAGTAGCTGGCGTCGACTGCTTTGAGAGCCAGGGTACCGATTACGTCGTCGGCTTCGAAGCCGGGTACCTCAAGGATGGGAATGCGATA
>Ga0335078_10005319_pt1 | contig 19044 bp, 12 predicted proteins | sample Lox_Sample_32_FD_206711 | JGI IMG/M metagenome (GOLD analysis project Ga0335078, IMG submission 206711) | Soil microbial communities from Loxahatchee National Wildlife Refuge, Florida, United States - Lox_Sample_3.2 | ecosystem: Environmental > Terrestrial > Soil > Wetlands | place: USA... | reverse complement strand
TGGCTCGGTCGTGGCCGGGCTGGTCATCGTCATCTCGTACGCCGGGTTCGCGTCTCCGCTGGTCGTGCTCATCGCGTTCGTCGCGGCCATGTGCTGCGCGAGCAGCATCGCGGAGTTCGCCCGGCGGCTGCCGTCGGCTGGGTCGCTGTACACGTACGGCAGCCGCGGGCTGGGCCCGACCGGAGGGTTCCTGACCGGCTGGATGATGGCCTTCGCGTACGTGCTGTACGTGCCCGCGGGCATCGCGCTCACCAGCTCGTACATGTCGCAGCTGCTGGCCGTCACCTTTCATGTAGCCGTCAGTGCGTGGGTGTTGTTCGTGATCATCGTGGGCGCGGTGGCCCTGGTCGCGTACCTGGGCATCAAGACGTCATCCTCGGTGGACCTGGTTCTGGTCGTGGGAGAGGTCGCCGTCATCGCCGCGCTTGCCATCACGATCCTGGTCAGCGTCGGGCCGGCGCATTACTCGGCGGCGGTCCTGTCGCCGAGGTCATCGCCGAACGGCCAGCTCACAGATATCACGAACGCGATGATCTACGGGATCACCGCATTCGCCGGCTTCGAGGCGGCTACCGCGCTCGGCGAGGAGGCGAGAAACCCGCGGCGTTCCGTCCCGGCGAGCACGATCGGCGTGGTCATCGTGACGGGCATTTTCTACCTGCTCGTCATTCACGCGGAGATGTTCGGCGTGGGCCGGCAGGGCATTGCCGGTTTCGTCCGGCAGGGTAATCCGCTGGGCTATCTCACCGGCCGGTACTGGTCACCGTCAGCGGTCTGGGCCATCGACCTCGTGGTCGTGCTGGCCGGACTCGGCTTCGTCATCGCCACGTTCAACGTGGCCATCCGGGTACTGTTCGCCATGGGACGCGAACAGGTCGTGCCGGGGGCGCTCGCCCGGCTGTCCCGCCGCCGCACCCCGATCATCTCGATTGCGTGCGTGGCCGTGTTCGCGCTGGTGCTGGGGCTGCCGCTGACCTACGGCTACGGCGGCGTGCGCACGTTCGGCTACATCGCCGGCGCGGGCGGGCTCGCAGTCGTACTGGTCTACCTGGCGGTGAACATCGCGGTCATCCGCGCGTTCCGGACCGAGTTCCGCGACGAGTTCCGCCTGTGGAGGCATCTGCTCGTCCCGGCCGCGGCCGCCGTGTTGTTCCTGTTCCCGCTGTGGGGCATCCTTCATCCGCGCGCCGATCATCTGGTGGACCTGCTGCACTTCACCGCGCTCGGGTGGCTCTGCCTCGGTGTCGTCGTCGCTGTCGTCCTCCGGGTCCGGCGTCCCTCGAGCTTCGAGATGATGGGCCGGGTATTCATGCCGGCCGAGGGGCAGCCGGCATACGCGCTCGAGTCGGCCGGGGATCTCGCTGGTCATGGCGGCCAGCAAGGACATGGCTTCCACGACGGTGACGGGGATGCCTAGTGCGGGAGAAGGTGGTGGCGCTGCCGGTCGCTGGCCTCGGGACGAAGAGGCCGCTCTCGGCGTCGGTGACCTGCCACACGCTGCCTGGCTTGCGAGGACCGTCCGCGCTGGCTCGAATGATTGCCCAGCGTCGTGGCTGATCTGAGTTACTCGTCGGCCTTCTGCTCTACTGCTCTACCGGGGAGGGTTTCGCGGGTCGTTCGGGCTCTGGAGGGATGTCGTCATCGCTGGAAGCGAACGCATCGGCGAGGCGGAGCGATCGCACCGGGGCAGGCAGCGGGGGCAGGGCACCCTCGATGAGGGGAGATGCCGCACCGCCGCGGACCAGGCGCCCGATCGGCCCGGGGTCCTCGGCCAGCACCGGTCCCGCGCAGGCGCCGACGACGATGCAGATGGCGGCGCCGGAGAACCAGGCGACCAGGGCGAGCGCTACCCCGAAGATGCCGTATTGGTGATTGTTGCTCGTCACGTTGTTCGGCATCCACAGCGTCGCCGACAGCGCATAGGCGGACAGGGCAATCCCCGTGATCAGGCCACTGGGGAGCAGAACCCGAAGCCGTACCTGCCCCTTGAGCATCAGCCAGGCGGTGAACCACCAGATGGCGGTGGACAAGGCCAGCGCCACTATGACGAATGGGACTATCCCCGCGCCACCCGCCAGGACGTTGCGCGCGCCACCCAGCAGCCCCATGTAGACGAGGAATGCCGCCACCCAGGCGACCCCCCGGACGTAGTTGCCGGCCGCCTTCCCCCCGGGGGGCCGACGCCAGGCGCGGAGGTAGGCGCGCCGGAGCGCGGTCGTGAACGAGCTGGCGTAGAAGATCGCCAGGATCAGGCCGAGCAGGCCGGTGGCCCGGCGGATGTCCTGTGCGGAGGCGAATGCCTGCGTGACCGTGGCCAGCGAAGCGCCAGTGATGCCGAGGCGGTGAGTCACCGTCGTGAGGATGGACTTGCGGAGGTGCGGGGGCAGGAAGGCGGCGACGACGATGATGAGCGGGAAGAACGAGATGAACGCCTTGCCCGCCAGGGCGATGCTACGGTCGATGAACTCCGTTTCGAGCATCCGATCCCATATTTTCCACAGCAGGGTCCGCTCAGCCCAGCCGCGGATGACCTGGACACGGCCCCGGACCTTCTCAACCGCGTTCCGGCTGGTCCCTTCGGTGCTCGACTCGGCCATGATCCCACCCCTGGTTTCGACAGATCGCACGCGCTTGCAGCGTACGCCGGTAGCCGTCCTGAGCGAGTCATTCTGACAGGTGCGGGCCGCCTTCGGCGGTGACGACTGCCGGATCCTGTCCCGGGGCATTTGGATGCGCTCAGTGTTAACGCCTCCTCATCACCCAGAAGCTTCCCGTCGGCCAGGCCGCCGCCCAGCTGGGCACCACCGGCGGCCACCTCCGGCTCGCGGTCGACCGCGTCCCCCGGCCCGCACGCCAATGGGGCCGGTCCGCCGCGCCCTCGACATGGCAGCGGCGACAGCGCGCCCGCGGCATCTTGACCCGCGAGTTCTTCGACCGCGAGTACATCGGGGCAGGCAAGAACCTGCGGCAGCTCGAAGCCGACACCGGCATCCCCAGCAGGTTCCTCAGCCAGGTCGCCCGCGAGCACGGCATCACCGTGACTGGCACCCGCGGTCCCGCCCCGGCCGGCCCTGGCCGGCTACACGAGCCGGACGTCACCGGGCCGCAGCCCGGCACCGGCAGCCCTGCCGAGCCCGTCGGCCAGATCCCCGGCGACATCGGCCGCGCGGCCCAGAACAGCCCGGCAGGCTGGCAGAGGCATGATCAGCAGGGACAGAGAGAAGCAGCACCGATGGTCACACTGGCATCCCTATTCGTCACAGGCACAACATCGAGACCAGCGGTACCACGTTCTGAGATCGTCGTGCCCGTGAAGCACGAGTTGCCAGCGATGCCCTTGGCTGGTCAAGATTCCTGCGACATCGCCGAGCGTTGCCTTGGCCCTGGTGGGGGGTCACGATCTGGATCAACATCGTCTCGACGGCCTTGATCGAATGGTCCCACGCATCGAGGCGTCCGGGTTGCGCGCACAGGCTGCGGTCCAAGTCGAACGTCGGCCCGCCCGCACGTGAGGCAGTCGGCTGTCCTGCTGACGCGGGCCGGTCTGGCCTATCCCCCGGCGGTTGCCTCTTGGTCCGACGGTACCCAGAAAAGCTTGCCACCTAGGATCTTCCGGAGCCTCAGACCAGGTCAAGCGACAGGGGCCGGAAATAGCGGCTCCCGGCGCGGGGCTTGTGGCCTATCGGCCGGTCCTGACGCGCTCATCCGTACCGCGTGCCCGCCGACAAGCTGGCGATACCGCCGCCATATGAGGCAGCCGACGGCGTTTTCATCCCATCGGGATGTAGAGGTGGTCGTCGACGTGGCGCACAGTGACGCAAAGGGGTGGTGGACGTACGGCATCGGGAGACCGCCGCGGTATGCGGGATGCGCATTTGCTGAGGCAGGGCTCCGCAGGCCAGCCAGCACGCCGGAACGCGCAGCGGGGGAGGAGATGCACACATGACGCGGCAAGCAGCTGTGATCGGCGGACAGGACGCCAAGAATCCGCCGCCGCCCGGGCACACCGAACGAGACCACGGCGTCACTAGCACCGGGATGCCTTCGGTTGTGAGGAGGCGTGAGGAATGGCCATGGCACTCAACCTCGTCCTGATCGGGCCTGGCGATAACGCTCGACCCGCTGCCGCTGACCGCATTCATTGCCGTGCTGCCGCCCAAGCTCGGCGTCACGAAAGGTGCGGCTTTCCTGTCCGGGTGACGGGTGTCCCTGGCCGTCGTGGTCACGGTCACCGTGCTCGCTACCGGCAACCCCCCCAAGCCGAGCACGGCGCCGTCCCTGGCGGCGCTGGCAGCGAAGATCGCGATAGGCGCTGTCCTCGTCACCATCGCGATCCGGCACATCCGGGCAAGGGGACGGCCCAAGCCGCCGAAACCGCCCAAGTGGCAGGAACATGTCGACAGCATGTCCCCATGGTTCACCCTGGGCCTGGCCCGGCACTGCAGCCCTGGGCGCTGATCGGCGCCGGCGCCGTCGTGGAGGCCAAGCTGTCCAGCTGGGAGAGTTACCTCGCGCGATTCGGGTTCTGCTTCTGGCCTCGGCCTCTTACCTCTTCATGGAGATCTACACGGTATTCAGGCCCAGCAGAGCCAGGCGCTTCTGGCCCGGTTCCAGACCTGGATCGACACCCACACCGACCAGGTGATCATCTCGGGGAGCTTGATCCTGGGCTTCTGGCTCATCGCCAACAGCCTCTACCTGATCCTCACCTGAAGCATCTACAGATCTCCATGGAACTGGGCCTAGGGAGGCGCGGTGAGCAAACGAGCCGACAGTGACGCCAGGAAGTCTCCGGGGTGGATCGCGACCGCAAAGCAGAGTGGAAAGCAATACCAGGAGAAACTCGAGCGGCGCCCGTGGATAGCGTTTCCGCTGGAATCCTTCCGGCGGTTCAACAAGATCGAGGGCAAGCACCTGGCCCTGGTAATCGCGTTGAACCTGTTTGTCGCGGTGATCCCCTTGATGATCATCGGCTACGCGTTCATCGAAGCGTTCAACCCGCATCGCGACGTCGGTAACCTGCTCGCCGGGAACCTGCACCTGACCGGGAGCACCGCGCAGATCGTCAAGGACACATTCAGCAATGCCAGTTCGGGCAAGAGCGTGGCACTGAGCATCAGCCTGATCTCGCTGCTGGTCACCGGCCTGGACGTGAGCGCCACCGCGCAGATCGCCTACGCCCGGGCCTTCACCGTGACCCCGCTGCGCGGCGTCCAGAAGTACCTGCGCGGTGCCGCGTGGCTGATCTTGCTGCTCGCGGACACCGGCGCCGCCCTGACGCTGCGGTCCCTGGCGACCGATCATCCGCTCGGGTTCGCGCTGGCGGCCGGGGCCGCGCTGCTAGTGCTCGAGTTCGGGTTCTTCCTTGTTACTCCCCGGTTGCTGCTTGACCTGCCGTTCAAGTGGCGGGATCTGGTCCCCGGCGCGGCCGTGTGCACCGCGGCGGCGACCGTCGTGCATACCGTGGCGACGTTGTTCCTGCGCAACTGGTTCAGCGAGTACGGCCATGCCTACGGCGGCTTCGGCATCAGCCTGGCGCTGGCCGCGTTTGTCGGCATCATCGCCTCGTTCTGGGTCTGGATCGCCGCCGTGATGGGCGTCTGGTGGGAGCGCAAAGCAGGACCCGTCGCGGTCGCCGCGATGGAGGAACTGTCAGCCGACCTCAGCGCGTCATAAGCGCCCAGGGTGGCATACAGGCCGCATCTCGCTTAGCAGGCTAAGCCGTTGGATCGTCCCGTCGGGATGACGCGGAAAACCGGACACCGACAATGACGTAACCCAACCGGTCAGCGACTCGGGTCGATCTGAGGAGAGGGCGATGAGTGACTCGTTCGATGTGAGCATGACCCCTGTGGGCGCGAGCGATCCCGGCGGTTGAGGGCATGCTGTGGGTACCAGGCGGGACCTTCGTGATGGGCTCAGACCGCCACTATCCCGAGGAAGCCCCGGCACACCCGGCCACCGTCGGCGGGTTCTGGATCGATTGAGGTCCGGCGGCGGCTGCGGCTTACCCGTGCCTGGTGATGCCGGCCTGCGGAGGGACAGTGCCAACTCCTTGCGGGAGGTTCAGCATCGTGCTGCGACTCGGAACCGGTCAGAGCGGGTGCCACGCGCGTGGCCGGCTGGGTGTCACCGATTGCCTGCTGTTAGGGATCGTCTAGTTCCTCTAGTGCGGCTCCGACGTCATATCCGAGGGCGGTCGCCACGTCGGGAGCGGCGCAGACGACCCGGCCGAGCCCGGTCACCGGGGCGATCGCCAGCAGCACATCGGCGATCTCGTCCTGCGTCGCGCCTGCCGCGAGCGCCCGGGCGGTGCTCCATTGCAGGCAGACCGCGGGCGACCCGCTGGCCACCAATATCCCGAGCTGAAGCAACGCCGCGATCCTGGGTTCCAGGGTCGATGTCCTGGCCAGGTCAAGCCCCAGCCCGGCCTCGTCCTCGACGAAGCCCTCGTCGATCATCGCCAGCCTGCGCAGCGTTTCCTGGTATCTGGCCGTCTGGCTCATAGGCCTCCCTCGCTGTCGAGCGCCATCCCACCTCGGACCCGGGGCGGGTCTCATCCCCCTGCCGGAGTAAGAAAGATGGGCCGTCACCCTCACGAGCCCAGCTGACGGGGACCGGGCGGCGCCCGCATGCCTGCCGGACCGGCCGCTCACGGCTGGAAGATGATGACCACCAGGCAGGAAGCGTCATAGGCACCTGGCTGCTCACCGAGCCCACCCCGAGCAGGCCCCGACCGCCGCTGCCCCGCGAGCCCACGACCAGCAGGTCGGCGTGGTACCCGGCGCCGGGGAGTTCGGCGGCTGGCGAGCCAGGAATCATCTGGACGGTGACCGGCGGCGCCGGCCCGGAGCTGGCATCGCCCAACGGATTAATAGCGTGAAGGTCGGGCCGGCCTGTTACGTGTCCAGGAGCGCCAGCTCGCGGGCCCGGCCGACGGCCTGGTTCCGTGAGAAGACCCCCAGCTTCCGGTAGATCGACATCGCCTCGGCTTTGACGGTGTGCCGGGACAGGAACATCTCCTCGGCAATCTCCGGGAACGACAGGTGGGTGGAGAGCATCGGCAGCAGGCGCAGCTCGGCAGTGGTCAGGGCCGACGCACCCAGAGCGGACGAACCCCGGGCGCGGGAAAGCCCCGCCCGCAGGTCCGCGGCCTGCCGGACGAAGACACCGAGGCCGGGGCGCCGCACGAGGATCTCGTCGGCCTCCCGGAGCAGGGTCCGCGCCGCGCCCAAATCGAACAACGCGAGGTAGCACCTCGCCAGCTCGATCCTCGCCTGAACGGCCATGTGCGGCACGGCGTAGGTCAGGCCGGGACGAAGACGCTGCGCCCGGGTCAGTTCCGCCTCGGCGCGCGGACGGTCGCCCTCGTGCAGCGCTATCCGCGCGGCCACCGTGTACAAGATCGTGACCGGGGGATAGCCTTCCAGCTTGCCTTCACGGGCCAGCGACAGGGACTCGGATAGGTACCGTCCGCCCCGCTCCCAGTCGCCCCTGCCGATCGCCAGCAGCGACCGCTCGGCCAGCGCGATGCATGGACCGAACATGATCCTGCTAGCCTGGCCCTCCGCGACTACATCCTCGAACAGGACATCGGCCCCGTCTAGATCGCCGGCGATCAGGTGCGCGGCCGCCTGGTACATCATGGCGGTGATGCGCCAGAAGCTGCCCGGGGCCAGGGTCGTGGCCGCGAGCTCCGCGTCGGCCCGCATCTGCTCCACCCCGTCGCGGCACAGCAGCGCCCGGGTCAGCGCCAGCCACGGCTCGATTGACGGGCTCCCGTCCGGCAGGTTCGTGGCGGCGGCTGTCCGCTCGGCGGCGTCGGCCCATCGTTCGGCGTGGGCCGGATTCCCGGTCAGAGCGTAGAACACCGCCGCCAGGACGGCGATCGCCGGGTAGCGTTCCATGGCCGCCTGGTCTTCGAGCCACCCGAGCCACCGCTCCACCGTCGCGATCTTGCCCCGCTGGTAGGCGGGAAACGTCAAAGCGCCGGCCAGGCGAGCCGCCGAATCGACCTCGCCCGCCTTCATCCAGTACTCCAGTGCCTCCTCGGGCTGCCGGTTACGCTCGTACCACTGCGCAGCTCGCCGTTGAAAGATGGGTATCAGCTCGGGCTCCTGGCGGTGCAGCTCCGCCAGGAGCATGTCGCGGAACAAGTGGTGGTAGCGGTACCAGTCTCCCCGCCGGTCCAGCGGCACCAGCAGCAGGTTCGACCGTTCCAGGTCGGCCAGGGCCGCCGCGGAACCGCTCATATCGAGCACCGCATCGCACAGCGGCCCGCACATGCGCTCCAGCACCGCGGTCCGGGTCAGGAACGCGCGGTGCCGGCGGGAAATCCGCGCCAGGAACTCGGACTCCAGGTACTCGCTCACCAGCCGGTCATCGCCGCCGAAGGAAACCGCCGCGTTCGCAAACGGGCCGCCCTCCTTGAGGCAGAGCGCCGCGAGGTACAGCCCGGCCGGCCACCCCTCGGTCCGCCGGTGCAACTCCGCCACGTCATCCTCACCCAGGGCGAGATCCACATTGCGCAGCAGCGAGGACGCCTCCTCCCAGGTGAGCGACAGGTCACCCGGCCCGACCTCCAGGAGCCTGCCCTCGGCGCGCAGCCGCGCGATCCGCAGCGGCGGCTCGGCCCGGCCGGCGAGCACCAGCCGGGAACCGCCCGGCACATGATCAGCGAGCACGGACAGCGCGGCCCGGCATTGGGAGTTGTGCAGCGCGTGCACGTCGTCCAAGATAAGCGCCACGGGCGAGGCCATCGATGAGAAAGCCGAGCCGAGCCGGGGGACGACCGAGCCGGGCACTGAGCTGCCGGGGGAAGCGAGGGCATCGAATACCCGCTCGCCGACCGGCTCCACCGCATCGAGCGCCTTCGCGACGTAGGTGAGCAGGACCTTCGGATCGTTGTCGGCTTCGTCGACCGACACCCAGGCGAAGGCCTGGCCGTTGCGCTCGGCCCACTGGGCCAGGAGGGTCGTCTTCCCGTAGCCGGCCGGCGCGACCACCGAGGTGATCGGACGACGGTCACCCCGCGCGAGCCGTTCGATAAGCAACGACCGGCGCACCGTCCCGGGCCGGAGCAGGGGGCGGTGAAGCTTCGCCGCGATAAGGTCGAACACCGGCCCGCCTGCACCATGCGATAGCCCAGTTCGCTGGCGCAGCTCGCTGTCGCCCAATGCCCGGTGGCCTCCCCTGGAATTGCGTGCCGTTCCAGGATCGGCCGCACTTTGAATTAGGTCAAGGGCGACAAAGTGAACAAAGGCCGCGTCCTGCCCAAAACGCGGCGAGACGGCGCCAAGCTGGACGGCGGCTGGGAAATGCCGCCACGTTTCCGTCGATCGGGCAACCTAGGCGGGCTTGTTGGCTGGCTGGGCTGGAGCTCACGCATATTACCCGTGCAGGGTGATGCCGCTGATCCGCCCCTGGGCGATGCTGGGCCTGCGTTGGGCGCAGCACCCGTTAGCCGGCCGTTGCCGGCAACCTCACCGGCACATTAGGAGACGCCATGCCGAGCCGCAGCGTGCGCAACAGCAGCCACAGCAATGCGATACCGGCGTCACCGCCGACTAAGCCGATCACGACGCTGACCGCGTATCGCGCGAGCTTGCTACCCAGGTGGCCGTGGGTGCATGACGTCGTGGAACACCAGGATGCCGCCGACCGGGTCGATCAGTGACCCCTCCTGACCTGGACTCGCTGCAGCCGTCCGGCCGAGCGGACAAAACCCAGCAACAGACCTGCCACCGTCGGCCCGGAGACGACGAGGATTACTCCGATCATCACCGCTGCGCCTGGTGACATGCCTGGCAGTAGCGCTGCCGCCGCCGCGGCCAGCGGCCAGGTGATCAGCACCCCGATGATGGTCAGCCTGACTACGATGGGCAGCTGAGGAGACGGCATGCTGGGCAGGTGTACATGATCCTCACGGCGGGTGCTGCCGGGACGTCGGCTGAGACGTTCACTGAGCTGATGGATCACGTTGCCCAGGGTTTCGAGGTGCTGGGAGCCGCGATCCTGGTCGTCGGCGTGGTCTGGTCGTTTGTGCTCGCCGTGGTAGCCGTGCGGCGATCCGGCTGGTCGGCGAGAGCCTACCTGGTCCTGCGCCAGGCATTCGGCGGGACCCTGCTGCTCGGACTGGAAATACTCGTCGCCGCCGATCTGATTCGCACTATCGCGGTCGCGCCCACCCTCAACAATGTCCTCCAGCTCGGGCTGATCGTGCTGATCAGGACGTTCCTCAGCTTCTCGCTAGAAACAGAGATCGAGGGCGTTCCGCCGTGGCGGCGGGCCTTGATGGGCGGCGCGGGGACGATCCGCCGGGTCTCGGCCAGCGCGCTGGAGTCCGAGACGCCGCCCAGGCAGCCGTGACGATAACGAGGCGTAGCAGCACCACCTCGCAGATCTGCACTAGCCGAGAATTGTCGGCGCCGCTGCACCGATGCGGGGCGCCTTGCGGTGTGCGCTAGGTCCACAGGCCTGCTGGCCCGGTCCTGGTACTCCTCACGGGGCCGCCGGGCCGTCCAGGTCGCTCGTGTCCTGTCGTTGCTGGCCGCGGCGCACGGCCCCCAGCAGGACCCGCACGCCGGCGCCCAGCAGCGCAATGTCGCCGAGCATCTGGACGATCAGCAGCACCCGGGCGGCCTCGGACTTGGGAGTGATGTCCCCGAATCCCACAGTGGAGAAGACTGTCACGGCGAAGTACAGGGCGTCGGTGCGGGTCAGCGGCTGGGTGAAATTAGCCGCGGACGCTCGCTGCATCACGAAATACGTCGAGGCGAACACCAATAGGTAGAAGGGAAGGATCAAGCCCAGCGCCTCGAACGCTCTGATACGCGGATAACGCGAGCCGATGATGGACCTGACCTGCCACACCGCGATGCCCGCGAAGACCAGCAGGCCGATCAGGATGCGCACCGCGGTGTCGCCGTTCCACGGCTGGTCCAGCGGGAGTACGTAGTACAGGACGACCAGCGCGGCCGCGGTCAGGACACCTCGCAGCACCGCTCGGAGGACCAGTCGCCTCCGCTGGGCCGACGGCAGCTGGTAGTGCGGCTGATCGGTCATCGCAGTTGCCTCCGGCCTGGAGTCAGCACCGCCTCTTCCTCCACGGGACTTCCATCCCCCATTGATCGCCCATGCCGGACGTACTCAAGACGGGTACCGCTGCGCGCCATCGCTGGCCCGGCTCTTGCGCCGGGCTCAGCCTCGGGAGCCCCGCCCGCCGCACGCCGGGCCACAACCCGCGCAGCACGCCGACGAAGCTGGCTCAGGCGGCTCGCTGCCCGTGGTCAGCGAGCCGCCTGCCGCTCCCGATTGTCCGGCTCGCGGCCACTCGGTCCATGGCAAGCTATCCGCTGATGCCGTGGGCCACGTGCCCATGGTGCGCCGATTGGTGCAGCGCCTGCTCGTCTTCTGAGGTCAGGTGCGGCTTGATGTCGAAGGTGACCTTCTTAATGGTTCCGGTGAACGTGAACGGTGCCCGGTTCGCGTAGTTGCGGTCGACGACGCCGCCGTTGTCGCGGCCGATGTCCATGCCCGCGTAGCCGGAGAACCGGAGCGGGACGGTGAAGTCCATCCGGCCCTTGCCGATCTCCTTTGCGTTGGCGAACAGGCGGACGTCACCGCCAGTGGCGGGCTTGGGCGCGTCGGCGTGGAACTCCAGGCGGACGGTGACCTCGCCGGCGGGCAGCGTGGTGTCGGATTCTTGCCGGTACATCAACACGCCCATCATCGAGTAGGTGTGCCTGAGCTTGCCGCCTTCGACGAACAGCGAGAAGCCGCCCAGGTGGTCGGCCTCGGCCACGATCACGCCCTCGGCGCCGCCCTCAGGTATCACCAGGTCGGCGGAGATGGCGTAGGAGTGGTTGTAGATCCGGGGGATCATGCCGGACGCGACGTTCTGCACGTCACCGTAGTAGGTGTAAGTGGTCTGGGCGGGGAGCGGCGGCAGCAGGCCGAAGTAGAAGCTCAGGCCGCCGAGCAGCGGGAGAACCTTGTACTTCTCCGCCTCGGCCCAGAACAGGTCCCGCAGCTCCCTGACCTTCTCCGGATGCTGGTCGGCCAGGTTGTCGGCCTGGCTGAAGTCGTCGGGCAGGTAGTACAGCTCCACCGGATCATCGTCGGGTTGCCACACCCCGGGCGCGAACCTCGCCATCGTCTCCGGAGTCAGGTCCCAGGGGATCCGCGGGATCGACTGGGCGAGCCACCAGCCGTCTTTGTACATGGCCCGGTAGCCGGCGATCTCGAAATACTGCTGGGTGTGGCGCTCCTCGGCGTCCGGGCCGGCGAAGGTGTGCAGGAAGCTGGTGCCGTGCATCGGCGTCTGGGCGATCCCGTCGACGTGCGTCGGCTCCGGCAGGCCGGCCAGTTCCAGGATGGTCGGGCCGATGTCGATGCAGTGGGTGAACTGGCCGCGCAGCCCTCCGGCGTCGGTGATCAGCCGGGGATAGCGGATCACCATGCCCTGCCGGGTGCCGCCCAGGTGGGAGGCGACCTGCTTGCCCCACTGGAACGGGCAGTTCCCGGCCCAGGCCCAGGCCGCCGCGTAATGCGGGGCGACCAGATCGGTGCCCCATACATCCAGCCCGCCGTACTGCTGGATCAGCGCGAGCTGCTGCTCGGGGGTCAGCGGGATGCCGTTCTGCATCGTGAGCTCGTTGAACGAGCCGGTGATCGCGCCTTCCATGCTGGCGCCGTTGTCGCCGAAGATGTAGATCACCAGCGTGTTGTCCAGCTCGCCCATCTCCGCGACCGCGTCGATCACCCGGCCGACATTCCAGTCGGCGTTCTCGCAGTACCCCGCGTACACCTCCATCTGCCGCGCGTACAGGGCCCTCTGGTCACCGGGGAGGGAATCCCAGGCCGGGAACGCCTCGTTGCGGGGGGTCAGCTTCGCATCCGCCGGGATGACGCCCAGCCTCTTCTGCCGCTCGAACGTCTGTTCCCGGTAGGCGTCCCAGCCGCTGTCGAACTTCCCCTTGTACCTGGCCGCCCACTCCTGCGGCACATGGTGCGGGGCGTGCGCGCAGCCGGTGGAGAAGTACACGAACCACGGCTTGCCCGCATCCTGGGCGCGCACATCGTGCAGCCACCCGATCGTCTTGTCGGCCATGTCATCGGGGAAGTAGTACTTCTTGCCGTCCTGGACCTGGGGCACCCCGATCGTCTTGTTGTTCTCGGTGATGACCGGATCCCACTGCCCGGACTCACCGCTCAGGAACCCCCAGAAGTAGTCAAAGCCCCATCCGTTCGGCCACCGGCCGAACGGGCCCGCCGCGCCCTGCTGGCCATCGGGTGTCAGGTGCCACTTGCCGAACGCGGCCGTGCTGTACCCGTTCATCTGCAGCACCTTCGGGAACGGCGCGCTGTCCTCCGGGACGAACGCCGTGTACCCGGGAAAGCCGGAGGACAGCTCGCCGATCGACCCGAAACCGACAGCATGATGATTACGGCCGGTCAGCAAGGCGGCCCGGGTCGGCGAGCACAGCGCCGTCACGTGGAACCGGTTATACCGGACGCCTTCCTCAGCGATGCGGGTCATGGCGGGTGCGGCGATCGGGCCGCCGAACGTACTCGGCTGACCGAACCCCGCATCATCGACCAGCACCAGCAGTACGTTGGGCGCCCCCTCAGGCGGCGTGACGTGCCCGATAAGGCCCCAGTCAGGGGCCGAGCCCGCCAGCGTCCGGTTCGCCGTCCCCTTAAACGCCGGATCCGGCATGGGCAGCCTGGTCCGGTCGATCGGTGCATCCGCCATGGACATGTCCTTTCCTGAGTTATCTTCCCGAGCCCGGGACACAGACTCCACCTACAGCCCACCGCACCGGCATCCAACATCGCATCACCCATCAGGAGTAATCCCTTGGCCTATCGCTTGTTCTCTGTTACTTGTGTACTCATAATCCGGCGGTCACCCGAGCGAGCCGCCAGCTACACGCCTTCTCCCAAGCTGGCGATGAATTTGATGGCCGTTATGCTCGGCAGAAACACGTACGCAGCGGCCTTGGTCGTAACGAAGCTCGAGAGACCCGTAACCTCTACCGGCGGGCCTCCATCTGCCTGCGGTATGACGAAAATGCTCTCCGCTGGATTCTGGGTGCCAATCAGCGGGTCTTTCGACTTCGGGTGAAGCCTGACGGCCCCGGCGAATTCACTGTCATTGACCCACTGCCGCAGCACGAACTCGTACTGGTTTTCGATATTCGAGCCGATGAAATGAAAAAGCATCCCGCGCTCGATGCCATCGTGGGGTTCTCCTGGATCATAGGCCGGCCCGTACGGCAGGCCGCGACGGATCAGCCGGTGGGAATTGTTGCTGCCGCCGGGCAGCCCCTGCCCCTGGATTGGCTGGCCTCGCGGATTGACGCGGCGTATGTGCGCGCCGACGGGACAGCAGATCCCCTTCGGATCTCCGGTCCCGTCGGCCTCTACATACTCGAAATTGTTCAGCTGCTCGGGCGATATCCCTCCCGCGGGGCTATCGGTGTCCGGTGACAAGGCGAGAGGAACGCCGTTGCGCCATCGCCCGCACATCTTCGCGGCCAGCAGCTCGGGATCGATCTTGTCCTTGTTCGACTGCAAGAAGTCCTCAAAGCCCACGACGTCAGTCTCAACCTTCTTGAAAACCGCGAAACTGCCGTTTAGGCCAAGTCGCCGCGGCTCGGGTACGTCGTAGTTCTCCGCTTCTTCCCGCAACACGAACAGCCACGGCTCGCAGGGCTGCTGGTGATCGGGCCGGTACTCTTCCGGGCCGCCGCGAATGGCGGGGTAAGTGATTCCGTCGGTATATCCGAAGTGAATTTTGGACGTGGGCACGGGTTTGCCGTCTTGCATCTCCATGAGCGCCATCCCGTCTTGGCGCCAGATTTCCCGGAAGGCATCTCCTTCGGCCAACCAGGCGCGCACCCTGTCGCTGTAGCCCTCCATCGCTTCCGGGCTGATGGCGTGCAGCGTCACCAGGACGTGATCGTGCCCCGTCCCGAAACCGGGAATCCAGTTCCCGGGCGAGCTCGGCCCGGTGTCCCCGACCGACTCCGCTCGCGGCGCGGCTCCCTCGAGGAACGCGCCGAATGACCTGAACGACAGCGCCGGGACGCGTTCCCCCATCTCCAGCGCCACCAGCCCAGGCCACGTGATGCCGATGTTGAGGCAATAGTCTGGCGTGCGACGCGGCGCGGCCGCGGGATCGTCTCCCGGCCCGGGCGCGAACCCCACGTGCCAGTCCCCGGCCGTGGTGATCTGCGGGACGTCGGATTCGTCGCCGCTCACCAGCCGCCCGAGTTGCCTGCGCGCTTGCGCCGGAGTACCCACCGTCAGCAAGAAATGCCGCACCATCGGCATTCTGTAACCGCGCAGAATGAACCCCTGGATGTCAGCCAGGTCCAACGCCGGACCTCCCGCGGCCGCCGGACCGCCACCGGTCCCCGAAGGCTCATGCCGCCTCCGGCCCAGCAGCCGGCGAAGAACCCCCGGGCCCTTCAACGCCGGTACTCCTTGTATGTAGTGCTCTCTGGCCAGCGCCGGACTCGGGGTTGACTACGGTTCGTGACCATGTGGCTCCTAGCCCTACCCGGCGGTGGCCGGCGGTGACGTGCGATCGGCCAGCAGGGCCTTGATGTCCTGCACCGACAGGCCCGGATAGGCGCTGTAGAACCCGATCGCCGGATAGTTGTTGTCCAGTCCCCACTGATAGAACGCCTGGGCGTTCTTTTCCACCGGGGTCGGCGCCCCGCCAACGACACGCGGGAAGAGCGCATTGAAGGTGAAGGAGGTCTTGTCCGCAAAGTCCTGGAAGTACTTCTCCATATCACCGTCGAAGATCGTGAAGAAGCCTAGGTGGTTGTGCTCAAAGGGCACCCAGTGGGCGACATGCAGCGTCCCGATGGAATCCGCCGCCTTGTGCCCCTTGTCCCCTACCAGGGCCCCGGCGAGGTGCTTCACGGCAAAGCCTTGCGCACGTGACTTGAAGGCCATGTATGTCAGCAAGGTGCCCTGCGAGGTATTGCCCGTGAAGCCCGCCGCACGCGCGCATGCCTTGATGTCCTGAACCGAAGCGTCCTCATAGGCGAAGTACGTGTCGAAAGGCTCGCGGACATGCCGCTTCAGCCATTTGACGACCCCCTCAGGGTTATCAGCCACCGGCACGGGCGGAGGGTCGTCCACGTACGTGAAGATGGCGTCGAACACCGGCCCGGCACTCTCCACGAGCCGCTCGATGTGCTCGTCGGTCTCGCCGTCGATGTCCGAAAGGAAGAGAAGCTTCTCGTCTCCCTCCACCATGAACCGGGAGAAATGCACGGTACCGAGGTCGTCCTGCGCTGCCGCGAGATCGGGCATCAACGGGGGCAGTTCCTGGGGTAGTGCCTTGGCGATGGCCGGGCCCTTGACCGGGAAGTCGATGACGAGATGACTCTGGCTCATAGCGTTCTCCTTAGCTGTCAGAATGGCCGTGGATGTCCTGCTCGACCCGGTGGCCGGCGAACTCGCCGATGACCCCGCTCGCGATAGCCCGACGGCGAGCGACGCCAGCAGCGGCGGCGCGAAGAGGCTAACCGCGAGCCCTACCCCGCCGCGCCTCAGCCGCATGGTTGCCGTCGACGTCTGATGTCACGACACCATCATCGGAGCGCGTGCGCAGGATCTCCTCACCCGCCGCGGGTAAGGCGGCAACGAATCCTGGTTAAACGTCGCCCGTTCTTGGTCCCGCGGTGCAGCACGAGCGTCTCGTCGGTGAGTTGGCGCACGACGGCCAGATCGTGGCTGATCGGGATGTAAGAGAGGTAGGTCTCCTCGCGGATGTCGGCCAGCAGGTTCAGGACCTGGGCCTGGATTGACATATCCAGCGGAGACCGACTCATAGAGGATCAGGACGGCGGGCTGCGCCGCGAGGGCGCGGGCGATCGCGACCCGCTGTCGCTGGCCGCCCGACAGCGACCGGGGCAGCGCCCGTGATTGCCGTTCGCATCATTCAGCCGGTCCCGCCCAGCTGGTCGACCCATGGGAGAAATTCATGCTAATGGGAGTTTAATGCCGATGGCGTGATGTCTAGCCGGGCCGGCTTGCGTTGGCTTGTGGATGAGGGCGAGACGTCCTGACGACCGGCGTGGCGGTATCGCGACGTGTGGTCTCCGGTGGCGAGCGGTCATCAGGCCGCCGGCGGGAAGGAGGAAGATCCGATGGTGGCCGATGTTGCCGGGCAGGTGGCGGCTCCCGCCAGACGGCCGGCAGTTTCCGCTGGTATTCCGATCCTGGCAGCCAGGATCACCGTGCCAGGTGTGCCGGACTGGGCGGTGCCGCGTCCGCGGATCACCAAGCTGATCGCCGAGGGCGCGCGGCGATGCCGGCTGACCGTCGTCACTGGCCCGCCCGGCGCGGGCAAAACGATGGCCCTGGCGCTGTGGGCAGCGGCCGAACCCGGTACTGTTGCCTGGCTTTCCCTGGACGACTTCGACAACCAGGCCGGCGCCTTCTGGTCCTATGCCGTCGCGGCCCTGGGCTGGTCCGGAGTTGCCTTTCCTAAGGTGTTGTCGGCTGCTTCGCGCCGGCGGGCGGCAGACCACACATTCCTGGTGCGGCTTACGTCGGCGCTGGCTGCCCAGAACCCGCCGGTGACACTGGTCGTCGACGACCTCCATGTCCTGACCAGGCCGACGGTACTGACCGAGCTTGACTTCGTCCTGCGGAACGCGCAGCCGGGCCTGCGCATGGTGGTCTCCTCCCGCGGGGATCCGCTGCTGTCCCTGCACCGCTACCGGCTGGCCCGTGAGCTGACCGAGATCCGGGCCAGCGACCTGGCTTTCAGCGCCGCCGAGGCCCGCCTGCTGCTGGCCCAGCATGGCAGCACGCTATCGGCAGACTCCCTCGAACGCCTCATGCGGCGGACCGAGGGCTGGGCGGCCGGCCTTCGCCTAGCCGCGATCTCCATGGACGGCCATCCCGACCCGGACCAGTTCGTCAAGGAGCTGCTCACCGAGGACAACGCCCTGACTGGCTACCTGGTGGAAGAGGTTCTCAAGGGCGCTCCGCCGGAAGTCCGAGACATGCTGCTGAGCACGTCCATCCTGGAGCATGTCAATGCCGAAGCGGCCAGCGAACTGACCGGCAACGAGCAAGCCGGTGCGATTCTGCCGGCAGTGGCGCGCGCGAACGCGTTTGTCCAGCCGACCGGGTGCGGGTGGTATCGCTACCACACGTTGCTCACAGAGGTGCTGCGGCTGAAGCTGAGGCGCGAGTGCCCAGACCGGGTGGCTGCTTTGCACCGGCGGGCTGCCCGGTGGTGTGAGCGGAACGGTAAGCTCACCGCTGCGGTGCAGCACGCCAAGCGAGCCGGCGACTGGCAGCTTGCCGCCAGCATGGTCGTCGATGCTCTGGCGATCAGCGAGATCATCGAGCCGCGGGGCATTCCGTCCCTGGCCGGGGAGTTCCAGCGCATGCCGCCCGGCGAGGCCTGGACAGGACCGCAGCCGTACCTCGTCGCCGCCGCGGTCGAGCTGGCCGCCGGCCGGCGTGATTCCTCCGCCGCCGCGCTGGATGCCGGCGAAGGCATGCTGGCGCTCTTTCCCGCCGATGAGGACGCCGCGTGCCGGCTTGCCGCCGCGGTAATCCACGCTACTGCCTCCCGCCGCACCGGGAACCTCGTGGCGGCGGCGGCGGCCGTCGCGGATGCCGAGGCGCTGGTCAGCCGGATGCCAGAGAACAAGCTCGCCCAGCACCCGGAAGTCAGGGCGCGGGTACTGGCCGACCGCGGGGCCGTCGAGCTCTGGCTGGGCCATCTCAACGAGGCGGTCCGCTTCCTCGATGCCGGTGTGGCCGCCGCGGCCGGTCCGGGCGCAGAGCACGAACGGGCCGCCTGTCTCGGGCATCTTGCGCTGGTGGAGGCCTTGCGCAGCCAGTTGTGCCGTGCTGCACGGCTGGCCGACCAGGCCGCAGCGGCCTTGGCCGCCGTCGAGCAGCGGCCGCCTCAGCATCCGGGCCCCGCGGCGCTCGCCGCGCTCGCCTGGGTGCACCTGGAACGGGATGAGCTGCCGACGGCCGGGCGGCTGCTCA
>Ga0335078_10005318_pt1 | contig 19044 bp, 7 predicted proteins | sample Lox_Sample_32_FD_206711 | JGI IMG/M metagenome (GOLD analysis project Ga0335078, IMG submission 206711) | Soil microbial communities from Loxahatchee National Wildlife Refuge, Florida, United States - Lox_Sample_3.2 | ecosystem: Environmental > Terrestrial > Soil > Wetlands | place: USA: Florida... | reverse complement strand
GGTCAAGAAAGAAATTCTTTATTTTTAAAATTTGGTTGGAGTTTGTTCTTATCTTCTTGTTCATTTTTGGTTTACTAGAATAGCAGCAGTAAAAAGTGCTATGAATGCTATGTTTACAAATCGAGTTGGAGATTTTTTCCTTACTATTGGTTTTTTTGCAATTTTCTTTGCATTTGGAACTTTAGATTATGGAACGGTATTTGCATTATCTCCCTATATGAATATTGAAATTATTAATTTTATTTTAATACTTTTATTATTAGGTGCAGCAGCAAAATCGGCACAATTAGCTCTTCATGTTTGGTTGCCTATGGCGATGGAAGGACCTACTCCTGTGTCTGCACTTATACATGCCGCAACTATGGTAACTGCTGGTGTGTATTTGTTAATGAGATGTTCTCCTTTATTAGAACAATCTCAATTTGCATTATTAATTGTAACAATGACAGGTGCTATAACTTCCTTTTTTGGTGCTTCTGTAGGTTTGTTTCAAAATGATATTAAAAAAGTTATAGCTTATTCCACAATGAGTCAATTGGCTCGAGAATGTATAAAAAAATATATATTCAGGCAACAAACTATTTGCGTAAAACTTATATTTTTTTATATTTGTAATTCGCAGATAACCAAAGCTCATATTTATAATATATATAAATATAATAATAGTAATTTTTTTAATTCATTTTCCGGTTATCGGCAGTACTTTTATATACAATTGTATAATGAAATGTCAGAAAAATGAAAAATTATTATTATAAGCAAGTTAGTAGGAATCTCAGAGGCCATACGTTTGTTATTAATTATTTATCTTATATTTTATTATGTATTTTATACACATAAAATCAAAAATTTTATAAATATTAAATTGTTATTTTTAAAAATATTACTTTTATCTTATATAATAAAAATTCTAAATATAAGAAATTATTCTTTATTAATAAAATCTGATACCTTAAAATTTAATATAAATTTAGATACAGGGCCCCTTCATAGCCCTGTATCATCTTCCTCCCTTTGCTGTGCACCGGATCATTCTAAATTTAATAATTATGATAAGAGTTTTTTTGAATGATTAGCAGGTGTTATTGATGGAGATGGTTATTTTAATTTATCTAAGAAAGGAAATGCTCGTTTACAGATTACTATGGATTTAAGAGATATAAGAGCATTATATGAAATTAAACAAAAATTAGGTGGTTCCATACGAAGTATGGCAAATGCTAATGCTTTAAGATATCAATTATCACATAAAAAAGGTTTAATTACTTTATTAAAAAATATAAATGGATTAATAAGAAATCCTGTTAGGTTATTACAAATGAATAAAATATGCATTAAATATGGAATAAATGTAATATTTCCTAAACCATTAATATTTAATAATGGATGATTTAGTGGATTTATAGATAGTGACGGATCTATCTATCTAAATGAGAAAAGTGGACAGATATTTATTTCTATATCTCAAAAAAATAAATATTTATTAGATCCACTTGTTTCTTTATATGGGGGAAGAGTATATTTTTGTGATTCTAAATTTCAATCTTTTAAATACGTGATATATAGAAAAAAGGAAATATTAAATTTAATTGATAATTATTTTTTTAAATATAAATTAAAGACTAAAAAATTTAATCGATTAAATTTAATAAAAGAATTTTATATTGTTAATATTAATAAAGATAATAATAATTTAAATAAACTTAATGAATGAGTTTTATTTAAAGATAAATGGGATAAATATAATGATTAATAAAGAAATGGTCCAATTATATTTTTAATATAATAGCAATTGGGAATGATGGTATTAGCTGTAGGTCTTAGTCAATATAATGTGGCAATAATGCATTTAGTATTACATGCTATGTATAAAGCGGGACTTTTTTTAGCTGCAGGTTCTGTATTACATTCCATGGGGGATCAACAGGATTTTAGGAGATATGGAGGTTTAGTTAAAATATTACCTTTGACTTATACAGTTATACTAATAGCTTCATTAAGTTTAGCAGCTTTTCCATGATTAAGTGGTTATTTCAGTAAAGACGTGCGCGATAGGCGTTTGTTAATCGTGAGTTGAAATAAACTCTATCATTTCTCTTATATGATTATAACCTCAGAGTTAGTAATAAAGGTAAGCTTTATTATGAACAGAGCATCTCTGACGTATACTTCGAAAGTTAAATATATAATAAATCTAAATCGTTATATTATAACTTGGGTTATTTCTTCTATGATTAAAACTATATTGTTTGAAGTTCATTATTCACTGGCCTTTACTGGAGGGCTTAGTCTTGTTAGGAATGAGACTTTTGAGATCGTTAACAGTTTAAGTCTTTGATTGTTAACAAGAGAGATCTATACAGGATGAGTAAGAAACGCATTAAAGAATAAAAATGAACAATCTAAAGAAGATTTACGAATTAATAAAACTACTGTCGGATTATCAGTGGTTCAAAAGGACCAGGATAACAGAGTAATTATAGTACCTTTTATGAAAAAGAAGGATACGCTCCGGTTCCAAATTTGGATCCGGATCAGATCCATACTTTGTATGGAAGATCCTCTGAGCAGGATCCTCCAGGGAAGGGGAAGAATTACAGCAAATAATATATTTCAGTTTAGATATTATAATACAAGATGTATTAAGCAAAAGAGCAATATAATTAATAAACTAAATAACTTATATATGAGATCTAAAAATAAACCAAATTTACCTATAGATAGAAATTTATATAATTTAATTAGTAATATTGATATGTTAAAATTAGCTTATGAAAATTTAAATAGTAAGTCTGATAACCTGACTGATTCTCCTGGTATAGGATTAGAGACTTTGGATCGAATTAACATTGATAAATTAGATAAATTATCTGAAAATTTAAAAAGCGAGAAATTTCAATTTTCAGGTAGTAGAAGAATTAACATTCTGAAATTTAGGAAAAGTAGTAATAATACCAAATCGTTGACTATTGCTTCGCTGCACCCATTTGATAAATTAATCCTAGAAGGAATGAGGTTAATTTTAAATGCTATCTATGAACCTCTTTTCTTAGAAAGTTCTCATGGTTTTCGTCCTAATAAAAGCCGTTATACGGCTTTAAATTATATTAATAAAAAATTTCAAGGTTGTAATTGATTTATTGAAGGGGATATTTCTAATTCTTTTGATAGTATTGATCACCATTTATTAGTCAATTTAATCGAAACTAAAATTAAAGATAGAAAATTTACTAAATTAATATGAAAAAGTCTTAGAGCCGGATATTTTGAATTCAAAAGAAATCCAGAAGATATAGTAGAAGAACCTCAAGGTTCAATCATTAGTCCAATATTAGCTAATATATATTTACATGAATTCGATAATTTTATAGTAAAATTGCAAAATAATTTTAATGTTGGAAAAGAAAACAGACATTTATCCTCATATAATAAATTAGGTTATGAAATAAATAAGGCAAAAAAAGAGGGAGATATGAAATTAGTATTGAAATTAGTGCAAGAAAGAAGAAAATTATTGATCCTTTCTGAAAATTTTAGTAATTCTTCTTATAAATGTTTATATTATGTAAGATACGCAGATAATTGGATTATAGGAATAAAAGGTACAATAAAAGAAGTTAAAGAAATACGTAATACCGTTAAAGCATTCCTTCTAGATTTAAAACTAGAACTTAATGAAATGAAAACTAATATTACTAATATAAATTCAAATTACGCTAAGTTTCTGGGTGTAAAAATAATTAGAGCTAAGGATATTAAATATATAAAAATATCTAAAAGTAGTTCGATAAATATTAAACCCCGCAGATTACAATTTATGGCTCCCCTTGTAACAATATTAAAGAAATTAGGTAAAGCAGGATTTATGTCAAATGGGTGCAGGAAATCTTATCCAAAATTTGTCTGAATGCATTTAGATCATCCTGATATTTTGCATTTATATAATTCTGTAATTAGAAAATATTTAAATTATTATTATTTTGTAAATAATTACAGTTATTTAGTTAGTACTCTTATCCATATATTGAAAGGTTCTTGTGCTAAATTATTAGCAGCCAAATTTTCTCTTAAAACACAAGCAAAGGTTTATAAAAAATTTGGTAATAATTTAACATACCAATTTAAAAAGGAAGGTAAAGTTAAAAAAATATCTTTTTTTGTTGCTTCGCCTGTTGCTACGCTCTTAAAAAATGAATCCAAAAATTATTCTTAAATATCTTACTAATAATAATATTATCATTCATAATTTATTTGGTTACACATTTATAATTATTTTAGATCACTTAAGCTATACTTAATTTGGGACTCATCATATAAAGTAAAAATCTATCCGTTATTAATCTTTTATTGTCATTAGTAGATAGATTTAAAGTTAAAAATAAGAAATAATAGATAGATATTGTGTAAAGAATATCATCTGAATTTACAAGATAGATAATAGATTCCTTGAAAATAAAATCTTTTTAGATTTATCAATATTATTTATAAATTATTTAAAATTTTCTTTCTAATTAAATAATTTATAAATAATATTCTAATTAGGTAAAGTAATCTAAAATGTCATTTATTTATTTTTGTTCCTATTCTTAACCTAAAGGTAATAGGTAAATGTAACACTTATTAATAAGTATATATTATTAAGTTAAAAGTTTTAAATAAATCTTACATTTAATAATAATTATTACAAAAAGATATATAAAGAATCCTTCTTATTATAGAGTTATAAATTTATTTACTATTCCCTATGAAATTTAATATTAAATATGGATTTATCTAATACATAAAATAATACAAAAATAGTTAACCTAAATATAAATATATATAATATATTTATATTTATATATTTATATTAATTAGACTAGCTTTAATTTTAATTATATAAAATATAGATCTCTTATAAGTAAATTATTTGTGGAGAGCTGGATGATGCGAAAGTATCCTGTCCAGTTTGGGAAAGGGAGTATAATATTGATGAAAGATTTATACTTCTAGTTCATGTGATCATAGAATTAGCCTTTGGTTCATTTACATCTATTGGTTATTTAGTTTATTTATTAGCTGTTATTGCTGCCTGTTTCACTATGTTATATTCTGTTAAATTAATATATTTAACTTTCTTAACATATGCCAATGCACCTAAAGATAATTATGAACATGCACATGAATCTCCTTGATTTATGAGTTTACCTTTATTTATTTTAGGTGTTTTAAGTGTATTCTTAGGTTACATTTCAAAAGATTTCTTTATTGGATTAGGTAATCAAAGTTTTGGTATTAGCTTGTCTAATCTACCTTTTCATTCTATTTTAATTGATACAGAATTTGGTATTCCACTTATTAATAAATTATTACCTTTAATATTAAGTATCATATTAGCTATTTTAGCTTTATATTTATTTGAAAATAAATCAATAATTTTATTAAAATTTAATATATCTAAATATGGAAAAATTATATATAGATTCTTTAATCAAAGATATTGATTTGAGTTGATTTATAATAATACAATTGTAAATTATGTTTTTAATTTTGGTTATATTACAAGCTCTATTTTTGATAAAGGAATATTTGAATATATAGGACCTAGAGGTGCTGTTGCCGGATTATATAAAATAAGTTATTATTTTGCAGAATTTGATTCTGGCTCTATTGCCAGATACGGATTTATTATGTTTTCTGGTTTATTATTCTTTGTGTCTATCTGGACTTATTTTTCTGGTACTTTTTAATTATTTTTTATTTTTGTTAATTCTCAATTTATTATATATATATATATATATATAGTTTCTTATTGCTCCGCCTTTTCCCCCCCCCCTTATTTAATTTTTTTATTATTTAATTATTTAGTTATTAATTAATAACTAGATTATTTATGTGTAACCTTTAATAATCTGATCCTATTTTACACTTTATTTTCTAGTATTAGTACCACTATTTTTCCTGTGTAATATTTAAATTAAATAAAATAATTTTTCTTGTTTTTCCGTCCCCTTATCCTTATTCAAATATTAATTTTCTTTGTATTTTATTAATATATATATATATATATCTATATATATTTTAATACTTTTATATTTATTTATCAATGATTTTTATGTTCATTGTGATTTTTAAAGTAGCTAATAAAAATAAAACATAAACTATAAATAATTTTATTAAGGAAATAAATAAAATTTTATATATTTAACTTTATTGGCGGTAGATTTGTCTACTAGTATAAACAAAAAAATTAAAAAGAGAGTATGATATTTACTATAAAATTTTTAATTATATCATATATATTATCTTTTGTATTGCTATTGTATAAATTAAATGTATTTAATAATATTAATAATTATAACAATTCTAAGCGAATATATGAAATAGTCCAATTAGATGAAATGAATCAAAGGGTATCTCCCGTATTACTAAATTATTTTTCAGTTAAAGATTCTTCTTTAAGAATAGATAGGTCTAAAATATTAAATTTTCCTTTATTAAGTACTCAATCATTTTTATTTAATAAAAAAGAGATTATTAATGAAGAAAATAATAAAATAAATTATCTGAATCAAATAATACAATTAAAGAAATGAAGTATAGGGATAGCATTATTTGTCTTTTTAATTATAAGTATAGAATGAAATAATTTAGATATTTTTTCATCTACTTATCAGAAAGGATTTTTCTTAACTTTACCAATTAGTACTAATAGTGGAGTAATTTTAGGTTATGATCATTTATCTATTCCATTTATACTTTTATTGAGTTTTATATTTCCTCTTGTTTTTATAAGTAATTGAACTACAATAAAAGTGGGAGAAATAAAATATTATCTTACTACTATTTTAGCTTCTCATTATTTTTTAATAATTGTGTTTCTAGTAATAGATATTCTTATGTTTTATGTATCTTTTGAGATAATATTACCATTTTTCTTTATTTTATTAGGTATGTTTGGGGGTGTACAAAAATTTAGAGCAATGTATTATCTTTTCCTTTATACTTTATGAGGTTCTCTATTTATGTTAATTGAATTTTTAACAAAGATAGGGGAAAATGGTTCAGGTGTTATAGGATTATTAGATGATATTCAATTATCTAATTCTTGAAGTTTATTAGGAACTATAGCTATTATAATAGCTTTTTCTGTAAAAACACCTATAGTTCCTTTCCATTTATGATTACCATTAGCTCATGGTGATGCTAATGTATCTGGTAGTATAGTCTTAGCTAGTATTGTATTAAAAATGGCCCTTTATGGTTTTATTAGAATTTTAATATTTATTTTATTACTTTCTTTTGCCACAGCACAAATAAATATGTTTTTTATTTTTATTTTTAGTATAATATTTGCTAGTACTACTACTATGAGACAAAATGATTTAAAAGTATTAGTAGCATATTCCAGCGTAGCACACATGGGTTCTACGTTATTAGGGGGATTTTCTAATAATCATTTTGGTCTATTTGGTAGCATATTATTTAGTGTAGCTCATGGTGTTGTAAGTCCAGCTCTTTTTATTTTTGTTGGTGCCTTGTTTTATGATAGAATTGGTTCTAGAATAATTAATTATCTTAAAGGTCTTTTAAATTTATACCCCATAGCAATAGCAATGTTCCTAACTGTAGTTTTTGGTAATATGGGTACACCTTTAACAGCTAATTTTATAGCTGAATTAAAATGTATTTTAGCTACTTTCATGGTAAACCCAGGAATGGCAATGGTTGCTGCTATTTCTATCATATTGAGTGCTTGTTATAGTATATATATGTTCAATAGAATTAGTACTGGTACCATCTCCCCTTTCTTAACATCCGCACCTGATACATATAAAAGAGAATTCTCTTTATTATTACCTTTGATTAGTATTATGATATTATTAGGTATATTCCCTGTTTTATTAGGTGAGCCTATAGACTTAGGTTTGTCTCATTTCTTATTATAATCATATATTAACTCTTTTATTTTTTTTTTTATTTATTTTAATATCATTACTCAATTATTTTAATATATATATTTCTTACTAATGATAAATGATTTATTTTATGATTACTTAATTATTTTAATAATTATATTTCTATGTTATAGGTAAATTCAAATAATTATATAATTATTTATATAACTATTAGGTATATATTTAAGATAAAAAAAGGATATATTGAAATTTTATAATAATATAGAGATAATAATGTTAAGTTGAATAATAAAGTTATAAATTAATTCTTAAATTGTTTTAGTTTCTATAAAAATAAAGATGTTACAGATACTTAAATTACTGACAAATATTTTCTCAGTTATTTGAAAATAATAATATTAAAAATTATCATTTTCAAATATAATCAGTAATATATTATTATATAAATGATTGCGTGACTCCGAATAATTTAAATAATAGATAATCTATTAAATAACAATATTCATAGAATAGGAAACCAATTAAATAAGAATTAGTAAAAATAATAGATCTTTTCTAATTAATAAATTTTTAAATGAAGATAAATAGTAGTAAGTTAAGAATGTATAAGATAATATTTATGTTATTATATAGGCCGGCCAAATTGGCCGGCCTATTTCAATGTGCTTATTTATAAGTACTTTATATGATCTTATGTTCTTAATATAGTAACGGGCTTTACTCACCCATCCTTCTAAAAGAAGGATCAAGATGCGCTTCATTGAATATTTTTATCCTTAATTTTAGCTATGGTAATTATAGTTATATTTATTCAATTTTTTTATATTAATAAAACAATTTAAATTTATTTTGTTATATCAAGTTTTTTATCATCCTAATACTTGTTGTTAAGAATTGTCTAAATTAAATTTCTAAGTAAACTAATATAATTATATTTTATGTTATATGTTTAGTCTTAATTTTTGTTTCTGTTCTAATTATATTAATATATATATATATCTCTCTATGTATATGAACTAATAAACTTATGTTAATTTTATATTATTATTGGTTATTTTTCTAGTTTCTATGTAAGTTATAAGGAAATCAAGACTTCTAGGCATAGCCTAATATTTAATAAATTAAATTTATTATTAGCAACTAGACCCTTGCTTTTATTTTATTTGTAAACGAACTTATATTAATGATTTATATTTATTATATAATTATGGGATTATTTACTTGTTTATTCTTTCTTATGCCACAATTAGTTCCTTTTTTTTTTATACATCAAATTTTATTAGTCTTTTTTGCTTTAACTTTATTAATATCTTTATTTTCAAAATATATCTTACCTAATTTATTAAGTATACAATTAGGTAAATATACCTTATCTAATAAAGTATTTTAATCACATTATTTATCTTAAACTAAGATACAAAGTATTCTATTATTATTTAAAATTTTAATTTAAATCTTGACAATTTGGTCAAAATTATACGTATTTTTAGAGATTATTATAAATTATAGAAGAAATATTTAAAATTTAGAGCATAATATATATATATATATAGGTATTAAATAACTTTAATGCCTTATAAATTTAGTATCCTATTATCGCTGAAAATATTTACAGCTATATATAAATCCTAACTTTATAATTTGTAATATTTTAAAACTATTATATATTTATTAAATTATAAAATACTATAATTTTATTTCATATAATACTTGTATATTTATTATTATTAATTTTTATAAGTATTATTGTATTAATTAAATATTACTTAGCTTTAGTATTAATTATAAGTATGTTTTATATTATTCTTAATATTAAATTCATATGTATTTAATTATTATTTTCAGTTATTATCAAACTTTATATTTTATTTTTGTTTATACTAAATATATAAGAAATAATTAAATTATTTAGTTATATTATGTGTAAAAAAAATATATATATATTTTAGTTATATTATGTATAAAAAAAATATATATTTTTTTTTATGTATTTATTTTATATAAATAACATATTGTATTTATTTTTGTATACCTCTTTAAGGAATCGAACCTAAATCATAATATTAGAAGTATTACGCTTTACCATTAAGCTAAAGAGGTTAAATTTTTAATTTAAAATAAAGATAGAGAAAAATTTTAATAATACTAATAATTTTTGTCATTTGCAAGTTAAATATTTGGATCTATGTAATTTTAGTGCAAACCTCACTGCACTTCAAGGAAGCACTTTTTATATTCATTTAATGTACTTTTTTAATTTATTTATATTTATTGTTGTTTATTATTTCTACTAAATTTTTTTTTAGGGTAAAGAGGGATTCGAACCCTAAATATTAGATTTGCAATCTATATGCAGTACCAATCTGCAACTTTACCCTAATAAAATAGATATATTATATATATTCATAAATAAATAAATTTAAATTTTTAATACTTAATTAAATTAAGTATTTTTTATTTCTCCTTCTTTTCAATACTTTACAATAAATTAAATATTTATTTAAAATTAAATAAATATTTAATTCATAATTATGAATTAGATATAATAATATTTATACATATGTACTTATATTTATTTTATGTTATAAAATAAATATTTTTTTCCTTTTTATTCCTTATTTTTTCTCCTTTTTCTTCTCTTAAGTATAATGAAGTTTTATATAAAGATCTAATTTACTTCTTTCTTCTTTTAAATGTTTTGATGTTTTTCATAAATAAATTAGATTCTACTTTAGATTAATTATAATTATAAGTTTTATATAAAACAAGTATTCTTTTATTTATAGGTTTTAGCTTAGATCTTAAAAGATAATTTTATCTGAAAAATACATTTAAAAGTTTATATTAATTATAAAAAATTTTTTAGTATTTAATACCTTATTTTATAAAAAGGATCAACAAATGAAAACTACTAATGATAATTAGATTCTTAATCTAATTATTTTTTATTTATTTATTAATTATCTTAAATAAATAAATTATTATAAATAAATTTAATTATTATAATAAAATTAATTTTATATGTGCAAATTATAAGGGGGAGTATAGTAAATAATTTTAAATTATATTTTTTAATTATTTTTCTAGCACCTAATTATAGGGCTAATAAGGTAAGATTTTTGTTTATTTTTATACAATAGAACTGTATAGAATACAGATAAATTACTATATAAAAAATTATAATACTATACTATCTTCTTTAGGAGTATAGTTTAATTGGTAAAAACATAGGGCTTCAAACTCTACGTTAGTAGTTCGAGTCTATTTACTCCTGGTTCTAAAGATTAGTTATATTCATTTAAATAAAGAGGTGAAGTAGAAAAGTACTCTGCTTGTTTTAATAGTAATAATAATAATAATAATAATAATAATAATAATAATAATAATAATAATATTAATAATAAATAACTCCTGTTTTAGATATTTATAATTCTTTCTTATTATAAAAGGGATCAAATATTAATATTATTTTGCCTTATAGGATGAGATGGCCGAGTCTGGTTTATGGCGTGATACTTGAGATATTAAGCACATTATAGTGCCGCGAGTTCGAATCTCGCTCCATCCGTTTTTTTTTGTTAAATTAAGTTATAATTTTTGGCTTATTTTAATTTTTATACCATTCTATGTTATCACAAAAAAAAAAAAAAATAAATTTTATAATAAATGATATATTTTCTTAATTAATATAGGAAATATTTTGAATATTATTAGGGGATTTAATTTAATTGGTTAGAATGTTGAGTTTGCAACTCAGGTATATGGATTCGAGTTCCATAATCTCCATATAAATTTAATTATAATAATCATAAAATTAGATTTAATAAAATGGTATAAAAAAAATTTTTTTATTTATTAAATTCAAATAATATTTATTATAATTAAATTTAAATATAATGTATAGTTTAGGTAGCTTAACGGTAAAGCGGAGATCTGAAGATTCTTTAATATAGGTTCAATTCCTTTCCTGGACATTTATTTTTTATAGCACCCTATAGGATTTGAACCCATATCAATCAGCTCCGAAAACTGTTACTTTACCCTTAAGCTAAAGGTGCTTTATAATAAATATATATTTTAATAGTTTATTTTAAATTTAATTATTAATTCTTTTATTTATTAATATTATTTATCTTTAATATTAATTTATTTTTATAATAATAAATTATTTTTGTTTTTTTTTTTTATTTAATAATAAGGATTATCCTTATGCTACCTATTTCTAAAAAAATTTATATATCAAATTTATATTTTATTATTCTATCTAATATTAATTAATACTTCAATAATTTTACATGTTACATTTAATCCCCTTAAATGGAAATGGAAAGGAAGGGGAAGGAAATATTAAAATATTCATATCTTTATTTTAAAATTATTATTCTTAATAAATAATATTTTTATTCTTATATTATCATTGTTAATCAAACGTCATTTTTCTGGTTAGGTAGGCTAGCTTATATTTAAGATATCTTATTTAATTTAATAATACTTATATAAGAAACAAAAGATAAAAAAAAAATAATTTTATAATGGTCGTGACGAAATTGGTAGACGTGATAAGTTTAGGTTTTATTGAGTAATCATTGAGGGTTCGATTCCCTTCGACCATATAAATAAACTTAACATAATGTATATATTGTTTATTGTTAATTATATCCTAATCTTTAAATAACAATAAAATTTATCATAAGTATTTTTAACAAATATAAAAATATTAATCTTACAAATATATATATATTATATATAATATATATATATTATATATAATATAGTATAAATATTGCTTATATTTTATTTGTTATGAGTATTCTATCAAATGATCAGAATCCAGATCCAGGATCTGGATCCATACTTTGTCTGGAGGATCCGGATCTATAATAAGGGTCCTTATTTTGTATGGATCCTTCTTCTTATTAAAGTAAAGAAATATAAATAAAAAATCTAAACAAATTTTATTTATTTAGAAGTAAGTACTTCCTTTTATTAATATAAGTTTATTAACGGGTATAGGTTAATGGTAGACTAAGTGATTTCCACTCATTGGGTGCCAGTTCGACTCTGGCTGTCCGTAAATCAATATTAATAGTAATTAGAAGGAAGTTATAATAATTATATGAATAAATATATTTATATAATTATTATAATTTTTTTTTTATTAGTTAAAATAGAAGGGAACAATTATTTAAAATGAAACAAAAATTAATAGATAATTATTAGACTTTTTGAAAATAAGATGAGTATCAATAGTTTATTCAGATATTTTATTTTTTTTTTTTAGATATCTCTAGCTAGTCTATTAGATTTATTCTGTTTATCACTAGGTAAATTAAAAATAAATAAAGGATTTTCTAGTTTTAGTACTTTGTATTTTGATCCTCTTTTTTATAATTAAACTGAGGCAGGGATAATAGAAAAAATAATTAGGGTTTGTAGCTTAATGTAAAGTCTCTCTTTGTCGCAGAGAAGGATGCCCGTTCGGAGCGGGTCAAGCCCGTAGTTTGATATAAGTTTCTGATTAAAGGGAGGGGGCTAAAAAATATCCAGCACAGTCCCTCCCTTTCCATAATATGTTATAAATATTATTTATACTTAAAAATAATATGATTTTTATTATATTTTAAAAGAATAAATAATTAGACTAAATTTTATAAAATATAATAATAAATAAATTAATTTATATAAAAGTTTAAATAATTTATTTAATTTATCTTGTTTAAAATCAAACAAAAAATAAATATTTATAATATATTAAATAAAAAGAATTAATTAAAGGTAAATAATTCTTTATAATTACTAAAATTATAACTAACTTGTTATTAATAATATTATATTTATTAAGAGAATTTTATTATTAACATTATATAAATAAAAGGAAGTTAGTTTAATGGTAGAACTGCGCCTTTACACGTCGTTAATGAGAGTTCGATTCTTTCACTTCCTAATTATTTATTTATATCTTTCTTTTTTTGAGGCTCATAAGGGATAGGAACCTTTTATAGAAAGGCCGGGGCGGGCAGGGTTTCTATGATAAATATAAGATATATAAAATTTCTTGTTGCTTTGGCCCTGATCCTTATTCCCCTTTTTTTACTTTTATTCATTTTTTAGATAATAAACTGAGGAATTATATTCCTTTATACGGGAGGAAAAAGTAAATAAATTTGTAATTGTATTAAAAGTAAATCCGAAGGGAAAGTAAATAAATTTGTAAATGTATTAAAAGTAAAGTTGTATCTAAGGAAAGGTAGCTATCGGTAAGGCAGAATGTTTGCTATTCATTTGGACTATAAATCCTTAAGGGTTCGACTCCCTTCTTTTCCGAAATTACTAAGTGCTTGTATTTTTCTCTGAAAATGAGCTAGTAATAAATATATATATGAAAAATTATATATAAAAATTAAAATGTAATAAATATTAATTAATATTTAATTAATATAAAGATATGAAACGTAATAAGAAACAAATAAAAGCATTTGCTTTTATTGTAATTAGATATAGAAAAGGATTATTTCTAAATATTAAGCTATTATATCAGGATGGGGATACCTAAGGTTAATCCATAATATCATTATATTATATAATTTATTACTAGTATATTTTTTTTTAAGTAATAAAAGATATAAATATCAAATGTTTATCCTAGGCGAAAGCTATATAAAAAGAACTGAGTAAACTGAATCATCTTAGTAACTCAAGGATAAAATAAATCAACCGAGATTCTATAGTGTAGCGGTGAGCGAAAATAGAAAAGTCTAAGTGTATTAAAGTATGATAAAAAACCATAAAATTAAAAAATTATGTACATATATTAGGATAAAAAATAATATAACATAAAATATAATTTTAATAATATTTATTTAATATGTTTAAATTAAAATTATATTAATAAGTTATAATTAGGGATATTAAATAAAGGGATTTTATAAATAAAATCTTTTATTTACTATAAAGTTAAAAGACAAACCTAAATTAATACAATAAGAAAGTAAAACGACAAAAAAGTTGTTTGAAAAATAAATTAATAAATTAATAAATTAATAAATTAATAAATTAATTTATTAATAATTAATAAGGGGAACCTTCCTCTAAGACTAAATATGATATAATAAGCGATAGAGAACTAGTACCGTGAGGGAAAATTATTGAAAAGTAATTCTAAAAGCAGCAGGAATTCTTTAAATTAAGAATGACTGGGTACCTTTTGTATAAGTGCGACAAGAAGCGCATATTACCAATATGGTGAAATTCCATCAGATTCTTCCATTAATCTGACCCTATCTGTACGAGCGGAGAAAGTAATTTTTTGGTTCGAAGCTACAGAGACAATGTAACATTATTTCCATCTCTAATTATAGGGGTCGAAGTGCTAGGGTAATGAATTCTAAGAAGAACGAAAGTGAATATACAATGAGGCTTCGTAAAAGGTGAGTCATAAGACTTTTATCACGCCGTATTCTTCTTATACTGGAATACGGAATGGAACAATGTGATACGGAGTAAAGTATACTATCTAAGGAGTTCAGATACGGTGGTAATGTATGAACTTGGTAAGCCCTTAGTCTCCATCTGATAAAAAAAAAAAAAATTCTATTTAAAAGATTTGGAAATTAGAAAGTACTTTATAACTAATTCTAAATGGATTAAAAATAGAATAAGAATAAAATTAGTCATTTGAGGTAATATATAAAGAATATTATTCCGAAATTGTTATAGCGGACTTAGGGTAAAAGAACGTCTAAAAAGCAAATGTAGATCAGTAATAGATCTAATAGAATTTAATAATTCTACCCGACAGGGTGCAGACTTAGATATTGTGATCATCATAATTATAAGTAATTTGAAGCAAAGTGAATCAACTAGGGTTCAGAGTTATTTTGTCAATAATAAATGAAACGAAGTAGTATCGAGAAATCGACGATAAGCTTTGTATAGGTCAAGTAAAATTTGTTCGAGCCTGGATTCCAAAATATGGAATGTTTACCCTGAATTGTAAGTGTCAACAACAGTAAAAAGTAGACACCCTAAGTTTAAATTAGAGACTTCGATAGAAACCGTTAAGTTATTAGGATTGCAAAGCAACTAAATGGATATTGAATCGGCTCAGAATTTTGCATTAATCTCTAATGCCATTTGAATGAGTATATAATGCAAATGAAATAGAGAGAGATAAATTCATTTCATTTAAAAGAATAAATTAACCTATAAATTATAATGAGAAATAATATTGTAATAAATAAAAAAAGGACAAATTGCAGAGTCTTTACCTGTAAAATATGGTCATTGAAATCGAAGTATCTCCAGGAAGCAATTGACAGGAGATACTTAAAGCAAATATCTAAATCCAAAAAAAGCGGGTTAAAGATTGGTTGACATGAAATAGATTGGAAAAAAGCGGAAACAAAAATGAAAGACCTTCAAGAGAAAATAGTTATTGCTACATTAAATGGAAATTTTAAAGAAGTTTATAGATTACAATGAGTAATACTGCAAAGTATCGAAGGACAAACTTTAGCAATAAGACGAGTTGTAACAAATAAAGGGTCTAAGACAGCTGGAATTGATAATGTAATATGATCTAGTCCTAAAGACTATTGATTAGCTATACAAGAACTAAGGAAGGTTGTCAAGAAACCCAAAGAATACAGAGCTCAACCATTGAAAAGAGTGTATATTCCAAAAGGAACCACTAAAGAAATGAGGCCGCTAGGTATTCCCACTATGATAGATAGAGCAGTACAAGCAATATATCATCTCGGTGTAGACCCTGTTGTAGAAACACAATCAGATCCCAATTCATATGGTTTTAGAAAGAATAGATCTACGCAGGATGCTATAACTACGATAAGAAGTTTACTAGATAAAAAAACACATCCAAGATGAATTATGGAAGCTGATATTTCAAAATGTTTTGATCAAATTAGTCATAACTTTTTGATGAAGCATACTCCAATATGTCATAAGATGGTTTTAGAGCAATGACTTAAATCTGGAGTTATGGAAGAGATGAATTACAGAGAAACTGGTGAAGGTACTCCACAAGGAGGAATAATATCACCAACTCTATGTAATATTGCGCTAAATGGAATAGAAAACATAATAAAGAAAGCTAATCCACTTAGAAAAGGTATAAAACCAGGAGTCCATGTAATAAGATATGCGGATGATATGGTAATTACAGGAAAAAACAAAAAAATTGCTACTAAAAATAAAGAAATCCTCAAAAATTTTCTCGCAGAAAGAGGACTACAGTTGAATGAAAATAAGACCTTAATAACTCATATTAAGAAGGGATTCGATTTTCTAGGTTTCAATATTAGAAGAATGAAATGAAATTCTAAACTTAATAAAAATACCGATCAAGAAACAGTATTAATTATTAAACCTTCAAAAGTAAGTATTACTAAATTAAAAGAGTCCATAAAGAAAATAATTATTATGAATAAACCAATAGAAAGAATAATATCTGAAATTAATCCTGTATTAAGAGGTTGAGGAGAGCATAAAAGAATATCCTATCATACACAAGAAACATTTATAACAATTGATAATTGAATATATAACAAAATGCTCAAATGATCGCATTGACACACTGGGTCCTTAAGAAGAACTGTAAATAAATATCTAATAAGTACTGAAACAAGAAAGTGGAACTGAGGAGTGTCTCAAAAACAAAAAATAATAAATCTTGGTGAAATACCTATATTAAGACTTAGACCTCTTAAATTGAATAGAAATCCATATATTAAAGAAAACATTGAATATTTTAATAAACGGAAAGAGAAACGTATAGATGCGAAATTTAGAGCCACAATATATAAGAAATTCAAACAAATGTGTCCCATTTGTGGAGAATCCTTACATAATGGAGAATTAGTAGAATTGCATCACATTATTTCGCAAAAATCAGGTGGAAAATATAGCATCGAAAACATTCAACCACTTCATCAGGTATGTCACCAACAAATAACACATAGCAAGAAGTTTGTTTAATAAATATATAAACAAATTTTCTTGAACCTGAAAGAGAGGCTAAAAGTATGGATAAACCCAGCACCTCTTCAGCTAGAAAAGGCTAAAGGTATGGGTAAACCCAGCACCTTTCTTCTAGTTTTATGGTTTGTTTTAAGACAAGGTTAATTAATAAATCATTAATAAAATAAATTAAAATAACTTTAAGATTGAAAGATATTGGCTAAGATAAGAAAGAACGGAACTCCAAAACGAGAGATAGAAATCCTAAGGTATTAATACCTGTATTAGATTTCAGCTTTGCTTCCAAATTAAGGAAGTAAAATCCGAAATTCTTATTAAGTATGATTGCACGAGCCGTGTGCAGTGAAAGTTGCATGCACGGTTCTAAGGGGGGGAAAGTCTGAGAGGACCTACCTATCCCAATTGGGTTAGCTAGTTTATGTTAGTAGCAAGAATAAATTATTCGAAGATAAAGCAACTATTTCAATTGATTAGATATGGTTATTAGTTATTAACATAAGACCCGAACCCTGACGATCTTGCCCAGTTCAGGTAATAGACCGAACAAGTGAATGTTGCATAATTCTTTGATGAAATTGGGCAAAGAGAAAGTCTACTGTAGTCAGGAGATAGCTGGTTTTTCGTGAACGCTATATTTGTAGTTAAGTCATAATAAACCTTATACGGGTGTACAGTATGTAAATTCATATAAGATTTAATTAATATAAAGTATAGAAGTATCAGAAGGAGGAAATAAAACCGAGTATATAAATAATATATTTTTAAGGATATTTGTTAAACCAGACGATATGAAAAGAAAAAAATAAATACTAAGTAATAGATACCAAATATTTTAAAAATAATTTTCCTTATTATTAAAATATTGGAGTTAATAATATCTTATATTTTTTCTTAATTGGTAAAATATACGGGTATTAAGGTCGAACATATGTTCGACCTTATATTAAAGACTTAGTATTCCTATTTATTAGAAAATAATAAGGGAGTAAAATTAAATCTTAGCATTTTGGGGGATCGTACAGGTCCTATCATTGGAAATACAACTCGGAAGAGACGTAAATAAGAGATGTGACATGTCAGACTTACGGTGGAAGGTCGTAAAGTCAAGAGGGAAACAGCCCAAAACAAGAGTATAAGGTTCCTAAATTAT
>Ga0335078_10005317_pt1 | contig 19047 bp, 16 predicted proteins | sample Lox_Sample_32_FD_206711 | JGI IMG/M metagenome (GOLD analysis project Ga0335078, IMG submission 206711) | Soil microbial communities from Loxahatchee National Wildlife Refuge, Florida, United States - Lox_Sample_3.2 | ecosystem: Environmental > Terrestrial > Soil > Wetlands | place: USA... | reverse complement strand
CCAGGAAGTCAGCTTCTGGCCCTACTACCCGCCGTTCGAGGTGAAGTACATCAAGCGCAAGTCGGAGCACGGCGTGAACGCGCAGTACATCCAGACCTCGAACCACATGGGCACGCACCTCGACGCGCCGCGCCACTTCGTCACGGCGGGCCGCACGATCGACGAGATCCCGGTGGCCTGGCTGTGCGGGCCGGGCGCGATCGTGGATCTCAGGGACGAGATGGGCGACCTCGCGCTCTACACGCCGCAGATGATCGAGAAGCGGGTGAAGGTGAAGCCCGGGGACCTGCTGATCCTGCACACCGGCTGGGAGCGCTACGCCCAGTTCGGGGCCGAGCCCGACGAGGAGCGCTACATCCACATGCATCCCGGGGCGCACCCCGACATGGTGCCGTGGCTCCTCAAGAAGAAGATCCACATCTGGGGCGTGGACTGCGTCTCCACCGACCACCCGATGAACCTCCCGATCGGGCGCTTCCTCGGCAAAGGGATGCACGGCCACTGCGACCGGGTGCGCGCCAAGGCCGAGAAGCTGTACGGCGGCCCGAAGGCCGTCGCCAGGCTGTTCCCGGACTCCGCGTACCAGCTCACGCACAACGCGCTGTTCCCGCACGACTGCATGCACATCGAGAATCTCGGCGGGGAGATCACGGCCGACGAGCTGCAGAACAAGCGGCTCGTCATCGGCTGCTTCCCGTGGAAGTTCAAGGGCGGCGAGGCGGCGTTCTGCCGGGCGGTGGCGTTCGTGGGGACGTGGCCGGCCAAGGTGTGAGGCGGGCGGGTGTAGGGTCCGGGGTGTGAGCTCCGAGTCTCTGGCGCTGCTGAGTGCAGCGGAGGTCGCGCGGCTCGTGGCCGCGCGCGAGGTGTCGGCCGGCGAGGTTCTCGCCGCGGCGCGCGCGCAGGTCGAGCAGTGGAACGCCGCCCTCAACGCGCTCGTCACGCCCAATCCGCGCGCGGAGGAGGAGGCGGCGTCCGTGGAACGGCGGCTCGCGGCCGGCGAGCGCCTCCCGCTGGCCGGCCTGCCCGTGGGCATCAAGGACGTGACGCCCGTCGCGGGTCTCCGCACGACGTACGGCTCGCCCATCTACCGGGACCACGTGCCCACGGAGGACGCGCTCGTCGTGCGCCGGCTCCGGGCCGCCGGCGCCGTGATCCTCGGCAAGACGAACACGCCGGAGTTCGCCGCGGGCGGCAACACCTGGAACGACGTGTTCGGCCGCACGCGCAATCCCTGGAACCCGGCGCTGAGCGCGGGCGGCTCCACGGGCGGCGGCGCCGCGGCGCTCGCGAGCGGGATGATCGCGCTGGCCGAGGGCACGGATCTCGGCGGCTCGCTGCGGATCCCGGCGTCGTTCTGCGGCGTCGTGGGGCTCCGGCCCTCGCCGGGCCTCGTGCCGACGCATCCGAGCGACTGGGTGTGGGACACGCTGCAGGTCACGGGCCCGATGGCGCGGCGCGCCGAGGACGTCGCGCTCATGCTGCAGGCGGTGGCGGGGCCGAGTCCCTGGGCGCCGCTGCGCCAGCCCACGGCGGGCCGCGACTTCGTCGCCGCGGTGCGGGCGGGTCCGCGCCCCGGTCTTCGGCTCGCCTACTGTGCCGACATCGCCGGCATCGGGGTGGACGCCGGCGTCGAGGCCGCGTGCCGCCGCGCCGCGTTCGCGCTCCGGGACGCGGGCGCCGCGGTCGAGGAGATCGAGCTGGACCTCTCGGCGGAGCGGGAACCGTACCTCGCGCTGCGCGGCCTGTGGTTCGCCGCGTGGATGCACGAGCGGCTGGACCGGCTGGAGGAGTTCGGCGTGAACGTGAAGGCCAACACGAAGGCGGGCCTCGCGGGGCTCGTGAAGGACCTCGCCGCCGCGGAGACGGCCCGCGGCCGCCTGTGGCACCGCTTCCGCGCCTTCTTCGAGAGCCACGACGCCCTGCTCACGCCCACCATGGCCGTGCCGCCGTTCCCGGTCGAGCAGAACTACCCCGACACCGTGGCCGGCCGGACGATGGAGACCTACATGGACTGGCTGCGCCCCACGTTCGTGCTGAGCCTGACGGGGCTCCCGGTGTGCTCCGCGCCGTGCGGGCTCGACGCCGGCGGGATGCCCGTGGGACTGCAGATCGTCGGCGGGCCCGAGGGCGAGGAGGCGATCCTGGCGCTCGCGGCAGCGGTGCAGGCGCGCTGCCCTGTCGGCGTGCCGCCGCTGGTGCGCTAGGCGCCGCGGCCAATCGCGGGCGCAGGAGGCGGTCGACGCCGAGACTGCCCCCCCCCCGGTGGCAGCATGACGTATGCGTCATACGTGTCGGGGGCCCTGCCGCTGCTCACCCCGCGGCAACATGACGTATGCGTCATGCGCCTCAGGGGCCCTGCCGCTGCGCGACCGCGAGTCCATGCACGGCCACTCTCGTCCCGCGCTGCCGTTACTCCGCGAGGCCTGCGATCGAATGATTCGCGGCGCCGCAGGACGGCCCCGCTGTCGCGCTGAGCATGACGTATACGTCATGCGCCATGGCCCGACCCCTCACAGCGGCGGAGCTGTTCGACGATCTGAAGACGGACGTCGGCGTCGAGCTCGGCGAGATTCGCGCCAGCCTCGGCCTGACGCAGGCCGACGTCGCCCGCAGGATGGGAACGCATCAGGCGAAGGTGGCCCGCATCGAGCACGGCCTCGAGAATCTGCGGCTGAGTACGCTGGCCCGCCTGGCGGCGGCGCTGGAGAGCCCCGTCTTCATCGCCTTCGATGCCCCGACCGAGCTGAACCACTGGCAGCGTTGGGTGCGGGAACGCCGGGAGCGCCCGGCGGCTGACCTTTAGCCCGGACCGCCCGCCGCGAACAGTTTCGCGACCTCCGGCTTGACCACCTTGCCCATCGCGTTGCGGGGCAGGGCGCCCACGCAGCGCAGGCCCTTCGGCACCTTGTAGGGTGCGAGCCGCTCCCTGGCCCAGGCCTGCAGGTCGGCCAGCTCGAGCGCCGCGCCGCCCCGCAGCTCGACGGCCACGCACACGCGCTCGCCCCACTCGGCGTCTTCGACGCCCACCACCGCACACTCGGCCACGGCCGGATGCTCGCGCAACGTCTCCTCGATCTCGAGGGCCGAGATCTTGAAGCCGCCCGACTTGAGGATGTCCACGCTGGTGCGGCCGAGCAGCCGCCAGGCGCCGCCTTCGACCACGGCCGTGTCGCCGGTCCGGAACCAGCCGTCGCGGAAGGCGGCCGCCGTTGCCTCGGGGCGGCCCCAGTACTCGCGGAACACGGTGGGGCCGCGCACCTCGACCTCGCCGGTCGTGCCGGGCGGCACCGGCCGGCCGCCGGCGTCCACGAGGCGCACCTCGACGCCGGGCAACGGCGTGCCCACCGAACCGGGGCGCCGCTCGCCCGCGAGCGGATTCGACAGCGCCATGCCGATCTCCGTCATGCCGTAGCGCTCGAGGAGCGTGTGGCCGCTGATCTCGCGCCAGCGCTCCAGCGTGCGCACCGGCAGCGCCGCGGAGCCGGAGACCATCAGCCGCATCGCGCGGCACCCGGCGCTCATCGCCTCCCGCCGCCCGGACGGCGCCGCGTCCCACGCACCGATCAGCCGGTGGTAGACGGTCGGCACGGCCATGAAGAGCGTGAGGCGCCCCGACTCGATCGTGCGCCACGTCGCCTCCGCGTCGAACCGCGGCAGCATCTCGCACACCGCCCCGCTCCACAGCGCGCAGGCCACGATGTTGACGATGCCGTGCACGTGGTGCAGGGGCAGCACGAGCAGGATGCGGTCGGCGGGCACCCAGCCCCACGCGGCGACCAGGGACTCGATCTGCGCGCGGAGACTGGCGTGCGTCGTCACCACGCCCTTGGGCTCGGCCGTGGTGCCGCTCGTGTAGACGATCATCGCGCGGCGCGCCTCGTCCACCTCCGGGAGGCGCGGGTGCGCCGCCCGCCCGTCCGCGTTGCCCAGCAGCTCGCCGGTCGTCAGGCAGCGGACGCCCGCCTCGGCGGCGAGCGGACGGAGCACGCTCTCGTACGCGGGGTCGGCGACGACGCACTCGGCGCCGGCGTCGCGGATCACGTAGGCCAGCTCGCGAGGCGGGTGTGAGACTGCGAGGGGCACGGCGACGCCCCCGGCGCGCCAGATGCCCCATTGGACGGCGACGTGCTCGAAGCCGGGCGGGACGAGAAACGCCACGCGCGCCTCGGCCAGGTCGCGCCGGCCGGCCAGCAGCCGCTCCGCGGCCGCGGCCGACGCGCGGAGCAACGTGCCGTACGTGACGTCGCCGGCGGCTGAGGCTATGGCCGTGCGGTCGGGGAAGGACTCCGCCCGCTCGAAGAGCGGCAGCACGCGCCGGCGGCGCTAGGCGTTGACGCTGCGCATCGCCTGCTCCGGGTAGCGCGGGCCCGCGGCCACGTCGAGCGGCGCGGCCGCCTCGATGCGCGAGAGGTCGGTCGCGGCGAGCCGCACGCGCAGCGCGCCGAGGTTCTCCTCCAGGTACTTCCGCCGCTTGGTACCGGGGATCGGCACGATCTCCGGGCCGCGCGCCAGCAGCCAGGCCAGCGCGAGCTGGCCCGGCGTGCACTTCTTCTCGCGGGCGATCTCCTCCACGCGGCGCACGAGATCGAGGTTCTTCTGGAAGTTCTCGCCCGTGAACCGCGGGTGGTGCCGCCGGTAGTCGTCGGCCGGCAGGTCGTCGGCCGTCTTGAAGCGCCCCGTGAGGAAGCCGCGGCCCAGGGGGCTGTAAGCGATGAAGCCGATCCCGAGCTCGCGGCAGGTGGGCAGCACCGCGGCTTCCGGGTCGCGCGTCCACAGCGAGTACTCGGTCTGCACCGAGCTGATGGGATGGGTCTGGTGGGCGCTGCGGATCGTCTCGGGCGACGCCTCCGAAAGCCCGAGGTAGCGGACCTTCCCCGCCTTCACCAGGTCGGCCATCGCGCCCACCGTCTCCTCGATGGGCACGGACCGGTCCACGCGGTGCTGCTGGTAGAGGTCCACGTGCTCCACGCCGAGGCGCTTCAGCGAGGCGTCGCACGCGGACTTCACGTACTCGGGCCGTCCGTTGACGCCCGCCCACTGCCGCTCGGGCCCGCGCACGTTGCCGAACTTGGTGGCGAGCACCACCTCGTGCCGCCGGCCCCTGATGGCGCGGCCCACCAGCTCCTCGTTGACGTACGGCCCGTACACGTCGGCCGTGTCGAGGAACGTGCAGCCCAGATCGATGGCGCGGTGGATGGTCGCCACGGACTCGGCGTCGTCGAAGCCGGCGTAGAACTCCGACATCCCCATGCAGCCCAGGCCGAGCGCGCTGACCGCGAGTCCCTGGCTGCCCAGCTTCCGTGTCTCGATCGTCATGGCCCGCTCCGGTGAATGCCTAGCGGCGCTGCTCGTCGGCCGACGGGCCGTACATGCCGGGAATCGCGACCTCCTGCAGCCGCAGGAACACGCCCAGCTGCGCCCGGTGGTGGACCAGGTGGCTCAGGCCCATGCGGCGGTAGACCTCGTGCTTGGGCCGGGTCCAGATCGTCTGGCCGGCGCGCTTGAAGGACCACGGCTTGCCGAACTCGTCGTCCGGGGTGGCGGCGAGGGCTCGCCGGCCGTCGGCCACGTTGCGGTCGAACTGCGCGAGCACCTCGGCCGTGGTGGCCAGCGTGCGCGGCTGGAAGGGCGGCGAGCCGGGCGGGGCGACGTCGAACTCGCCGTGCGTGAGCGAGCGGACCGTCCACGCGGGGATCTCGGAGATGTGCGTGGCCAGCCGGCCGAGCGTCATGGACTTGGCGTGCGGCTGCCACTGGGACTTGCCGTCGGGCACCCGCTCGAGCATGCGGCGGGTGGCGGCCATTTCCTCGTCGAATTCGGGGAGCAGCAGGTCCACCATCTTCATGATGATCTCCGGGAAGCACGCGGTGGGCGAAGCTTAGCCGGGGCGGGGAAGCGGGGCCAGACCGCGGCCCGCGCTCGGCCGTTTCTCCGCGCCGGGGTGGCACGCGCGAAGGCGCGCGCATATCGTACTTGAACTTGGTTACCCGAAACCCTCACGTCCGGTCCGCGGAGGTGGCATGACGCGTTCTTCGGTCTCGCTTGCCGGCGCCGCCCTCGCCGTTGCGGGCGCGCTCTGGGTCGCCGCAGCATGCAGTTCGAGCACCAGCAACAACTGCGGCAGCGGCACGTCCCCGAACCTCGTGGGCACCTACGCGCTCGAATCGTACACCCTCGGCAGCAGCACGGTCACCGCGCCGACCGCGACGGGTACCCTCCGTTTCTATACGACCTTGTACGGAGTGACGCTGAATCTGCCGAACGGGAGCGGGGGCACGACCGTCGTGACCGACAGCGGCAGCTACACCGTCATGGGTTCGTCGTGCATCAACGAGTCTTCGGTGCTCGGCCAGCCGCAGTTCTCGGGGACGTTCACCTACACCGCCTCGGACAGCGCGCTGCAGGTCACGGGCACGGCCGCCGGCCAGGTGGCCGCGAGCATCTGGAAGAAGACCTCCTGACCGCATGACGCCGAGCCGCGCGGCGCTGGGCGGGCTGCTGGGCGCGCTGGTGTGCGCGGCCGGCCTGGCCGCGCAGGAGCCCGGCCAGGGCGCGATCCACGGCGTCGTGACCGACCGCTCCACCGACAGCGCGGTCGCCGGTGCGCACGTCCTGCTGGTGGGCACGCCGCTCCGGACCACGTCGGACGGGCAGGGCGAATTCCGCCTGGTGGGGCTCGGGCCGGGGCGCTACTCGATCAGGATCCTCTCGGTGGGCTACGCGCCGGATCTCGAGGCCAATCTCGCGGTCAAGGGCGGCGACACGCTCGAGCTGACCGTCGCGCTGGAGCCGGTCGCGCTCCAGCTCTCCGGCATCAACGTCACGGCTACCGGCTCGGCGCAGACCTCGGGCGAGGCGCCGGTCAGCGTGTCGGTGGTCGAGGGCGCCGACATGCTGCGCCGCAACGCCATCCAGGTGCAGGACGTGCTGCCGTACGTCCCCGGCGTGGACATGAACCACGGCGAGGTGGACATCCGCGGCACGACCGGCGTGTCGGAGGGCGTGGGCAGCCGGGTGCTGCTGCTCTTGGACGGCCACCCGATCCTCACCGGCGACGGCGCCGAGATCGACTACGAGGAGCTGCCGACGCTGGACGTCGAGCGCACGGAGGTGGTGAAGGGGAGCCAGTCGGCGCTGTACGGCAGCTCGGCCATGGGCGGCGTGGTGAACCTGATCACCTCGCCGATCGACGAGCGGCCGTCCACGCAGATGAAGGCGTACTACGGCGTCTACGATACGCCGGCGCCGGACCGCTACGCGCCGGGCCACCAGGACTACTACGGCGCGGACGTGCAGCACTCGCTGGTCCTCGGGCCCGTCGGCCTGCGCCTCGCGCTGGGCCGCGAGTCGTCGGAGGGCTACGAGCAGAACGGCGAGTTCTCGCGCTGGCTGGCGCGCGCCAAGCTCAGCTCGATGCCCGGCAGCACGCACCCGTGGGACGCGTACGTCATCTGGGCCACGATCCGCGAGGGGCAGTTCACCAGTTGGCCCACCGACAGCGAGTTCATGGCGCATCCCTACCAGGTGGATTCGGTCGCGCTCGGCGACTGGAACCGCGTGTCGCACCTGCTGGCGGGCGGGCGGTACGCGGCGGTATCGGGGAGCGGGGCGCTGCTGACGCTCGAGCCGTCGCTCACCTGGAGCGGCGTCCGCGACCACATGCACGACAGCAGGAACTGGCACGACGCGACGCGCATGGGGATGAACACGCAGCTGGAGTTCAATCCCGGCTCCGAGCACGCGGTGACGTTCGGCGTGGACATGGCGGGGACGGCGCTCAACTCGTCGTACTACGGCGCGAAGTGGATCGAGGACGCCGCGCCGTACGGGCAGGAGGAGTTCACCGTGACGCGCACGCTGCGGCTCACGGCCGGCGTGCGGGTGGACTACCACCACGTGGACGGCGCCCCGTCGGAGGCGGCGTTCAACCCGAAGCTCGCGGCGTCCTTCAATCCGGCGGGGCCGTTCGCGTTCCGCGCGTCGGTCGGGCGCGGGTACCGGGCGCCGAGCGCGATCGAGCAGTTCGTCTCGACCTTCCAGCAGGGGTACCAGCTGGTGGCCGACCCGAACCTGCACGGCGAGAGCGCCTGGTCCGGCGAGTTCGGCGGCACCGCGTCGCTGGGCCGCCTCTGGCTCGACGGCGCGCTGTTCGAGTCGTGGTACCACGGCCTCATCGGTCCGGCGCCCGTGACGGGGCAGCCGGACGAGGTCTCCTTCCAGAACGTGCAGCGCGCCACCGTGCGAGGCGTGGACGCGTCGGCCAAGGTGGACGTCGCGCCGCGGACGGTGGACGTGAACCTGACCTACTTGTACCTCGACACCAGGGACGAGGTCACCGGCCTGCCGCTCCCGTACCGGTCGCGCCACAACGCCACGGCGTCGCTGGACCTCCTCGGGGGACTGGCGGGCGTGGACGTGCGCTACCGCAGCCGCCTCGAGCAGGTGCTGCTCTATCCCTTCGATCCCCGCGGCGCCATCACGATCGTGGACCTGCGGTTCGGCTTCCGGTTGAGGGGCGTGACCTTCCTCGCCAAGGTCTCGAACCTGCTCCAGGCCAGGTACGTGGACGTGCTGGAGCGGAACCAGGGCGCGCCGCGCAGCCTGCTCGTGACGGGCATGACCGGGCTTTGATCCGGCGGGCGGCCCTCGTCGCGCTGCTCGTGGCCGCGGCTTCGGGGCGGCTCGCGGCGCAGACCATCGACACCATCGTCGTCCAGAACCGCAACATCTTCGACTCGGCCGGCGGCGCGCCCGGGATCCTGGCGCGGGTCGGCGACGCGCTGCACGTCACCACGCGCGCCTGGGTGATCCGCCGCACCCTCTTCCTCGACCAGGGCGACGCCTACGACTCCGCGAAGGCGGTGGAGAGCGAGCGCGCCCTGCGCGCGCTGGGCGTGTTCCGGAACGTGGACGTGGACACCGCGCGCGTGGACGGCCGGTTCGCCCTGCGCGTCGCGACGGCGGACGGATGGAGCACGCGGCCGCAGGTCGGGTTTTCCTCGGCGGCGGGCGACGTGACGTGGGACCTCGGGCTGGTGGAGAAGAACCTGCTCGGCACGGCGAACTACGTCATGGCCGACTACCAGAAGACGCCCGACCGGCGCCTCCTCACGCTGTGGTACCAGGCGCCGGGCGTGATCTTCCGCCGCGCGTCGCTCGCCGCCGCCTACCAGGACCTCTCCGACGGCGGATTCGGGCTCTGGAGTTACGGCGTCCCGTTCTACGAGACGAGCGCCCGCGGTTCCCTCGTCACGAGCGGCGCGGCCGGCCGGCTGCGCGTGCTCCGCTTCAGGGACGGCCTCCTCGCCGACAGCGTGCGGCAGCGGCAGCTGCAGCTCGGCCTGAGCGGCGGCGTCGCGCTCCGCGCGACGGACCAGTCGTACGCGCGGCTGCTGTTCTTCGGCCAGCTGTGGCGGGGCAGCTTCGCGCCGTACGGGACCGCCGGCGGGCGCGACTCCACGACCTTCGCCGCGGGCATGGGCGTGGAGCTGGGCCGGTCGCGCTTCCGCGTGGTCGAGGGCCTGGACAAGTACTCCCGGCGCGAGGACGTGGACATCTCGCAGCGGCTGCTCGTCGGCCTGTGGGCAGCGCCGCGCGCGTTCGGCTACGCGCCGGGCCGCGCGGGCGTGGGGCCCGAGATCCAGGCCCAAGTGGCGGGCGCGAGCGGCCGCGCCTTCGCGTGGCTGCGGCTCGACGCCGACGGCGTGCTGGCGGCGTCGGGCCTCGACTCGGGTCGCGCCGAGGCGAGCGCGACGCTGATGACGCAGGGCCTGCCGCGCCAGACCCTGGTCGTCCACGCCGAGGGCGGCGCGGCGAGCAACGTCGCGCCGGGCAGCGAGTTCGACCTGTGGCTCTACCAGGACGGGCCGCGCGCCTTCGGGGCGCACGCGTTCACCGGCACCCGCCGCTACTGGGTGGTCGCGGAGGACCGCGTCCTCGTCCTGCACAGCCTCGCGGGTCTGTTCGGCGTGGGCCTCGCGCCGTTCGCGGAGTGGGGAGGGGCGTGGTACGACGCGGAGCGGCCGCGGGCGGGCGGCGACGCGGGGCTGGCCCTGCGGCTGGGCTCGACGCGCTCCACGCGCGGCGAGGTGACGGAGATCTCGTTTGCGAACCGGTTCGGCGCGGGCTTCACGGGCGGACGCTGGGCGCTGACGATCAGGGAGGCGGTGGACTACGCGGGGAGGTGACGACGGTCTCGCGACTCACCATCACCTCATCACCTCATCACCTCCATTGCTTCATCACCTCCCCGTCAGTAATGCCCCTTCTCGTCGGGCCAGATCGCCTGGACCGTCGTGCGGGGCTTCCGGCCGACGTAGATGGTCAGGTCCCGCTCCTCCCTCACCGTGAGCGGGTTCTCGATCCGGGCGCCGACCGCCAGCGAATCGTAGAACCGGCTGAGACTCTCGCGGCTCTCGCCGATGACGATCCCGATCGTGCCCGGGCGCTCGCCCGGGCCGAAGAAGTAGAAGGAGCCCTGGTTGCAGATCGCCGGGGGCAGGCCCAGCTTCGGGCCGTAGAACTCGAGCGCGCCCGCCTCGCCGTAGTTGTCGCCGACGATGACGGTCCTCGCGCGGTCGAGAGGTGAGAGCCGCCGGTAGACGGCGGCGACCGAGTCCACCCGCTCCTGCCAGCCCAACATGTCCGCGTAGTCCTGCGGCAGGCGCCCGAGCATGCCTTGGTTGTCGCGCAGGGCCTCGACCGCGCCGATGGCGTGGACGTACCGCTCCAGCGGCCCCGGCGCGACGATCGGCACGCCGATGGGAAGCACGAGCAGGCCGTAGAGGACGGTCGCCCAGACCGCAGCCCCGCGGAGGACCGGTCCGAGGCGGGCCCCGCGCAGCCGCTCCAGCGCCGCGCCGCCCGCCGCGAAGAGCAGCGGGTAGGTGGCCCCCACGTAGTAGGCCTTGCCGTGCAGCGCGACGAGCAGCGCCCACACCCACACGACGGTCCAGCCGAGCAGCCGGAATGCCCGGAGCGACGGCGCGAACAGGAGCGCGAGCACGCCGCCCGCCCCGACGAGCATCGCCGGGCCGAACATCAGCTGGGTCAGGAAGAACGTGGCGACGGTGACGTGCCGCAGCTGGTACTCCTGCAGCGTGCGCATCTGGCCGGCGACCGGCCAGCCGAGCGCGATCTGGCCCACGATGCTGGGACTGCCGAGCGCGACGGCGATGCCGAGCACGATCCACGGCCAGCGCGTGAGGAGCGCGCGGCGCCACGGCGTGGTGAGGAGCGCCATCAGCACGCCGAAGCCGAGGAAGAGGATGCTGAACTTCGTCAGCAAGCCGATCCCGCCCGCGAGCGCCAGGACGAGCCACCAGCGGGACGCCGGCCCGTCGCCGCGGCACAATCGCGCCAGGGCGTAGAGCCCCACGGTCCACCACAGCGCGTCGAGGATCACGGGCTGGAACAGGTTGCCGGCGCGCTGGAAGAAGACGGACGCGAGCACGGCCAGCGCGGCGAACAGCTGCGCGAAGCGGCCACCGCCCAGCTCGCGGGCGAGGAAAGCCGCGAGCACGACGAGCGCCGCGGACGCGAGCGCGGGCACGAACCGCAGGGCCACCAGCGAGTCGCCGAGCACGAAGCGGCTCGCCACCGACAGCATCGCGATGGCCGGCGGGAAGTCCATGTGCCACAGGCGCAGGTGGTCGCCCATGGCGAAGTACAGGAACTCGTCGCGGTGGATGCCGTACGGCGTGACGAGGTTGGTGACGACGTGGAGCAGGAAGGTCGCCGCCGCGAGTGCGGCGACGGGCCGGGACGCGAAGGGAGGCCGCTCGGGAACGAGCGGAGCGGTGTCGGCGGTCATGAAGGTCCGGGACCGGGAGGTGATGCTATCGCGGCCGGTACGTCCGCTTGTTCTTGGATCGCTCCAGCCGGTCGATCTCGATCATGATGTCCGGCGGTATCGGTTTGCAGTCGCAGTTTTCGGCATGCTGCTTGTGCCACGACACGCGCTGGGCGAGGGTCGCCTTGTGCGGCATGGGGTGCGCCTGGTGCCACTCGGTGTTCATTGCCATGCGCAAGCTTGGCGAGGGACCGACGGGCGCGTCAAGGCTCGCGCTCCCGCGGCCCGGACGGCGGTGCGGCGCAGGCCGTTGCGCGGCGCGCGGGGCCCGGTGATCATACCGGCCTTCCCGAACGGAAACGATCGATGCCCGACATCGCTGCGTGGCACCCGCAGGTCGTCCATTTCGTGGTCGCGCTCGCCTTCGTGGGTGTGGCGCTCCGGCTGGTCTCACTCACCGGGAGGGTGGCATTCACGCGGCCGGCGGCGGCGACGCTGCTGATCGTGTGCGCCGGCGCCGCGGTCCTGGCGGTGCGGTCGGGCTCCGAGGCGCACGAGCGCGTGGAGCGCATCCCCGGCGTGGCGGCGCAGGTGCGCGCGCACGAGGACGCGGGCGAGTGGGCGCGCGACGTGCTGCTCGTCGTCGCGGCCCTCGAGATCGTGGGCCTGGCGCTGGTGAAGCGCGAGCAGTGGCGCCGCTGGGCGGAGATCGCCTCGGCCGTCGCGGGCCTGATGGCGTGCGGGGCGGTGTACAAGGCCGGCGACCGGGGCGGCGATCTCGTCTACTCGTTCGCGGGCGGCCCGGGCCTCAGGACCGGCGACACCGCCGACGTGGGCCGGTTGCTCGACGCCGGCCTCTTCGACGCCGCGATGCTCGCGCGGAGCGAGCACCGGCCGGCCGAGGCCGATTCGCTCATCGCGGAGCTGGGGCGCCGCAATCCCGGCAGCGTCGAGGTGCAGATCGTGGCCGCGCAGTCCCTGATGACCGACCGCAAGGACCCGCGCGCGGCCCTCGCGGCGCTGGACCGGATCGCGGTGCCCGACTCCCAGGGCTTCCTCAAGACGCGCGTGGCCTTCACGAAGGCGGATGCCTACGTGGCGGCGGGGATGAAGGACTCGGCGCGGGCGGTGCTGGAGAAGCTGGTGGCGGAGAATCCGGGGAACCCGAGACTAAAGCAGCGGCTGGATCGACTGAAGTAGGGCGAGTGGGTGTAGGGGGTAGCGTGTAGGGTGTAGGGTCCCAATTGAGGGGCCGCACCCTACACCCTACCCCCTTCACCCTACACCCTCGCTTCCTGCCTCCTCTTGTTCCACTCCCACATCCCGAAGATCACCTCGTTGGGGAGACGGTGGCCCACCTGCCGCGCGAGCATGCAGATCTGCCCGCGATGGTGGGCGTCGTGCGAGAGCAGGTAGGCCACGAACGCCGCGACGTCGGGCGGGAAGTTCTTGATCCGGCCGGTCGACGCGAGCGACGCCTCCACCAGCTTGGCCACCGCGGCGTGGCTCGCGGCGAGCGCCTTGCTCGCCTGGGCGCGTGTCACCTTGAGGCGGTCGAGCTGTGCCGGGATCTTCGCGCCCTTCGCCGCGGCCTTGAGCCACATCAGCCGGGTGTTGTGCAGGTGCGAGAAGACGGCCGCGATCGTGCGGCCCTCGCCCGGCGTCTCCGCGCGCCACGCGTCGTCGGGCAGCGCGTCGAGCAGGTACTGGTTGATGCGCTCGCTGGTGGCGAGCGCGGACAGCAGGGCGACGCCGAGGTCCAGCGACGCGGGGCGACTTGCGGCGGGCATCCGAATCTCCGAGTGGGGAGGGCGCGTAGCATCGCCGGCCTCGGCGGCCGCGTCAAGCGCACGCGCGGGCCGCATCGTGTCGTTGGCACACGGGCGATGTCCGCCCGGGGAAACAGGACGATCGCGCGCGGAAATCCGGCGGAGCCGGGCGCAGGCCGGATTCGTGGCGGCGCCGCTGGAACTTGACGGTCACGTGACGGTGCGGCCGGAGATTGGCATGTGCGATGCCACACTGCCTGGTCATGAACGCTCCGCGACTGACCCCACTCGGTCTCGTCCCGCACGCGCTGGCGATGCTGGTGGTCCTGGCGCCCCCCCCGGGCCTGCGGGCGCAGGACGAGCACCACGGCAAGATCGACGACGTCGAGCACTCCGCCGACAACGCGACGAAGGGCAAGGATCACCACGACCACGACGATCACGACGACGACGGGGGCGGGTTCTTCTTCGGGATCCTGCGCTTCTTCTTCCACCACGGGCATCGAGCCCAGCAGGCGGCGGTGTCCGATACCACCACGCCGCCACCGGAGCCGCCGGGCCAGGGATACCTGGCGTATCCGTATGCGCGCCCGCGCGAACTCAGCTCGTTCGTCCTCCAGAACGTCACGGCCGGCCGGGAGTTCGGGAACGTCTCCGCGACGTACTTCCGCGACGACGGCTCGACGTTGCGGTCGGGTCAGTTCGCGCTCGACGCCGCGTACGGCAACGTGCTCCTGACCGCCGAGTACGACTACTACCGGGAGCCGTTGGCGGAGGAGACCGACTACCTGCACCTCGGGCGGATCGGCGTCGACGGCGTGGGGCGCATCGGCGACATCGGGTACTTCAAGGCCGGCCTCGGGCTGCAGATGGCCTTCACGGACAACGGCCACGAAGCGGGCGGCCCCGAGCTCGATGCCGGGCTGCAACTGTTCCCGATCCGCCCGATCGGCGTCGGCGGAACCGCCCGGTTCGCGGCGCTCACCTGGCACGGCGGGCCGCTCTTCGGCACGGGGTTCGCCGACCTGACGGGAATCGGCTCGGTGTTCATCGGGCGAGTGGAGCTGCAGGCGGGCTACCGCTGGACGCGCGTGGGCGTGGGCGCGCCGTTCCACGGTCCGATCTTCGGGATGCGGGTGTGGTTCTAGCGCCTACACCCCGAGCTTCCGCCCGACCGCTCGTGCCACGAAACGCAGCCGGTCCCGCCACGGCAGCCTGAGGAAGTTCGTCTTCACCACGCCGCGCGTGAAGAAGGTCTTCTCGCCGTAGTCGATCGCCGTGTCCACGAGCACCGGGCGGCCGACGGCGGTGAGGTCCGCCGCGCGGCTGACGACGCCGGGAACGTCCGCGTCGCGTTCCAGCCGCAGGTACTCCACGCCCACCGCGCGCGCCAGCGCCTCGAGGCCGAGGGACGGGAGCACGCTCGCCGTCTTCCGGCCGAGCGCGACCTCCTGGAACTGCGCGATCTGCGCGAGCTCGCCGTCGTTCAGCACGACGACGGTCACGGCCGCGCCCTGGTGGGCGGCGGTCAGCAGCTCGAGGCCGGTCATGAGGAGCGCCCCGTCGCCGGCGAGGGCGACCACCGGGCACTCCGGGCGAGCGAGCTTCGCACCGATGGCCGCGGGCACCGCGTAGCCCATGCACGAGTAGTCCACCGGCGCGAGCAGCTTGCCGGGCTTGTCGAGCCAGAGCGTCTCCAGCGCGAGGAAGGTCCCGTTCCCGCTGTCGGCCGTGAAGACGGTCTCGGGCCCGAACTGCGCCTGCAAGGCCGGGAGCAGGCGGTACGGCGATACGCGGCCCGCCGCGCGCCCTTCCGGCCGCTCACGGTCCGCCGCGCCCGGCTCGGTGCGGATGCGCGCGCGCAGGGCCGCGGAGCGCTCGCCCGCGACCGCCTCGTGACCGCCGCGGATGTGCGCGCGCAGGGCGTCGTCGCGCGGGTGCGGCGCGAGCGCGGCGAGCAGCGCCGGCACGACGGCGGCGGAGTCGCCCGCGACGGTCGCGTCGGCCGCGTAGTTCCGGTTGAAGACGGCGGGGTCCACGTCGCAGTGCACGAGCGGGCGCGGCACGCCGAAGCCGTAGCTGCCGGTCGCGACCTCGCCGAAGCGGCAGCCGATGGCGAGCGTGGCGTCGCAGCCGTCCGCGATCCGGCGCGCGAAGGGCGGCGCGGCCTCTCCGAAGCCGGGCCACAGGGCCAGCGGGTGCGACTCGGGGAAGACACCCTTGCCCTGGAACGTCGTCGCGACCGGCGCCTCGAGCCGCTCGGCCAGCGCGACGAGCACCGGCGCGGCCGGCGCGGCGCCGAGGCCGAGGTAGAGGAGGGGGTGCTTCGCCGCGTTCAGCAGTGCCGCAGCCCGTTCGATCTCGAGCGGGCGTAGGGTGTCGGGTGCGGGGTGCAGGGGCGTGGTGAACGAGCACTCCAGCGTCGTCAGGTACAGATTCGCCGGGACCTCCACGAAGACCGGGCCCGCGGGCGCGGCGCGCGCGATGCGGCAGGCCTCCCGGACGGTCGTGTACAGCTCCTCGCCGGTCTGGGGCCGGAACTGGGCCTTCGTCACCGGGCGCACCATCGCCGCCTGGTCCACGTCGTGCAGCTGGAAGGCCTTGCCCGTGTCGCGGCGGATCCCGCAGCCCAGGACGAGCATCGCGACGTTGTCCAGGAACGCCTCGGCGATGCCGCTCATCGCGTGGGTAAGGCCCGCCCCGGGCACCACGTTCGCGCAGGCGAGGCGGCCGCTCGCGCGCCACACCGCGTCGGCCATGAAGCTCGCGCTCTGCTCGTCCGTGACCAGCACCGTGCGCACCGCCGTCGAGGCGGCGAGCGCGTCGTACAGCTCGATGTTGTGCGTGCCCGGGATGCCGAAGGCGAAGGCCACGCCCTCGTCCTCGAGCGCGCGGACCGCGATCTGGCCGCCGGTGAGACTCACGCCGCCGCTCCGGCGCCGAGCAGGTCGCGGGCGTCGGCGCGGATCGCCTCCGCCACGCGGTCGGCCAGCGCCATGATGGTGAGGTACGGGTTGATCTCGAGCGAGTCGGGGAACAGGCTCGCGTCCGCCACGCGCAGCCACGGCAGCCCGTGCACGCGTCCCCAGGAATCGGTGACGGACCGGCCGGCGTCGCCCGGCTCGCCCATCGCGCACCCACCCATCAGGTGCGCGGCCGAGACGGATACCTTGCCGGTCCGGAAGTGCCGGGCCGCGATCAGCTCGTCCACGCGGTCCGCGTCGCGCCGCTCGATCACCGGCGGGTCGGCCGAGGGGGCGTGCACGCGCAACGCCCCGGCGGCGAAGAAGATCTTCGCGGAGGCGCGCGTGGCGCGAGCCAGCGCCTCGACGGTCTGCGCGGTGAAGGTGTAGCGCACCACCGGCTTCCCGGAGCCGTCCACGGTCACGCGATTCCCGGGCACCGCCTTGTCGCACGCCAGCACCAGGATCATCTGCAGCCGAGGGAAGGCGCGCATCAGCGCGCTGTGCGCCGCGCCGAAACCGGTGAGGTTCTTCGCGGTCGTGAACGGGAAGTACATGCACGTCTCGAGCACGTAGCCCTCGTCCGCCGCGCGATCGAGGTAGAAGCTCTTCGGGTGCCCGACGTCGTTGGTGATGGGTCGTTCGTGTTCCGCGACGAGGATGTGGGCCGGATGGCAGGTGAAGCCGCGGCCCAAGGCGGGCAGCGCCCCGCCGAAGCCCGAGCGCAGGAGCAGGGCGGGGGAGCCGACCGCGCCGCCGGCGACCACCACGACGCCGGCCCGGACGTGGTAGGTGCCGGGCTCCCATTCGGACACGGCGCCCTTCTCGCCGGCCTGTCGGGCCCGCACCACGACCGTCAGCGAGCGCTCCCCGATGCCCAGGACTTCGGCTCGGGTCACGACCCGTACGCCTTGGGCCTGGGCGGCGGGCAGCTGGACGCGCGCCGTGCCCATCTTCGCCGCGTTGGGACAGCCGAGGTTGCACAGGCTCGAGCCCCGGCAGCCCCTCACGTTGAGCGGGAACTGCTCGGCCTGATAGCCGGCCTTCCGGCAGCCTTCGACGAACAGCCGGTTGTTGTCGTTGATCAGGTCCGGCGCCAGCGGATGGACGTTGTTCTGGGCGGCGTACACGGCGGAGCGGCGGGCCAGGTCGGCGTGATCCAGGCCGGGCACGGCCCACGCGCGGATGACGCGCTCGGGCGCGACCAGCGAGGTGCCGGTGTAGACGACCGTCGAGCCGCCGAGCGCGCGGCCGAAGGCGAGCGTCATCGTGCCGTCGGCCGTGAGGAATCCGCCGCCGTCCTCGTAGAGCGCGTCGGCCATCTCCAGCTCGCGGCCCGTGAACTCGGCATCAGAGAGACGCGGACCCTGCTCCAGCACCAGGATGCGCACGCCCTCCTGAACCATTGGGGCGAGCGCCTGCGCCACGGTGCCGCCGCCGGCTCCCGAGCCGACGATGACGATGTCGTACTCGCGCTCGATCATGCGCGCGCCCCGGCGCCGTGCGCGCGGCTCATTGGCGCGCCTCCCAGCCCCTGGGATCGGCCCGGTAGCCGATGGCGTTCGCGGCTTCGGCGCGGCCGTAGAAGCCCATGAAGGCCAGCGTGCGCAGGCCCCAGATGCCGCGGCGGAGCAGGAGCACCGGCGCGTCCTGCAGCCCTTCGAGCAGGCGCGTGCGGCGGGCGACGTCGAGCGAGCGGAACCGCCGGCCATGGAAGACCAGGGGGAGCAGGTCGAGCAGGCGGACGAGCAGCGCGGCCTGGCGGCGCACGGACGCCGGGCGCGACGCCAGGAACCCGCCGACGATGCCCTCGGCTTCCTCCCAGCCGCGCGCGTCGAGCGCCGCCGCCTCCGGGACGAACGCCTCGGCGAGGGCGCGGAATACCGGGAGTGGCAGGGGAAACCCGGCCGCGGGCATGGGCTGCTTATACGCGGGCGCCGCGCCGGCGGCAAGGGCGCGGGCGCCCGGGCTGCCGCGGGGCCAGGCCTCCGGCGGTCGGACGCAACCACCTGGCGCTCGAGGATGTCTAATGGGGAGTGCGCGGCACCTGGCTCCGCGGGGAGGACGGCATGGTCGAGCGCTCGAGCTACGATGTCGAAGGGAAGGCGGTCACCGGTCGCGAGGCCCGGGGCCTGCGGGCGGCGCAGGCGCTGGCCGACCTCCGGTTCGCGGTGCGCGCGCTGCGGCGCAACCCGGGCCTCACGCTCACGGCCGCCGTCGTGCTCGGCCTCGGCATCGGGGCCAGCGCGGCGGTCTACCGCGTGGTGGACGCGCTGCTGCTCGCGCCGCTGCCCTATCCCTCGGCCTCGCGCCTCGTGCAGGTCGTCGAGCGCAACTCGCCCACCAACACCTGGCTGCTCTCGACGGCCGATTTCGAGGCCATCCGCGACCAGCAGCGCAGCTTCGACGCCTTCGGGGTCGTGCAGCGGGCCGAGGCCGCGCTCGCCGGGACGATGGCGCCCGAGCGCGTCGCCGTCGGGCGAGCCACCACCGGCTTCTTCGCGGCCCTGGGCGTGCGGCCGGA
>Ga0335078_10005315_pt1 | contig 19049 bp, 4 predicted proteins | sample Lox_Sample_32_FD_206711 | JGI IMG/M metagenome (GOLD analysis project Ga0335078, IMG submission 206711) | Soil microbial communities from Loxahatchee National Wildlife Refuge, Florida, United States - Lox_Sample_3.2 | ecosystem: Environmental > Terrestrial > Soil > Wetlands | place: USA: Florida... | reverse complement strand
CAAGCTGCGATGGAACCGTTCGATGTAACTGTTGCCTTCTGGGTGATGATACGCCGTCCGCCGATGGGTGATGCCGAGCCGCCCTAGCGTCTCCAAGAAGCGCGAAGAAGTGAACTGCGTCCCGTTGTCAGTGGTCAGCGTCAGGTTCCTCTCGCGGCTATGCAGTTCAACACGCAACCCAGTAGTCGCTACCGTCAACGAGATTCGTCCCCCTGGCGTCTCAGCCAAAGATTTGTGATCCGGGTCACCGAATCAGGACGGTGGTGCGCAGGAGGATTTACAGATGCTCGAGACGGAAGCCGCTCTTTTGGATTTGAAACAAGCGTCACACCTTCTGGGTGTTTCTGAAACTACCGTTCTTCAATTAGCCCTTGAGGGCAAGTTGCCCATCAGCACCGTTCGCCCCACTTCGGAATTCCGAATCTTCTTTCGTAGAGATGATCTCTTGGAGTTCGCCAACCAATACTCCGAGTCATAAGCGTGCGATGAAATCGCGCTCCGGCAGAAGTGTTTTTGTCGTTCTGGGCTGTTGCCGCGCCCAGATGCGAGCTTTTGTAAAAGACCGTGCGTTGCTTGCTCACCATGAGGCTCTAATACTCTGCCGGCGGTTTTCCAAACCGCACCTCGGCCGCGTTCTCAGGTGATCTCAGGTGATCTGAAGTGATGTGCGCTGCTGTGCGCTGCTGTGCGCTGCTGTGCGGTCACCTCATTTGCAGCGGATTGCTAAACCGCCAGCGCCGCAGACCGAGACCTGTTTCCAAATTGAGGTAGCGATCTTCGAAAGGACTGCGCCCTCAGCGCCCCAAAGTGCTGAAGCGGTTGAACCCTGAATGGCCATTGGCGAACGGACCAACCTCCAGCGCCTTGAGCGGCATAACCGGTTGAAACTTCGGCACTTGAAAAGCTAAACCGGTCATGTGCTATCTTGCTGAAAATACACCTAATCCCTTTGCCAGCTGTAAGATAGCGTTGATTTCGTTTTTGTGGATTTGCCTCAATTTTTGCCATTTTGTGCGGTCTACTGCTACAATTCTGCTACAATTTGCCTCTATTTACTGAAAAGTATTAAGACTGTAGTACGTTTTTCCATATCTGCCAGAAGACGACTGCAGGTTACTTATTCCAAGCAGCTTAACATTCACGACAAGGTCGCTATTACTAAGTGACAACCCACGTTTCCAGAAAGCTTCACTACCACATTCCGCACGACATCGAAACAAGGAGTCTGGCCTCCTGCGGTCGACTTGAATCCCTGCAATCAACTCTGGCTGTTCAGCGTTGTGCCTTGCCCATGTAGGTGTTGATGGAGCCGCTTCAGGCTACTTGAAGACGTGATAATGACTGACGATTGCCGTCAGAATTCCAGGCCCGACTCAAGGTTCGGGAAGCCCCGAAAGCCTTTCTGCGTAACTCACCAGCCAGCCTTGAAGCCAGTTCGATATTTGATTCGCGAACGTCTTCAGGCATAAAAGCGGAATGCTCCGCGCAGGCATCATGACCCGACTATCGCTGATTTCCGTGATCTCCGCTGCCGCTAGCCCAATGATTGTCGACCCTGATTGCCTCTGAAGGACCTGGCCAACGCGGTATAGTCGCTATGATGAAACGCAGTGGGCCATTGCCCGCGTTGCGAAATTGGAAGTGGCAACCGACTGGAATTGTTAGACAACTGCCACTCCGGACTTTGGTGGTGCGCTGTCTTGATCCCATCCGTCTCCACACCTCGCCAGTCCCCTCCATGAAGTACCATATCTCTTCAACAGTCTTGTGACGCACTGCCAGACTTGTCCTTCCGCTCGGGAGGGTACAGTGAGCAAGTCCGCCACCCCGGACATTGGGAAGAAGTCGTATCTCAGAGCCGTCTGGTGCAAGGTAATCTGGCTTTGATGGCAGCCTGGCCATTCGAAGTTTCTGAAGAGCGTTTGCCATGATATCTACCTGTTAGCGTCCACTCTCCTCATGCTCTACGCGACTCCAAAGTGATAGGTCAATACCAGATACACTTGCTGCGTTAGCACCTGGGTTACAACCTGGCTGTCAGCGAGGAGACTCAACGTTGCGCTTCCCGTCCCCGTCAGGCTGGACGACAGACTGTCAAGGTCGACGGTCTGCTGTAGCAGGGACGCGATTTTCCCATTGCTGCCCGCATACGTCGCCACCGAATCGATGGTCAGCACTTTCGCACTTTGCACCGCATACGGAAAATAGCTCTTCTGGATAACCACTTGGAACTTGGCGTTTGCCCCACCATTGACAAACGCGGCCCACTCCGTGGGGAAGTCATAGCGCAGGCAGAAAAACAGAGCCTGACCCGACTGACCTTGCGTATCAAACATGGTCAGGAGTTCGTTCGTTGCCTGCGAGCCCAGTGGATCGCCGGCATCACGCGCCGTGTAGCGGAGATGTAATACTGCGTCCGAATGCGTGGAATAATCATAGTTGCGGAGCTTTTCCGGGAGCGTAAGCGTCCACGTACTGATTGCCCCCGCTCCCTCGAACGGAAGGAATCGCTCATCCCGCAGGTTGGTTTCAAACATACCGCTGTCGTTTGACGCTCCACTGGTCACAATTGATTGTGCCCCTCCAAAATAGTCTGCAAACCGGGGATCGTTCTGGGTGGTGTCGCGTGCATAGACGCCGCCATTCAATAACGGCGAAGTGCGGATGGTACTGCTCTGCAAAGCAAGCGTGCAATTCACACTGGTGAAGGAACCTACCACGGATGGCAGTGAAAGGCCGACGGCCTTGATGCGGCGCATATAGTGGCCCGGACAATCCCGATCGAACAGCCATTCCGGAATGTTTACCGTACACGAGCCCGTGACACGCAACGATATCAGCGCCAGAGGATCGAGTTGCCGCAACGAAATATGGCGGGTCAATTCCAGCTCCCTCTTGTTGTTGTCGTGATAAGCCATCTCCATCCGTTTGATGTCGAGGTGCAGTGCCTCACCGGAAAGCAAACCCTGATGACCGGTGTCCCAGTAATTGAATTGAATGAATTGCGTGGCATCGAGTTCGGAGCGCATGAGTTCCTGTTTCATGGTTTGTTCCGCTTTCCGGGCGGTATCGCACGCAAAGCGGTAATACTGGTAGTAGAGGCCCGCCAGATCGCTCTGCATCCAGCTATAAAAAACTGCGCTGGTAAACTTCGTCTTAAGAAAGTCCTGCACCGCTTGCGCCTGTTTCACCTGGCTGATCGTGGTCTGGTAGTCGTGATACGCCACCTGTTCGGCTATCAGGGAAGCCAGGACTTGTTCGCCGATCTGCATCAATTCGCGGGCGGCGAGGTTCGCCTGCAGCAACCACTCGTCAGCGCGACGCTGGTAAGTAGCCGTCCGCGCCGCAATGCCGGCCTGCGCCTGGTCGTAGGCCGAAATCATCTGCAGGACATCCGCACCGATTCTTGTGGCCTCGGCCAGTTTGTCGCCCCCAAACACAACCATATTCCCGCCAAGTCCCCAATACTGCAGGTCGACTCCGATATCGGGAATGAAGACCATAGCTGCGGCAGCGGTATTTACTACGGATGCGGCCAGACTTGTGTCACGAGCGGTCGGCAGCAGGCTGTTGAGCTCGGTGTCCTCATTCTTATTCAGATAGAGTTGGCCGGACCCGGTGGCTCCCGATTGATTGGACGGGGAACTTGCCTGCGCAAGCTGCAACTGGGGATATGCCTGCGGCTGAATCGACAGGTTGTATTGGCCGACCAGAGTGCTGTAGGTGTCGTCGAAATTGTCTTCGGTCAGCTCCGCGCGATTGAGCGCCAGCGTGGCCGGAGCAGCGTTGCTATCCGGAGTCTGTCCAAGCAGACGCAGATAATACGTGTAGCGCTCGAGCGCGCTATCCCGCGTCTTCAGCAAGCCATTGGTTGTTTCCTGAGCGTGTTTCCACTGCAGGAAACGCGAGTTTTGGACCAACTCCTGCAACTGTATCTCATGCGATTGCCGGAGCAGTGCCAATTGTTCGGCATCGCCTTTTTCCAGAGCGGCCAAAAGCCCGCTTCCGAGTGAACGCACTTCGGAAGCGATTTCCAAGGATTTTTGAATCAGGAACAGCGACCGAACCGGTCCAACGGGTTGATTCAATCCACTGACGATACTTCCGATATCAATGCCAGCTGCCGCCGCCTTCACCAGCATCCCCGGATCCAGGGGAGGATCGAACAATGGCAGCTGTTGAAAGACGCCCTGAATGTTTTCACTGTTCCGGATCTTGAAAAGTCGGTCTGACACTGTGTCCCAATAGCCAAGCAATTGCGTATTGGGTGGCACACAAAAATATAGCGAGCGCGCCATCCCGAACAGCGCGCCTGTCTGATCCGGACTTCCATCTCCGCTAGGTGGACTCGTCATCTGGTTGAAGGGGAACTGTGCCTCCAGAGTGACCAAAGCGTTGCCCATAGGGTCCAACCCGGCCTGTTTCAGCTGCAAGTAATTTTTGGCAGTGCCGACCGTTTGTTGGGGCATTTCCTGCGGTTGAGGGCCGAGGATATTGGCAGCCAGAACGTAGCAGAGCGTGGCTTCATTTAGGGTTTCAATCGTATCCTGCAAGAACAAGCTGTCGCCCCAGGCGATCAGATTGTCGAGATACTTCATCACGACGTACCACTGGTAGGCGCTGATCCGCGTGCGTGCAATAGCATGTGGTTGGAACGGATCCTGCAACATGGCGTTATAACCCGAAAGTACGTTGTTCTTTGCCTGCTTCAGTGAACTGCTGAGCTGGCTGTTCGGTGTACTCAATAATTCCAACAAACTTGAGATATTCAGGATTGCCTGATTGTTGCGGAACGGCAGGCACTTCCAGTACCGCATCGGCGGTGGAACGCTGGTGTCGGTCGAGGTGGGGTCGAACACCATGTGAAACCATTTTTGCGCCTCGTTGAACCGTTGACTGTTGCTCAGATGCACGGCGATCATGACCGGAATGTGGTAGACGAGCTCCCAGTTGTAGTTCGCATACGGTCCGCCGATAGTTACATCAATGTTCCGCGGGTTCGGGTTCACATTGACTGAAAGTGGTTTGGGATTCAAAGCGTTGTATTCGGTCCAGAACCAGCTCGAATCCGGATCCCCAATGCTTCCGAGAAAATTCGGGTCCAGCATTTCCTCTACCGAGGTCTGATTCAACCGCTGGATCAACTGCCCGACCAGGGGGTGGAAAAAATTCTCAAAATCGTATGTCGTCACATTGATTCCAAAACGGTTGAGGATACCGCTCAGACCAACTATGTCGACGGTGCCATGGTAGCCGGTGATCTCATTGATGCTCGTCATAAGTCACTTGTTCCCTTTCTTGTCCTGGGGCACGACATTGGTGTTCAGCGTGGCTTTCAGGTTGGGATTTCTTTGGAGCGAAGTTACCGCCGGCAGCGTAACGCTCACAAACTTTCCTCCCGGAAAGAGGGGAACGCCCTGATAGACGGTGGGCGCCTTCGAATTGATGGCGGCGCGGATGTTCCCACCCTGGTTGAGATAAGCGCCGATTACGGCTGCGGGATCACCTCCTCCGACAGGCACTGGCGGGCCGAACGGCGTGGCCTGCGCCACCACCGGTACGGCGGCAGAAGCCAGCCCGGCGATCTTCGGCGGACCCACATACGTGGTCTGCGTGGCCCCAAACCCATAAGTCGGCACGCTGATAATCTCCAGCGCCTTCGAGGACGTGACGTAGAACACGTTGCGGCGGTCCTCGAAGAAGAACGGAGCATAGATGTCTGACGCGGCTGACAGTGCGTCCACCGTGCGGGCCACCCGGTTCAACCCGAAGAGGCTATTCTGCATTGTTGTGGCGTACGGCGGCGGAATTGGAGAAAGCGAGAGATTCGGGAACAGAATGTTCCAGTACAGAACACCGAAAGTCCCCCCCATAGTAGGAATTCCACCCGTATAAGGCTCGATGGGCTGGAACGTTCGCCCCGGACTGTTCGGCATGGCAAAATTGGATAAGGGGACGTTGACAAACCAGTCGAACGGATAGCTGGGCCACAGGTTGAAAAGCGACAGCCAAATATCGTCCCACCGGATCGGAAGGCTGTGGGTGTTGTAAAGCACGAATCCACCCGTATATCCCGGAATCGGCTCGCTATTCTGGGTCTGGCATATACCCAGAACCAGGGCGTCATCCGGAACGAGCGAGGTTATGCCGTCCGGAAGCCAATCGTAGGTCTGCGCCAGATTCACGGGAGCAATCTGCAGGAGATTCCGGTCCGGATCGAACTTGCCCGTACCGAACAAGCCGATCATTGTCGGCCGGTTTATGTCCGACGATTTCTGCGGTTGCCATTTGCCGTTGTAATACTCGCTCCAGCAAAGAACGGCGGAAACCGTTTCATTGTTGACGATCTGTTGTTGCGCGGTCTGGGCTCCGTAATGTTTCAGATCGTCCAAATGCAGGTCGGTGACTGATGTAGTCGCCGAGTTGTTTGTTCCGGAAAGGGCCGTGTTGTCCTGCAGCGTCTGTGGTGTAGTCGTCTTGGTGATCTTCAGCCAGAACAGCAGCAGTCGGCCTTTCCACACGATCGGCGTGATCGGCATGTCCTCGCAGTCAATCTGAATCTGGGTCCACGGAGTCCAGCTTCCGTATTGCAGTTCCCTGAAATAATATTTCCGGTGGGCTCCCGCCGTCCGCGCAACCACGTACGAGGCTTCGTCGGTATCCCCCCCTGCCGGAACGTAATACAGTCCGCAAGGCTCGAGTTTGGCCACCAGCTCCAGATTTGAAAGGTAATCCAGATATGCCGAAGCTGCCGCGTCATCCGTGATGTCACTCTGCAGCAACGCACTCATCATCTGCTGGAAAAGCGGCGATTGATCGTCCCGCAGTTCAGGATAGAGCCAGTTTTCCGGCCAGAGGAATACCTCGCGATTGGCCTGCCATACCCGGTAGCGGTTCATCCATGCCCACAGTGCACCATCTATGTCAGTCGGCATGACTTGCGCTTCCAGGTTGCGCAGCGCCCGTTCGATAAACAGTTGTGTGCAGGAGAGAGCCAGACGGATCCGCGAGGTACGCACTGGCGGCTGCGTTTCCACGTCAAACAGAAAGTAAGCGAGCAGATCGTCGGCCGTCCTGACGCCAAGCAATGGCGAGGGCACAAACTCGACCAGCGATCCCGACGGCACATCGCCTGTAACCGGCACGCTCACCGTGATCGTATTGCCGCTGACCTTCGTGACGACAGCGTTCGCAAGCACGCTGTTTGCCAGCACGCTCATATTTACCTGAACGCCGCCAATGCTGTTGAGTGTCAGTACCGTGGTGCCGGCGGGCGCATCTGCGGTCGTCCGGAGTGTGTTCACAATGAACGCGATCTTCGATCCACCAGGCACATCGGCAGACACTGCGGCGCTGAGCGTCACTGTAGTTCCGGTGATGCTGCCAATGGTTGTATTTGCCGGTACATTTGCTGCCAGTACTCCCATGTTGGCTGTCACGCCGGGCAGACTTGCAAACTTCATCGTGTTGGAACCGGAAGGGGTGTCGCTGACTGTTTCGAGAGTTACCACCGCGCTTGCGTACTGGTCCCCGAGTTGCTGCAGGATATACGCTACCAGTGCATCGCGTTTTTTGATCCGAAGCGTGTCGTTGATTGGCTGGATCACATTCAACCAGTCCGCTGCCGCATAAAGGGCGCGCAAGGCCGACTGCAGCGCTGCAACTGTGGAAGGCGTGGGCGCGTTTGTGGTGGCCGCCAGTAACGCTCCCGCCGAAATACGGCAAGTCCTCAGGATCGAAAACGCGTCGAAAACCCTGCGCAGGCTTTCGATCCCTGAAAGGCTCGCCAGTCCGGTATTTCCGAAAAACTGCTGCAACAGTGAATCCAGGGAGCTAAGCGACCAGCCGGTCAGTTTGATGATCTGCGGTGTGACGCCGTCGGCGCTTAACACACCTGGATCTTCCACAATGTTCAGCAACTGCTCGTCATTCGGCGAGATGGCTGCTTTCATCCGGGCAAAGTTCAGTACGTCGCGCAACACGTCGCGCAGACTGGCAATCGAACAATGAATGGCCAGCGGCCCCCCGGGACTCACGGTGACGAGCGTAATCGTCCCGCCGGCGCTGCTTGCCTTGATCAAGCTGTTCAACGGCAGGTTGCTTAGCGACTCGATAGCAATGGTGGAGTTGATCGCAGCAGCTATCTGGCCCGCCAGTACAGCAGGTGTGGAGTCCGTAGCCGTGACCGTATATGGCACATCAACGTTGTTGAACGACGTCATCAGCACATAGCCAGGCGTGAAAGTGCCCGCAATCGTGGCTGCCTGAGACGCCACGGCGGGCGCGCCCGCCGTGAAAGTCTCTGTCGCACCGGCGGACACTGAGCAACTCAACCCGAAGTCCGGGCCAAAAATCATCGCGGTGACAGTGACCACAGCTCCGGAAACGGTCGCGGAGACCACCTGATTCATAGGTATACCGCTGAGCGGATCCAGATCCGTGTTTGAATTGATCGCCGCCGCCATGTGCACGGCAATCGATGACAGCGTGTCGCCCGCGACGACGGTATACGTCACGTTCGTTCCGTTGATCGTCGTCGTCAACACGCCTCCCGCTGTGACCGTTCCTCCAACGGTTGCGGTTTGTGATGCGAAGATCCGGGGCCCCGGGGCATAGGTCGCGACGGGCTGAAGTGCGGCGGTCGCGGACCCGGCGATAGGCGACACCGTCAAGCCGTTGAGCCAGCCCTGTCCGGTGCTGGCGAGAGGCGCATTCACAATTGGAAATGCCGTCGTGGTGCCGTTGTGTGGATTCACCGTAACTGCAGAAAAGGTTTTTACTGTTACCGCAGTCACGGTGACTGTTTCCTGCAACGTTCCCGTGTCAATCACCAGGACAGATCCTGCGGCGACGTTCTCCATGGATACCGGAGTGAAGGTTACGGCGCCAGGCGCGAGATTGTCGGTTCCATCCTTCGTATTCACCGCGTACCCGCTGCTTGTCCCCAGGTATGCGATTTCATCGGCGGTCAAGGAAAGGGTGGTGGCCAACGAGGTCGCTTTAAGGTAGCGGACGTAAGCCGTTTGCAACCGGTCCAGAAGTGTGTCCGAATACAACTCCGCCGCGGGAATGGTTTGCCAGCCCAATCCCGTGCTTTGCCAGTTCAACGCAAGAACGGTTTGCAGCGAAGTGGCGGTAAGCAGAAAATGTACGAGCTCGCCGGCGGTGAGAGATATCGGGCTTTGGTTGCTCCAGACCGAACCGTTCGCGGACGGCGTCAGCAACACCGCCGTGTCGTCAACGATCAGCGTGACTGTTGCACCCGGGTCGGTTTCGATTTGAATGTTGTAATAGCCATCTTGTGGAGCATTAAGATAACCGCTCCAGATCCCGGCTATTGGCCCCCCGCCGGGTTTCGCAGGCAATTCCCCTCCAATCACGTAATGCTCGCTCGCACCAGCGGAAACCGCACAACTCATTACCAACGCAGGTCCCGCCGGACGAAACTGGATCGTCGAACCGGAGGCGACTGCGTACACCAAGCCATTTACGGCCAGGCCGGTCAGTGGATCCTTCACTACACTGCCATTGATCTTCGTCGCGATATCTGTGGCAATGGCCGCCGGCGTCGTGTCCGCTGCCCCAATGTTGTACGGAACAGAGGCATCGTTGATGCTTGTCGCAAGCGCATCTCCGGAGAAGAACCCTCCCGAGATGGATGCCTGCCATGCCGGAAACTGCGGGCCCGTGGTGTAGGAAACCGTAGCCGCTGGAGATACCGAGCAAATCAGGGAAAAGGGACTCGAGCCAGTCATCTGGTAGATCAGGACTCCGCCCACGCTTTTTGTGGAAACCACCCCCCCAAGCGCGGCAGTTCCGTTGATTGCGGCGACGATATTCGCTGCCACGGCTGAAATGCCTGCTTCCGCACCGGTCACCGTGTAAGTCACGGTCGTTCCGTTGATAGTCGTCGAAAGAATATCCCCGGCGTTAATCCCACCCGCAACAACTGCGGTTTGCAGGAAGGCTACCTGGTTACCCAGCGTGTAGGTGCCTAAAACCAGAGCGCAAGAAAGCGTGAACGACACACCTGGCGGAGTCGCAGCGATAGTAAGGGTTCCAGCGGCGCTCGTTGCCTGAACAATCGCGTTCAGAGGTTGGCCGGTTACCGAGTCAATTGCGGTATTGGCGTTGATGGCCGCTGCCACATGTGCCATGAGTAACGCCAATGTAGAGTCGCCGGCGGTGACTGTGTACTGCACCGCAACGCTGTTTATGGTCGTCACGACCACGTCATTTGCCGCCAGCACCCCCGTCAGCGTAGCCGTTTGCGAGGCATTGGTTTGCGGCCCCGGGGCGTAGGTTTCGCTGGCTCCGGCCGATAGCAAACATGCCATGGTCAGGCCCGGACCGAAAAAGGATCCCGTGACGGTGATGACCCCAGCCGCGCTGGTCGCAACAACGGCTTGATTCAGCGGCCGACCACTGGCGGGGTCGGCGGTAACCGTCGCGTTGATGGCCGAGGCGATATGCGCCGCGAGGATCGCAACAGTCGTATCGCTTGCCACAACCGTATAGGGGATCGCGACGGTGTTGATTGTTGTCGTCAGGATATCGCCGACGGTGACGGTGCCGGCGACCGTGGCGGTTTGCGATGCAGGAACTGGGGCACCTGTTGTATAACCCGGCGGCGGCGCCACCGGCGTTACCGAACTGCTCATGGACACACCGGCGCCCGAATTGGCGGCTTGCACGGTCAGGACACCCTGGTCCGCCGTGGCGGTCACTACGTCGTTCAACGGCAGTCCGGAAAACGGATCTGACGTACTCGTCGCCATGATGGCAGCGACAATTCCTGCGGCGACGTCCGCCGGCGTGTGATCGGTGCCGGCGACCGTATAGGGGACCGAAACGCCATTAATGACGGTGGTGAGGACATCTCCGGCAGTGATTTTCCCGGAGATGGATGCGATTTGCCGCGCCGCAATGGCGCTCGGCGCGTAATTGACGGGATCCGCGTCCAGGACTATGTCCGGCGGACCGGACAGGACGTTCGAAAGAAAAATCTGCGCTGCAAGCCCCGGATTGTTCAGCGCCGTCAGATCATTTACCAGCGGTTCGGTACCGTCCTGCGCTGCGTGGAGAACCGTTGCATCCTGCAGCAGACTGTTCGCAAAACTCGGATCATTCCCCGAGGCTGCCGTCACAGTGGCGAGAGCCTGTTCCTGGTTTCGCTTCTGGATCAACGTAGGGAGAAAACTGGCTAGCAACGTGGAGCGTTTCTGCTGAACGGGTGCGGCGGAACTTTCGAAAGCGAGGTACGGCCGCAACAGTTCGGGATAAGTAACAAAAAACGGTCCCACCATCTCCTGATTCGCCAAGTTCAGGTCCCCAAGCGCATCCACGAGCGCGATCACGTTCTGATTCGCGGTAATGGCCGCCAGGATCGCGACTTTCGTCGCCGAATCCAATACGCCGCCGAAACTGAGCTGTTTGCGAAGATTGTCGTAGCTCAGGCGGCCACCCGAGGCATCCAGCACAGCTTGTATCGGGGCAGGCTGCGGCGATGGATATCTGCTGTTGGGATAGGCGATTTGGGTGAGGAGTGTGTTGTTCAAAAGCCCGAAATAAAAATCGGTGGCCGAACTGCCGTAGACAAGCGCCATCAAACCTCTGGCGATGGTGCCGTCCGGATCGCTCTGAATTGTAAACTGCCCGGCAACCGCAGCGAAGGCGGCACGTAACGCGATGGCCAGTCCGGTGATCACGCTCGGATCCGGCGTGGACTTCCCGCTGACGTCCTGATTCCACAGCAAATACAGGGCTTGCACGGGCTTCAGACCACCGTTGGATAGGCCCTGCACCAATCGGATGAATCGGAGAACGGGTGGGTCTACGGGAGGATTCTGGTTCGGATCGAGTGGCGCAAAGGGATTCAGGCCGGTCACCTGGCGAAGCAAAAGGAATTCGACCACGCTCATCCCAAGAGTGTGCGCGAACCATCCAATCCGGAAGATGCTGCTGATATTGTCCAGCGTCAGTGGCGTGGAAGCGGTGAACTGCAACTCATTGACAATCACCGCGAATTCGGCGCCCGTGAGATTGAATGCGGCTCGCAGCGCTGGTTCATGCCCAAAAATGGTTTGTGAGAGGTCGGCCAGAAACTCGCCGTAGCCATTGTCTGAGAAGGGCGCAGCCTGCACGCCAGCGGTGTACGTCCCGGACTCCGTGGAAACTGCCAGGCTGAACGTCCCTGTGCTCTGGATGGCGTTGATAGTGACCACCGCACCAGCAGCAGCGGCCGATACCAATTGATTGAGCGCGACGCCAGTGACCGGGTCAACCGTTGTTGCCGCGTTGATGGCGCTGGCTATTTTTGCGGCAATAGTTGGCGGAGTCTCTGCGGCAGTCGTGTATTGCACAGCCACACCATTGATGTTCGTCGTGAGGACGGCGCCGGGGGCGAAAGTACCGGCAACAGTGGCGGCCTGGGATGTCGAAAACGGGCCTGCCGCTGTGTAACTCATCGCTCCTGTTGCCGAACAATTCAACGTGAATGCCATGGCGGCATCATTGGCTCCAAGCGTGACGATTGGTCCATTCGCAGTTGCTTCGAGAATCGTGTTCAGGGGCAGTCCGGAGACCGGGTCAGCAGCAGTGGCGCCGTTGACTGCGGCAGCGATAGCCGTTGTGACCGCCGCAACGGAAGTTTGCGTGGTAACAGTGAAAGGGATAGACAGGCCGTTGATCGTGGTGGTCAGCACATCCCCGGAGGCAACGGTCCCGCCAACCGTGGCAGTCTGATAGGCCGGAACCTGAACGCTCGTGGTGTACGACCCGGTCGAACCCGGTGTAATGGAGCACGCCAGGGCCAATGGAGCACCGGAGTTTATGGAACTGATGGTGGTAATCGGTCCGGAACTGGAGGCCACCAGCAGACTGTTCAGAGGCAGCCCGGAGTAAGGGTCGGGCCCTGTCGCACTGTTGATGGCGTTGGCAAGATTCGCGGCGATGCTCGCCGGCGTGTCGGCAGCGACCAATGTGTAGGAGATGGGCACATTGTTGATGGAAATGGTGAGCGTAGTTTTGGGAGTGACTGGCCCTGCAAAAGTCAGTGACTGCGACAACGGCGTTACAGTCTGCAGGCTGAAAGCACCGGAGGTGCCCGGATTGACAACGAAGCCAGCACGTATGGTAATCACCGGACCCTGACTGGATGCTGCGATCCGCTGATTAAGCGGAACTGTAGTGGTGGGATCCGGTGTAGCCGTGGTATTGACCAGTTTCGCTATGTTTGCGGCGATGGTCGCGGGTGTGTCCCCTGCGTTTACCAACTGTGGTAGCGGCAAGCCATTGATGGTCGTCGTCAGCGTGTCGCCCGAGTTGGGTGCACCAGCGATAGTCGCAATCGGCGCTCCGGGATCCTCCTGCTGCAGCGTCGGGCCGCCGAACATCTGTTGATACAAGGCCCTGTCGCCAACAGTTCCAATAGGAGCCCAACAAGCCAGCAGCGGCCCCAGAGATTTGTTGGTCGTCAGGGACAGCTTTTGCATTACCTGGAACAGAACGCCCGCCCGAAGCAAAGCCACTCTGAACCCCGCATCGAGCAGCGGCAGATTGGCCGGATCGTTGTTGCCCTTCGGCAGATCGATTGCCGGGTACAGCGCAGCGAGTATGTCGTCGGTCTGCTCGATGCTCAGGCCAAGCTTTTTCCACAACCGGATGAAGCGGATCAGCTTGGTAAAGTCGGTGGCGGTAAGCGGATTTCCGTTGAGATAGGTGAACTCAAAAGAGGATCCCGAACAGGTGTCGGGATTGTTGGTAGGATTCGAAAATACGATCAGGCTCGAGACAGCGGCAAAATTCGAGGCATCGGTAACCCAGGCAACCACCGCGTCGTAGTCTGCCGCATAACTTCCGCCGTAGGCCCGTGCATCCAATCCCGCGGGCAGATTGCTTTTGAATGCCGGCGCGAGAGCAGGATTGCCGTTCAAGGCCTGCAGCGTTGAATAAGGCACGTTCAGTCGTTGTAGGCGTTCGATGAGAACGGCACCGGGATTGATGAATCCGGTTTTCAGGATGCAGACGAGGTCGCTGTAGGAAACTCCGGTGCGCCGGGAAAATTCCTCCATGGTAATCGACTGCAGTTGGCTCAGGACTGCGGCTTGCGTTCCCGAGTATCCGTAGAGCTTCGGCAACTGCAGGGTGCCATCGGTGAAAAGCCGGTACTCGTCTCGCGAGATTCCCAGGTACTCTATGCAGATGTCGCCTTCACCGTAGGTCGTCCCGGTCGTGCTGATCGTCGAGGAACTGCTTGTTCGGAGTGCGTCCATTACGTCCGGCAGAGCGACTCCCATGTTCTGAAACAACTGGCGCAAAAGAGCCAGGGGCCTGTTGAATGGCAACGGCGGCGGGAAATAGACGTTCTGCAAGATCGCATAGGCGGCGTCATTGGTAAATTGCGGACTGGCGAGCAGTTGCGCCGAGGCTACGGTGTCATCGGTGCTATAGCCCTGAAACCCGGCGAGAGAGAGTTGGTTGGCAACGAAATATTCCAGGGTTTCGTTGACGATATCAATGTACGGCAGGGCGGTGTTGGTGTTGGCACAGGTGAGCGGCAGATACTGCAGATCCGGCCGGCGCTGCAACAAGACACTTTGGGGATTCATATAGCCAGCGGTGGGAGCCGGTCGATCCACATAGTTGAGAAGATCCACCAGGTAGGCGGCTGGGCTCAGGATGGCGTTGCAGTCTTCGCAGGTGCAGTAGTCCAGTGAACCGAACAGGCTCTCAAGAGTTGGATACGACACTACCGGATAGGCAGGATTGGCGGGTGCAGATGGTGTCGGGGATATGTAACCGGCACTGCCACCCAGGCTTGGCGCAGTTTTGGCCCCAAGATAGCCGATCGCGAGGTTCAGGACTGTGCTGTAGATGTGCTGGGCTCGCGCATAGAGCTTCCTGGCATTGTCTGTCCCCCCGACTTCATCCTTCACGGTGCGCACGAATCCCGTCAAACCAAAGCGCGTGATGGCATAGGCCGAATCGAGATTGTGCCGCAGCAGTACGGTCATTGTCTGATCGTCAGGACTAAGTTGATAGGCGCGTTGCAGCCGTTTGACCTGTGCCACCACGCCCTGGCTGACTCCGGCAATTCTGTTTCGCGAAATGAACCCCTCCACCGGTTCGGCACCAATGAAAAACTGGCTGGAGTTGCTGGTAAGAAACTGGGAAACAGCCGTGGCTACCGCCGGTGTATCCGTGATGGGGAAGACCCCTTGCTTCACCTGGTCGCCGGCCACCGCCGTTGGAAATGACAGGTGGACTTGTGCCGCCAGAAAGTTGGCGTAGTCCGCTGCCGTCTGTCCCGGAATCTCCTGCGGGATCGCACTGTTTCCAATTAGCTGCTTCCACTTGGCTGACTGATAATATCCGCGCGCCACAAGGTCGGCGGGTGAGGTGAGATTGGCCTCGGCAGCGTATAAGGCACTTACGAGTGGCTGATTATTCAGCGTCAGATAGAACATCTGCCCATCCAACTGCAGCTGCTTCGTTACCGCAGGGCCCAAGGCCTTCGACACTGCTCCCCAAAACTTTGCCGTGTCGGAGCCGTACTGGACGGAAAGTTGCGAGAACGTTGCCTGTTGAGAGGCGCTGAGCTTGCTGGTCGTCAGCATCTCGCTGAGCGTAGATACGCCGATTGCGGGAGTGGCCGACAGCAGAGTGCTGCTGGCGAGTGCCTGATAGGCCTGAAGCGCTGCGGGTACCTGCTGAGCGAGCGCCTGCGGTATCACCCCCTGCTTGATAGCCTGCTGCCAGATGGCTTGTGCGGATTCTGAAGTCGTGCGGAACAGACTGTTGGCGTCGGCAGGCAGCCCTGCTCTCAGTAATGCGTAATAGAATTCGGGCTTCAGGCTGACGTTCGCTGGCGCGACCGCGGCAGCGGCTGCAGCTGCGGGAGCCGCACCAGATGTCGTGGGAGCCTGCGGCGCGGCCGGTAATGGCGCGGCAGTGATTTGCGAGAGTTGGCTTGCGAGCGCGGCCATCGCAATCGTACGGGCATCCCAGCCCGATTTGTTCGCGAGAAACGTGATGTCCTGACGGTCCGATCCTTCCTGCAAGCTGCCAAGTGGTCCTTTATAAATGGCGCCGACGCTCCCGGTCAGCGATTCGTATTCGCTCGGGAGGACGGAACTGTTGACTGGCAGCAACACATTCAGGGTGGTGTTGAGAGGAGCGTTGTAAGCCACTGCCGAGGCTGCCAAAAAGTTGGTGCCGCTGGATACGCGGACCTGGAGGTCCGGCTGCGTCTTGTTTCTCTCTTTCAGAATGGCGGGCGCGATGACGACGCCGATTCTGTAAACGCCCCCGGGGCCGGTGGTATTGCTTGCCAAACTCACGTCGCCACCGACATTCTTGTCCACAAGCTGGACAGCAAGGCCCGCCACGCTGGCAGTAGCAGGGCTCGACACCACTCCGCTGACAACGTAGCTGCTGCCCACAATCACGGCGCTCAGTGCCGCGGCAGTAGCAGCGTCCACCACGCCTGTGGTCGGCAAAGCCTGGTCTGCCTGGAACTGTTTCACTGCGGCGAGCGTGCCGTCACCGAAGTTGGTTGCCTGCTGTTCCGCGGCCGGGATGGTATAGGAGAGCTGATTAAGTTCCGCCTGAACCTCGGCGACGTCGCCGCCGGTTAGTCCATGTTGCAAATCGCGCCCTTGTAAGTTCATTCCTCTTCTCCTTACCGCCGTTCGACTTCCAGTCCGGCACTCTCATGATTTGCGGCACGGTCCGCGCTTGTTTGTCTGCGGAACTCCTTCGCGAGACCATCCAGTGCGGCCATTCGATCGACGAGGCAACGGAAGCTCCGGTCCGTATCGAGAACAGGTACAAAGCGCCCTTGCTGGCGCAAGACCGCCCCGCTCACATCATCAACTGTCTGGTTTGGCATCAAGACGACGCTGGAAATATTCAAGTCAGCGCCAAGCAACCTCTCGATCCTGTCCCCGTCGACCCACTTTGCATGCCCCGACACGCCGTCGTTCAATGCCACCCACTCCTTCTCTTCTGGACTGAGAGGAACTGGCTGAGGACCGCGGATATTTTGAAGGAACGACTGCATGAATTGAGTCACCTGCCATTCGGCAAGAGCACCAGTTGATGCATCGAACTGAAAACCACTGGTTGGGTTTATGCTTAGCAGGTTTGCGTTGCAATAAACGCCTCCCAAAGTCGCGTACGCTGCGGCGCTCGCCGTTTCAAGCCAACCGTAACGCCGAGCCAATGCCCAACGCACCCGATTGGGGGCAGCAGTTCCGACAAAACGCTTGCGAACACCCCCACTAGTCTCAACAAAAACCATGCAAATAGGCCGATCGATCAATGTGATCAGGAAAGCCAGCAGATAAAGTCTCGAGGTTAACCAGCGAGGTGATGTCTCCAACCCCAAGTCAAGGGTAATGTAATCATGGTATTGCTCTGATTGCAGTTGGAAAACCAACTGCGAAATCGCTGTCGAGCCGCTTTGCGGAATCAGGCCAGCATCCAGTTGCCGAATCTCCGTTTCCAGAGTTTGCGTTTTCACTTCGGAGACCTCGGCCAGTTCTACAGAAAAGCCACCTAGGGAGAATTTGTGAATCCGCTGTCCGAGGATCGTGACCAGTGCAGCGAGGGGATGCCGCAGAATAATGAGGGCAAGGACCGCGAGGAGCGGCCAAATCACGGCTCGCAATAGCGAAGGTAGATCGATCGGTTGAATACTCATTTCACCCGTCCACTCCGGCCCGGCATTCTCACCGGGGAGCAACAAATTTGTCGATGTACTGCCTTACGGTTCCATCAAATGGCTTGCCGTCAGCACCTAGAACACCCCTTCCCTTCAAACTGTCCTCATGTCCGTAAGGCAGCCCGCTGGCGGCGAAGAAAAAGTGTCCCAACAACTCATGGGCGATTGTCTTTTTGTCCGCCATCGAGGACAGCAAGTAGATCACTGAGAGATTTTCGTAAGGACTAGTAAGCGTCGCTTTTTGCCCCGTTGGCGGCAACGTAGCTCCAAAAATTCGTTGCGAGAGTGATTTGGATGCCAACGTCAGACCCGCCTCTCGCATGATGTCCGTAATCTCCGTAGTCTCAACTTTGGAGGTGTCGTCTTTCCTGAAGTACATGGTGGATTTCACGCCGATGCTAGGCGACGCAAACCCGACCAGCACTTTCTCCTTGCTCTCCACAACTTTCTGCAAGTTCTGCCAAAGCAGAGCGTTTTTGGAGCTTTGATAACCCTCCTCGATTTCCAAATATCCATACCCTTTGGGGACCTGGAGCGGACCCTTTTCCGTCTTGATAATGCGCTCCTTGTCTGTTAGCTGTCGAAAGTGCAGGTGTTGCTCGTCATCGGTCAGGTATTTCTGGAGTGCTTCAAAAACGTTTTGGGCTAAAATTATGTTTTCGCCAACCCATTTCGGTTTTGAAGGTTGGCCCGCACCGGCCTTAGGTTCATCCTGTTTAGGATTTTTTTGTGGGCTTGGCTCGTCGGGTTTCTGTGAGGCTCCCGACTTGTCATCCTTTTTCGGGGCGGGCGGCTTGGATTTCTCAGGATCGACAGAGTTGGATCCCTGGGTTCCCCGAGGATCTATCAGACGGGTCGGATTTGCTCGCACATACATATAGAGGTTCAATCCGTCTCTCGTTTTTTCCGGATCGCATGCGGTCCACCTACCCAGCCACGGCGCGTAGTACCGCGCCGCGTGATAATACAAATCGTTTTCTTCGTCTCGTTCCTTTCCGGTGAACCGGTAGCGCTTCGGCGTATCGGTCTGGTTGTGCACCGCCTGATACGAAGTGCTGCCATACGGAAAATATTCTTCGTAGGTAATGATTTGTGCTTGGTCGTCGAGCTCCAGCAAGGCCGAGCCGAGATGATTCGTAAACTGATAGCGGTTTAATTGCGCCAGACCTTTATCCTGGCCAATCGTGCGCGTCTCAACCATCACCACGCGATGCGCACCATCGAGAACGTGCAACGTCTCGCGCTGCAGGGTAACGTTCCCTTTCGTATCGAACTCGCGATAGACCTCAACTGGCCCAAGGTAAATCCTTTGATTTTGCTGAGC
>Ga0335078_10005314_pt1 | contig 19051 bp, 18 predicted proteins | sample Lox_Sample_32_FD_206711 | JGI IMG/M metagenome (GOLD analysis project Ga0335078, IMG submission 206711) | Soil microbial communities from Loxahatchee National Wildlife Refuge, Florida, United States - Lox_Sample_3.2 | ecosystem: Environmental > Terrestrial > Soil > Wetlands | place: USA... | reverse complement strand
GCTCGCGCAATCCGCGAGCATCGAGCTCGAGCGCGCGATGATGACAGTACGGATTGTTCCCCGGCCTTCCGAAGAGCACGTCGCTCGTCCACGTGCAGCCCGCACGACACGTGTCCGCGTAGTAACAACTCGCGCAGAAGCCCCAGAGATCGGCGATCGTGCGATCGCGCGTGTAACGAAGCGGCGTCGCGCGTCGCCAAATTTCCGCGAGCGGCGTCTCGCGAATGTTTCCACCCGCCCAGCGCGCGGTGCCGAGGCTCGGACAACCTTTGATCGTGCCGTCGGCTTCGATTCCCATCGTGACGCGTCCCGCGCCGCAGCCCGTCGAGTGTCCGCGCGGGCGGCGACCGCGAAGCGCCGTTTCGTGCGGACCGAAGTAGCCGATGTTGTTTCCCACCGCGAGGTTCACGCCGAGCTCGCGCGCCCGAATGGAGAGCACGTCGAGCATCGGAAAGACTTCGAGCAGATCGTACGGTTGTAGGAGCACGTCGGGCTCGTCGACGGCGCGGCCCATCGCCACGGTGAGCTGGATCTGCCAACTCTTCGCGCCCGCTCGCGCGATCGTCTCGAGGACTTCGCCGAGCTCGCCCGCGCTGAGACGATTGATCTGCGTGTTCGCGCCGAACGGAATGCCGACATCGCGGAGGTTCGCCATCGCCGCGAGCGCGGCGCGATGCGATCCGCGCGCGCCGCGCAATCGATCGTGCGTCTCTTCGATTCCGTCGATGCTCACACTCGCCGAGTGGAGGCCCGCGTCTTTCGCGCCGCGCGCGCGCGCCGCGTCGAGCCCGCGGCCGCCCGTCGTCATCGTCGCTTGCATCCCGCGTGCGCGCACCGCGCGAATGATGTCGAGCCAGTCGTCGCGCAAGTACGCTTCACCGCCGATGAGCGCGACCTCGCGCGTTCCGAGATCGGCGAGCTGACGAACGAGGTCCAGAGCTTCGCGCGTGGAGAGCTCGTCGGGTCGCGCGGCACCCGCGCGCGATCCGCAATGACGACACGCGAGATCGCACTGAAGCGTGATCTCCCAAACCGCGATGAACGGTTTCACCGTCGCGTCAGACGCGCGCTCGTCGTTCAACGCGGGGTAGGCGCGCGGTGATGCGTCGAAAATCGGAAGCGCACGCCGCGGACGCGGCGCTTCGAGCAACGCGGCACGTTCGTGCGGAGCAACGAGCGCCACGCTCAGCCACGTTCGTTCGTCGGTGCAGGACCGAAGCCGGGCGCTGGTCCGTACTCGACGACGATCTCCGCGTCCTGGTCCTCGGTGGCATCGCCGATCGCGGCATCGGTCACGGGGACTGCACCGTCGCCGAAGACGGGCGGTGCATCGGTTTGATCCGTCGCGTCGTGCGTCGACGCATCCAAAAGCGGCGAGGGACCGTAGACGGGCTCGGGGCTGCTTCCACATTCGCTCACGGCGGCTGCGGTCGCGAAGAGCATCGCGGCGCGCGTCATCGCGCGACCGGTGCGCGCTTGCTCGGGAGGTGCGCTCACCGCGCTCGCACAAAAAGGACACGTCGTCTCCGTCGCACGCACGTGACGTCGGCACGCTGGACAAGGAAAGTGGCGATCCATTCGAACCCTCGTGCATGCACCATAGCATCGGAGCCACTCATGGGCCGGTCGCCCACCGCATCGCTGCTCCTCGGTTCACGTGCGGCCCGTAGCGCGGAAGGCTTTGAACAGCGTTCCCTTCCGCGTTGGTCAAGGGACGTCCGTCGTGTTTGAGGAGCAGCACGTCTTGTTCGAGATGCGTGATGTGATAGCGCCCGATGCTTGCCGGGCCCTCGCGCTCAAAGCTGGACGTGATGGGTGTTGCGCGACGGCGTTGTCGCATCACCACGAGAGAACAACTCCCGTCGACATGACCTTCGACGATCGAACCCGAGGCAAGAGCAGCTGATCGTGGGCCGGCACGGAAATGCGTGATCGCGCGCGTCGTGCAGATCAACCATGCAAGTGGAACGGCGTGTTGACGACGACCACCCGCGGACCGCCGCGAACGCGCAGGAGCGCACGCAGGATCGCGCCTCGGTGGTTGTGGAGCAAGGCCTGATACCAGCGCGTCACGACGAGGTCCGGGATGACCACGACGATGTCGCGGTCGGGCTCTTCGTCACGCTTTTGCAGGACGAAATCGACGAGCGGCTTGAAGAACTGACGGTACGTCGACGAGAGCACGACGAGCTTCGGCGCCGCGTGGCCCGCGGCCTTCGCTGGATTTTCGGCGAGCGTCGCCCACTCGTCGGTGAGCTCCCTCATCTTCGCCGTCTCCGACTTCACTTGCACCGCGTAGACCTCGGGCGAAAGGCGCTGCGCGAACTGCAGGCCCCGCTGGGTCAGACGATTCCATGACTGCGCGGCGACGACGACGATGGGCGCCTTCGCGCCGTCGGCCGGAAGCGGATCGTTCGACGCGATCTGCTGCGCGACGTCGCGATAGTGCGCGTTGATCCGCGTGAACATGAAGACGAGTAGCGGCAGGACGATGACCGTGATCCACGCGCCCTCGCCGAACTTCGACACGGCGACGACGACCACGGTGACGCCCGTGGCGATCGCACCCGCGAGGTTGATCGGAAGCGAGTGCCGCGCCTCGGCGCCGCCGACGCGCCTCCAGTGCGCGACCATGCCCGCCTGCGACATCGTGAACGCGAGGAGCGCACCGATCGCGAACAGCGGAATGAGCTTGTCGGTGATGCCGCCGAATGCGACGAGCAAGAGGCCCGAGAGGAGCGCGAGAAGGACGATGCCCTGCGTGTAGACGAGTCGGCGCCCACGCATCGCGAACGAGTCGGGCAGGAAGCGGTCTTCGGCGAGCACGCGGCAGAGCCGCGGGAAGTCCGCGAAGCTCGTGTTCGCGGAGAGCGCGAGCACCGACACGACCGAGCCCATCGTGACGTAATAGAAGACGCCGCGGCCCATCACCGCCGTCGTCAACATCGACAGGATGCTCTGGTAGCCGTCCTTGCCCGGATCGGTCGCCGCGATGCCGTATGCGCGCGCGAGATACGCGATGCCTGCGAGGAGCAGCGCGAGAATCGCGATGATGGCGGTCAACGTGATTTGCGCGTTCTTGATCGTCGGCTTGCGGAAGAGCGGAACGCCGTTCGACACGGCCTCGACGCCCGTCATCGCCGTGCATCCGTTCGCGAACGCGCGCACGACGATCCATGCGCCGAGCGCCTCCGTCGCCGCGGAGATCGCCGGCGGAGCGATGACCGGCGTGGGATGCCCGCCCGACGCGACCGCCTTGCCGATGCCGATCACCATCACGATGCCGAGCGTCGCCACGAACGCGTACGTCGGCAGCATGAAGACGATGCCCGACTCGCGGACGCCGCGCAGGTTCACGACCGTGAGGAGCACGAGGATGACGAGACACAAGACGAGCGTGTGCGGCAGAAGCGACGGAACGGCGGACACGAGCGCGCCGACGCCCGCAGCGATGCCGACCGCGACGTTCAGGATGTAATCGATCGCGAGCGCCGCGCCGGCGAGGAGGCCGGGCATGCGACCGAGGTTCTTGCTCGCGACGGTGTACGAGCCGCCGCCGCCCGGATACGCGGTGATCGTCTGCCGGTACGAAAAATAAACGACGAGCAGGACCGCGATGATGACCGCGAGGATCGGGGCGACGTATCGCAGCGCGAGAGCACCGAGCGGAAGCAGGAGCGTGAGCGTGGCCTCGGGGCCGTACGCGGCGGAGCCAAGCGCGTCGAGACCGAGCACCGGAATGCCCGCGAACGGCCCGATGTGCTGCTGCTCCTGCTCCTCGGAAGCAAGGCGGCGGCCGAGGATCCAATCGGCGAGCGTACTTGGGGGCATCGTCGAGCCGACGTTGGCTCGAGGCGGAGCGTAGTCATCGTTCGATCAAGGAATGATCAATTTTCCCGTTCAGCTCCACTGGATGATCGCACTCCCGACGAGGACGACCGCGACCCCGAGCCACGTCATCGGGCTGATGCGATCGCGAAACGCGAGGCGATGCCGCCTGACTAGACCGACGCCTACGGACGCCTTAGCTGTACGACACTGGACACTCATTACGATTGACGATGTGTAGTCCCGGACCATTTGCCGGCTTTGTCGACGGTGATACTTCACTAGAACCATCGGCTCGCAGACTGAACTCTTCGTCGCGACGCATTGACGTTCGCCTCACGTGGTCCGCAAACGCCATGGTCCCTGGTAGCGTCCACATCGGCGGCACGAGCAAAGGCGATCTGCTGGCGGCCGTACGCCAACATAACATCCGACTCAACGCGGCGGCCGACGCGCTGTTCGCCGACCACCGGTTCACGACGCTCGACCGAAGCCGTGTCGTCGAGATCGTCGCCCGTTCCGTCACCGATCTCGGGTTCGTGCGCGGGGCAACCTATCGGGCGCTGACGACCCGAGCGAGCGCGCTGGGGTTGGTCGAGTGTCCACTCGAGGTGGGACCGCATTTCCGGTTGCAGTTCCTCGATCAGCCCGAAGCGCCGGCGGAGAGCCGCGCAGCGACTCGGAGAGCACCCCCTGGCTCGATCACCATCGCGTCACCCCCGCTCGACGACTCCGACGAGACACCGAAGGGTTTCTACTTGATGCGATTCGATGGCGCCTTGTGGCTGCGAGGCTACTGGGCGGGCGCGGATCACGTCTGGAGTCCCGAAGATGTGCTCTTGTTCTCCAACGCTGGATAGTAGGTTCTTCAGGTCGATCGCGATCGCGGCGTACGGATAGCCCGTAAGCTGCGCGTTGTTAGTCCACGTTGATGGGGCTGTAGCGCACCCCGACCCAATGGTTCTTTCGTGTGGCGTCGAGAAGTTTTCAGAGCGCGCATGCGACGTCGAAGGCTGTTCCCGACGTGCTCACGACACCGCCATCGCACGTCAACGTCGTCTTGATCGCGGCGTCACCGAAAATCGAAAATGCCTTCGTGGATGCGTCGGCGTCACTGCTCACCTGAAGCGCGTTGCACGAGCGCCAGCACGCGAGCGTCCCGAGCTCCGGCGACGTGCATGACACCACGACGCTCGCTTGCGATCGCGGTCCGATGCATCCCGCGGCAGCGGGAACATCACCCACGTTGATCGAAATCGACGCGTCATTGCCGGTCGCCACGACGACGCACGAAGTGAGATTCGAGACGGGCAACGAGACCTCGTAACTGAATTCCGGTGAGCACGCCGCGCCACCGACGCATGCCTCGAGCGCGATGACGGCCGTCGACAAAATGCCGAGCGCGGCGATGACGCGTTTCCGCACGCGCAAATCATGACATCGCGAGCACGCATCGTCGAGCTCCCGACAACGCCTCCAGAGCATGGTCCGTACAGGCAATGCAACTGTCCCACGACCACCCAATCCAGGGTGCGCTGCTCCATAAATCTGAGTTCGTGCCTGTCATTTCAAACTCCTTGCACAACGAAAGCCGACAAGAGTGGAACGCTCATTCGGCGGAGTCCACCAACATCGCCTCCCAGCTCTCCAGCATCCGTCGCCAAAAGATCTGCATCGGTCGCCGCCCGACCCGACGCGTTCGTCAGCTTTGCGCACTCCGTCGCGAGCGCATCGCGATCCCCCGCCACTTCGGCTGGGTCCGTCCCCAGTTTCCGATGGTCCGTCCTATCCAGAATTGGATCCGTCGCCAGTTTTCGATGGTCCGCCTTCAATTCGGAATGGGACGTCGTCAACTGCGGATGGTCCGTCCTCAGATCGCGTCGATTCGACTCGGGAGGATGGGAGATGAAGCGATCGGGCAATACGACGGCGTCCGTCGTATCCACTCGCAATTGCGCAGACCCACTGGTGCCTTCATCGACAATGCTAATCTCTCCCGATACATCTTCAGCAACGACCCCACCTAAGCAAATATTCGCCTGCACTGATCCGCCCACCAAACGCGAGCGCCGTTCGTCCTCGACGGCCGGCCGTAGCGGTGTTCTCGGTCGAGATCTTCGCGTCGCCAGACTAGTGCGCGTCACGTTCGATGACTTGCGCTCATTCGAATTGATGCGTGTCGAGTCCGGAGATCATCGCGCCCAGGCAGGAGAAGCAACGTCGAGAATCGAGGCTCCGGCGTCGATGTCGCGAGGATAGCGCGCGGAGTGAGGAGGATTGAGCGCGCATTCTCGAGAATCGAGCGCGTGGTTGGGAAATCCGTCGTCGAAGTCCGGAGCTGCGGCGTCGAAGTCGGGAGATCCGTCTGCGCAGTCCGGAGTATCGACGTCGTGTCTCTAGACTTCGACGTCGAGTCTCGGCACTTCGACGCCGAAGTCAGGAGAATGAACCTCGATGCTCTGGACTTCGCGCTCGGCTCTCTGGACTTCGCCCTCGCAGTCCGTGACTACGATGGCGGGTCCCCAGACTGCGCGCGATGATCTCCGGAATACGAAAAGACGGGAGCAACTCGAAGCGACCATTCCAACAAACGCGTTTCTCAGTTGATCAAGCTCGCGCGTCATTTGATCAGCATCGCGCTGCCTCGGGAGACACCTCGATGGTTGCAAAGAAGCCCGCTCCACTGAACTCTCGCTTCCGCACTTTCGCCTTGGCCCACTGCGCCGAGAGCACTTTCAGGACGTGGTGCTCGCCGGACAGCGTTGCAGCCATCACGGCGCGCTCCAGCGGAGTGGGTTGCGGCGAGTCGAACTGCGTTAGCTCCGCCCAGTAAAATTGTGCGGTCTCGACGGCTTGTTTGCTCGTAATGGTTGTGCCCAACGGGTAGCCCATACCCGGTCCAACTTCGTCGCCTAGCTTCCGCACTCGCACCCACGGTTGCTTGTCGGTCGATTCTTCGACGCGGTACTCGAAGGTACGGCCATCAAATGTGAAGGGCGTCCACGACGTGGACTGCTTGTTGGCGCTGATGAGTTGCCTGCTCTGTGGAAGAGACTAGGGAAGCCGGCAGGTCAGTGGGTGGACCTGCCGGCTTCTTTTCTCACGGCGGGCCTTGGAGCTTCGCGACGCGAAGGCTCCGGCGCGCTCGACGATTCCCCCATCGCGTCGAGAGACGCTTTGAAAATGATCGGGCCGATCATTTCGTTGAGCGCGACCCACGCGACTGCGAGCGCGCGAAAGCCCGCGCCGAAACGCGGAAACGTGTTCGAGATCGTCGACGCGATGCCGAGCGCGACGCCCGCTTGCGACACGAGCCCGGACCATCCGAGCTTGCGAAGCACGGGCGGATCGTTGGCGAGGCGCGTGCTGAGAAGGTTTGCGAAGGCCGTGATCGCCGCGCGACCCGCGAACAAAATCAGAGCCGCGGGCCAGAGCTTTTTTAAAAGCGGAAGATCGAGGTGCGCGCCCGCCGTCGCAAAGAAGAGCACGTAGACGACGCTTCCCATGTCTTCGACCGCGTGAAGAAGCTTCTCGCCTTGCCTCGACAAATTCTGAACGAGAAATCCTGCCATCAAGAACGTGAGGAGCGGCTCGAAGCCGAGGTAGTTGATGACCTCTGTGAATCCGAATCCGAGCGCGACGAGGACGACGATGAAATGTTTCTGGATGAAGCGCAGGTACGCGACGATGAGCAAGCCGAGCGACGTGCCGAGCGCGACGCTGCCGACGATTTCGCGCCCGAGATGATCGAGGGCCGTCATCGAGAAGCTCGCGCCCGGCTCGACGAGCGGTTTGACGAGCGTGATGACGGTCGCGGCGAGCACGATGACGACGACGTCCGACAGCATGACGAACGCGAGCGTGAAGGTTGCAATCGGACCTTGTGCGCGAGTCTGCGAAAGAATGCCGAGCGCGGCGGAGGGACTGCGCGTGATCGCGAGCACGCCCGCGAGAAGCGCGATGCCGATGAGCATCTTCGTGCCGCCGATGTTGGCGAACGAAATGAGCGGCGACGCCGCGAGGAACAAGAGCGTCACGCCGATGAGGACGAGAAAGCACTGCATCAGCGTCGCCCACGCGAGCGAGCGCATCGCCTTTTTCAGCATGTCGACGCGCAGCTCCGCGCCGCCCGCGAACGCGATCAACGCGAGCGCGAGCGCGTTGACGGATTGCAGCGATTCGACGGACTCGTGACCGACGAGATGCAGCACATGCGGGCCGCCGATGATGCCGACGGCGAGATACGCAGTGAGGTGCGGAATTCTGAGCGGCTCGAGGATTTCGCTCGCGAGCGTGCCAGCCGTGAGAAAAAGTCCGATCGCCGCGATGTTCGCGACGGTGTCGGCGTGCGGCGAGACGCGCATCGCCGTCCACAAAAGCGCGAAGCTCGCGGCGAGCCCGAACATTTGAAGCGCGTACGTCTCGACGTTCTTTTGTTTGTGGCCGCCGCTCATGGATGAAGCTCGCCCGACTGATGTTAAGCTGTTGCGGACCGATCAACACGATTTCGTGAATGCCGACGCATCGGCGCCGGGTTGTGGTTATCCGTCTAAGTGCAGCCCAATCGCTAGCGCTCCACTTGCATATCGGTGAAACGACGGTTGCGTATGCGGTGACTAGGAAATCGGTGCTACATGTTCGCGGGCGTTGGAGAGCAAGTCCGTCATCGCCGCGGTCATCGCCCAGCCATGGCGCAACGCGAGTGCGTTTCAGAAGCTCGTGCGGTCGCCTCCCGAGGGCGAGCTCGACGCCATCGCAGGCAAGCTCGTACGTCTCAACCCGTTCTTCCTCGCGCGCAAGTGCAAGCAGATCGCCCCAGCGCTCGTGAGACGGGTGCTCTCGCAACCCGTTGCCGCCATCGAAGACGCCGCGCTCACGCGCAATTTCGTCTTCCTCAAGGAAGCCGTTTCCCTCGACGTCGACGACAGCACGTTGCTCGCGCGGTGGCGCGAGGCGCTCCAAGCGCTGCTCGACGTCAACGCCTACCAAGAGAACGAGAAGAAGCGCTTGCAGAAGCTCCAAGGGCTCGCGCGGCAGCCACGCGTCGTCGCGGCGATGCAGGCTGCGGCTGTCGGCGCGAACCCGAACGACGACGACTGGGGCGCGATGAGCTTCCTCGAGGTGCTCGCCATCGACGGCTCGGAGGCGTCAGCCGACGCGCTCATGCCGCACGTCCACCACGCGATGACCACGGGGGAAGGGCTCGTGCGCATCGAACGCCTCCAAGCTCACGCCGCCGCAAGCGGACCCGTGCGCGCGATGCTCGCCAAGGTGGGAGAAGCGCTCGACCGCCGGAGCGCCGCGTCGCCCGTCACGGAGCTCGTCACGAAGCTTGGCATCGAGGCGCGCGACGTCGTGCTCTCCATGAGCGTGCCGTCGCGCGCGAAGCGCGCGGGAATGCCCGTCGTGCAGGCCCGTGTGAGCATGACGGCGCGCGGAGCGCCATACATGCACGTTGCCGTCCAGCGCGGTCGCACGGGGACTTCATTCGACGATCGGACGCTCCATCGCGACGGGCTCGAGCTAGGCCGAGCCGACCTCGACGGCTTGCCCGACTTCTTCGCGCGCACGGCACGCAAGCTCGGGATCCACTGGGCGTGGAACGAAGTCTGGGTGAGCTCCAGCCTCCGCGGACGCAAACGTCAGACAGTGCTCCGCTGGCTCAGCGGAAGTTAGATACCCGACGCTTCACCGATTGAGTTTACGATTGGCTTGACGATGATCTTGAGCCGAGTCGTGTGTAGGCAGGCACGTCAGTGCGCGTTGCTGTTGTGGATGTGCGGATGCAACGGTGGGCCATCGGCGGCGTGCCCGGAGTCGCTCGCGAGCTATTGCACATCGTCGCCGTGCGTCATGCAGGTCGATCCCTCCGACCTAGTGGGTTCATATTGTGCCACGCATCCGGCATACGTTGAGCTCAGGACGAGCAAGTGCTGGGATGCCGGCCCTGAGATTATTCCCGGTGGTGGCGCCCCAGAGCGCACCACGTAATGAGTACTTGATGTTCACACGCACACCTTTTGCCGTAGTCGGCGTTCGCCTCTATGGGCAACGGTAGCACACGGTCTGGACGTCGTGATGTCCTCGACCATGCAGGCGAGACTAGGAAATCCAACCTATGACCAAGCCCGCGAAAGTCGTCGTCACTCATCGTAACGTGCGGCATGCCGCAGGACCGCGCTAATAAGTTAACATCCTGCATGCATCGGCGCGGCGAATTATCGTTTCTTCGAGCACGTGCAGAGCCTCGAGACGCGCGCATATTCGTACGGCTCCGTGCGCCAGTAACGTCGCCACGCGTCGTCGAGCCCGACCTCTTCGCACGTCTCCCAACCCGCGCGCGCGGTCGCGACCGCGCTTGTCTCGGGCGAGAACGTGGCCTCCGCAGACGTGAACACGAGCCGCGTTCCCGCGCGCGCCATGAAGCGCAAGCTCGCATCAATCGCCGCGCGATCGATGTAACCAATGACGCCTTCCCAAATGAACGCGGCGTTCTCGCCGAATCGAAAATCGGTCTCGTCGAGCGCGCGATCGATCTCGCCGTCGAAATCGAATGGAACGTAGCGAATGCGCGCGGGGATCTGCACGCCGGCGCCTTCGAGGATCGCGCGTTTGCGTCGCATCTGATCGGGTGAATCGATTTCGTAGACGCTCGCGCGTTCGAGCTCGGGCAAACGCATCGCGCGCATGTCGAACCCCGCGCCGAGGATGACGAGCTGCTCGGAGTCGCGCATCGCGTCGCGCACGAAGTCGTCGATGAAGCGCGTGCGAAGTCGAACGCCTTCGCGGAAAAATGGAAGGTCGAGATAACGCTTCGTTCCTTCCGCAGCGTGCACGCCCGCCGCGACGAAATGTTTCGCGAACGGATCCGTGAAGAGCTCGGTTTCGTCCGCGCGCGCTTCCGCGATTGAAAAGGCGGTGTCCGCGACGGTCAACATCCGGTGATGTTGCCTGATGCGCTACCTCCGTGAAGTCGAAATCTTCCCGAGTCTCGCACGCGGGCCATTCGAACGGAGTTCACGTAACGCGCCCGTAATACGCGCTAGGGTGTGACGCGACTGGAAATGCCGGACCACTGGTGCACATGAACAAGAAGAAACCTGCGTCGAAGTCGTTCGCGTTCGTCGTGACCCTCGGCTCGCGCGAAGGCGTTCCGCGTCAGCTCGTTGACGCGCCCTGCTACGTCGTGCGCGAGGATTGCGGCCATCTCACGACGGCGATCCACGAGCTGGCCGAAACTCCCGTCACGAAGGCCGACGCGAAGACGATGGTCGCCACGCTCCGGGAGTTCATCGAGTCGTTCGACATCGCGCGAGATCTCTACTCGGACGCCGAGGAGCCCGACGTCGAGTCGTTCGATTACAGAACGGCGTATTTCTCCGGCGTCTCGCTCGAAGACGCGCGGAAGGCGCTCGAGCAGTGTGGAGCAATCGTCGAGGAGATCATCTCGCTGCCGGAGAAGTTCGAGCGGGGCGTCGCGATGCAGACGCTCGAGCGGCACCTCGAGATGACGTCGCTGCCGAGGAGCCTCGAGGCGATCTCCGGCGGAGACGAGCTCCCGTACCACGCGCGCGAGCTTCGGATCGTGATCGAGTACGGGCTCGACACCGATCCGAAGAATTTTCGAAAGGCTCTCCTCGAGAAACTGGCGTCGGCGACGTCGGAGCAGAAGGACGTCGTCACGCTCCTCGTCGCTCACGGTTCTCGCGACAAGGAATGCGACAGTCGCAAGGCGCTCGCGGCGCTTCTCGCCGAGCTACCGAAACCGGTGGACGCCGGCGTGAAGAAGCAGCTCGAGAAGTGGCGCTTGGCCGTCGGACGGAAAACCAAGGCGGCGACGAAGAAGCCGTCCGCCAAGCCTCGGCTCTTCCTCGACGCGGTCGGCACGTCGTCGCTCGCGGACTTCGAAGGTGCCGGCGCGTGCGTGCGCGACAGCTTCGACTTGAAAGGCTGGCCGAAAAAAAATGCTCCAGAGGCGAAGGCCGCCGCGCTCGCCCAGCGGGTCGCCGAGGCGCTCGACGGCGTCGTCCACTCGAGCGACACCGATTGCGCGTACATGCCGGTGGTGCTCGCGGGCGCGAAGCTCGAAGGCAGCGGTTTGTTCGATGCGCTCGGGATCGGCGTCGAGGATCGGATCGACGTCGCCGGTTACGACAACGCGAAGCTCAGCGTGGACGTCGGCAAGAAACCGTCTCAGGCCATCCAAGCCTTCACTCGGCTCGACGACGATGAGATCGAGAAGGTCGACGACTACCTCCGCAAAGACGATCAGCGCGCCCTCGCCAAGGCGGCGAAGCTTCTTGGAGGCGCCGTCGTCGGCGTCCAGCTCTGCGCGGATGACCACACTTCGAAGATCGTCCTCGCGCTCGGAAAAGTAAGCCCCAAGCTTTACGCGGGCGTCCTCGCGTTCCGAATCGAAACGTGACGTCGCGCAAACAACCGAAGCATCGCCACGCTCGCTTTCCGCAGCTGGTACCTTCACGTCGTGACCTCGCGACTCATCCTGCTGGCGTGCGTCCTCACCGCGTGCGGCGCCAACGTCGACACGGGGCTCGACCGCGGAACGGACGCGAGCGACGACGATGTCGCTTCTGTGTGCGGGTTTGCCTAGATGCGGCTCGGCGTCACCAAGCGAGATGGCACCGCGCCCAAGATATCGGTCACCGCGGCGACCACGCGCGTTCGACTCTACCAAGAGAGCGACGTCGCCTCCGTGGATCTCCGCGGCATCGGCGTCGCGAAGAAGCTTGCGATCTTCGAGACCGGTCAGCACGACGCGATTGCGTGGACGGGTCTCGACGAGCTCGCCGCGCTTCCCGCGTTGACCAACCTCACGCTGTGCGTCGACGAGGGGACGGACCTCTCGCCACTCGGGCACGCCGCCATGCTCGCCCACCTGTCTCTCTACGTTCACGGGCGAACGACGTGGAGCGCGTCGTGGCTCGGTCGCCTGAGGACGCTCGAGTCGCTGTCACTGTCGTTCGCGGGAGGAAAACCGCTCGTCGACCTCGGCGAGCTCCCGCCGAGCGTTCGATCGCTCTCGCTTTCCGGCGTCGGCAACGCGGTGCTCGACGTCCCGCCATTCGAGAGCTTCAACGCGACCGACTGCGACGCGCTCCGCGCGCTCGAGGTCGACGGATCGAAGCTCGCGTACTTGCACGTGATGCAATGCCGCGCGCTCGAGCGTCTCGACGTGCTCCACGTCGGCGCCTCGCTCGAGAACGTGCACCTCACGGGTCTCGACGCGCTCCGCGAGCTCGACCTCCCACGGCTCGCGAGCGGCGGTGCGCTCAAGCGCTTCACGCTCGTGAACCACGGCGTCGCGTCCGTCGACGTCACGCCGCTCATGGGCCTCGCGTCGCTGGTCCACGTGTCGATCGACGGAAAGAACGCGCCGTTCTTCGACAGGAGCTGCGCCATCAAATCTCCGGCGCTCCGGGCGTTGAACGACGCGGGCCGCCTCGAGCCTCAGTAGCGCGGTCTGTTGGTCGCGCCTTCGCCTGCGCCACGCGCGCGCCTCGTCGACGCAATCCAACTCCAAATCGACCCGACGGCGTATGCGATGAAGACGCCCGACGCGCCCGCTCCGCTGTACGAACGCATGCGCGCGGAAGCGATCATCGAAGCGAGGCCTCCGATGCCGATCGCGAGAGCGAGAGGTACGGCGAGCACGGGCGGGATGAGATGTGGCACTTCGTAACCGCGCAACGCCGCGTAGAGGCGCTTGGACACCATCACGAAGAACGCACAGATCGCCGCGCTCGTGAGCCCCGTGAGGACGGCAAGACCGATGGGGTATTGACGTCACGTGCGCGAGCGCTGGCTCGAATCGTGAGCGTCATGCTTTCGGCGCATGCTGGCGCGCGAGCGTCCTTTCGATGCGTCGATCGGGGATGAACCAAATCGCGGCGACGAGCGCGTAGATCGCCTCGGCGATCCACGCGTGGACGAACGCGAGCGCGATCGCACACGCGTAGAGCGCGGCGGACGCCGTGCCCTTCGCGTCGCGGCCCACCGCCTTGGCGAGCGGCGAGTCCTTGCCGCTCGCCGCGATGAGCGCGCGCTGGAGCAAGAGCCACGCGACGCCCGACATCAAGAGCACGAACCCATAGAGCGCGGCGGGGACGGACGCATCGAAGTTCTCGCCCGCCCAACCCGTCACGACGGGAACGAGCGAGAGCCAAAAGAGCAAATGAAGATTCGCCCACATCGCCGCGCCCGACACGTTCGTCGCTGCGTGAAGCAGGTGATGGTGATTGTTCCAGTAGATCCCCACGTAGACGAAGCTGAGCACGTACGCGACGAGCGAGGGACAAAGCGGCGCGAGCGCCGCGAGCGTGTGACCGTGCGGCACTTTGATTTCGAGGACCATGATCGTGATGATCACGGCGAGCACGCCATCGCTGAACGCTTCGAGCCGACCCTTCGACATCGACTACTTCGCCTTCACCATGCGGCGCACGGCGAAGGTCAGCACGATCAACCCTGCAGGGAGGACGACGCCCGTGAGCGCCATCCAGACCGTTCCCGCGTCCGTGTTCGCGAAGTGCAAATAACCGGCGAGAAAGAAGACGCCGAGACCCGTCATCGCCAAGCCAACGAGCAATCCGACCATGGCGATAGTCTACCCGCGCGGTGGACGGTGTGAACCGGCGCACCTCTCGCTCATGGACAACGACACATCCGTGATGGTCCCGCTCACGGACGGTGGCAGCGTGAAGCTCCGTCTCAAAGACGGCGTGCTCCAATAGTGGCGAGTCACGAGCTACGACTTTGTTCCAGCGCGGACGAATGCCGCGCTCGTCGGGCAGAAGGCGGACAAAGGATCTCTTCGCGCGATCTCGCTCTGCAAAAAACAGCTGGTGAATCGCGAGGCACGCGAATCGCAACGCGTCGCGAGCATGCGGCTTTTTCTCCTTCTCCCGATTGTGCTCACCGCGTGCGAGGAAACGACGCCGATGATCCCCGTGGTCGAGCCCACACCTGCGTCCATCATCGCTCGTCATCCGAGCGCGAAGACATTCGCGCTCGTCAGGTTGAACGAGGCGCCGACGACGTGCGTCTCGAGCGGCGTGATCGCGCCGCAGACTTGCTTCGTCGGCTTCCGACCGCAGTTCGAGGAGGCGCTCAGCAAAGCGCTCGGGGGAGTGCTGTCGGCGCAGCCAACCGCTGACCCCGACTATCGTGGAGCCGTCAACCTCTTGCATCTGAGGATGACGAACGAGCGCGGCTACAGCATCTACGCAATCGATTGGGGCTTCACGCTCGTGGATCGGTCGGGTCGGATCGTCGTTCGTGTTTCGGATGTTCTGCTGGACCATCAGCGCGTCTCGTGGAGCACGAACGAACAGTTGCAGGCGCTCGTCGAGTCGATGCAGGCGACGATCCTCGATCGAATCGTCGCCGCAGTGGGCCAGTCCGAGGCCGCCGCCTCCTGAGGTCGTGAATCAAAGGTTCTTGTCGAGTCGCTCGCGGAGCGCGCGGATGCGGGGCGCTTGCGGGCTCGCGGGGTAGCGAGCGAGGAAGCGATCGGCGCGCGCCTTCGCTTCGTCGACGCGCTCCGAGTCCGCGAGCGCGTCGATCGCCATCGCCTCCGCTTCCGGTACGAACGCTCCGCGCGGGTAGGCTCGCTCGTAGGCGTCGATGCCTTCGAGCGCGCCCTTTGGATCTTTGGCGAGCACGCGCGCGCGGATCGCGAGCAGCCGCTGGAGCTCGATCGTCATCTCGTCGGTGTCGTCGTGCGCGCCGATCATCGCGGCGGGCGCGGCCGGAGGGCGAGGTTTGTTCATCGCTGTTTCCGTCGGCGTTGGCAACGGGGCGACCGGTTGCGGCTCGGGCGTCGGCTCGCGCGGCAGCACGGACGTCGCGGTCGTGACCGCGACGGGCGCGATCACGACGGGCGTGCGCTCCACGCGCGCCGCGCTCGCGACGACGATCGCTGCGGCGAGTCCGCCCGCTCCGCACAACGCGACGAGCTTCGCCCACGCGACGCCGCGCGCGGAAGCTCCTCCCGTCGTCGCCGCCACCACGCTCGCGACCACGGCCGACATGCGCTCGCTCGGGGGCGCCTCGCGCGCGGCGTCGTCGAGCAGTCGCTTCACGCGCTCGCTCGAGTGCGTGCGGAGGCGCGGCGGAAAATCGTCCAGGCTCATCGGCTCGCTCCTCGTTCGGGTCCGAGCTCGGCGACCATGCGCTCGAACTGTTCGCGCGCGGCGCGCAGGCGCGAAGCGACCGTGCCCGCGGGGATCCCGAGGTGCTCGGCGATCTCGCGGCCGCTGAGCTCCTGCAGCTCGTAGAGCACGAACACTTCGCGGCGTTCGTCGTCCATCGCCTCGAGCACGCGATCGACGAGCGCGCACGACTCCTTGCGCTCGAGCGTGTCTTGCGGCGTCGCCACCGCGGGCGGAGGCTCGCTCTCGAGCGCGTCTTCGTTGCGCGCGCGGCGCGCCCAGCCGCGACCGATCTCGCGCGCCGTGCCCGTCGCGATGCACAGCACGTACGCCCGAAGCGCGCGCGCATCGAGCGCCCCGAGCTGCGCCCATTTGCGATGCATGTGGATGAAGACCATTTGCTGAGCGTCGTCGATGTCGCCGTCGCGCACTCTGCAGCGGCGAAGCACGCGCCACACGTCCGGCGCGAGGCGCGTGACCGCCGCGCGGAACGCGTCGCGCGCCAAATCTAGATCGGTCGCCGCGGGCGATTTGATCACGTCGGCGCGAGAATTCACGGCAGCCATACGTCGACCCCCAGCGCCGTCGTACCCGCGATGGGCGCGGTCGCGCCGATCGACCCGTAGCCTTGCACTTCCCAATCGAACGAGCCGAGCGCCGCGCGCACGCCGCCTTCGAGGACGACGCCGATGGGCCCCGCGACGCGCAGCCGCGCGCGCAGCGCGGGTCCGAGAAACCCGATCGCCGCGGTCGTGTCGTGCGGGACGGCGTAGCCGATGGAGCGCGTCGACACGATCGCCACGCCGCCCGACAAACACACCGCGAGCACGAGCGCGAACGCGGAGCCGAACGTGATCGCAGCGGGACACGCGACGGTGTTGATCTCGCCACCCGAGAAGACGACCGTGCCGTCGCCCGCGACGATCGACGCGCTCGCGATGGGCCCTCCTTCGATGCGCGCGGTCGGCGCCCAGCGATCGCGCGTGAGCCCGATTTCCATGCCGACCACGATCTCGGCCGCGCTGACGGGCTCGAGGCCCCACGTGACGCGCGCGCCCGCGAGCGGCGCGACGTGAAACGAGCCGCGCGACGGCGGGGGCGCGACGGGCTCGCTCGGTCGTTCGTGCGCGCGCGGCGGGCTCGGCGTCGCGATCGTCCACGCGGGCGGCGGCGGCGCGACGAGTCGCTCGGGCTCGGGCAACGCGGGAACGGACGGATCGGCGAGCGGATCGATCGCGAGCGCGACGATGAGCGCGAGACCTTCACCGACGTCGCGGCATCGCTTGCCGTGGAGCTTGCGCTGCATCGTGACCGCGCCGCCCACCTCGCTCATCGTGACCGATCCGAAGGCGCGCTCAGGCTCGGCGTTCATCGCGACGACGACGGTGCCCACGCTTGCGGCGACCTCGCGATGCATCATCCGCGCGACGGCCGCGACGAACGTCGACTGGTCCGGGCACGAGTCCCCTGCCGCGCCCGATACGTGCACTTCGATCGACGTCGCGCCGAGGGGTTGAGCGTGCGCGCGCGCCGTCGACACGAGGCAAGCGGCGGAAAGGATCGCGGCGGGGCACCCGAAAGCCAATCGCACACTGCATCGTAGGCAGCCCGCGTCGGCCGAGCGCGTTACATGGTGTTACATGCGCGGGCAGACGAGCTCCGCGCCGATCAAAATCACCGCCGCGAACGATCCCCTTGTGAAAGCGCAAAAGGGAGGCTGTCGAAATGAAGCTCTGGATGTTGATCGTGGGTTCGGTGGGCGCGGCGGCGATCGCGGCGTGCGGCTCGTCACGCATTTGCGCAGGAGGCGATTCGTTCGACTGCGAAAGCCCCGACGGCGGAACGACCGACAACCCCGACGGGTCGCTCACGTTTCCGGACGCGTCGTCGTCGACGCTGACCGCGACGTGCGCGCAGTCGACGATCACCGTCGGCCTCGGTCAATCGACGCCCAGCGTGACGTGCACGGCCTCGTCGCCTGCGGGATGGGTCGTCGATCGCGGCGAGATCGCTTCCATGTCGAGCTCGGGTCCGAGCACGACCGCGACGTTCGTGCCGACGGGAACGACCGGCGGAATCGCGAACGTCATCGCGTCGTCTGGAAAGACGTCGGTGAGCGTCCCGATCTTCGTCAAGCTCACGGGCCAGCAGAGCGGAGGGTGCCCCTCGACGCAGCTCGCGACCAGCCCGTCGCAGCTTCCGCAAGGCGGCGGCATCGGCGGCGTGGGCGGTGAAGGATGCGGCGGCGCGGTGACCGACGTCGCGACCGGAAACGCGCTCGCGAACCCGCCGACGAGCGATGGCACGGCGCAAAACCTCAAGCTCCTCTATCCCTACGACAGGACGGTCTACCCGCGCGGCATGCTCGCGCCGCTCTTGCAGTGGAGCTGGTCGATCGCCGACGCCGACGCGATCCGAATCGATCTCGCGACGGTGAGCGGATCGTTTTCTTGGACGGGCACGTTCGGGCGGCCGTCGGTCTTGAGCCAAACGGGGACCGCGTTCATTCGTCATCCGATTCCGCAAGACATCTGGACGATCGCGACGAACACCGCCGGCACGAAGATCAACAACCAGCGCGACGATCTCACGGTGAAGCTCACGATCGCGAAGAACGGACAAGCGTACGGTCCGATCACCGAGACGTGGCCCATCGCGCCCGCGCGCCTCACGGGCACCGTCTATTACAACTCGTACGGCACGCGCCTCGTCGCGAACTGGGGCGGCACGACGGACACCGCGGGAAACCCGCTCGGCGCCGCGGTCCTCAGCATTCGCTCGGGCGACACCGGGCCGAAGGTCGCCGCCGGATCGAACAGCACCGACGACATGGGCTGCCGCGCGTGCCACATGGTTTCGTCGAAGGGAACCGCGCTCGTCTCGCAGCTCGAGGCAGCGTCGCCCAACGGACCGCACGACTACGCGGACACCGAGAGTCAGTATTACGATTTGACCCAAGCGATCCCCGTGCAGACCGCGCTTCCGGATCCGGGCGCGTTCTTCTGGGCCGCGCTCTCGAGCGACGCGAGCTACGCGTTCACGAACACGGGCGC
>Ga0335078_10005313_pt1 | contig 19054 bp, 21 predicted proteins | sample Lox_Sample_32_FD_206711 | JGI IMG/M metagenome (GOLD analysis project Ga0335078, IMG submission 206711) | Soil microbial communities from Loxahatchee National Wildlife Refuge, Florida, United States - Lox_Sample_3.2 | ecosystem: Environmental > Terrestrial > Soil > Wetlands | place: USA... | reverse complement strand
AAGCCAAGCACATCGACGCCTTCGGCCCCGAAGCAGTAGCCGTGCGGCGATACGCATCGTGCCTGGCATTGGCCGCGATGCTGGCCGGCTGCGGTTCAAAACCCATCACTACGGACTTCGAGAAGCTCACTCAGGACTTCACCTACGGCAGCCTCGCGCTGTCGCCCGTTAACGCCACCGCGACTGGCTATCACGAACGGAACGGCGTGCCTCTCGACGAATTACTCGACGACTATAGCCCGCAAGGGATGGACGAGCAGCGCGGATTCTATCAAAGCATCCAGTTGCGCATGAACGCCGTCGATCCGGCTTCGCTCGACAAGGAACAGAAGGCGGATCTGGAGATCATGAAGGACGCCGTTGGGCTCGCGCTGCTGGAGCTCAACACCATCCAGAGCTTCAAGCACAATCCCACGATCTACGTGGAGCTCGCCGGCAATGCGCTGTTCAATCCGTACATGCTCAATTACGCGCCCAAGGAGAAGCGCTTCGAGCAGATCGTGAAACGCATGGAGAAGATGCCAGCGCTGTTCGAACAGGCCAAGAGCGAATTGGTGGACGCTCCCGAAATCTGGAACAGAGTCGCGCGCGAGGAAAACGACGGCAACATCGAGTTGATCGACAAGACGCTGCGCGCGGAGGCGCCCGAATCCGTTAAGGCGAGGTACGATCGCGCCGCCGGACCGGCTCTGGATTCTTTGCGCGGCTTCAGCGCGTATCTCAAGGACACGCTGTCCAAGAAGACCAGCGATTGGCGGCTCGGCAAAGAGAATTACGCAAAGAAATTCCAATACGTCCTGCACACCGGGAAGGCTCCGGAGCAGTTGCTGGCCGAAGCCGAGGAGACTCTCAAGTCGACGCGCGAGGAGATGGCCAAGCTATCGGCTCCGAAATCGGTAAAAGAAGCGCTCGACGACATCGCCAAGCAGCATGCGACTCCGGAGACGTATATGGACGCGGCGAGAATGACCCTCGCCCAAGCCACGGCTTTCGTGAAAGAAAAGGGATTGGTCACACTTTCCAGCCATTCCAATCTCCAGGTGGTCGAGACGCCCGAATTCATGCGCGGAATCTACGGCGTCGGAGGCTTCAATCAGCCGCCGGCCCTGGAACCCCAGCTCGGTGCATATTATTGGATCACTCCTCTTCCGAAGGACAAGGAGCGCGCCGAATCAAAACTCCGCGAATACAACAACTACGGCCTGCAGGAGCTGACGATTCACGAAGCCATGCCCGGGCACTACGTCCAGTTCGAGTACGCGAACGAGGTGGAACCGAAAGCCCGGCGGGTGCTGCGCGCGGTGTACGGAAATACTCCTTACGTCGAGGGGTGGGCGTTCTACACGCAGCAGATGATGTCGGATGAGGGGTATCTGAATAACAGTAAGGAGCTGCGGCTCAGCTTCCTCAAGCAGGCTTTGCGCGCCCTCGCCAACACCATTCTGGACGTGCGGCTCCAAACCATGGGAATGACGGAGCAGCAGGCCATGGATCTGATGATCAACGATACCTTCCAGGAAAAAGAAGAAGCGACAGCCAAGTATCAGCGTGCGCAGCTTTCTTCCTGCCAGCTTCCGACCTATTTCGCGGGGTGGAAGGGATGGCTAGACGTTCGTGCGCATTACATGCAGCGCCAGGGCAGCAACTATACCATCCGCAAATTCCACGACGCGGCGCTCAAAGAGAGCGCCGTGCCGCTACCGGTGCTCGACCAACTGCTTCAATAAGCAGTTGCGTGGCTTACTTCCCGTTGAGCTTCTGCACGATTTCGAGAGCCCTGTGCACGTGCTGATCGGGCGAGACTTTGTCGTCCGCGGAAGCGGGGAACGTGGCGATGATCTTGTGATCCTTGCCGATCACATAGGTGACGCGATCGATAAACCCGTGGCCGATCTCCACGCCTCTTACATCCTTCATCCCGGCCCGTGCGGCGCTTAGGTTGAGGTTGTAAGACTTGGCGATCGTGCCATCCGCGTCGGAGGCCACCGGAAACTTTCCAGCGCAGTAGTCCGGATCAGCGGAGAATTGGTTGAGTCTCTCGATGCTATCCGCCGATACGCCAATGATGGTCGCGCCGGCTGCGTCAAACTTGTCCTTCTCCGTCGCGAACGTATGAGCTTCCAAGTCGCAACCTTGGGTGTAGGCCGAAGGATAGAAATACACCACCGCCGGACCCTTCTTGAGAGCATCCTGCAAGGAGAACTTGAACTCTTTTCCGGCAAGCGAAGCGCGAGCCGAAAAATCGGGCGCTGTCTCGGCGACTTTCAGCGCAGCCACGACTGGCAGACTGATCAGCCCTGCGAGAGCCGCTCCAAGAATTACGTTATTCATCTGGATTCCTCCCCCTCATCGATTAGACTCACCAGGAAGGATATCACAGGCATCGATTCTTGAGCCTGCTCATGGTTGGCGGCCGCAGGTGTTCGGCCAGCCTTCCTTACATGCAAGCGCGTATAACGCGCTCGGATCGTCCGTGCGTATCTCGCCCTTGCTCCCTCGGAGAACGATCGGCAGATCTTCGAGACCGGGCGGCGCGGCGGCGAAATCGGCGGACCCGCTGGTGAGTACGTTCAGATTCCGGCAGGCCACGGCAAAGCCGAGCCCGCATGCGCGCTGAAACGGCGCCGCCGCTCTGGCCGGATCGGATCGCCGAAGATCTTCGCCGGATCGCGCGAGCGCGATATCCATGAGACCCGCTTCATTGCACGCCCAGCCGGAACCACGATCGCAATAAGTCTCGTCCATATCGGCCAAATAGGGGCAGGCATAGGCGCGCCCGTCCTGGCAGGCGTGACGCCAGAAGGGCAGCCACTGGCCGGGATGGCTGTCGCCGACACCCTGCGCGGCGCTCATCCCCGCGAACACCAGTGCCCAGACTCCGATGTAAGCAAGGTTTCGGCGCACAGGCGCAAGCGCGCGTCCCGGAGCCGCCGGATCGAATTCACGCAACCATTTGGTCCGCGCCATCCGGTCGATGCCTTTGATCGACAAATTCAGCAGCGGAACTTGCAGCAACTTGTCGTAGAAAGTCGGCATTCCGGCCTGGCCCAGAAGTTGATACAACCCCACCACGCTTAGCCCATAAAGCGCGCCATAGATGATCCGGCCCAGCTCGGTCCTTGGCGAAGTCGATGGATCGTTGAACAGCAGGTGCATCCCCAGGAATACCGCGATCGGAATGTACGAATCGTAGAAGAAGTAAATGCCGGTCGCGGCGTGGTAGATCAATCCGAAGAGGTAAGTGGTCACCGCGGCGGACATGGTCATCGAAGTCACGCCGAAGAAAAGCTGCGCGGGCAGTCCGATCAGAAACAGCATCAGGTACATCTGCGGCGGATAGAATTGCGTGGTCGCGATGTTTTGGCCCCACGTGATGCCGCTCTTCCCGGTTACTAACAGAGCCAGCGAGAACACGGCGAGCGGAAACGATGACGGGTTGAAGATGTGGACGCGCCGCCCGTCTTTATTCCACCGGATCAGCTCCTTCGCGGCGAGCCCCACCCCGACCATCAGAAACTGCAGATAAAACCAATCCGGCTTGAACCAGAGGAACAGATTGATGCTGAAGACCACCGGGAATTGGGCGAATCCCAGCGTGTACGCATTCCGCCGCGACCAGCCAAGCAACATGTCGAACGCGTACGCGAAAATCAGTTGGGCAAGGATCAGGTGCGCGGAAGAGTAAACCTCCGGCCAATACCAGCCCCAATACAACAACACCGAGCCCTGCGCGCACGCTTGTATGTAGTGCTGCTTCCGGAGAACAACCTCCACCGATAGCTTGCGCCCGTCGCGCCGCGACAGCATCCACAAAACGGCATTCCATATCGCGAGAGCGGCCGCCGCGCCCAGAAACGACTGGAGGACCCTCGGACTGTACCGGACTGGAGGCAGAATAGCGAGACCGGCGAGGGCTAATGTAAACGCAAGCGGGAGAAGGAGGGCTTTCTGGCCGGCCGCGGTCGGCTCAGCAAACCTCGAGTTAGCCAGATTCAAATCTTCGTCGGATAACTTCAAAGCGGGGACTTGCGATTTAGCTTAGAACACCCTAAGCATATCACCCGACTGTTTTACTCAGCCAAGTAAAGCTTTTCCGGCGATGGCCCGATGGACAGGTAAGATGCTCGAGCGGCGAACAGAACCGCGGATCGCCTGTTCCGACAAGGTCAACGTCGAGTGGGTGGACCGAAGCGGCAGAGTCCGCCGGGCGCTGGCGAACCTGGAAGACATCTCGAAATCCGGCGCGCGTCTCGTACTGGCTTGTCCGATACCGCCGAAATCGCCGATTGTAATCGCCAACGCCAAGCGGGAAGCTATTGGAACCGTTCGCTATTGCACCGCGCGGCCGTTTGGATATGTGCTCGGCCTCAAATTTGACCCAGGCTCGAGTTGGACTTCGGCTACGGACCGTCATGAGCGCGCAGGTCCACGCCGGTTTGGCGCACACGCCATCGATCCGCTGAGCGTCCTACGCCGGGAAATTCACGCCAGTGATCACTGAAGGACCGATCACAAAGAGCCGGGCCTCAGGCGAGAGACCATTCGATCTCGATCCTGTTCACCTCGATCGCGAGAACGTTAGCAAGGTACTGGTCAAGCGGACCGTCGGCCTGCGCAGGTGTAAACGCGCCCAGGGCTTTAAACGCGCCGCAGCGCCCGAAACCCTGCGCTTCCGCGTGACAGCAACCCGCTTGAACGGCCTGGGTTAGCGGCTCAACCGGGCTTCGCAGATGGCACTTGGAAACCGCCATTTGCAGGCTCTTGGGCAATCCCCAATCCGCGAGAATCAACCCCGCAAGCTCCGCATGGTCAATGCCGAACCGTTCCCGCTCGCATTCCAGCAGGTCGCCCTTTTCGGGTTGGGCCGATTCCGCCAATTCGACGTAGTCTTCGGGAGCGTAACGAAATAGCGCGAGCCGCCCCACCGCGTGCAGCAGAGCCGCGGTATATCCGAAATCGCGATCCAGCGTGCCGTGTCCCACGCGATCGGCGATCAGCGCGGAGGCGATACTGTGCCGCCACCAATCCCGCATCCAAGGCGAGCTGGACCGGGGCAGTCCGCTGGTAAGAGTCGCGGTAATGGCGATCCGGCTGATATTGCTGACGCCGAGCATCGCAACCGCCTGAAGCACGGATTGAATCGCGTGTTGCCGGCGATATAATCCGGAGTTCGCCAGTTGCAGGACCTTTCCGGCCAGAATCGGGTCAAGAGAGAACAGCCGCGCGATCTCCTTGAACGAGACATTCTCGTCGGTGATCAGGAGCATCAGCTTGACGGCGACCGGGGAGAACACCGGCAGCTTCTTGAGCAGGTGATGGGGCGCGGCGGTGCTCTTGGACGGCATGCAGATGGGCCAGCCGCTTCCATATCGAAGCAAATTCTAGGAATTAGAGGTTACCTCGCCGATTGACAGCCGGGAGCCCGGCCGTTTGGCCACTGCGTTGCTCCTTCCCTGCCCGGAGGCAACTTAGATTCATGGTTACCCAGACCAGCAGCGCGCTGAACTCGACCGCCCCGTCGTTCACGTTTAATGCACCAACCAGTTCGGTTTCAACGGATTCCTTTACACAAGAACTTGCGGCGGCGCTCGAGAGCGCAATTCAGCAGTCCGGCGGCTCCGGCCAATTCGATATCAGCATCAAGCCCACGCAGGGGCAGAATTCCGACGGCAGTCAATTTGTTGTCACTGTGACGGCTCCGCAGGCGGCTGCTACGCCGACCACCGCGAGCACGGCGTCTGAGCTAATGGGCGCGACCAGCAGCACGGCGAAAGCCTCGGCTTCACCCTTGAGCAGCCAATCGACATCTTCAACTAAAACCGCTGCCGTGGATTCCACCAGCGGAACTGGATCGACCTCCCCTTCAGATGACGGGCCCTCGCTGTTGCCGACAGTGCCGGATGGCGGCGCATCGGCCCCCGGATTCCAGAATGCGATGCAACAGTTCGAAAACGATTGGTCCGTGCTGAACCCGCAACAAGTGGCCTTCCAGCTTGCCAATGCGGCTGGCACCGGCGGAGGTGTTCCGACGGACATGGTTCCTGGAACCACCATCGCTTTCGGCGACTTGACGCAGACCCAGCAGTTCGCCTATCAATACGCGGCGAACTACGGCACGGCCGGGGATTCTCTTCAGGATTTCCTTCTTCAAAACGCCGGTCCGCAGACCGCTTGGAATCTCAGCTATAACCAAATTCAACAGAACACGGACATCCAAGCGGCGGCGGATAGCTCCTACCAAGTCCTGCCGGGCGGCACACCTTCGGATTTTCAAGCTCAATCGGATCCGCCAACCGTCGCCGGAAACATCTCCAACCTTCCCAATCCGGCGATGATCCAGTACCTGCCCGCGGACCAGCAAGCGGCAGCGGAAGCCGCCATTGCCGCCGAAGGACCCTACGGCCAAAACATCGCGGCGGCCTTGCAGGTTTACGCATCGTCCTAGTGGGCTGTCGGCTGAGGCATCGCTACCATCTTTCACGCACCGCGCATGTCGGTTCCGTGCCGCGGTCTGTGTACAGCCCAGAACCGCGACCGGCTGGAAGCGGAGCGGCTACTACGCCTGGTTTCCACTTCGCGATCAGAATCGCTCTACTTAGTACTGTAATCATCGATAAGTCACGGCATGAGCAGCTCCGTTGCCGAGACGCCGAAAGGTAGCGTTTCGCGCAAGCAAGCCCTGGAGAGCTTGCGCAAGCTGCCAGCCATGTCGGCTTCGGCGGGACGGCTGCTCGGCCACCTCGCTAGAAGGGATTGCGAGCTCGCCGAGGTCGCTTCCCTTGTGGAGAAAGACCCGGTTCTTGCCGCTCAGGTGGTGCAAGCCGCGAACTCCGCTGAATTCAACCGGGCGCAACGGGTCGAGTCCGTGCGGCACGCGATCGTGATGGTCGGAGTTGGGACCATCCGAAAATTCGCGTTGATCCGGACGGTCGCGAATTTGTTTTCGCGGCGGGCGCCGGCGCCGGCCTTCTCCATGACACGCTTCAACCTCCACTCCGTGGCCGTGGGCACGCTGATGGAACTGCTGAGCGATGAGCTGCCGCTCGAGTACCCGGAAGGGGCTTTTCTCGGCGGATTGTTTCACGACGTGGGCACGCTGCTGATCGCCTGCGCCCTGCCTCACCAATATCAGGACACGCTGGCGATTTCGGCCTTGACCGGACGCCCGCTATTCGTCTGTGAGCAGAATCTCCTAGGTACCGATCATGCGGAGCTCTCCGCGCTCGCTCTCGAGAAATGGGATCTGGCCGAGCCGGTGAAACACGGGGCCGCATATCATCACGCTCCCGAATCCTCCGCTCCGGCAACGGGCGGCAGGAAGGCTCTCGTGCCTTTGAGCCTGGCGCTGAACAAGGCCGATGAATTGGTGGACGCGCTGGGGATGTCGATCGAGCCTACGCGAGCCATTATGCAGACTCTGCCTTCCATCCAGTTCGAGGGCTACGAGTTCAACCAGAAGCGGGTGTTGGAACGCTTCGCGCTGGAATGGAAAGCCGTGGACGCGATGCTGCGCTAGCCCGAAAAACCCTAAGTTAGGCTGTGCGCCGCTGAACGCGTTGGCCGGCCGGAATCAGCGCGGGACCAATCAGCGCTACCAGATCCAGCTCGCCCTCTTCCGTCGCAGTATCGACGAGCACGCCGATGTGGTACTTCGGTCCGTCAATTTGGCGAGAGTAGCGAATCTCGCCCTTCACTTCCACGCCGTTGCACTTGATGGTGACCCGCGTTCCGGAGGGAAGAGCGGAGGGTGCGCTTACGCGCAGACCGGTCGCGGACACGTCGAGAAGCGTAACCAGGAGCGGTCCGCTCCGCCCGTCGAGGCGCATGATCGCAGGCGCTTCGATCTGGTGCCTTGGGCTTCTTCGCTGCTCCTCTATTGTCAAGTGCGTCTACTCCCTTACTGACTCCGAAGCTTACGCCGCGCTGCTCTGAAGATCGCGGTAATCCGAACGAAACTCCGCAATGAATTCCGTTGGTTTGGTAATGTCGAGCGCCTCCAGCAGCTCGCCTGTAATGTCCTGGTGCTGCGCCGCGCTAAAGTTAGAAATTTTCTGCGAATCCGCGATGGTCGTCGCGCTTTTGACCACCGCCCCGAGAGTGAGGGGTTGCTCCAAGTCGACCGCCGCGTGCTCGCAAATCTGCGCCGCTTTCTGCACGGGAACCGGACAGTTCCACCGCGCGATCATCTCCGCGCCGATATCGAAATGAGTAAAGCCGAGCAGTTCAAGCTCCTGATCGACCAAAGTCGCGTCGCCGCCGGTGTGCCGCATCATCGTTCCGAATTGTTCGGGCAGGCCCACCGCGATCACCAGCAGGCCGATATCGTGCAGCAGCCCCGCCATGAAGGCCCACTCCGGATCAGCCGAGCGCGCGTTACGGACGATGAGGTCGCTCAAAGTAGCCGAGGCCAGCGAATGAGCGTTAAAGCGCGTCAGAGACCACGGGCTGGGAACCTTGACCGTGCGGAAACCGCGGGTGACCGATAATCCCAGCAAGACATTGCGGGTCTTGTTCATGCCAATCCGAGCGATGGCTTGGCGGATTCCCGATACCGTGCTGTGCCCGCCGTACATCGCCGAATTGGCGATTCCTAGGATCGTGCCGGAGATGACTACGTCCTGCTCGATGTTGGACGCAAGCTGCGAGATCGAGACATCTTCGTGCCGCGCGTACAACCCGAGGGTCTTTTGCAGTACGCCCGCGACCACGGGCAGGGCATCCGCGGCGCTGAGCGCGCGGGATCTGAGATCGTAGGCCACTGGCATAAGTTACTGGGGAGATATCGTCAGGATTTCCCTTAAACTTTATACGTCGTAGTACCTAGACTGCCCGGGTTCCAACTGAGAGATCCCTAAAGAGGGCGGGAGCAACCCTAAGGTCTTCAGTCGAATGGCGCGATAAAATCGGCGGACGGCGCCACCGGCTGGCAGCCTTTGCCGAGCGGGGACGAGCTGACCGGCGGGACAAACACGCCTAGATCCTGCAGGCCAGGGCTATCGAAATTCGCCGCGCGGCTGAGAATGCTGAGAACGTAGTTCTTGGTCTCTTGAATATCGGGCACGCCACCGGACCGGTCGACGCAGCCCGCGCCCGCGTTGTAGGCGCTGAGCGCCAGCGTCAAGTCACCGTGATAGCGATCGAGCAGTTGCTTCAACAGCTTGCTTCCCGCTTCCAAGCTCTGCTGAGGGTCAAAGGGATTGCTAACCGAGAACTGCGCCTGCGTAGCGGGCATGAGTTGCATCAATCCTTCGGCCCCTTTTGGAGAAATCGCGCAGGGCCGAAATCCGGATTCCTGCCGCGCGACTTCCTTTACCAGTCCTCCGTCAATGCCGATCTTTACCGACGTCTCGCCGATCATCCGCGCCAGGTCCGGCTGCGGCACCGGATCGCACTGAGCCATCGCGGGAACCCATGAAGCCATCGAAGGAGCCATCGAAACAGACGCTTTCATCGGCGCGGCGGCCGCGCGGCCGGCCGGAGTCTTGCTGACCGCAGCCTCTTGCCGGTCAATCGACGCACGCTGCTGCTCTAGCGACTTCGCCATCGCCGTGCGAACGCGGTCCGCTTGCGACGCCGCATCTTGCACCAGAAATACCGCGATCCACCACATACACTCAGTTAATCGGCTCCGCGGGCGCATTGCCGGAGAGGAGTATGCCACCGGCAGGCTCGTCGAGTATCACCACTTCGACGCGCCGGTTAAGCGCGCGCCCCTCTTTCGTATCGTTGGTACCCGCCGGAAGATTAGATCCATCGCCCGAGACCGACATACGGCGTTCATCGATCTTGTAGCGCTCGCTCAACAGCTCGAGCACGCGCATGCCACGGGCTACGGAAAGTTCCCAATTGTTTTTGAACCTCGCACTGTGGATGGGCGCCGCGTCCGCGTGTCCCACCAGAATTATCTGGTTCGGTATGTTCCTTAGAACCGGCGCGATGCGATCGATTGCCGGGAGCGCGTCGCCGGAGATTCGATCGTCTCCTGGCGAAAAGAGGACCGTATGAGAAATGCTCGCGACAAGCCCGCGCGAATCGCGGCGGACTTCGATACCAGCGTCTGAAAATTTCTCGAGAAGCGTGTCGTGCGCGGGTTGCGGTGCGATTGCAGGAACAGCCGCGGGCGGAGAGGGTAGCGGAGCGCTCGTTTTCGACGCATGCGTCTTTGCCGCCGCGGCCACGAAGAACACCAGCAGGATGGTCACCACGTCGAGATAGCTGACCATCCAGCGTTCGCGGTGAGTTTGCGAGTGGGCGGGCCTGCGAATCATTCCGGATGTTCTTTCGTCCGGTTTTCGAGGAACGCATTCAAACGCTCCGCTGCCAAGGCTGGATGCACGCCGTCGACAATGCAGATAGCGCCCTCGAGAATCAACTCTTCTCTTTCGAACGCGTCGGCGACGCCCGCGCGAATGCGCTGAGCCAGAGGCAGCAGAAGCAGGTTCGCAAGACCGATTCCGTAAAGCGTCGAAGCGAACGCCATTCCTACTCCGCTGGCCACGGCTCCCAGATCCGAGAACCGGCGCAGCACGTCGATCAAGCCGACTACGGTGCCCAAAACTCCAATCGTGGGCGAGAACCCTCCCGCGGATTCGAGCGTTCTCGCGTCGGTTTCGCCTTCGCGCTCGCGCAGCCGGATCTTGGTCTCGATCGCTGTCTGCAGTTCGGCTTTCGTCACGTCGAGGGCAAGAGTGAATGAGGATCGAAGAAAGTCGTTGCGGCTCTCCCGGATCAGCGGCTCAAGCGCCAGGACGCCCTTGCTCCGCGCGACGCGAATATAGGACATCAGCTCTTCGACTAACTCCTCCCGGCTGCCGGCGCGCTCGCGCCAAAGTCCCAGGACTCTTCGCGCCGCCCGCTGCAAAGCTCGCTTCGGCGTGGTGACGATGGTTGCCCCGAGGGTTCCTCCAATCACGATCAGCGCGCCCGAAGGTTGAAGGAAGTAGGAAATCGGGACGCCGGTCGCCGCGATTCCTGCCACCAGCGCGGCGAAGGTCAGCGTGACCCCGCCGACCATCCAGGTATCGATGCGGCTTCGCGGGGTTTCTCGCTTGTGATCGACTGCTGAGTTATCAGCCAGGTCGCTGTTTGCGAATCGTGATTCACTGGAAGCCAGACGCCGCACTGCGGCGACGGCGGACTGCGCCGCGCTCATGTGTGGACTTCCTCACATGCCGGCGACTCATTGGGTGTCTCGTGCGAAGCCGCGCCGTGCACCGGGAATACCGCGATCCACCACATACGTTCAGTTGATCGGCTGCGCGGCGGTTTGCCGGAGAGGTGTACTTGGTTCGGAATGTTCCTTAGAGCCTGCGCGATGAGATCGAGGGCCGACTGTTCCGGGCTCATGCGTGGACTTCCTCACATGCCGCGGATTCGCCGGGCTTGGCCAAGTTCTCGCCACTCAGCACACGCTCCCACTGCCCGATGGTGGTTTCGATGTTTCGATGCCGCAGCACCCAGTCCCGCTGCTCCCGCCACATCGCGGCGCGATCGCCATCCAGAACCGATTCCAGCTTTTGCTTCCACGCCTCGCGGTTGTTCTTCGCGGTGAGAGACACTTCTTCGGAATACGGCAACACATGCGACGCGACCGTGACCGCTCCGGACATCGCATATTCGTAGTACTTGATGCAGCTCTTATGGCGATTGAAGGGATTGTCGGTAAGAGGCGCGATTCCTATGTCCAGCGAAAGCGAGCAAACCTTACGCGCATGCTCCGCCACGGCAACGTTAGGATGAAACTCGTAGCGGATGCCGGAGATTTTGTCCATGAAGCTCTTGATTGTTCTCCCGAGCGGCTTCTCGAAGAATTGCCTGCCGTGCCGGATCAGCAGCACCTGCATTAGCTCATCGAGCGACGGCTCCGCGCAAATTCCTTGGAGCACCAGGAGAAAATCGCGTTTCCTCTGCAGCTCGCGGATTGCGTCGAGCGCCACACCGAGGTCCGCGAAGTGCGTCGGGCTGCCCGTCCACCCGAGCCTGATCTGGTGACCCTGGGTATGCCTCTCCGGCGGCGTTTCCCACTCCTCCGGATCCACGGCATTGGGCACGACGGTGACATTCGGATTGAACTTGCGGAGATGCGCCGCCAGCGTCTCTGTCGTCGTGGTGACCACGTCCGCGCCGCGCAAAAGATACTCGTATAAAGCGAGGCGTTGTTGAACGGCTTTGTAATTTAGGTTCTCGGGAGGAACCAGGTCGAGCGCGTCGTCGGTATCGAAAACCACGCGGATGCCGTTGCGCTTGCACCACTCCGCGATCTTGATCCCCTCCTGGAAATGGGCGCGGTAGAAAACCATGACATCCGGCGTTTCGACAAGCGCTTTGGAGTCGAAGATCTGCACCTTGTGCCCTCGGCGCTGCAGGTACTTCGCGGGAATCGCTCCCCGCCACTTGTAGCATCCGCTTGCCGTTTCGGTAAGAAGAAAGACGTTCATGAATCGCCTCGAAGCAGCTTCGCAATGTGCATTTCCGCGGCGAAGTTTTCCAGCTCCCGGTTGCTCTCGTAGCGCCATGTCTCCAGGCGGCGCTCCCGCAGCTTCTCAAGAACTCGAAAATCCTTCCGAGCTTTCAACAATCGCACGCGCTGCATCGCGATCCGCTTCTCGCATTGCGCTTTTTCCACGCTCAGCGCGGCGCGCTCCCTCTTGACCCGCTCCTGAAACGGAGCTAACGCATGCAAGTCCGATCCCTGCAGCGTGCCCATCTTCAAGAGTCCGAGCCGCGAATTCATTTCGGCCGCCGCAAGGGCATCGGCCTTCTGATTCAGATTTTCCAAGTACCGTTGAAGCAGAGCCAGCTTCTCCTCTTCCGAGCGCATTTGTAGATGCCGCCATCCGAGGACCTTTTCGAGCGGGAACTTGAACGCCTTCATAACTGCTTCGCCAGGGTGAAGAGTCCGGCTTTAGTCTCTTCCATGCCCGAATGCGCCGCCGCATCCTGACGGAGAAATTCGAGGATCTGCGGGCGCATGCGGATGCTTTGATCCAGTTTCTGATTCGTGCCCTGAACATGCGCGCCGAGCTGAATCAGATCCGCGGATTGCTGATACAGCGCAAGCGCCTCACGAATGCGCTGCGCCGCCTGCGTCTCTTCCTTGGTGACCACTTTGTTCGCGAGCCGGCTCACGGACGCGAGAACATCGATGGCCGGGTAATGCCCAGCGGATGCAAGCTCGCGAGAAAGAATCAGGTGACCATCCAGGATGCCGCGGGACGCGTCACAGATAGGCTCATTGAAGTCGTCGCCTTCGACCAACACTGTGAAAAATCCCGTGATCGATCCTCGCTCGAAATTTCCCGCGCGTTCGAAGATCTTCGGAAGCAGCGTGAATACCGACGGCGTGTAGCCCTTTTGGCTCGGCGGTTCTCCGGCGGCCAGTCCGATCTCGCGCTGCGCCATGGCGAAGCGAGTCACCGAATCCATTACCAACAGAACGTCGGCGCCCTGATCCCGAAAATATTCCGCGGCCGCCAGCGCCACAAACGCCGCGCGGATGCGCAACGGCGCGGGCCGGTCTGAAGTCGCCACCACTACCAGCGATCGCTTCATGCCCTCGGGACCAAGCTCGTGTTCGAGAAAATCTTTAACTTCGCGATTCCGCTCGCCGATCAGCGCAACCACGCTAACCTGCGCCGAATTCTTTCGGGACATCGCGCCCAGCAGTGTGCTTTTTCCGACTCCGCTACCGCCAAATAGTCCGATGCGCTGGCCTTTGCCGCAGGTAAGCAAACTATCGATCGCGCGGATACCGGTGACTAAGCGATCCGTGATGTGCTTCCGCTTGAGAGGATTCGGTGGCGGTGCGTAAAGCGGATATGTTTCGGCTGCATCGATCGGCGGCAGGCCGTCCATCGGATTTCCAAAACCGTCGAGCACGCGGCCCAACAGCGCGGGCGCGACGGGCAGCCGCGCATCCTGCACTCTTGCGATCACCTTCGCGCCGAGCGTCAAGCCGTCCGGCTCGTCCAGCGGCATCGCCAGAACGCGTCCGTTGCGAAACCCAACGACTTGAGTGCGGATCCTTCGCCCTTCTCCCGTCAGCACTTCGCAAAAGTCCCCGATCGCCACTGCCGGCCCGATCGATTCCACCAACAGGCCGACAGTTGCGGTGATTTCGCCGCACCACGGCAGCAACTCGGTTTGATCGAGCTGTTCGATATACGGCGCTAGTGATACTGCTTCTGCTTCCATAGTTATCTCCGGAGCCGGTCGGCAAAACCGCGTTCGATCTCGGTCAGTTGCGCGTCGACGGATGCGTCGATCGAGCCGTGCTCGGTTTCAAGCAGGACATCGCCGGCTTGCAGAGCCTTATCAGTAATGATTTCGATCTTGTGAGCGCTCGAAAAGCGATCCAGCAGCTTGCGGATGACCGCTTCCTGATCGGGATGAATGCGTACCGTGCACAGCTCCCGCGATTCCAGCCGGTCCAGCGCGACTTTGATCAATACTTCAATCGATTGCGGGTCGAGCGTAAGCTCGCGATGCAGAACGCGCCGGGCGATGGCGATGGCGAGCGTAACCAGGTCCTTCTCCGCTTCCCTGCGCATCCGCGGCCGCATCGCCGCGATCTCCGCCAGAGACCGGCTCAGGCGTTCGAGAACCGGCTGCAGTTCGGCTGCGGCTTGATCCTTGCCCAGATTCTTGCCTTCGGAGAAGCCGCGTTGATACGCCTCGCGCTCAATCCGCTCACGTTCGCTCTCTTCCAAGTGCGCGCCGTGAGCAGCCATGGATGCGTGCGTTTGAGCTTGGCCGAATTCGGGAACCGGAGGCTCTTCGGATTCTTCCTTGACCGCCTCTTCCCGACTCTCGTTGACCGGAGCCTGACGGCTGTCGCGCCACCAGATCGGCGTGACGGACGCATGTTCCTCCGGAACCAGAATCTTAGAGGTACTGCTCACTCTTGCCTTCTCCGCGATTCCGGCTGATGACGCCTTCGCTTTCCAGCAACCGCACCACCGCGATCACCTGCTGCTGCGCTTCTTCCACGTCGCGGACCTTGATCGCTCCCAAGCCATCCATATCTTCGAGCAGCATTGCCGCGCCGCGCTGCGACAAGCCCTTGAGCAGGTGCGTGCGCAACTCTTCGCTCGCGCCCTTGAGTGCGATCATTAACTGGCGGCGATCGGCGCGGGACAGAAGTTCGCGTACGCCGTTGGCGTCGACGCCCAGCAGGTCTTCGAAGACGAACATCTTCTGCCGGATCTGCTCAGCCAGATCGGAGTCGCCCTCGCTGATCTGCTGCAGCAGCTCGTCGCACAAGTTCGGATCCATTTGATTGCAGATCGCCGCAATCGCTCGCGCGCCATCGGATGTTTCGCGGCGGATCTCGCTCAGCGGCCTTAGCTTCATGCCCACCACGCCGGCGAGCTTCGTCACCACCGCATTCGAAATTTTCTCCAAATGCGCAACGCGAATCGCCACGTCCTTGCGTAGCTCCGGTTCCATCAAGGACAACACCGACGCCGACTGCGCCGCGCTGAGGCGCGAAAGAATCAAGGCCACGGTTTGCGGGTGTTCGGTTTTCACGAACCGGGCCAGCGCATCCGGTTCGATCCTCTGAAGCTGTGCCTGGAACGGAGATGTCTGTCCCGCGGGCTGCGGCAGCCGGTCGATGTGTTTCTTGCTTCCCTCCGGCCCGAACGCCTGTGTAAGCACCCGGCGTGCATACTCTGGACCACCATGACCCAATTTCAGCGCGCCGTCGAGCTGTGCCTGAAATTCTTCCAGCAGCGCTTCGCATACCTCCATCGGAACAGGCGGAAGCTTGGCGATAGCGGCGCTTACTTGTTCGATCTCGTCGTCGCTGAGATGGCGCATCAGCGCGGCGGACGCTTCGTCTCCCAACGCCACGAGTAACGCGGCTGTTTTCTGCGCACCCGTGAGCGTCATTGGCGCCGCTAGAGCGGGAGTTGCCATAGCTCATGCCTCCTTCAGCCAGCCTCGCAACACGCCGGCCGAGATCTCGGTATTCTTTTGTGCCGAGGCGCGGACCTGCGCCGTCAGCGCTTCCATTCGGCCAGGACCCAGCGCAGCCGGCTCGGGACTCGGCAGTCCTTGCGGAAATGCGTGTTCAGCCGCATTCGGTGTATGTTCCGCCGGCGTCGGGAGTTGTGCAGCCCTGTGCACTTCGGTCACTGTAGGTTTGGGCCGCTTCATCTTGGAAATCGCAAAGAACGCGCCGCCCAGCACTACGACAACCAGCCCCACGACTCCGACCACCATCTTGGGATCTTTTTTGAGCTGTTCGAGCGGCGTCAGTTTCGCCGCTGGTGCGCCGCCGGGCGTGTCGGATCCAGGCGCTTCCAGATTCAAGGTCGATTCGAAGGGCAGGCTTTCGACAATCAATTGATCGCCGCGTTCCATGTTCAAACCGGCCGCGGCAGACACCAAATCGTGAATCACTTTCAAGCGGTCGGCGCTCGGAGGATTGAGAATCCGCTTGGAGCCCTGCCACTGCACGTCATAATCGAGCAGCACGGAAACGGACAGCCTCTCGATCGCGCCCTGCGGCAGAACCATGTGCTTGACCGTGTGCGAAGTCTGGTAATTGACGTTCTCGGTCTTCCGCGATGTGCTGGAACCCGATGCGGGGCGTGCGCTGCCTTCGGGCAGATTGGACGCGGTGCCGGGAATGCCTTCCGTGGCTCGATTCTGTGAAGAAATGTCTTCGGTTTTCTGCGAGCTCACCATCACCGAATGATCCGGATCGAAAGTCTCCTCGCTCTGCTCGCCGCTCTTCATTTCGGTATCGGCTGAGACCGCCGTGCGAAACCGTCCCGCGCCGACTAAAGGCTCCAGCGTCGAATCCAGCTTCGCCGCCAAATCGTGCTCCACTTTCTGGCGATACTCGAGCGCCCCGTCGGAGGAGTCGTCCGCCGAATTGGCGCGCTTGGGGCGATTGAGCAGGTTGCCGCGCATGTCCAGCAGCGAGACGTTTTCGGGAGCCAAGCCCTCGACCGCGCTTGCGACTAGATTCGTGATCGCCGGAACCGCCGATTCGGGAAGGCTGGCGCCCCGCCGAATCTTCACCAAAACGCTCGCCTTCGCCGGTTGCCGGTTTTCAAGAAAGACCGATTCTTCCGGCAGCGAGATGTGAACCCGCGCCTGTTCGATCTCGGCCACGGACATAACCGATCGTTCCAGTTCGCCCTCGAGCGCGCGGCGATAATTTACGTGTTCAGCAAACTCGGTGATTCCGAAATTCGCCTTGTCGAAAATCTCGAATCCCAGGCGGCCGCTTTTCGGCAATCCCGCTCCAGCCATTTCAAGGCGAAGCTCCGCGACGCGATCGTCCGGAACGGAGATGATCGCGCCATTGTTCGTCAGCCGGTAGGCGACGCCGTCTTCCTTGAGCTTTTGCAGAACGGGAGCAGCGTCTTCGGGTGCGAGGTCGGTGAACAGAGGACGGAAATTGCTCTCGCGCTGCCATCGGAGGAAACCGTACATTCCGACGAGCACTAAAGCCGTGACAATACCGATGGTCCAGCGTTGCTGGACAGTAAGAGCTCGCAATAAGCGGGTGACTTGGCTGGGCATGGTCCGGCGCTACTACATCTGCATCTTCATGACTTCCTGATACGCCGAGACCACCTTATTGCGGACCTGGAGGAACATTTGAAATTCGAGATCGGCACGTTGGGAAGCCAGAATGGTGGAATGCAAGTCCCCGCCTTCGCCGGAAAGAAATTGGTTGATGCTTTCATTCGCTGTTGCGTGCGCCCCTTCGACTTCCTGAATCGCGCTATCCAAAACATTCTTGAAGGGCGTCCCGCCGACGGCTTGCGTGGAGGAACTCCCAAAACTCGATGAATCGAGATGAGCGACGGCAGGCAGTGAGATAGGGAGCGGCATCGGCGTTTACTTAAACAGGTCGAGCGATTTCTGGATCATGTCCTTCACCGCGGAAATCGCCGAAACATTGGCCTGATAGGTGCGCGAAGCGCTCAGGAGATCGACCATGTCCTCGGCCGGATTGACTCGCGGAAACGCGACGTACCCGTCCTTGTCCGCGTCGGGATGTCCGGGAAGATAACGTTTCTCCGGCGGCTGCGTGTCCGTGATCACCTGCGCGACGCGTACGCCCTCGCCTTGCGCGGTCATCTGGCTTTCGAACAGAGAGGAGAATTCGCCGGCCTGCGGATCGGACGCGAATACTACGTCCTTGCGCTTGTAGGGACCGCCTTCCGGCGTGCGCGTAGTGTCGGAATTGGCAAGGTTCTCGACCAGCAGCTCCGTCCGCGCCCTTTGCGCCGACATGCCTGAGGCGCTGACTGATAATGCAGAGAGCAGGTTCATCAGCCCTTGCCCTCGTTGATGGCCATTTTCACGTCGTTCAGATCGCCGTGAGCGAAGTTGGTCGCGATCTGGTAACGCAGAGCGTTCTCCGCGAGCAGCCGCGCTTCCCGATCGAGGTCGACGTTGTTGCCGTCGGATTTGACCGCTAGATTGGCAGGCTCGACTACGTTGGGGGACATGTCCTCGGACAGGTTTTCGAACTCCGAGCGAAAATCGATGTCCTTAGTGCGGTAACCCGGCGTATCGGCGTTCGCGATGTTGGATGCGACCAACTTTTGACGCTCGGTGAGCAGAGTCATATACCGCTCGTAGTTGGAGGCTAAGCCCTCGAACATGATGTTGCCGCGAATGCAACCGGAATGCCAGGGCTAAGGTACTGATTTTAAATGGACGATTCGGCTTAGGCGTCGGAGATTAAACGCTCAGGCGTTAGCTCTCCGACGGTCCGGCGAATTTAGCCGTCGAGTTCGACGCAGCGGAGTGCGGCCGCGCTCGGCGCAACGTAGGCGCCGCAACGGATCAGTTGGTTGAGCCTTCTCCGCGTGTGCGACCGTCGCACCATGACCGTGTGTCTCGCCCAGGTCAACAGCTCCAGAACCTCGCCGGCTATGGTCTTCCGTTCTTCCGAGCTCGCGTCCGGCCAGGCTTTCTCCACTTCGGCCCGTAACTCAACGAGTAGCCGGTCCGCGCGGCTGTAGTCTCCGGCGCTGATCGCCGCCCGGCACTTATCCTTTTGTGAGGGTAGTCTGAGTGTCAT
>Ga0335078_10005311_pt1 | contig 19059 bp, 20 predicted proteins | sample Lox_Sample_32_FD_206711 | JGI IMG/M metagenome (GOLD analysis project Ga0335078, IMG submission 206711) | Soil microbial communities from Loxahatchee National Wildlife Refuge, Florida, United States - Lox_Sample_3.2 | ecosystem: Environmental > Terrestrial > Soil > Wetlands | place: USA... | reverse complement strand
GACGGGGAGGCTCGCCAAGCACGTCTTCAAGCTCAGGATCATGCTGGAGATACTCGGCGTAGACGTTGAAAAGGCGAACAGGAAGGACGTGGAGCGGCTCGTCCTCGCGCTGGAGGAGAAGCACCTCCGCCCCGTCACCCTCATCGACTACCTCTTCATCGTCAAACGGTTCTTCAAGTTCGTGAAGTACGGGAACGTCGACAGGGAGACGCCCTACCCGGAGGAGGTGGCCTGGATCAAGAGGAAGATCAAGCCCAGCGAGGGCAGAACGGCTGAGTTCCTCACGCCCTCGGAGGTGAAGAGCATGATAGTCGCGGCCGAGAAGATGCGCGACAAGGCGATGATAGCGGTCGGGTTCGAGGGCGGGTTCAGAACGGGCGAGCTGCTGGGCCTCGAGATCCGCGACCTCTCCTTCGACGAGATGGGCGTGAGGGCGAAGGTCAGGGGCAAGACCGGAGAGCGAATCGTGAGGCTGATATCCAGCGCCCCGCTCCTTACGGCGTATCTGGAGACCCACCCGGAGGCCTCGGACCCCAACGCGCCGCTCTGGCTCACCGAAGTGGGCAACTGGAAGAACAGGAGGGTATCATGGAGAGGGTGGAACAGCTCGCTCAGGTACATCGCCAAGAAAGCGGGGATCAGGGGAAAGAACGTCCACAGCTACCTTCTGCGGCACGGTTCGGCCACGGATGCGGCGCGGTATCTTTCGGACGCTGAGATGAAGGTGAGGTACGGCTGGACGATGGACTCGGGGATGCCGGCGGTCTACGTCCACCTGAGCTCTCAGGACCTCGACCCGAAGCTCGCAAAACTCTACTCCGGGAAGCCCATGGAACCGGCGAAGCCGGAATTCTCCCCCGACACATGCCCCAGGTGCTCGGAGAATAACACGCCGGGGATGAAGTTCTGCGGCAGGTGCGGAACCCCCCTCAGCCGCTCAGAGCTGGCAAAGTCCTCAATCGAGACCCAGGAGATGAAGAACGACCTTAAAGAAATCAAGAGACTGCTCGGACAATACCTCTCTCAAGGCTCTCAACGCCCGGGGGAACTATCCTGAGGTCAGGGCATCCAGCTTGGAACCAGCGCAGTCGCGAGACCGTGTATCCTTTAGTAAGATCTCGGATATCGAACAACCGGAGGAGATAGAGACGACGACCAGCGCGCCCGACGAAAAACGGGCGTTCGACTCCGTGCAATCGAGAATTCACGAAATACAGGAGAAGATCAAGAAGCAGAAGATGATCGTAGCACTGCTCGGAGCGGGTGGCCAAGGCCTGGCAGAGCGCAGGGCCATCGCCTCTGAACTTCGCAACGTGGGATTCAACGTGGTTGTTCCCGAAGACGCGTTGGAGCCAGGGCTATCCCCATCTCTAGTGGAGCGGGACCTGCTGTCTTGGCCCGAACTCGACCTGGCCTTTGTGAACGTCGAATCATGGGGATCGGCTTCTGAGTTTGTTCAGTTCCATGGCGAACGCAGTATAGCTCCCAAGCTGAGGGTCATAGTCGGCAGGGAACATCATCCGCTGTACGGCTCTTCAACCGGATACCTCGCCGATGTCTACCTGACCCACGACGCTGTCTTCGGCCACGTCTACATGCACGGAACCGGAAGAGATTCCATGCCCTCCGCCAGTGAGATAATTCAGAAGGTAGCCGAGAGGTTCAGGCAATGGAAAGCTATCAACTCAAATTAATTTGATTTATTAAATATCTTTATATGTCGGCTCTTGGAAGATAAACCAGGCGACCAAGCATGCAAAGCAGGCTTGAAGAAGATGAGCGGAGTCTCGAACAGGCTTATCAGAAGCTTAGGGTTTACTCCGCGCTCGATCACAGAATAAGGATAAGGGCGATCTTCCTCATAGCGGATAACCCGGGTGTGAGTTTCAACGAGCTGGTGAAGATGACAAGGGTGCCGGCAGGCAAGCTCGCGTATCACCTCGCTTTGCTCAAGAGTGAGGCCCTCGTCAAATTCACATACGAGAGGAGAGGTAAAGCAACGTCACGATACTTCATCACAGACCTGGGCAAGACTATGGTGAAGGAGCTAAGGTCCGAAATCCGTAAACGGTAGACGGAAGAAACCTGCCAATTCCTCCGTTCAACCAACGCGACTCTCGAGCCTCTTCACGAGTTCGAGAATCCTCTCCAGGTCAGACCTCTTGACTCGTATGTACCTTTCTTCCTCCATCGCTATCTCCCACGAAGAGCGCGGGCCGATTTAAGACCGGAGAAGCCGGAGAGACTTCTATCGGTCGCGTTGGCTCTATGCTGTCGAGGAGGGATGATCATCCCCGGCGGACGCGGCAATAAACTCTATACAAGGCGAAACATCTCCATTGTTTTGGATAGAAATGGCCGAAGATGCTGGGACCTATAATGACTATGTAGTGGCTGTCAAGCTCAGAGTCTGCACCTCAGCGTTGGGGCTGAAAGTGGACGAATAGATGGTTACGGTGAAGATGTAGACATTCCCTACCGACGCCCCTGTTAGCTGAACGGTAGAGCTCGCTGACTCTCCTTTGGAAAGGTCGCCTGTGTAGATCGTGTACGCAGGGCCTCCGGCAGCGTAGATCGAGCCTCCCGATGTCGCCGTCACATCCGAGTCTTGTGAAGCTAGGCTCGCAGTTATCGACGTTATCTGGGCGTTGATAGTGTTCCGAACGGTGATCACCAGGGTGCCCTCGTTGGAGCCAGCAGGCACGGTAATGGTTCCGCTAACTATCGGGACGCTCTCGGCCCCGCAGCCAATGCAGCCAATAGTAGATTGAGACAGAGCGTAGACTATCAACACCACGGCAACCGCACCGATACTGAGCAGCGCGATTGCAGCAACCCTCTTCCGCTGCATGTTTCACTTCACTGCAGGTGTGTCTCTTAAGCTCTCTATTCACCGGAGGAGGCCCAATGAACCCTGCACACGGCTTAACATTTCTTCTGTAGCCATATTTCACATTCCTCTTATCCTAAACCGTAGGTCTAAATCTATCTCAGTCGAATTAGCAGTTGATGAGTACCCGGCCTTCACGAAACTTTGCACTGGTCGCAGCGGCAATAGTCGTGGCAGCGGTGATAATAGTGGCGGGACTCCTCGCGGTTCCTGGAAGAGGCGTCACTACCACTTTAACCTCTACACCAACTGCAGTCACTACCTTCACCTCTACGGTACCGGTGACCATTACGGCCACCTCCACGACCTATAGCACGTCAATTATCGTCGAGACGGAAGCGTCGGCTTCCCAAGGCCTCCTCAGCGAGGGCTACATGTACATCGACAATGGAACGCAGTCACAGGTCTTCACGTATGTCGAATGGAATGACTCGACTCCAAGCAGTTTTGTGATTGGCAACGTCACCTTCACCCATTGGATCGACCCATCTGTAACCGATTCCGCTGGTCCCTGCTGGACCGACATAGACAGCTATGGAGGATACAACATCACGTTCACGGACGGCTCGTCAGTCAGCATGAGCACGTGTTCCTTCGGACTTCCTGAGGGATACGCACCGGTGACATTGGATCTGAGCGAGCACACACATCCCCAGGCAGGGCTGATGGTCATTCAGCCCACTGGCGAGGTCTACTTTCTCGTCGCCGGACAATGGCTCCCGCCAGATACCGGCATCGCAAGTTCCGCGGCAGGCTATCCGCTGGAGTGCGTCGTGACGACCTATGACGTGGATGCAATCGAAGTCGTTTCAACCACCGGCAGCAGCACCGTCTACCAGTACACTTCTACGACCTACTCGTATGCTTCCACAAATTATACTACGACGACCTCGCTCTCTCAAACACCAGGCTACACGACGTCTAGCTCTACCACCATTCAGGGCACCGGGACGACCACGGGTCCGCTCATCAAGACTTGGAGCACCACGGTTTGCACATGGCTTCCTTAATGGGGGCAACGAACCCTAAACATGGCGTAACGTTTTCTTTCAGAATTGCAAAGCCAAGAATGCCGGGAGACTCGCAACAATGTTTCAGCGAAGCGGAACGACTAATACATCGAGGATGATTTCAGCTCGCGTTGAGTCTCAGACGCCGTCTGAGTCGATGGCGATACCTGGTACTGTTCCTTGCATTGGCCGGAGGCTTGCTGGTGTTCGAGACGGCTCTCCCTGCACAATATGCTCGCAATGGTGCGTGTGGAGGCGCTGGACTCGACATGTCGGTGAATCTGTCGTTTCTAGCCACGACCTACGCGGTAGGCGCGCCCGGATTCGCAGTGCCACAGATAGTCGTGACACCTGGCTCGACCGCGAAGATCAATGTGACCTACGGCGGCCCCAATCTCGAGGACCTGACTTTAGGGACTCCATTCTACGGCTTCAATGGGAATCTATCGCGCTCCGAACAACCTAGATTTTCGCTTGGAATACTCGACCAGAATGAGAATGTAAATGTCACTGGCGTGACGATCACTTTGGGTCCGATCTTTTTCCACTCGAACAGCACGGCCTCTCAGCTCATAACGATCACCACGACTCCTGGTGCGATCTGGGCGACTTATCCACTCGGACCAGTTGGTTGTGGTTCCTTTCAAGAAGGAGGTTTTCTGCTCACAGTCGGCTACCTCCCTTACTGGCAGCCCGTGTACTGGGTCACTCAGTTGGTCACTCCCATCTCCTGCTTGGCGATAGCAGCCCTAATCGTAGGGCTAGTCGCAGGAGTTATGCGTCTAATACATAGAATCGGGCAAATAGAAATATCACCAAAATAAGAGCCCGGTTTATGAGGACGCCTTGCAGAGCCTCTCTATCTTCGCCAGGAGACTCTTGAAGGCGGCGGAGCGCTCGAACGTACCCTTTTGGATGGGGACGGAGACGAAAAAGTTGGAGAGTTTCTCACTTGCTGGCCTTGTACTCTGAGGCGGAGCTAGACAAGAGGGTAGAGAGAACGGGAGACCTGATGATGACGTTGTATACGGAGGAACAGAAGCGTGAGAGCTGGAGTCAGGACATGAGCATACCGAAGATGTCCATGAACTCAATAGTTTGGTAATTATCGAGGCCAAACATTACCAACTCAATCCTCGGGCGTTTGTATTTGGAATCGACCTTTGATAGGAATAGTCGAGTCGCATCAAGAAGGTCGTTGCCGAGTGGTACGCCGTGAGGGCAGTAGTCAGTGTTGTCGTCTATCTCGCAGTTGAGCTAGAGCTTCCCGCGTCCGACACCTTCGCCCTCACTGCGAGCCCGGAACCGCCCACTCACGAGCTATATCCCCCGAATCATTTTTACGCTCTCAAACAAGGAAAGGCAAAAACCAACAAAGACTACTATCACGGAGAAAACAAAGAAGCTAGTGGGAAGGCCAGCGGGCCTCAGGACCGAGAGCATCACGATCAGCGCGGCGGCGAAGAACACCGTGTAGGCGACCTGGTAAGGGAGGACCATCCTGCTCACCCTGACGAGATTCCCCAAGATGACGCGGTCTACTACGTACCCTTCCTCAGTCTCACGAATCAGTTCCGCTCTGAGCAGCTTCGCAACGTGATACTGAGCGACCGACGGCGAGCTTAGATTCAGGCCCCTCTGGATGTCGTGCATCTTGACCGGCTTGCCCTGCTTGAACAGGAAGCGGTAGATTCGCAGGGTCGTCCCCTGAAGGACCGCGGCGTCGTCCTTTTCCTTCTCTTTGGCGATGCCTTCGTCCGCCTTGCTCCCAGAACCCGAAGCATCGTCTGCCCTGCTCATTGTGAAAGTTTTGTGGGTTATTCTGGTATTAACCTATCTTTAGGTTCCGCCGGATCCCTGCCAGCCTAAACGTAGTGCTATAACCTCATCTGGAGAAAACACCCGTCGTGGAGAAATGAGGGGAACGAAATGAGCAAGTTCGCTTTGGAAGGAAAGAAGGCTATGGCGCTAGGGTCGGTCCTCGCGGTAGCGGGGGTCATCGTGTTGGCCGTCCTGACGACTTCGTACTACCCGGTAACCGGACAGACGCCGGTCACGATTATCTCAACTTACACTCGCTACTCCGCCGCTCCTCAACCGCCCACCATAGGCAGCGCCACCGCGGCGAACATCACCGTGGGGGGAAGCCCGGGGTCAGCAGCGATAGACTCCTCCACGAACCTGATCTATGTAGTGGATTCGCAGAACATTACCGTCATCAACGCTTTCACGGACAAGGTGGTCAACAACTTCACCCTGCCAGCGGGCGCCGGGGGAGTCGCCGTGAACTCGAAGACCGGCCTGCTCTACTTGAACAACGGGACGTGCCCCCCTTGCTCAGCCTCGGTCATAGCCCTGAACGGGACGACAGGCAAGCAGGTGGCCAGCCTCGACTTTGGTGTCTACGTTGACGGGATAGCCGTCAACCCTAACACCAACACGGTCTACGCAATCAGCGCGGACAATGACATGCTCTACGCGATAAACGGCACGACGAACGAGCTGATCGCCAACGTCACGCTGCCTGGGCCGGTATTCCACATAGCGGTCGACCCGAACACAAACGCCGTCTATGTAGCTGCCTGCACCTCCTCGACGATTTCACTCGCGTGCACGGTAGACTTGTACGCGATAAACGACTCAACCCTGTCACTGACAGACTTGGGACCGGTAGACGTAGACGCGTCAGGTAGCATGGCCGTCAATTCCGTGACCAACACTCTGTACATCACTTCGGGGAACACACTCATCTCGATGAACACGACGACCGGGGCGCAGACTTCCACTCTGCTGAGTGCGTTCCCGATATCATGCGATGGTTTGGCGTTCGACCAGCTCGACAACTACGTCTTCGTCTCGTGCGCCCCCAACACGCAACTGCCATCGATATTCGTGCTCAACGGGAACGACAACCAGGTTCTGAATTCGTTCACGGTTTCCGGCTCGCCCGGGGGAATGGTCTTCGACGGCGAGATAGGATCAGCCTTCTTGGTGGATCAGAACGGATACGTGCTTCAGCTCCTGAGCACCAACACGCCGTTGCCGTAACCGGGCCTAGCTCACCGTCTAATTGCGTTCCTCACCTGAGGTAACGCCGCTGCGAAGGCCGTATGCGGGCAGTAGTCGGTGTTGTCATCCATCTCGCAGTAGAACTTGACCTTCCCTCCGTCCGTAGCCTTGGCCTTCACGCCTACTATTCTGTCGTTCTTGTTGTCCCGTATGATCACCTCGTTGCTGTTCAGGGAGACGAGCTCCAGGAAAGGGACGTAGTTGCGGAACTTGTCCTCGACGTAGAGCGTCGTCTCGAGGATCTCGCTGGCGTAGGTGGCGGTCTTCTTGTTCTCTTTCTTCGCTCTGTCGCTTACTTGCTGGTATAGTTGTTCGGTCACGGTAATGGTTCGGAAACCCCTCTCTGGCATACTATTACGGTAAGTTGACGGTATCTTTAAATCTTTACCAGAGGATTGTTACGTTGGAGAATTCCATGGGGATAGCACCTTGGGACTGTGAGTTGGCTAACTTCTCGGAGCCTTGCAGGTTCCCTCCGTTAAAAGCAACCAGGCCCTTCTCGGCCATGCCCGCCCGTGGACAGGAGGAGACCTGCGAGCATTGTGGCTCTCCTCTAGATGAAAGCGGCCTCTGCTGGTCGTGTTCCGGAGGAGGATTCCGGAGCGGGAACAGCCAGGTCGGAGCCGCTCCCCTCGAGCAGGCGGAGCTCGCAAAGATTTTCGGCAAGGGTGTCGGGAAGAGGGCTCACGGTCTCTACTCGCTCTCGATGCAGCAGGCGGAGGGAATGTCGCACCTCCGCGACCAAATCGAGTCTCTCGTCGAGCAGTTCAACGCGTCCCCGCAAATCAAGAACTCGGTGAAGCAGGCCTCCGAGAGAAATGCGGTCAAGCTCGTTGCCGAGCTCGGACCCACCAAGGCGGCCATCGCGTCCGTTGCGCAGGAGTTTCTGAGCCTGGGCAGAAACTTCTCCGAGGTGAGCTCCTCCATCGCCAAGGTTCATGCAAGGGTCGGGCGGCTCAGCAGCCTCGTTCTGGAGGTATACGCCCCCGATGAGACGAGCGCAGTCGTCGTCCTTGTCAACGGTCGAGGAAGAGAGGTCAAATCGTACCCGGAAGGCCTCTACCGAAGGCTCAGGATCCCGGTCTATTGCTGGGACGACTCCGCCGTCGTGGAGCTCAGGAACGCGTCCCTCTGCGAGGACGGGTATCCAGCGAAGAGGATGCGGGTGTTGGGACCATCGAAGTTCTCGCTGGTTCTGCCCGAGAGGACCTTCCAGCTCTTCAAGATCCTGAAGAAGGCGAAGCTGTCGGACGCGACAGCACCCGGCGAGACGGCAATCGACCCCGTCAACGTTGCGAGGAAGTATTCGGTCGCCAGACTTCAGTTCACCGGGAGGTTCCTGCGCGAGACTGGCTACCTCAACAGGGTGAACGGGAGGTACCTGGCAATCCTTCGGCAGAAGCTGGTCAACGGGAACGGGAGGATGCCGAGGAAGCTCGCCGAGGAGGCACTGATCGAGGCTTGCCACATCGAAGTTCCCCAGTTCGTCAGCGACCAGGTGGTAAGGAGGTACCGCCTCAAACCGTCCGAGATGAGCTCTCTACTGGTGCTGCCCGAGCTGGAGGCCTGGCAGCGGATGGACGGGTGAGGCGAGCCACGAGCGCTGGTAGGGACGGCATCCTCAAGCGGCTGCCTGCGCAGGTCGTCTCGATGCCGCTGGACCTCGTCGAGCCGTACCAGAAGCTGCTCCTCCGGTTCGTCTACGAGGTCGCTTCCCTGGCTGCGTTGATCAGGGCCGCGGCCGATGAGAACACGCCGAACGGCCAGCTGGAGCCGGGACGCGTGGTCCCGAGGAAGGACGGGAAGAAGGGCTACCTCGTGTACGTCGGGGTGAGGCGCTACTTCGCCCTCAAGTGGCTCTACGAGAACACCCATGACCCGAGGTTCGCAGTCTTCAACGCCTACGTCGACGAAGGCCTCACCGAGCTCCAGATGTTCGTCAGGGCTAAGATGGAGAACGAGGACGAGAAGGGCGAGAGGCAGGGCCTGTCTGTCCTCGAAGAGGTCTTCGGCCTGTTCAAGATCAGGGAGTCGGTATCCCCCGAGAAGCTGGACGGCGAGCTGAGGCGCGAGTTCGCAGTCGCCGAGAAGATCGACGAGGAGAGGGCCGAGAGGCTCTTCAGGGTGGAATCCGCCGCACACTTCAGGTTCAGGCTGGCCCACCTCGAGAGCCTCTGCACCATCGAGGACGACAGGGAGTTCTACCTCTCGGCTGCCTGCGCGGCCGGGTTCAACATCGGCGCGGACCACATGGAGGAGGCGGTAAAGAATAGGGACTCGGCATACCTGCTTGAGTGGTTCAGGCGTCTCTTCCCAGAGTTCAAGGAGCCGGAGAAGGCGGCCCCGACTCAGCAGTCCTCAACTGCCGCAGGGTCGGGGAACGGGGGAGGCGGAGCGGAGCATCCGGGGAAGGAGCAGGAGAAGAAGCCGCTCGAAGTCCACAAGAAGGCCGCCATCATACTCCCTTGTCCCGTCTGCTCGACGGAGAAGATGATACTGCTCAGCCTGAAGGTCCTCGTCACGGAGGTACCTATTGACCCGCGGGTGACGGGGAAGAGGGGGATACCCGATTCCGTGGTCAGGTACCAGTCCAAGTGCGATGCCTGCCCGAAGGAGTTCTACGCCTTCGTCGAGCCGCTCGGGGGAAGAAGGTACGCCGCGGAAACGTCGATATCGGGCAAGTTCCGGGAGCCGAAGAGAGTGGTCGAGGCGGTCGACCTCCGCGCTGACTATCAAGAGGACGTCTGGCAGAAGATTGTGGAGGGAAAGGTCGTCGGGACCGTTGGGCCGCACCGACCGACGGACGCCGGGAAGTGAGAGGAGATGCCAAAGAGCACCAGGGAGCAGCTCGCAGTCCTCATCGCGCTGGAGGTTCTGACCGAGGGCGTCTTCTTCGATACGCACGACCTGAGGAAGCTGCCCTTCAGCGCAGCCCAGGTCACGCGGGTCCTCGCCGCTCTCCAGAAGTCCAACGTTCTCACCAGGGTGAACAGCAGGAAGTACCTCTTCACCGAGGAGTTCCTCGAGATCCTGAAGGGGGAGATAGGCCATAAGGTGCCGAGGAGCGGTATAGCCCAGTTCCCGGACGTGAGCATCTTCGACATCTGCGCGATAGATGACTGGAGCGAGGAGGAGCTCCACCAGTACCTGAAGACGTTGAGAGGGCACTGGGCAGACATCTCTAGGAAGCGGGAATCCATGCTCAAGGGTTGAGCATGATTTCAGTTGGAATCGTGCTCAAGGGTTGAGCACCGTTTTTTCAACTAATCTTCCGTTTTCTGACAAAAACCATTACTTCTGAAAATCGCGTCCGTTCATTCTCAGCACTTGAGAGTAACTCCTACTCTCAACAGTTGAGAGTAACTTCTTCCGCGACTTGCTCTCAGCAGGTGAGAGTAACTCCTAGTCCCAAGCGTTGGGAGTAGCCTTGGAGCGACGACCTCGTCTTTTATCATCGGATTGCCACCCTTCGCATGTTCTACGGACCCACCGAAAGGTGCCTCTTCTGCAAGTCGCAATACTACGCCGACAAGCTGAATTCCCATGAAGCGATTTGCTCGATGAGGCCACGGAAGCTCACGGTGGCGGAGGCCATCAGAATCGCCCTGGAATCGCACCCAGCGGCCTCCACGAACCGGGCGCTCCTCGTCAGGCTCGTATGGCGCATCAATGACGGCTACTTCAGCGAGCAGCCGAGGGGGAGGCTGACCGACCCCGAATCCATCATCAGGGAACTGAGCCCGCATCGGACGGTATCCACTCCGAGAACGAGAAGAGAGGCACGGGTCGCCTAGCTATCCTATCGTTTTTAGCGGGCGCCGCCTTCGCTTCTATGAAATCCGCCGAAGACAACGATGGTCACGAAGGTGCGGACGCCACCATCAAGGACATCCTGAGGATGCTCACAGTGACCGGACCAACCGCCGCAGAGACAGCCTCCCAGATCTACCTCGCCGCAAAGGGCCGAATGCGATTCGGGCACTCCCTCCGCCAGATTCGGGCAGCCTCCGTCTACGCCTCGTGCAGGCTCTTCGGGGTCCCGAGGACGATCAAGGAAGTCGCTTCAGCGTGCGATCTTGACCTCATTCCCCTTGCAGCCTGCTACAGGAGGGTGATCGAAGACGCGGGCCTCACTATGCCGGTTCAGGACCCTGCTACCTACGTATCGGCAATATCCAGCAGGGCCGGGCTGGACCCACCCATCGAAAGGCGGGCCATCGAAATCATAAACACGGCGAAAAGACTGCGCACCGCGGCGGGGAAAGCACCAACGGCGGTAGCCGCAGCTGCTCTCTACATGGCGTACAAGGAGCTGCATCCGGAAGAGAGCCTGGACCCCAGGACGAGGGTGACGCAGCTAGGTATCGCAGAAGCGGCCGGCGTAACCGAGGTCACTCTGAGGAACAGGCTGCGGACGATCCGCTATGTCATGGACAAGGAGTCAGCAGAACGAGGTAGTTGATCCGTACTTCGACTGACTGAAGAAGCGTTGGGCGTCGCTCCGGGCCCTGAGCGCGAAGGAGAGGGAAACGCAGGCGGAACAGGTGAGAGCGCGCCCTCAGCGAGCAGGTCGTTAGTTGCAACCCTTGGAACAACCCAGGGTCCGCTGACAGCCTCAGCCGCTGTCTTACAGATTCGGCAATTCTTGCTCTTGCGGCAGGTCCTCAGCACGAAAGATCCAAATGCCCATACCAAAAGCGACCATGTACCAACTCGCGCCGAGGAGAACAACCCCAATTCCCGTAAGCGGAAGCGACCACGAGAGCACGAAGATTGCAGACAGGGCGGCGACAAACAGACCAAATGCGACGAAGCCAACCCTCGTCACCCTCGACAGCCTGACTATTTCTGGCGCGATCAACCCCACGCATGCCACGATGGATGGGAAGACATACGCGAGGAGAACGCCGAAGAGGGTTAGATCGCCTCCAAAACCGAGGTTGCTGAAACCGATGCTCGCAAATCCCACGCCCGGTTCAAGGCCATACACCACCCCCACGTGGAATGCCCAGTACCCCAAAGACTCCAGCCCGGACGGGTTGGTCAGACAGGCAACTGCGCCGTTTCCACAGGCGAACAGCGTTGAATTATACACAACTGGGAGGAAGAAGAATACCAACAATCCGGCAATTGCAGCTGCGCCGATCCTCCTCAAATCGTTCGTGTTCAATTATGGAGTTCAGTCGATGTGAGTGAAGACATCATACTCGATTAATACTTTTGTCCGAACGAGGCGGGCAGTTAGTCGCAACCCTTGCAACAGTTTCAATATATTCGAAGTGTTGCAACCCTTGAGACTACAAGTCTCAACCCTTGAGACTATCCTCGAAGTTTCTTACAGGTCGCTTGCTGCCTATCCGTTCGCTCTTCCAGCCACACCCGCATATCCAGCGTCCCATCCTCTTGCTGAACTCGGTCCTGTGAGTTTTCTTGTGGTTCCGTCCATCTGCAGGCAACACGGAGGTAGAGTATCCCCAGCTAAAACGACAAGGACGAACGGGCTCTCCTCTTTCGGACGACCGACCATCGCGGAAGGTGGTTCGGACAAAAGTATTAATGAAAACAAAGCCCGCCGCGGAATGGAATGAGACCGAGACGTACCGCCATTGGAACAGCCATTGCCGTGTTCGTAATGGTGGTCGTCATTGGGAGTGGTACCGTCGGATTCGCGACCTTCATGTCTCTGCCACATTCACCGTCAAGTCCGGGCCTGGAGAGATCTGGCCCGCTCAGCACCTGGCCCGCCTCTTGGACGGACGCTTGCGGATTGCCTGTGAGCGGCAACGATACGACGAACGTCAGTGAGCTTCCCACGGGAGTCAACGCGACTCTTAGCCAGGTCTACTCGGACATAGTGAACTCGGCCAGCTTCAAGAACGTCTCCACCGGGCTAGGATGGGTCACGACCTCGTGGGGAAACCAAGAGGACTCCGGACCCAGCGGTTCATATACATACGTCGTCGCGCAATTCGTGCTCTTGGACGCGAGCGGACCTGACGGATACGTCCAGGCGAACTACAACGTCGCGACGGGCGGGGTCACCATTGACTACCAGCAGGGCCTGGTTTCGAGCTGTCCCGCCATAATCAGTTCGTCCTCCGGAGCCGAACTCGTCGCCGGAAGCCCCTCCTACTATGCTGTCGGTCAGCCCGTGAAAATCACATTCTTCGTCGTTGATGATCGTGTGCCAAACATGAGCGTAGAGTCAGCGACCTCCTGCTTGGGAAATTTCACGATTCTCCAGGGATTCGGCACGACCGGACCCGTCGTCTATGACTCGAGCGAGCATCCCGGATGCGGGGGCAGCCCGCTAAACGTGACGCTCAACCCCGGGCAGAGCTACAATCAGACCGTGAGCTGGAATCAGACGAACGATGCAGGTACACAGGTCCCGCCGGGCACTTACGAAGTTATGGAGACGGACGCCGGGAGTCCACAGAACTTCAGCAGCCCGGTAGGCGTAATCTACATAGGAACCTCTGTCTCGCCGGTAAACTCGACAATCCTGCAGCAACAGTTCTACTATCAGGGCGATCTCGGGAACGCATTCGTTTCACCAGGGCAGCCTGTCAAGGTGGTATGGGTCCTGAGCAACAACGCCCAGCAGACCTATTGACCTCGAGACGTCCGGGTGCTCCTACGCCTACACGGTTCTCAACCTCGCTGGCGATGTGATTTTCAGCTCCACGGCGAACTCGTCCTGCAACCGACAACTCCAGGACAATATCGCCCCAACCATGGGCGGCATCTCGCATGTATCGTACTGGAACCAGACCAGCAACTCGGGAGCAATCGTGAGCCCCGGCTTCTACCGCATCTTGGTGGACATGCACGTGTGGAGTGCAGGACAAGAGTTCAACCTGACAGCGGACTCAGACCTTGAGATAACAGCATCGAACAATCCGTTGTCAGGAGAACAGATCAGTATCTCATCCTCATCAATCTCGGGCGCGTATCTGACCTCGTCCGTGTATGCGAACGGAGACCTGAAGAGTCTACAGGGATATCTCAACGGCACGCTCATCGGCACGATGAACTACACATTGACGGGAAACGAGCTCAGCTATCAGGTGAGCTTCGACTCGCCCATCAACAACAGCACGATTTCAATCGTCCCTGGCGTCTCCTACGACCTAGTGTTCGTGGGAACTTTCGCTGACGGAGCAACGTCGATTTCCTGGGCCAACCCCCTAAATCCCGCAAATCAGTGACCCGTGCACTCGCTTCGTTTTAGCCATTGAGCGGCTGTCCTCACGATTGGTCATGAAGCTGATAGTCGTTCTTCTTCTCATGATCTTCGCCGCTTCATTTTTCTTGGTCTCATTTGCTCATCCGTCGCAGAGCAGCACTGACCCATGCGACCAATACGGGAACTGCATCTTCGCCTCTATCAGCTACCTTCGGTCGAATCCGGACGACTCGCTCTACCTCGGCGATGAGTTTGCTGTGATCATATCGTCGTCGACAGGTCCCAACACGACATCGATCTCCGTCGCCTGGTCATACGACGCCGCTGTCCTTGAATCTCTGGGAGGCGGAGTGTTCCAGGTCGTCGGAAACGAATCGGGAACTTACCCTGTGATCGTCACGGAGGCCTTCACCATCACGGAAAAGGTGGGCAACTCAACGGTCACTCTCCACTCGTCGCTCTCGGACGGCGTAACGGTTGAAACTCGCGCATTCGAACTTGCGTTCCAAACCGAGTTGACCAACATCACGAACTCGCTGCACCAGGTTCTCCGCAACCCTGACGGTTCATTTTACCATGACGACGAGTTCATCATCAACTACACCTACAGCTTCCTCTTCATGCAGCAGCGACCCGACATTAAACTAATCGTCGAGCCGCAGTTCAACCCGAGTTTCGCCAAGCTGACAGCGTACAGCAACTCCAGCTCAACGGGATATTTCCTCTTCACTGTGGCGAACAGCACGGGAACGTCTTCCATCACCCTGACTGCGAAGGCGTACAACTGGCAGCACACACTGCTTGGCTCGAAGACGCAGAACCAGCCCTTTGCGGTCGTCAACTATGACCCGTACTTCGCCTACTTCACCTACATGGACTACAACTCGGCGAACTCCAGCGCCTACGAGAGGTCTTTCGTCACGCTCATCCGGTACGACGGGAACAACCCCGGCTACGCCTACGCTGGGAATGCGAACACCGCCCCCATCTCCAACGTCAACGACACCCGCGAGAGAGCTCTGGTCAACTCGTTCAACTTCACGGTGACCGGATGGGGCGTGGATGCGAACCTTACCTCGGGAGACATCAATCAGGGCCTCTCCTTCTGGAATGAAACGACTCTGGACCTCGGGACGAAGACCACGAACACTACCTACCCCGTGCTCACGTTCCCGCACAGGATAGAGAAGTTCTACTTCACCTCTAACGTCCCTGAAATCGAAGGATACACCAACCGGGGCTTGGAGTACTTCAACGTCACCACACTGGCAGTCTCGAAGGGGTTCGCCGGTGGCAACTACGGGCTCTTCAACGCATCCTACCTCTACCAGCCAGTCTTCTACAGCGGGTACATCACGATCTTCACTTACGGAACCTCTGGCCTCGATCCTTCAGATTTAGTTAACGTCTCTCTCGTGACGCCTGACCCGCTCGACCCGCACCTTCTGTCCTCTCTGAACCAGACCTTCGGCTCTTCTCAGGCAGTCGCCAAGGACTTCGAGGACGACCTGTACCCAGCCTACTCGAATGTGATGGGCCTGGAACCCGTCTCTTCTTCAGGAGGAAGGTGGGTCTTCCTCCTCAACGACACCAACCTTGCCATGACGAACGACACCACAATGCCTTACCTCCACATCACCGTAACTGGTTCATCAGGAAACTACTCGTACACCGTCCCCGACGCCTTCTCCTCGTTCCTCATTGACAGGACCCTGATCCCATCGCTCCCGTTCCCTGACGTGGATGGATGTTACTTGGACCAACTGAGGCAGCTGGTCGCCCTCCCCCTGAATTTCAGCCTTAGCCTGCCGAACAACCCCTACCTTGCATGGGACTACAACGAAAGGTCCCCGAGCTTCATCTCACCTATCACATACGAGCCAGGGAATCTGAGCAGCGTCTATGGGTTCCTCTACGGAGGGAACAGTACGATCTACGCGAACCTTGGAGGGGGAGGAGGGAGTTTGGTGAACATAGAAAGGCAACAGACGAACTTCCAGGCCCTCGCGATGCTGGGGCCTCAGACAGGGGGAGTGACGAGCCTCTGGGTGAAGGACCCAAACGGGAACCTAATCGTCAATGAAACTTTGGTGCCGAACACTGAGCCTCCCTCTCCTGCAGGATACTACGGATTCTATGAGCTGTCGTTTCCGATGAGCGTCAACGGGACCTATCAGTTCGGGATCACCAACTCCTGCGGAGTGAGCAGCGTGTTTCAGACCTACGACAACGTCGCCCACATACCTCCACCCCCTGACGAGGAGTACTTCCTGATGGTGTTCTTTGGACTCTTGGTCGTGGGGCTATACTTCACAGGAAAGATTGCCCAAAGGTTTAGGCAACCGCACTGATGGCGGAGCCTTCCTGCATACCGAAATCCTTCGAGGTTGCGGCTGAGCTTACGGAAGCTATGTTACTCTCTTCGCGGGTTCTGTTGCCACCGAGTCCATTTCCGGATTCCTTCCAATCTCCGCATTGAGGTCCCTGAGCAGTCCGAGGAGCATCTCTCCTAGACTGGTCAGCTTGTACATCTTCACCCTGCCCGAGACTTGTTGCTCATACACCAGCCCGTACTTGTTGAACAGGTTGATGTGATAGTCGATGGCTTTCCAGTCGAGGCCAAGCTCCTGAGCCAGCTGCAGCCTGTCTTTCGGTGTCAGGAGGGCGCCCAGGAGGCTGAGTCTCGTCTCGGCCCCCTTCATCGTCATGAAGAGGTCGAACGTCCTCGAGTCAAATCCGAGGCTCTGCCAACGGGACTTCACCTTTCCCCGCCAGATCCAGACCCCGCCAACAATCACCCAACTCGTGGTCGATAGCGCGGGAGAGGCACCGAGGAAAAACTGGAATACGGACTGTGGGGGCGAAGTGGAAGTACTGGAGGAACTCAGCGAACTGAGGGAGGAGACGGTCCCAGTTCCGATTCCCGAGACGGGATTGGTCGTCTGCACGGGAGCGATTGCGTTCATTACATAGACGACCGCAAGGCAGGTGTTGGCCGCGGCGAATAAAGCGAGCGTCAGGAGCAATAGCGAGCCCCGCGACATTGAATCAATGGTCACTCTCCTTGGTGAAATACTTTATTCCGAATGACGTCGATTGTGCGAGTTCGATAGGCCGTGGGTTTCCAGGGTCACTCGCTCGGAGTCAGGTTCTCTCATTCGGAATAAACAATAAATCAGAAAGTGCCTGATTCGAATCAAATGCGCGCCAGAGAAGGAACGTACGCAGGCTTGGTCATCCTCACAATCGCAATCCTTGCGGGTAGCGTCGTGTACGTGTACACCACAGAGAGTGCCCAAATCTCATCACTGAAGGCGGATGGCAGGGATCTGTGCGCCAGAGTCAATACTGTGGTCGACTCCGTGGTCAGTGTGTATCAAAACACAACCCAGACGATGCAACAACAAGTCCAGCAAGACAATTCAATGATCGCGGTTCTCAATTCGACGCGGCCGTCCGGCTACGCCGGGATGATAACAACCCTGCAGAATCAGATCACGCAGGACCTTGCCATAGTGGCCTCGATGAATGACTTCACAAGCTTGACTTCCTCGGGCAGCGGGAGCTGTTTACCATTCGGGTGAAATTGCATCGGGATTTACCGGCTCTGCTCGAAGCGAGCCAGCAGTATTTCCCAACGGCCTTCTTTAGATTTCTTGTCGTGGGGGTATACTTGCAAATTCGGGAGAAGACTCAAGCGACTCCTTTGAAATTCTGGTGGGAGGAAAAGCATCGCGGCAGACCCCTCGGCTAGAAGAGTGGTTAACCTAATGATGCAGACGAGATGTAGTTGAAGGTGTAGATATTGGTGACCGTCTGGGATGAGTTATCTGCGACCCACGCACCTATCACCAACCCGTCCGCTGAGCCTGTGACTACGTACTGATGGACGAGATAGGTCGTTCCGTTCTCTGTTACTGTCATCTGGCTGAAGTCATAGGGATTCCCGCTGGACGGCCACATGGAAAGGAATGGACGAAGGTCAGAGGGAGAGTAGCCGTTGGCCGTCAACCACGAGCTAATCGCCGGCAGAGCAAGTATGGTAGAGTTTGCTGCGTAGCTCTGGAACGGAAAGGAGTTGTTCTCCCAGAGGTATCCCCCGGTCAGCATGCCGGAATAGCTCTGCCCGTAAAGGACTCCACCCCTTGAGGTGGAAGTCTGCGTCGAGGATTGAACTTGGGTGGATCCCTGAACACCGATGCCTGCGGCGACTACGAGAATGCTCACGGCGATTGCTGCGATTATCGAAAGGGTGGTTCTCGAACGAGTGAAGGACAAGCAGACCGAACAACGGGCACTTTCACGATTAATACTTTGTTCCGAATGGTCACGCCGTCACTTCCCTCGGCTTAGTGGTGAATAGCCTCCTCTCCTCGCCGCTGAGGAAGTTGTAGAAGCAACGCGCCCGCCGACGAATGAAGAGTCTTCATCATGACCTTCTTCGGTTTCCTAGTGGGAGGAACTTACTTCCTCGGCGAGTCCCCAAGAGATTCAGGCACCCCCCAATCTCTAGTCATGAATGCAGGTCTGACTCGGCTGCCCCAGATAAACGAACGCAAGAGAGTAGCTTGAAGCTTGACCTACGCCTTGTTGGCTCACTATGGCTGCGTAGTGCCCGTCAGCGGAAAGCGCGACATTGACCGTGAACCCCTGTGGATTGTAGCCAGAGATTGAGTTCCCCTGGCTGTCGAAGAAGGTCACCGGCGACTGGTTGCCGCCCCAGTACCAGAAGCTCGGAAGGTAGGTGCAGTCGCCGCTTATGGTGGGCGTGGAGCTTGTCACGTTCTCCAGCAGGGAGCCGTCAGCGCCGTAGAGAAGGGCACCCCAGTTGGTCGAGACGAAGGCGGTCAGGTTGCCGCCAGTCTGTATGGATAGCACCGGGCTGTAGATCTGACGCTGCC
>Ga0335078_10005310_pt1 | contig 19060 bp, 15 predicted proteins | sample Lox_Sample_32_FD_206711 | JGI IMG/M metagenome (GOLD analysis project Ga0335078, IMG submission 206711) | Soil microbial communities from Loxahatchee National Wildlife Refuge, Florida, United States - Lox_Sample_3.2 | ecosystem: Environmental > Terrestrial > Soil > Wetlands | place: USA... | reverse complement strand
GCCTGTCCCGGCCCGCTGCTGCCCGGGGATCGGGGGAAGCGGCGAGCCTGTCCTGCCCGCTGCTGCCCGGGGATCAGGGCGGGCGGTGTGCCTGTCCCGACCCGCCGCTCCCTGGGATCAGAGAAAGCGCGGGGCACCGCGGGGAAGGCCGCGTCGTTCGGGCGGCCGATCGCACTTATCGGACGGCCGACGTGACGCGGCGTCCCCCGCGAGCCTCGCGCGCCCCCGCCGCGCTCCAGTTCAGCCCTTGCCGCCAGGAGGCACAGGTGCCGCAGGGATGCTGATGCAGCCCGGCGCCGGCCGGGAGGTCAGCCGCGACGCCCCAAGGGTCGCAGTGTAGGGCTGGACGGTGCCGCTCCCGGTGCCGCTCCCGGACTTGTGGCCGCTGGTGGTCGTCATCGTCCCTGTCATAGAGAACTGGCCGCGACTGGTCGTGGTCTCGAAGCCCACCACGAGGATGTCACCGGCCGGGACGCCGCGCGCGTCCACGGTGACGTTCCCGTCGCCCGACCCGCCTGCCTGCACGCTGATATGCGCGGCGGGCACCGCGGGCGCTGGCAGCGAGGCGATGCTCGGGCAGCCGGGCTCGACAGGCACCACGACCACCCGGTCGTTGAGCCGATGCAGTTGCGCGTTGATCCCGGCTATCCCGGACGGCTGGTAGACCGCGAGCGTCACCGTGCCGTCGGGATGCGTGGTCACCGCGTAGGCCGGGGTCCCGCCGCCGGCCGCGAGCGTGCCGATGGTCGCGGCTACGGCGACGCCGCCCGCGCCGGCCGCGAGCAGTACCGGGCGTGCGGCGACGTGCCGCTGCCTGGCCGACGGGACGCTGGAGCGCGCCAGCGTCGAGCCGTGTTCCCGCATTAGGTCGTCGAAGAGCTGGTCGGCGAATCTGGTCATTTCCCGTCACCCCTGATCTGGTTGATGAGTGTGTTTGCGCAGCCGGGCACGGGCCCGCATGAGCCGCATCCGGACCGTGCCCGGCGTGAGCCCGAGCGCAGCCGCCGCCTCCGCGGGCCGCAGGCCCGCGATGTCCACCAGGTCGATCACCGCGCGGTACCGCGAGGGCAGCCTGGCCAGCTCGGAGAGAAGGCCGTGCGCCGCCCGTTCGGCGTCGATCCGTTCCAGCAGTTCCTCGACCTGGTCCAGGTCCAGGTCACGCCTGCCGCCCAGTCGCAGTAGCTGCTGCTGTTGCTGGCTATACGCCTGGCAGTACGAGGCGTAAACGTGCCCGGCGATGCCGAAGACCCAGGCTCGCGCGGTGCCCTTGCGCGGGTCGAAGGACGCGAAGCCGGTGATCGCCGCGACGAACGTGTCCGCGGTGAGGTCCGCGACCAGTTGCGGCTCCCTGGTGCGCCGGGCGAAGTACGCCGTCACTCCGTCGACGTTCGCCCGGTAAAGCCGCTCGAACTCGGCGGCTGCCCCGGTCTCGGCGGGCCGCTCGCCCGTCTCCGTCCCGGATCGCGCTCCTGCTGTTTTCTCGGTCACGTCTCTAGTTGCCATTGAGCCGCCAGCCCGTCACGCGTTACCGGGAACATCTTCCTCCGCGGTGCGCGGGCCGGCGAGCGCGCGGCCTCGCGGGCCGGCGAGCGCGAGAAAATGGAGCGCCCTCACGTCCGGATCCGCGCTCAGTGCAAGCGCGGGGCGCCGCGGGGGAAAGCCGCGTCGTTGGGGCGGCCGCTCGCACTTCTCGGCGGCCGGCCGTGAGGCGGCGTCCCCCGCAAGCCCCGCGCGCCCACCCCCGTGCCTCGCCCACCCCCGTGCCTCGCCCACCCCCGTGCCTCGCCCACCCCCGTGCCTCGAAGGAGCAAGTCTTGAGGAACATGAGGGCTGTGATCCGCCTGATGTTGCCGCGCCCTTTCCGGCGGCGCTGTGTTCGTGAAGAATTCTGGTGTTGTGAAGCCTTTTGGGCGTTATCGCACGTAATACCCTTCATGATCATGACCGGGCGGCGCTGTGATGGTGTTCATGAGGCTGGTGTTACCAGGGTTGTTCGCTGCGCGGATCCCCGGCCCGTGCTGGTCTCGTCTTGGCGGCTGTCCGTGAAATTTCTGGGTCAGTCGTTACAGGAGCGGACGGAGCTGGAGGGTCTGGTCGCGCCGCGGCCCGACGCCGATCGCGCTGACCGGCGCGCCAGACAGTTCCTCGATCACCTTGACGTAGGTCTGCGCCGCCTTTGGCAGCTCGCTGAACGAGCGGGCGTGGGAGATGTCCTCCCACCAGCCGTCCAGGTACTCGTACACCGGCTTGGCGTGGTGGAACTCCGTCTGGGTCATCGGGATCTCGTCGTGGCGCCTGCCGTCGACCTCGTACGCCACGCAGACGGGCACCTTGTCGAGCGACGACAGCACGTCGAGCTTGGTGACGAAGAAGTCCGTGACGCCGTTCACCCGGGTGGCGTACCGGGCGATCACCGCGTCGAACCAGCCGCAGCGACGGGCACGGCCTGTGGTCACGCCGAACTCGCCGCCGGTCTTGCGCAGGTACTCGCCCCATTCGTCCTTGAGCTCGGTGGGGAACGGGCCCGACCCGACCCGCGTGGTGTACGCCTTGACGATGCCGATCACCTTCTCGATCCGCGTCGGCCCGACGCCTGCCCCGACGCACGCACCGCCGGCGGTCGGGTTGGACGAGGTGACGAACGGATAGGTGCCGTGGTCGATGTCGAGCAGCGAGCCCTGCGCGCCCTCGAGGAGCACGGTCTCGCCGTTGTCGAGCGCCTTGCCGAGTACCAGGCCCACGTCGGCGACGTACGGCCGCAGCCGGTCGCCGTACGCCAGGTACTCGTCGGCGACCTGCTTCGCGTCCACGCCGCGGCGGTTGTAGACCTTCGTGAGTAGCTGGTTCTTGTCCCTCAGCGCGAGCTCGAGCTTCTGCTTGAGTATGCCGGGGTCGAACAGGTCCTGGACCCTGATGCCCACGCGCGCGATCTTGTCACCGTAGGTCGGCCCGATGCCCCGGCCGGTCGTGCCGATCTTGGCGTTGCCGAGGAACCGCTCGCTGACCTTGTCCAGCGCCCGGTGGTACGGCATGATCAGGTGCGCGCTCGCGCTGACAAGCAGGCGCTCGCAGCTGACGCCGCGCGCCTCAAGGGCGTCGACCTCTTCGAAGAGCACCTTGGGGTCGACGACCACGCCGTTGCCGATGACCGGCGTGACGTTGGGTGACAGCACGCCCGACGGCAGGACGTGCAGTGCGTACTTCTCGTCGCCGATCACCACCGTGTGCCCGGCGTTATTGCCGCCCTGGTACCTGACGACGTACTGGACACGGTCCCCGAGCAGGTCGGTCGCCTTGCCCTTACCCTCGTCACCCCACTGGGCACCGATCAGCACGATCGCGGGCATTATCTTCACGCCTTTCACACGACGAAAGCCCCTGACAGCGCAAGCGCGCGACAGGGGCTCTTGCGTACAGAGGGTACCCGAAACGCCCTGGTGAAACCTAGTCCGTGACAACCGGTCCACGACAAGTGGCGCTCACCTGTCTGGCAGACTCATCCCCATGAGCGATCACGTAAACCTGCTCGGCGAACCCCCCGCCACCCTCCTGCCGCCGCACGTAGCCGCCGAGGACCTGGTCGCCTCGGGCGCCGCCCCGGTGGACGTCGCCGCGCGGTACCCCGCGTTCTCTCTCGCCTGGGCAATGCTCGCCGAGGCGGCGCTCGATGGTGGGCGCCCGGTCGAGGCCTACGCCTACGCCCGCACCGGCTACCACCGTGGCCTAGACGCGCTCAGGAGAAACGGCTGGAAGGGCCACGGACCCGTCCCTTGGTCGCATGAACCGAACCAGGGGTTCTTGCGCTGCCTGGCGGCCCTTGCGAGAGCCGCAGGAGACATTGATGAGACGGATGAGGAGCAGCGCTGCTGGACGTTCCTGGCCGACAGCAGCAGGGAAGCGTACGCAGAACTGAAGCACTAGCTGCAGCATGATGGTGGACGTTTAGGCACACTCCGCTGTACCCAAACGTCCACCATCTTGATCCTGCGCGCCTGATCAGGGAAGCGGGGGAGGGAAGCGGGGCGGCGGGGTGAGCAGGGAAGCGGGCTGCGGGGCGAGGGGTGAGCGGGGGGAAGCCGGGCTGCGGGGAGGGGAACGAGCGGGGGGGAAGCGCCGCGGGGAATGAGTGAGGGAAGCGGGCTGCGGGGCGAGGGGTGAGCGGGGCGGCGATCCCCTCCCGCCCCCGCGACCCAGGGTCATAGAACGGGAACGCGTGAAACACGCTCCCGTTCGGGTGACGACTAAAGCTGAGTGCCCGCGGAGAGCAGGTCCTTGCAGGCCTGGGTGACGCGGGCCGCCATGCCGGCCTCGGCCGCCTTGCCCCAGGAGCGCGGGTCGTAGGCCTTCTTGCTGCCGACCTCGCCGTCCACCTTGAGCACGCCGTCGTAGTTGGCGAACATGTGGCCGGCGACCGGGCGGGTGAACGCGTACTGCGTGTCGGTGTCGACGTTCATCTTCACCACGCCGTAGCCGATCGCCTCGCGGATGTCGGACTCGGCCGAGCCGGAGCCACCGTGGAATACCAGGTCGAACGGCTTTTCCTTGGCGTACTTGGCGCCCACCGCGTCCTGGATCTCCGCCAGGACGCTCGGCCGGAGCTTGACGTGCCCCGGCTTGTACACGCCGTGCACGTTGCCGAAGGTCGCGGCGAGAATGTACCGGCCGCGCTCGCCAAGGCCCAGGGCCTCCGCCGTGGCCAGGGCGTCCTGCGGCGTCGAGTACAGCTTCTCGTTGATCTCGCCGACGATGCCGTCTTCCTCGCCGCCGACCACGCCGATCTCGAGTTCCATGATGATCCTGGCCTCGGCGCACCTGGCGAGCAGGTCCTTGGCGATCTCCAGGTTCTCCTCGAGCGGCACCGCGGAGCCGTCCCACATGTGCGACTGGAACAGCGGCTCCCTGCCGCTCCTCACCCGCTCGGCGGAGATCGCGACCAGCGGGCGCATGTAGCCGTCGAGCTTGTCCTTGGGGCAGTGGTCGGTGTGCAGCGCCACGTTGACCGGGTACCTGTCGGCGACCACGTGGGCGAACTCGGCGAGTGCGGTCGCGCCCGTGACCATGTCCTTGACCGACTGGCCGGACAGGTACTCGGCCCCGCCGGTGGAGACCTGGATGATTCCGTCACTCTCGGCGTCGGCGAAGCCCTTGAGTGCCGCGTTCAGCGTCTGGCTCGATGTCACGTTGATGGCCGGGTAGGCGAAACCCTGCTGCTTGGCTCGGTCGAGCATCTGCGCGTAGATCTCTGGGGTCGCGATCGGCATGGGGATGAACTCCTGTGTCGGTGGGCCTGCTGCCACTGTAGTGGGCGGCGCTGGCGCGCTTCGGGCGGGGCTCGGTGCCGGGGAGTTGCGGAAATTCAGTGAAACCTCAGAGGCGGCTACGGCCAGAAGTGGACGATGCCGTCCGCGGCATGCTGTACAAAGGTGCCCATGACGAGCTTCTTGATTTCGCACGCCATCTATGCAGTGATCATCTTTGGCGTGCTCGAAGCCGCGTGTGTTCCGATCTCCTCCGAGCTGACCTTCCTGCTCGGCGGCGCGGTCGCCTCCGGTGCCATACCCGGAACGCACCAGCACCCCTCGCTGCTGCTTGTGATCGTCCTCGGGACGCTCGCGGAGCTCGTCGGCTCCTACATCTCCTACGGGGTCGGCCGGGCCGGCGGCAAGCCGCTTGTGCACCGCTGGGGCCGGTACCTGCTGATAACCGAGTCGGACGTCGCGCGGGCCGAGCGGTTCCTCGTCGGGCGCGGCGCGTGGGCGCTGCCTGTGGCGCGCATGCTGCCCTTCGTCCGGGCCTTCGCGTCGATCGTGGCCGGGTTCGTGGACATACCGCCGGTCCGCTTCGGCGTGCTCAGCGGGATCGGCACCCTGGTCTACGTGGTGGCGCTGTCCAGCATCGGCTACAGCATCGGCGGGGAGTGGAGCAAGGTCAACCACAGCCTGTCGATGATCACCTACATCGTGGTCGCCGTCGTGGTGCTCGCGATCATCGGGTTCGTCGTCTACCGGCTGCGCGAGTTCCGCAGGGAGGCCGCCGCGGCCGCGGCGCGTGAGGGCGGCGCCCCCCACAGCCACCGGGTCCGGCGCTAGCCGCATCGGCGGCTAGGCCCGGCTAGGCCAGCCTCGGCGGCTAGGCCACGGCTAGGCGACTAGACGCCGAGCTCGCCGAGCTCGTACACCGCGATGTAGGGCAGGCCGCGGTCGATGACCTTTTGCCTGGCGCCGCGGTCCACGATGACTGCCACGCCGGTCACCTCGGCGCCCGCCTCACGCAGCGCGTCCACGGCGGTGAGCACGGAGCTGCCGGTCGTCGAGGTGTCCTCGAGCGCGAGCACCCGGCGGCCCCGCACGTCGGGTCCCTCGACCCGCCGCTGCAGGCCGTGCGTCTTCTCCGCCTTCCGCACCACGAACGCGTCGATCGGCGTGCCACGATTGGCCGCCGCGTGCAGCATGGCCGTCGCCACCGGGTCCGCGCCGAGCGTCAGCCCGCCGACCGCGTCGTAGGACAGGTCCGCGGTCGCCTTCAGCAGTACCCGGCCGACAAGCGGCGCGAGCCGGCCGTCGAGCGTTACCCGGCGCAGGTCCACGTAGCTGGTGGCACGCGCGCCAGACGACAGCTCGAAGTCGCCGTGCGTGATTCCCTTGGCCTTGATCCCGGCCAGCAGTTCCGCTCGATCATCCACGTCTCCAGAGCATACGGGAGCGCTTACGGTGCGTGAGTTCTGCGTGAGTTCCTGCGGAACGGCCATCGCGGGCGGCGGGCTTTATTACCCTAGAGAGGGCGGAGGACATCCGACTGCTGTCTCTATGCGGTCTTTGAACTGGCATGTTCTCGCACATAGGGAAGGCAGGTGTGCGGTGGATCGCTGTGCGCTGTTCGTGGACGCGGGCTACGTGCTCGCGGACGGTGCTATGGCGGTGCATGGTACGCGCCGCCGTGAGTCGGTGTCCTGGGACCACGCGGGGCTGCTGCAGCTGTTCGGCAGCCTGGCCATGGAGCGCACCAGGCTGCCGCTGCTGCGCTGCTACTGGTATGAGGCGACCGTTGAGGGTCGGCGGACAGCCGATCACGATACCCTTGCCGACCTGCCCGGTGTCAAGCTGCGGGTGGCGAAGACGCGGCCGGGCCGTCGGGAGGGCGTCGAAAGCGAGATCCGCAGGGACCTCACGACGCTAGCGCGGAACAAGGCCGTCAGCGACGTGGTGGTGGTCAGCGCCGAGGAGGACCTCGCGCAGGTGATCGCCGACGTTCAGGACATGGGGCTACGGGTCACGCTGCTGCACATTGACCTTGAGGGCAGCTGGGCGGCGTCCCGCTCGCTCCGGCAGGAGTGCGATGACTTCGTCGAGATCAGCGCCGCGCACCTGCGGCCCTACGTTGAGCTGATCTCCGGGGCAGAGCCGCCGCGCCCGGACGAGTCCGATGCGGGACCGCTCGCGCTTCGCCCGGTCATAAACAGCAACGGTCACCACATAAGCAGCGCGAACGGCAAGGTGTCCACGACGGGACGCGTCGTCGGGTACGCGCCGCAGGGCAGGCAGGAACAGCCAGGCGACGCCATGCCCGCGCCGGAAACCGCACACCAGGACCAGGACCAGGGCCAGCCGCGGCGGGCGGACGCCGTGCGGGCGGGGGACTTCGGCGCGGTCCCAGACCTGAGCGTCAGCGTAGACTACAGCACGTCCGTAGATTACGGCGCGCCCACGGACTACCCGCCCGTCGCCGACCACCGGGCGGGCGCCGACCAGGGCCCGGCCGCTGAATACGGGGCCGCACTTGACTACGGGCCGGCGGAATATGCCCCCGCACCCGAGTACCCGGCACCCGAGTACCCGGCACCTGACTACCCGGCACCTGACTACCCGGCACCGGCGCCGATGCCTGGGGCGCACCAGGACATCTACGCCGCACCCGTCGCCGTCCCCGTGCCGCCAGGCAGCGCCGTGACCGGCTCTGCTCAGGTCAGGCGGTTGCCTACCCGTGACGCGGCGCCTGCCGGGCTGCCCGGAGCGCCCGCGCCGGCGAACACGCCGCCCGCCCCGCCACCGCCCGCCCCGCCACCGCCCACCGCGGCGGAGGTCGTCATCGCCAGGCAGCCGGGAGCTCAGCAGCCGGGAGCTCAGCAGCCTGGTGGCCAGTTCCCGGGTGGCCAGTTCCCGGGTGGCCAGTTCCAAGGTGGCCAGTTTCAGGGCGGCCAGCAGCCGGGCGGGCAGGCGACGGGGGGGCAGCCGGTGCTGCCCTATGTGCCGCCTGCCGCCGTGCGCCAGGGCCTGCCCGGCGGCCAGGTGCCTCCGCTGGCCGCACCGGTCGCCGTCGGGCAGCAGCAGGAGGTCGTCGCGCAGTCCGGCCCGATAGGCCTTGTCGGCCCCGGTGGTTACCCGGGCGGCGCGCCCGGCGTCTCGCTGGGCGACGCCGTCCAGTCGGCACACGAGGAAGGCCAGGCGTTCGGTGAATCGGTGGCGCGCGACGCTCCGGCACTGTGGCTCGAGGCCGTCCTCGCGCGGAAGCCGAGGATGCCCTCGGACCTTGAGGCGAGGCTTTTGCAGGGATCGGCGCTGCCGATCGATTTCCTGCTGCACGACGAGGTGCGGCACGCGCTGCGCCGCGGCTTCTGGGACGCACTTGAGCGAGCGCGCCGCTAGACCGCACCGGTGCGGACGCAAAACCGTAGGAATTGAGAAGGGCCGCTGGGGTAGCGTGGGAAGAATGGCGAACGTCGAAGAATTCGACGAGATCGAGTTCCAGGCGGCACGTACTGGTAATCATGTGCGGGCCGCCGTTCAGATGAGCGAACTGGCGCAGCAGGCCGAACCGGGCCTGCGCGCCGAGTTCCACCTGCGGGCCGGCGAGCAGTGGATGAGCGCCGACGACCCGCAGCGCGCGGCGGATGAGTTCTCCGCCGCGATTGAGGACGGCGGCGTCACGTTCGCCGACCCCAGGGTTCCCCTGGCCCGGGCGCTGCTCAACCTCGGCCGTGACGCCGAGGCCCAGGTGATGCTGAGCGCGCTCACCGCCGGCCGGGACGCGGTCACGCCGCGCACCTGCGACCTGCTCGCCGAGCTGTTCACCGAGCAGGGGGACCTGCACGGCGCGCTCGACTGGGCGACGTCCGGCGTCGAGCGGTGCATGGAGCTTGGTGACGACGCCGAGCTCCAGTTGCTGCTGCGCCTCCGCTACCGGATCCGGGTGGATCTTGGCCTCGATGAGGACGATTACGACCACATGCTTGACAAGACCCACCCGGCTCGTTAGCGGCTCCTACGAGACCTGGGCGGACGCCTTCACGGTCAGCTCGTCCGCGCTCGGGTCGAGGTCCACGATTATCTCGTCGCCATCGGTAATTGCCCCGGTCAGCAGCGCCTTCGCCAGCTTGTCGCCGATCGCCGACTGCACGAGCCGCCGCAGCGGCCGGGCACCGTACACCGGGTCGAACCCGGTGAGCGCCAGCCACTCCTTGGCGGCCGGGGTGACCGTCAGGCTGAGCCGCCGCGCGGACAGCCGCTTACCGAGCCGTGCCACCTGGATATCGACGATGCGGGCCAGTTCCGTCGTGGACAGCGAGTCGAAGATGATCACGTCGTCGAGCCGGTTGAGGAACTCCGGCTTGAACGCGGAGCGAACCGCGGCCATTACCGCCTCATGCCTCGCCTGGTCGTCCAGTGCGGGATCGGCGATGAAGGACGAGCCCAGGTTCGAGGTGAGGATGAGGATCGTGTTGCGGAAGTCCACGGTCCGTCCCTGCCCGTCGGTGAGCCGCCCGTCGTCGAGGACCTGGAGCAGCACGTCGAAGACCTCGGAGTGCGCCTTCTCCACCTCGTCGAGCAGCACGACGCAGTAGGGACGTCGCCGCACCGCCTCGGTGAGCTGCCCGCCCTCCTCGTAGCCGACGTAGCCGGGCGGCGCGCCGACCAGTCGCGCGACCGAGTGCTTCTCGCCGTACTCGCTCATGTCGATGCGGATCATCGCCCGCTCGTCATCGAAGAGGAACTCGGCGAGGGCCTTCGCAAGCTCCGTCTTGCCGACTCCGGTCGGCCCGAGGAACAAGAAGGATCCGGTCGGCCGGTCCGGGTCGGACACCCCGGCGCGCGCCCGGCGCACCGCGTCGGACACCGCCTGTACGGCGCTCGCCTGGCCGATCACCCGGGACCCGAGCTCGTCCTCCATGCGCAGCAGCTTGCCGGTCTCGCCCTCGAGCAGCCGGCCGGCCGGGATTCCCGTCCACGCGGACACGACGTCGGCCACGTCGTCCGGTCCGACCTCCTCCTTCACCATGGGCGCCGCGGCTGGCACCGCGGCCTCGGCGGTCTTGTCGCTCGCCGCCGCCTTGGCGATCTCCTTCTCCAGCGCGGGGATCTCGCCGTAGTCCAACCTGGAGGCGGCCTCGAGGTCCCCGTCGCGCTTGGCCCGCTCGGACTGGCCCTTGAGGTCATCGAGCCGCTTCTTGAGCTCGCCGACCCGGTTGAGCCCGGACTTCTCCTGCTCCCAGCGTGCGGTCAGCGCGGTGAGCTGCTCCTGCCTGTCCGCCAGGTCGGCGCGCAGCTTCTCCAGGCGGTCCTTGCTCGCCGCGTCGGACTCACGGGAGAGCGCCAGCTCCTCCATCTTCATCCGGTCTACCGCGCGGCGCAGCTCGTCGATCTCCACGGGGGAGGAGTCGATCTCCATCCGCAGCCGGGAGGCGGCCTCGTCAACCAGGTCGATGGCCTTGTCGGGCAGGAACCTGGCGGTGATGTAGCGGTCGGACAGCGCGGCCGCGGCCACCAGGGCCGCGTCGGAGATCTGCACCTGATGGTGCGCCTCGTACCTGCCCTTGAGCCCGCGCAGGATCGCGATCGTGTCCTCGACGGACGGCTCGCCCACCAGCACCTGCTGGAACCGGCGCTCAAGCGCCGGGTCCTTCTCGATCCGCTCGCGGTACTCATCCAGCGTGGTGGCGCCGACCATGCGCAGCTCGCCGCGGGCGAGCATCGGCTTGAGCATGTTGCCTGCGTCCATCGCCCCGTCGGCGCGGCCGGCCCCGACGACCGTGTGCAGCTCGTCGATGAACGTGATCACCTGGCCGTCGCTGGCCTTGATCTCGTTGAGCACGGCCTTAAGCCGCTCCTCGAACTCGCCGCGGTACTTCGCGCCCGCGACCATGCTGCCCAGGTCAAGCGAGATCAGTCGCTTGCCGCGCAGCGACTCGGGGACGTCGCCCGCCACGATGCGCTGGGCGAGGCCTTCTACGACGGCCGTCTTGCCGACGCCAGGCTCGCCGATGAGCACCGGGTTGTTCTTCGTCCGCCTGGACAGCACCTGGACCACGCGCCGGATCTCGGAGTCACGGCCGATCACCGGGTCAAGCTTGCCGTCCTTGGCGAGCTGCGTGAAGTCGACGCCGAACTTCTCAAGCGCCTGGAAGGTGCTCTCCGGGTCCGGCGTGGTGACCCGGGTGCCGCCACGTAGCTGCCTGATCGCGTCGGTCAGGGCCTCCGGTGTCGCGCCGGCCTGCTGCAGGGCCTTGGCCAGCGGCCCGTTGCCCGTCGCCAGGCCCACGAGCAGGTGCTCGGTGGAGAGGTAGTCATCCCCCATCTCCCTGGCCAGCTCCTCGGCGGTGTTGAGCACCGAGAGCAGCTGACGAGACCCGTCGGGGCGGCTCGCCGCGGCGCCGTGCGTCTGCGGGAGCTTCTGCTGCAGCGCCGCCGCCTCCCGGCGCACCTGGTTCGGGTCCGCGCCGACCCTTTCGAACACCGGGCGGATCATGCCGTCCGGCTGCTGCAGCAGGGCGAGAAGCAGGTGCACCGGCTCGACCTGGGGGTTGCCGTCCGCCGTAGCCTGCTGGATGGCCGCGGCGATCGCTTCCTCGCTCTTGGTTGTCCTCTTGTAAGTCATGAGTCTGATCCCCCTTGATCGCTATTCACTTTTAGTCGGCCGCGCCGCGCTGCTCGCCGTGCTTGGGCCCGGCCTGCCAGAAGGTCATCCTGGTCGACGGCCGGACCGGCACGAGCGCGGCCGCCGGGTCGACGGTCTGCGAGCGCCGCAGCTCGGCGAGCCGCGCGGCCACCGCGCGGGTTGACTCCAGCTCGTTGCGCAGCACGGACAGCTCGGCGTGCAACTCGGCCGCCATCAGCCGGGTCTGCTCGAGCTCTCGCTCGAGGTCGAGGATGCGCTTGATGCCGGAGAGGTTGATGCCCTCATCCTGAGAGAGCCGCTGGATCTGCCGGAGCGTTAGGATGTCCCGCATCGAGTAGCGGCGGCCGCCGCCCGAGGTGCGCCGTGGCGCCACCAGGCCGACCCTCTCGTAGCCGCGCAACGTCTGCGGGTGCATGCCTGACAGGCTCGCGGCCACGGAGATGACATACACGGGCATGTCATCGGACAGCTCGTAGGGGCTGCTCATGCCATCTCCTTCCTTCCATTCTTGTCGATCGGTTGAAGCCGGCTATTCCTGCCGTGCCCGGCGGAGCAGCTCCTCGCGCGGGTCGGACCCGGCCGTGGCGATCCGCAGGTCCTCGAGCGCGGACTTGGCCTTCTTGTTCTTGTTCAGGTCCTGCGGCACCGTGACCTCAAGGGTCGCGCGCAGGTCGCCCATCGTCCCGTCCTTGCGGCGGACGCCGCGGCCGGGGACGCGGAGCACTGTCCCGCTCGCCGTGCCTGGCTGGACGCGCAGGGTGACGGCGGGGCCGCGGTGCGTCGGCACCTTGATCTCCGCGCCGAGCGCCAGCTCGTCGATCGTCACCGGCACGGTCACGGTCAGATTGTCTCCGCTCCGGCCGAACACCCCGTGCGGCGTGACGTGCACCCGGACGTACAGGTCGCCCGCCTTGCCGCCGTGCTCTCCTGGAGCCCCCTTGCCAGGGATCTTAATCCGCTGGCCGTCCGCCACCCCGGCGGGAATGCGCGCCTGGATGGTCCGCGAGCTCATCGCACGGCCGCTGCCGCTGCACGCCTGGCAGGGATCCTCCACCACGAGGCCCCGGCCCCGGCACGTCTTGCACGGCTCGGAGAGCCCGAAGCCGCCCAGGTTCCTCGACTGCTGCCCGGTGCCGTGGCAGTCCGGGCAGACCTTCGGCACCGTGCCCGACTTCGCGCCGGTGCCGCCGCAGACCGGGCAGGGGCCCTCGCCGGTCAGCCGCAGTGACACGGTCGCGCCGTCGATCGCGTCGCCGAAAGACAGCGTGGTCTCGGTCTCCACGTCCGCGCCGCGCCGCGCCCGGCTGCTTGCCGTGCCCGGGCGGTTGCGGAAGATCCCGCCAAGGACGTCACCGAGCCCGTCGCTGCCGCCGAAGAGGTCACCAAGGTCGAACGTGGTGCCGCCCGGGCCGGGCCTGCTCCCCGTTGGCACGCGGAACCCGCCGAACATCGAGCGCGCCTCGTCGTACTCCTTGCGCTGCTTGGAGTCGGAGAGCACGTTGTACGCCTCGGTGATTTCCTTGAAGCGCTCCTCGGCGTCGGCGCTGCCCTTGTTCGCGTCGGGATGGTACTTCCGCGCGAGCTCACGGTAGGACTTCTTGACCTCGGCAGCCGTCGCGGTCTTGGGCACGCCGAGCGTCTTGTAGTAGTCCTTCTGGTAGTCCTTCGCGCTCATCTGGCCTCGCTGGGCTGTTTAGTTGTTGTCTTCGCCGGACGGCCAGTCGGCCGTGTCGCCGCTTCCGTCTGGCCCGGTGGCCGGGGCCGCGACCGCAACACGGGCCGGCCGCAGGATCCGCTCGCCTACCTTGTAGCCGGGCTGGAAGATCTCCACGCAGGTGTCCTCGGTCACGTCGGCGGAGTAGGTGTGCGTCAGCGCCTCGTGGATCTTCGGGTCGAAGGCGTCGCCGCGCTGCCCGTAGCTGACCAGCCCGAGCTTGCCCGTCACCGCCGCAAGCGAGTCGGCCACCGACTTGAAGCCGCCGGACAGCTCGCCGTGGTCGCGTGCCTGGCCGATGGCGTCAAGGACGGGCAGCAGCTCGATCAGCGTCCCGGCGACCGCGTGCTCGCGGACCGTGACCCTGTCCCTGTCCACCCGCTTCCGGTAGTTGGCGTACTCCGCCTGGAGTCGCTGCAGGTCGGCAGTGCGCTCAGCCAGCTGGCCCTGCAGCTTGCTGACCTGGTCCGACTCGGCCGGGACTGACTTGGCCTTGGCCGACTGGGCGCCGCCCGCGCTCGCGGCAGGCGCTGCCTCGCCGTCGGGCGGGGAAACTTCCTCCGCCGGTGAACCGGCGTCCTCGCCCGTCCTGCCGTGCCGCGCCGCGCCGGGCCCCCCCGGCCGGCCGGCACCCATGGTGCCGGCCGGCTGGGAAGCCGCGTGCTTGCCCCTTCTCACCTGCCCGGTGACCGGGTCGATCCGCCGGTTGTCGCGGATCACCGGCCCCATGCCAGGTTCCTCAGGTGCTGTCATCAGGCGGCGCCGCCTTCGCCTTCGTCGACGATCTCGGCGTCAACCACGTCCTCGTCCTGCGGGGCACCGGAGCTGGCGCCGTCGGCCTCGCCTGAGGCCTGCCGCTCGGCCTGGGCCGCGGCGTAGATGGCGCTGCCCATCTTCTGGCTGACCGTGGCGGCGTGCTCGCTGGCGGTCTTGATGGCGTCGATGTCGTTGCCCTCGATGGCCTTCTTCAGGTCGGCGATGGCGTCCTTCACCTCGGCCTTGACGTCCGCGGGTACCTTCTCGTCGTTCTCGGCGAGGAACTTCTCCGTCGAGTAGACGAGCGTGTCGGCCTGGTTGCGGACCTCTGCCTCCTCGCGCCGCTTGCGGTCCTCCTCGGCGTACTGCTCGGCGTCGCGGACCATCTTCTCGATGTCGTCCTTGTTCAGCGCCGAGCCGCCGGTGATCTGCACCGACTGCTGCTTGCCCGTGCCGAGGTCCTTGGCGGACACGCTCACGATGCCGTTGGCGTCGATGTCGAAGGCGACCTCGATCTGCGGGATGCCGCGCGGGGCGGGCGCGATGCCGGTCAGGTCGAACATGCCCAGCTTCTTGTTGTACGCGGCGATCTCGCGCTCGCCCTGGTACACCTGGATCTGCACCGACGGCTGGTTGTCGTCGGCGGTGGTGAAGATCTCCGACTTCTTGGTCGGGATCGTGGTGTTGCGCTCGATGAGCTTGGTGAAGATCCCGCCCTTGGTCTCGATGCCCAGCGACAGCGGGGTCACGTCGAGCAGCAGGATGTCCTTGACCTCGCCCTTGAGCACGCCGGCCTGCAGGCAGGCGCCCACGGCGACGACCTCGTCCGGGTTGACGCCCTTGTTGGGCTCCTTGCCGCCGGTCAGCGACTTGACCAGGTCCACGACCGCGGGCATCCGGGTGGAGCCGCCGACGAGCACCACGTGGTCGATCTCGCTCATCTTGACGTTGGCGTCCTTGATGACCTGCTGGAACGGGCCCTTGCACCGGTCGAGCAGGTCGGAGGTCATCCGCACGAACTCGGCCCGGGTGAGCCGGGTGTCCAGGTGCAGCGGGCCGTCCGGGCCGTGGCTGATGTAGGGCAGGTTGATCTGGCTCTCCATCGACTGCGACAGCTCGATCTTGGCCTTCTCCGCCGCCTCGCGCAGCCGCTGCAGCGCCATCTTGTCCTTGGACAGGTCCAGGCCGTAGCCGGACTTGAAGTCCTGCACCAGCCAGTCCACGATCCGCTGGTCCCAGTCGTCGCCGCCGAGGTGGTTGTCGCCGCTGGTCGCCTCGACCTCGACAACGCCGTCGCCGACGTCGAGCAGCGAGACGTCGAAGGTGCCGCCGCCAAGGTCGAAGACCAGGATCTTGGCCGACCCTTCCTTCTCCAGGTGGTAGGCGAGAGCCGCAGAAGTCGGCTCGTTGATGATGCGCAGGACGTTGAGGCCCGCGATCGTGCCGGCCTCCTTGGTCGCCTGCCGCTGCGCGTCGCTAAAGTACGCGGGGACGGTGATCACCGCGTCGGTGATCTTCTCGCCCAGGTACGCCTCGGCGTCCCTCTTGAGCTTCTGCAGGATGAATGCGCTGATCTGCTGGGGGGTGAACTTCTTGCCGTCGATGGTGACGGACCAGTTGGTCCCCATGTGCCGCTTGACCGAACGGATCGTCCGGTCCACGTTGGTGACGGCCTGCCGCTTCGCGACCTCGCCGACGAGCACCTCAGCGTTCTTTGCGAACGCGACGACAGACGGAGTGGTCCGTGAGCCCTCCGCGTTTGCGATGACCGTCGGCTCCCCGCCTTCGAGGACGGCGACAACGGAGTTGGTCGTCCCGAGGTCAATACCTACCGCACGTGCCATGAGCAGTCCTTGTAGTGTGTGAAGTTGAGTCTTCCGGGCTCAAGCCTGCCCGAGCCTTGCCCGGCTGTCAAATGACTTGAGTCACTTAGGCTCAACTTTTCTTCTCCCCGGATCATTCCCGGCCACCGAAGTAATCTTCTGCTAAGTTACTCATCGGTAGGATTGGCCGCGGTCCGCCGCCCGGCACCGGACCTTGGGCATCAAAGGCCACGCCGTTAGGCTGGGTCATCAGGCATACAAGGAGGTTGCGCGTGGTCCTGCGGATGATCGTCGGCCTGGTGCTGACCGTGGTGGCGTTTGCGGTGGCGGGGCACCGGCTGTGGTGGCTGAGGCGCCTGGCGTTTTCCGGCCAGCCGGCGCCGGAGCGGCTTGAGTACGCGCGGGCGCACCCGGGGCGTGAGGCGGAGACGCAGCTGACGGAGGTGATCGGGCAGCGCAAGCTGCTGAAGTGGACGGTGCCAGGGATGGCGCACGCGGCCACGTTCTGGGGCTTCATCGTGCTGCTGCTGACGATCATCGAGGCGTACGGCTCGCTGTTCTCCCGGACGTTCGCGATCCCGGGGATCGGGCACTGGGCGGTCATCGGGTTCATCGAGGACCTGTTCGCCGTGGGGGTGCTGTTCGGCATCGTCACGTTCACCGTCATCCGGCTGCGCGACGACCCGCATAAGGAAGGCCGCGGGTCGCGGTTCTTCGGCTCGCACACCCGCGCCGCGTGGGTGGTGCTCGCCATGATCGCCGCGGTCATCGTCACGCTGCTGATCTACCGGGGCGCACAGCAGGACACCGGCGTGTTCCCCTACCCGCACGCCTGGGCGTTCGCGTCCTGGGCGGTCGCGCAGGCGCTGCACCCGCTCGGCTACGGGGTGAACAGCGTCCTTGAGGTGGTGTTCATCCTGGCGCAGCTGGCGGTGGTGCTGGCGTTCCTGGTGATCGTGACGTACTCCAAGCACCTGCATATCTTCCTCGCCCCGGTGAACGTCATGTTCGCCCGCCGCCCGGACGCGCTTGGCCCGCTTGAGCCGATGCGGTCCGGGGGGAAGGTGCTCGACTTCGAGGAGGCCGACCCGGACACCGATGTCTTCGGTATCGGCAAGGTGGAGGACCTGACCTGGAAGGGCATGCTCGACCTGGGCACCTGCACCGAGTGCGGCCGCTGCCAGTCGCAGTGCCCGGCCTGGGCGACCGGCAAGCCGCTGAGCCCCAAGCAGCTCATCCTCGACCTGCGCGACCATGCCTTCGCCAAGGCGCCCTACCTGCTGGCCGGCTCGGATGAGGAGCGGGAGAAGCTGCCGGAGGCGGCCAGGGCCGAGGCGGAGCGCCCCCTGGTCGGCAACGAGGCTGAGCACGGGGTGATCGACCCGGAGGTGATCTGGGCGTGCACCAACTGCGGCGCCTGCGTGAACGAGTGCCCGGTCGACATCGAGCACATCGACCACATCAACGGGATGCGCCGCCACCAGGTGCTGATCGAGTCCGCCTTCCCTGCCGAGGCGACCACGATGCTGAACAACCTGGAACGGCGCGGCAACCCGTGGGGCATGGCCGAGGACAAGCGCCTTGAGTGGGTAACCGAGGTCGACTTCGAGGTCCCCGTCCTGGACGGGAAGATACCCGCCGACGTCGAGTACCTGTACTGGGTCGGCTGCGCCGGGGCGCTTGAGGACCGGGCGAAGAAGGCCACCAAGGCCATCGCCGAGCTGCTGCACGCCGCCGGGGTGAAGTTCGCGGTGCTCGGCCCGGCCGAGGCGTGCACGGGCGACCCGGCCCGCCGCCTTGGCAACGAGTTCGTGTTTAACATGCTCGCCCAGCAGAACATCGAGACGCTCAACGACGCCGGCCTCGCCGCGGGCACCGGCAAGAAGGTCATCGCATCCTGCCCGCACTGCTTCAACACCATCAGCCGCGAGTACCCACAGCTCGGCGGGAACTACGAGGTGATACACCACACCCAGCTGCTCGCCCGGCTCGTCGCCGACGGGAAGCTGACTCCGGTGAACACGGTCCAGGAGAAGGTCACCTACCACGACCCGTGCTTCCTCGGCCGGCACAACAAGGTCTACACCCCGCCACGGGAGATCATCGACGCCGTCCCAGGCACCGTCGCCGAGGAGATGCACCGGTGCAAGGGCAAGGGCTTCTGCTGCGGCGCCGGCGGCGCCCGCATGTGGCTGGAGGAGCGCACCGGCAAGCGCATCAACACCGAACGGATCGACGAGGCCCTCGCCCTGGACCCGGACACCATCTCCACCGCCTGCCCCTACTGCATGGTCATGCTCGGCGACGCCGTCAACGCCAAGAAGGCGGCCGGCCAGGCCAAGCAGACCCTCGAGGTCATCGACGTCGCCCAGCTCCTGGTCCGCGCCGTCAAGCTCCGCGAGGGGGCGGCGCAGGGAGACGGGACCCAAGCGTAAGTAAGGAAAGGCAAAAGGAGTCATCCAGAACGTGGCGTGGCTCCGCCTGTCCGATGGCGGGCTGGCGGCCGGCACAGCGGCGTCGCCGCGCCGGCCGTCAGCCCGGCCCCCGTCAGGCAGCAGGTCGTTCGGCGCTTGGCGCTTCGCGGCGGATAGCGGCGTCGTACGCAAGCACTTCGAATCGTGAGTCCCTGTACTGGTGGACGAGACCGCCGCACCGCTCGGTGACGTGCCAGCGCCACCAGCGAGCCTCGGCGTCGGTCATCGCGTAGAGGCTTGCGCCGGCGCGGCGCGGTAGCCCTGTCAGCCAGGCCGCGCAGATCCCGCAGGCGAAGCGGACCCGGTTCCCGACACGGGCGGCAAGCCCGCTCCCTCCGGTGGGCTGGGTCGCGCGGGAGTGGTCCCATACGCAGACGGCGGCGGCGAGCAGTCCAGGACCGGCC
>Ga0335078_10005309_pt1 | contig 19064 bp, 15 predicted proteins | sample Lox_Sample_32_FD_206711 | JGI IMG/M metagenome (GOLD analysis project Ga0335078, IMG submission 206711) | Soil microbial communities from Loxahatchee National Wildlife Refuge, Florida, United States - Lox_Sample_3.2 | ecosystem: Environmental > Terrestrial > Soil > Wetlands | place: USA... | reverse complement strand
TACGTGCGCCCGGGGGCGCCGCCCGGCCTGGCCACGGCCACCCAGCTGCACGGCAAGGCGATGTCGTTCAACAACTACACCGACGCCGCGGCCGCCTGGCGCACCGCGTTCGACTTCGCCGGGCCGTGCGTGGCGGTCGTCAAGCACGCGAACCCGTGCGGCATCGCCGTGGGCGAGGACCTGGCCCAGGCGCACCGCAAGGCGCACGCATGCGACCCGGTGTCCGCCTACGGCGGGGTGATCGCGGCGAACGGCGTCGTCACGGCCGCGATGGCGGCGCAGGTCGCGGACATCTTCACCGAGGTGATCATCGCCCCGGGCTACGCGGACGCCGCGCTCGAGGTGCTCACGGCCAGGAAGAACCTGCGGGTGCTGCGCTGCCCGGCGCCCGCCGCGCAGGCGGGCCCGGCGGTGGAGTGGCGGCCGGTGGACGGGGGGCTGCTGATGCAGCAGGCCGACCGGCTCGACGCGCCGGGGGACGACCCCGCCACCTGGGATCTGCGGGCGGGCCCGGCGGCGACCGCCGCGCTGCTGGCGGACCTGGCCTTCGCCTGGCGCGCGTGCCGGGCGGTGAAGTCGAACGCCATCGTGCTCGCCGCCGACGGCGCCACCGTGGGGGTGGGCATGGGCCAGGTCAACCGGGTGGACGCGGCCCGGATCGCGGTCGTCCGCGGCGGCCAGCGGGCCCGGGGCGCCGTGGCGGCCAGCGACGCCTTCTTCCCGTTCGCGGACGGCCTGCAGGTGCTGGCCGACGCCGGGGTCCGTGCGGTCGTGGAGCCCGGCGGCTCGGTGCGCGACGAGGAGGTCATCGCCGCCGCCGGGCAGACCGGGGTCAGCCTGTACTTCACCGGGACCCGCCACTTCTTCCACTGACGGTCCCCGGTCGCCGGGCAGCCGGACGGGTGGCCGGGTGGCCGGTGAGGCTGAAGAGGGCCAAGGGCCCGGAATGAGGGGCCAACGGCCCTGCCGGAGGGCCCTGGGATGCTCAAGGATGGGATGAGCCGCGCCGCCCGCCCCGGCGGGCGCGCCGCCACGTGACCCCGCCGCCGATCGCCGAAGAGGGTTGGATGAGCATTTCGTTCAGCATGAAAAGCAGGAGGACGTGGTGAGCGCGGTCATCCTTGACGGGCGCGCCACCGCGGCCGCCATCAGAGCGGACCTCAAGGAGCGGGTGGCCGTGCTGGCCGCCGCCGGGCACGTGCCCGGGCTCGGCACGGTGCTGGTCGGCGACGACCCGGGCAGCCACGCCTACGTCAACGGCAAGCACCGCGACTGCGCCCAGGTCGGCATCGCCAGCATGCGCCGCGACCTGCCCGCCGACGCCACGCAGCAGCAGGTCGAGGCGGTGATCGACGAGCTGAACGGCAACCCCGAGTGCACCGGCTACATCGTCCAGCTGCCGCTGCCGCGCGGGCTGGACCAGCTCGCCATCCTGGACCGGGTGGACCCGGCCAAGGACGCCGACGGGCTGCACCCGATGAACCTCGGCCGGCTCGTGCTCGGCGAGCCCGGGCCGCTGCCGTGCACGCCGCGGGGCATCGTGGAGCTGCTGCGGCGCTTCGACGTCCCGATCGCCGGCGCGGACGTGACCGTGATCGGGCGCGGGATCACCGTGGGCCGCGCGCTCGGCCTGCTGCTCACCCGCAAGACCGAGAACGCCACCGTCACCCTGTGCCACACCGGTACCAAGGACCTGCCCGCGCACACCCGTGACGCGGACATCGTCGTCGTCGCGGCGGGGCGCCCCGGGCTGCTCACCGCGGACATGATCCGCCCCGGCGCGGCCGTCCTGGATGTGGGCATCACCCGCACCGAGGCGGGGCTGGTCGGCGACATCGCGCCGGAGGCCGCCGAGGTGGCGGGCTACCTGGCGCCGATGCCGGGCGGCGTCGGGCCGATGACCAGGGCGATGCTGCTGGCCAACGTGGTGGAGGCCGCCGAACGGCGGTCCGCCCGATGAAGCTACCAGCAAGTAACATAGTAATGTCGCCCTCGGGGCACCTACCCCGGCATCCGGGCCGGACGGCCGCGTTTGGCAGTCTTGACCCAGCCCGGAAGCCAACTCGGGCCAACAGCGGACACGGGCAGGAGGTCGGCCGCCGGTCATGAACATCGTCGTCTGCGTCAAGCAGGTTCCCGACACAGCGGTGGAGCGCACGCTGCGGCCGGAGGACTCAACGCTCGACCGTGCGTCGGTCGACGGCGTCCTCAACGAGATCGATGAGTACGCGATCGAGGAGGGGCTCCTCCTGGCCGAGGCGCACGGGGGCGAGGTGACCATCCTGTCCATGGGCCCGGAGAAGGCCAGTGAGTCGATCCGCAAGGCGCTGTCCATGGGCGCCGACAAGGCGATCCACCTGGTGGACGACGCCCTGGCCGGGTCCGACGCGCTCACCACCTCGCTGGCGCTGGCCACCGTGCTCCAGCGCACCGGGTTCGACCTGGTCATCCTCGGCTCGGAGTCCACCGACGCGCGGATGGGCGTGCTCGCGCCGATGCTGGCCGAGCGCCTCGGCTGCCCGCAGCTCACGCTGGCCAACAAGGTGGAGATCGACGGCACGTCGATCACCATCCACCGCCAGGCGGACTACGGCTACGACACGGTGCAGGGCAGCCTGCCCGCCGTGGTCAGCGTGGTCGAGAAGATCAACGAGCCGCGCTACCCGTCGTTCAAGGGGATCATGGCCGCCAAGAAGAAGCCGGTGGAGGTGCTGTCGGTCGCCGACGCCGGGATCGACCCGTCCCAGGTGGGCCTGGGCGCCTCGGCGACCGAGGTGGTCAGCTTCACCAAACGGCCGCCGCGCCAGGCCGGCACCATTGTCAAGGACGAGGGCGACGGCGGCGCCAAGGCGGCCGAGTTCCTCGCCGCGCAGAAGTTCATCTGAGCCGGGAAGGGGAGCCCCGTGGCTGAGGTTCTGGTGCTCGCCGCCCACGACGGCGAGTCGGTCAAGAAGGTCACGCTCGAACTGCTGACCGTGGCCCGCAGGTTCGGCGATCCCGCCGTGGTGTGGCTGGGCCCCGGCGCCGAGGGCGGCCGGGACCGGCTGGCCGAGTTCGGCGCCGCCAAGGTCTACGTCGCCGACGGCGAGCAGGTGACCGACTACGTCGTCGCCCCCGCCGCCGAGGTGCTGGCCGCGCTCGTGGCGCAGGCGTCGCCCGCGGCGGTGCTGGTCCCGGCCACCGCCGAGGGCAAGGAGATCGCGGGCCGGCTCGCCGTCAAGACCGGCTCGGGGGTGCTCACCGACGCGGTGGACCTCGCCCCCGCCGGCGACGGCTCCGGCCCGGTCGCGGAGCAGTCGATCTTCGGTGGCGCGATCATCGTCAAGTCCCGGGTCAGCAAGGGGACCCCGATCGTGGCGATACGGCCGAACGCGGTGTCCCCCGAGGCGTCGCCGGGCGCCGCGGCGCTGGAGCCGGTCACGGTTCAGGTGAGCGACGCGGCCAAGGGCGCGCACATCACCGAGCGCGTGGTCGCCGAGCGCACCGACCGGCCGGAGCTGAGCGAGGCCGCGATCGTCGTGTCCGGCGGCCGGGGCGTCGGCGGGGCGGACAACTTCGGGCTGATCGAGGGCCTCGCGGACCTGCTCGGCGCGGCGGTCGGCGCGTCCCGCGCGGCCACCGACGCGGGCTGGTACCCGCACCAGTTCCAGGTCGGCCAGACCGGCAAGACCGTGTCGCCGCAGCTCTACCTGGCGGTGGGCATATCCGGCGCGATCCAGCACCGGGCCGGGATGCAGACCTCGAAGACCATCATGGTGATCAACAAGGATCCCGAGGCGCCCATCTTCGAGCTTGCGGACTTCGGTGTGGTGGGCGACCTGTTCAAGGTCGTGCCGCAGCTCACCGAGGAGATCGGCCGGCGCCAGGGGTCCTGAGCCCCCCTCGGCCCGGCCTGCCCGGGCCGGGGGCCGCTCACCGGTCCTGGCCCGGGCGCCCGCCTGGAAGTCCAGCTAGGCTGGATTCGTCATGGACTACACCGAGGGGGCAGGCCCGCCCGGGCACCCCGGCGCGGCCGAGCGGCCCGGCGTACCCGGAGACGACCGCCTGGTCTACCTGGACCACGCGGCGACCACCCCGATGCTCCCCGAGGCCATCACGGCCATGACGGAGGAACTCGCCCACCTGGGCAACCCCTCGTCGCTGCACAACGCCGGGCGACGGGCACGGCGGGTGGTCGAGGAGTCCAGGGAGCAGATCGCCGAGGCGTTCTCCGCCCGGCCCAGCGAGGTGATCTTCACCGGCGGCGGGACCGAGGCGGACAACCTGGCCGTGAAGGGGCTCTTCTGGGCCCGGCGGGACGCCGACCCCCGGCGCCGCCGGGTCCTGGTCCCGGCGGCCGAGCACCATGCGGTGCTGGACTCGGTGCAGTGGCTGGCCAGCCACGAGGGTGCCGAGATCTGCTGGCTCGCGGTGGACGGCACCGCGATGACCTCGCCGGACACCCTGCGGGCCGCGATCGGGCCCGACCCGGGCAGCGTCGCGCTGGTCAGCGTCATGTGGGCGAACAACGAGGTGGGCACGATCGCCCCGGTGGCCGGGCTGGCCGCGGTGGCGGCCGAGTACGGCATCCCGTTCCACACCGACGCGGTACAGGCCGCCGCGCAGGTCCCGGTGCAGTTCGCCGCGAGCGGCGCGGACGCCCTTACCATCACCGGGCACAAGCTCGGCGGCCCGCTGGGGGCCGGCGCGCTGCTGCTCGCCCGTGGTGCGGCGCCGGTGCCGGTGCTGCACGGCGGGGGCCAGGAGGCCGACATCAGGTCCGGCACGCTGGACGCCCCGGCGATCCGTGCCTTCGCGACCGCCGCGCAGATCGTCGCCAAGAGCCGGGACGCCGAGGCGGCGCGGCTGGCCGCGCTGCGGGACGACCTGGTCTCCCGGGTGCTCGCGGCGGTGCCCGGCGCCATCCTCAACGGCGCGCCGCCCGGGCCGGGCCGGCTGCCGGGCAACGCCCACTTCTCCTTCCCCGGCTGTGAGGGCGACGCGCTGCTCATGCTGCTCGATGCCAAGGGAATCGCCTGCTCCACCGGGTCGGCGTGCACCGCCGGGGTCGCCCGGCCCAGCCATGTCCTGCTCGCCATGGGCGCCGACGAGGCCCGGGCACGGGGCACGCTGCGGTTCTCGTTCGGCGCGACGTCCGTTCAGGCCGACGCCGAGGCGGTGGGTGCGGTGATCGGCGAGGTCGTGGAGCGGGCCCGCAGAGCCGGGCGTTCTTGATGCATTACGCAACGCGGGGGCCGGGGCGTGCCCGCACGGGCCGCTGGCTGGCTTTCGTTAGCTGACGCTTCTGCCGGCCTGCCCGAGACGCGTGTCGGCGGCCTGCTGGCGCGGGCCACGCTACGCCTGCGGCCCGCCCCCGCACGCCCCGGCTGGCGGAGGCCATGGGCTCGCCCGGCTCTGCGGTGGGAGTGACGCAAGGGTGGTTCCGGGGTGGTGTGCGGCCCGTAGGCTGATGGGGTCATGAGCGGGATGCGGGTGCTGGCGGCCATGTCGGGCGGGGTGGACTCGGCCGTGGCCGCGGCGCGGGCGGCGGACGCCGGGCACGAGGTGACCGGGGTCCATCTGGCGCTGTCGCGCAGCCCCCAGTCGCACCGGACCGGGGCCCGGGGGTGCTGCACGCTGGAGGACGCCCGCGACGCCAGGCGTGCCGCGGACGTGATCGGGATCCCGTTCTACGTGTGGGACATGGCCGAGCGGTTCCACGCCGACGTGGTGGCCGACTTCGTGGCGGAGTACGCGCGGGGGCGGACGCCCAACCCGTGCCTGCGGTGCAACGAGAAGATCAAGTTCGCGGCGGTGCTGGACCGGGCCGTCGCCCTCGGGTTCGACGCGGTCTGCACCGGGCACCACGCGCGGCTTGCGGGCGGCCGCCTGTACCGCAGCCCCGACCCGGCCAAGGACCAGTCGTACGTGCTTGCCGTGCTGACCCGCGAGCAGCTCGGCCGGGCGATGTTCCCGCTGGGCGACTCCACCAAGGCGCAGGTGCGGGCGGAGGCGGCGGCGCGCGGCCTCGCGGTCGCCGCCAAGCCGGACAGCCACGACGTGTGCTTCATCCCCGACGGAGACACGCGCGCCTTCCTGGCAGCCGCCCTCGGCCCCGCGCCCGGCCCCATCGTCGACACCGGCGGGGCGGAGGTGGGCCGCCATGACGGCGCCTACGGCTTCACCATCGGCCAGCGGCGGGGGCTGCGGGTGGCCACCCCGGCGCGCGACGGCCGCCCGCGTTATGTACTGGACATCGAGCCGGCCTCGGGCACGGTGACCGTGGGGCCGGCCGAGTCGCTGGACGTGACCGTGATCGACGCCGACCGCCCGGTCTGGACCGGGTGCCCCGCGCCGGCCGGCCCGCGGGAGTGCCTGGTGCAGTTGCGGGCGCACGGCGAGGCCCACCCGGCGACCGTGGCCCCCGCCGGTGCTGGCCTGGTGCGGGTGGCCCTCGCCGGGCCGGCCCGGGGCGTCGCCCGCGGCCAGGCGGCGGTGTTCTACGACGGTGACGCCGTTCTCGGCAGCGCGACGATCGCCGCGGCTTCCTGACCGCTCCCGCGGGCCGTGCCCCCGGCCCTGACGTGGTCAACTGCCAGATGACCGCTGGTCAACGCGTTGGTGTCCGGAACGTGACAAAGCGTGTTCCGTATCGTGACCAGAATCACGCTTTGTGGTAGATGCGGCTGCTGATCGTCTTGGGCCTAATTGTGGCGTTCCGGGGAATGCAAGGTCGCTATCTGGGTAAGTGGCCTACCGGCGTGGTCCGTCCGGTGCGCGGCAGGGTGCTCGCGTGAGAGGGGCGGGCGCGCTGGAGGCGAGATGAGAGGCGGCGTTGACCCCCTTCGCGCTGGGCACCGGATCCGGACCCCCGCGGCCCGCTCGTCGAGGAGGGGGGCCGCGGCCGGCGTGATGCTGGCCGGGGTGATGGCCGCCGCCGGACTCGCGGCCTGCGGCAGCAGCAGCGCCGGCACCGGCCCGGTGACACTGAACTTCTACAACTTCCCCGACCCGTCCGGGGCGGTCCAGCAGGCCGTGAACAACTGCAGCGCACAGAGCCACGGCAAGTACACGATCGTCTACAACAAGCTGCAGAACGCGGCCGACCAGCAGCGGCTGCAGATGGCCCGGCGGCTCGCCGCCCAGGACAGCTCGATGGACATCCTCGGGCTGGACGTGACCTGGGAGGCCGAGTTCGCCACGGCCGGCTGGATCCGGCCGTGGACCGGCCAGTACAAGGCGGAGGCGATCAGGGGAACGCTCAAGGGGCCGCTGAACACCGCCATCTGGCGCGGAAAGCTGGTCGCGGTCCCGTACAACAGCAACACCCAGCTGCTCTGGTACCGGTCGGACCTGGTGAAGACCCCGCCGAAGACGTGGGCGCAGATGCTCAGCGACGCGGAGCAACTGGCCAGGCAGGGCAAGCCGCACTACATCGAGATCCAGGGCGCCCAGTACGAGGGCACCGTGGTCTGGTTCAACACGCTGATCGCCAGCGCGGGCGGCAGCATCCTGAACCGGTCCTCGACCGCCGCCCAGCTCGGCCCGCCCGCGCTCAAGGCCCTCTCGATCATGAAGCAGCTCGCCAGCTCTCCCGTCGCGGACCCCAGCCTCGGGGTGCAGATGGAGGACCAGAACCGGCTCGCGATGGAGTCCGGCACCGCGGCGTTCGAGCTGAACTACCCCTACGTCTACCCGTCGATGAAGGCCGACCAGCCCAAGTTGTTCAAGGTCTTCAAGTGGGCGCCGTACCCGAGCGTCTACCCGGGCAGGGCCGCCCGGGTCACCATCGGTGGCATCGACCTGGCGGTCAGCTCCTACTCCCAGCATCCGCAGCTTGCCTTCCAGGCGGCGCTGTGCCTGCGCAACGCGCAGAACCAGCTCATCGCCGCGGTCAAGGGCGGCCTGCCGCCGACGCTGGCCAGCGTCTACAACAACCCGCAGATGCAATCCGCCTACCCGTTCCGGCACCTGATCCTCACGCAGGTCAACAACGGGGCCGTGCGGCCCAAGACGCCGCTCTACCAGGTGGTGTCCGTGGCGATCTCGCACCAGGTGTCCCCGCCGGGCTCGATCAATCCGGTGCCGACGGAGCAGAGCCTGCGCACGCAGATCAACAATGCCCTCCAAGGTAAAGGGCTGACGCCATGAGCAGCCCGGTGCCGACGACAGGAAGCGCCACGCCGAAGCCGCCGTGTTCGCGCAGAGAGGCGGACAGATGACCACAACCACTCCTCCGGCTACCGTCCAGGAGCCGCTCGCCCGCGGCAGGCGGCGCAAGCCACGCCTGTCCGAGGGCGCGCGCGCGGAACGGCGGCTGGGCTGGCTGCTGTGCGCGCCCGCGGTGATCGTGATGATCGCGGTGACCGCGTACCCGATCGGCTACGCCATCTACCTGTCGTTCCAGCGGTACATCCTGTCCGCCCCGCAGCTGACCAAGTTCGTCGGGCTCAGCAACTACGGCGCCGTGCTCAGCTCGCCGTTCTGGTGGCACGCGCTGCTCGTCACCGTGGTCATCACGCTGGTCTCGGTGGCGGTCGAGCTGGTGCTCGGCATGCTGCTGGCGCTGCTCATGTTCCGGACGATATTCGGCCGGGGCACGGTCCGCACCACGATGCTCATCCCGTACGGGATCGTCACGATCGTCGCCGCGTTCGGCTGGGAGTACGCCTGGACGCCGAGCACCGGCTACCTGTCGGCGCTGTTCAACAACAGCGCCCCGCTGACCAACACGTGGAAGGCGATCGCGATCATCATCATTGCCGAGATCTGGAAGACCACCCCGTTCATGGCGCTGCTGCTGATGGCCGGCCTGTCGCTGGTGCCCGAGGACCTGCTGAAGGCGGCGAAGGTGGACGGGGCTACCGCCTGGCAGCGGTTCTGGCGGATCATGGTGCCGCTGATGAAGCCCGCGATCCTGGTCGCGCTGCTGTTCCGGACGCTGGACGCGTTCCGAATATTTGACAACATCTTCATCCTCACCAGCGGAGCTAATAACACCTCGTCGGTGTCGATGCTCAACTACGACAACCTGTTCACCGGCTTCAACTTCGGGATCGGGTCGGCCATGTCCGTGCTGATCCTGATCTGCGTCGCGATCATCGCGGTGATCTTCATCAGGGGCTTCGGCACCGCTGCTCCCGGAACGGATATCCGGCGATGAGCGCGGCACTCGGCACAGAAACGAAGGTGGGACGCTGATGGCAACCACGACGGCACGGCAGAAGGTCGGCTGGGGGACCGCCAACGTGGTCGCGATCCTGCTGGCGCTCATCCCGGTGCTCTGGATCGTGTCCCTGTCGTTCAAGACGCCGACCGCGATCACCGACCCCAGCTTCTTCCCGTCGCAGTGGACGTGGTCGAACTACTCCGGCATCCTGACCAGTTCCGAATTCATCCGGCCGCTGATCAACTCGATCGGGATCGGGCTGATCTCCACGTTCATCGCGGTCGTGCTGGCCTCGATGGCGGCCTACGCCGTCGCCCGGCTCGCGTTCCCCGGCAAGGGCGTGCTGATCGGGGTGTCGCTGCTCATCGCCATGTTCCCGTTCATCGCGCTGGCGACGCCGCTGTTCAACATCGAGCGGATCCTCGGCCTGTTCGACACCTGGCCCGGCCTCATCATTCCTTACGTCGCCACCGGCCTGCCGCTGGGCATCTACACGCTGTCGGCGTTCTTCCGCGAGATCCCCTGGGAGCTCGAGAAGGCCGCCAAGGTGGACGGTGCCACGCCGGCCCAGGCATTCCTCCGGGTCATCGCCCCGCTCGCCGCGCCCGGCATGGTCACCACCGCGATCCTGGTGTTCCTGTTCTGCTGGAACGAGTTCCTGCTCGCGATCACGCTGACCTCGACCACCAGGGCGCGCACCGCGCCGGCCGCGATGGCGTTCTTCACCGGGAACTCGGCGTTCGCGGTGCCCACCGGGACGATCACCGCGGCCGCGGTGGTCATCACCATCCCGATCATCATCTTCGTGCTGTTTTTCCAGCGCCGGATCGTCGCAGGGCTGACGTCGGGCGCGGTCAAGGGCTAGGCCGGACAGGAGAATCAAGTGGCTGAGATCATTCTTGATCACATCACCAAGCGCTTCCCGGACGGGGCGCTCGCGGTGGACGACTTCAACCTGGACATCGCCGACGGCGAGTTCGTCATCCTGGTCGGCCCGTCCGGCTGCGGCAAGTCGACAACGCTCAACATGATCGCCGGCCTGGAGGACATCTCCTCCGGCGAGTTGCGTATCGGCGGCCAGGTGGTGAACAACAAGACGCCCAAGGACCGCGACATCGCCATGGTGTTCCAGAGCTACGCGCTCTACCCGCACATGACCGTGCGGCAGAACATGGGCTTCGCGCTGAAGCTGGCCAAGACGCCCCAGGCCACCATCAACCAGAAGGTCGAGGAGGCGGCCAGGATCCTGGACCTGACCCAGCACCTGGACCGCAAGCCGGCCAACCTGTCCGGCGGCCAGCGGCAGCGGGTCGCCATGGGGCGGGCCATCGTCCGCGACCCGGCCGCGTTCCTCATGGACGAGCCGCTGTCCAACCTGGACGCGAAGCTGCGCGTGCAGATGCGCACCGAGGTGTCCCGGATCCAGCGCCGCCTGGGCACCACGACCGTGTACGTCACCCACGACCAGACCGAGGCGATGACGCTCGGCGACCGGGTCGCGGTGATGCGCACGGGGGTGCTGCAGCAGGTGGGCTCCCCGAAGGAGCTGTACGAGCGGCCGGTCAACCTGTTCGTGGCCGGCTTCATCGGGTCGCCCGCGATGAACTTCATGTCCGGCACCCTGGAGCAGGGCATGCTGCGCACCAGCCTCGGTGACATCCGGCTGAGCGACCGGGTGCGCCGGGAGGTGGAAAGCTCGGGGTCCGGGCGCGACGTCATCGTGGGCCTGCGGCCGGAGAACTTCGAGGACGCGGCGCTGGTATCGGCCGAGAACCGCCCGAACGGGATCACGTTCCAGACGACCATCGACGTGCTCGAGTCGATGGGCTCGGATGTCTACGTCTACTTCACCAGGGACATCGAGGGCGGCGGGGTCAACGCCGCCGAGCTGGAGGAGCTGGCCAGGGACTCCGGGCGCGCGGACACCGGCGCCAGCGGCGACACCGTGGTCGCCCGGCTGAACGCCGCCACCGGCATCCGCGAGGGCCACCAGGCCGACCTGTGGGTGGACGCCCGGGCGATGCACGTCTTCGACCCGGCCAGCGGCCGCAACCTGTCGCTCGGCGCCGATGGCGGCGGGGCGGGCGCGGCCCAGGTGACGTCCGGCGCGGCGGCCCCCGCGGCCCCCGAAGCGCCGGCGGCCCCCGAGGCACCGGCGGCCACGGAGGCGCCGGCGGCCCCCGAAGCGCCGGCCGCTGAGTCCCCGCGCGGGGCAGCCCCCGGCGGCGCGGACGGCCCGGTGCAGGCGGCCAGCCAGGCCCCGGGCGAGGCGGCCACGGACGGGGAGGCCACCTGACGGCGGGGAGGCCACCTGACGGCGGCCGGGTCACCTGATGGTGCGCCGCAGGCGCTCGATCACGTCCTCGTTCCATTCGTGCAGCTTGATCAGCCGGTACCGCTCGGCGGCGACGCACATGTAGGCCTCCGCCTCGGTCCGGGATCCGATCAGGTCCGCCGCCCGCAGCATGCGCACGACGGGGACGTACTCCTCGGCGTACCAGCGCCGGGCGACCTCGGCGCGGTCGGCGAAGTTGCCCTTGTCCTGCATGAACCGGAAACCCCACGCCTCGACGGCCTCGCCGAGTTCGGCGTACGACCACGGGTCCGTCACCGTGATCTTGGCGAGCGCCGCCGGGGGCAGCGGCACCCGCTCGCGGAATATCCGCTCGTAGCCCTTGACCACCAGGTCGTGGCGGCCGCGGATGCCGGTGGGCGGGAGCACCGTCAGCACCTCGGTCACGTAGGCCTCGATCGTCTTGGCCCCGGTCGCGATCGCGATGGAGACACGGTGATGACCGTCCTGGACGAAGTGCATGTCGCCGATCCGGTACACGTCGATGGGCGGGATCGGCTCCCCGCGCCGCTGGGCCAGGGCGATCCGCTCCCAGCGTTCCCTGACCCGCCCGGTGGTGGGCCGGAACCTGCGGTCGAAGTCGCGGGTGGAGTCGAGACTGCCGACGACCGTGCCCAGGCCGATCGTCTGCAGGCCGAGCCGCCGCTCCCCGCGCATGCCCAGGGCCGCGACGACCTCGTCGAAGGGCAGGATGACGTTGACGTCGTCCGGCTCCCGCCGCAGCCGGCGGGCGAGCCGGGCCAGCACCTGGTGGCGCCGGGCGCGGAGGAAGTCGTTCTCCACGTCGGCGCGCGGGAACCCGGTGTCAGCGGGCACTGGACCGGCCGCTCGGGGAGGCCCGGGTGATGCCGGTGCCCGGCTCGATGTCCAGCAGGTGCCACCCGACGACGTTGCGCACCACCGTGCGGCCCAGCCGGTGCGTGGCGGCCGCCCGCCCGTAGGGGTGGACATGGCCATGCAGCAGCAGGCCGGGCTGGAGCCGGGCGGTGAGCCCGTGCAGCGCGCGGAACCCGCGGTGCGGCGGGTCGGCGCCGTCGCCCGCGCCCTCCGGCGGCGCGTGGGTCAGCAGCACGTCCACGCCGCGCCCGTCGCGGACCCGGCGCCACCAGGCCCGGCGGGCCAGGGCGCGGGCACGGCGGGCCTGCTGCCATTCGGTGTACTGGTTGGGGCCCGCGCTGTAGCGGCGGCAGCCGCCCAGCCCGGCCAGCCGGAGCCCGGCCGCGTCGACGACCTGCCGCTCCGCGCTCACCGCGCCCTCGGGCCAGGGCAGCCTGGCCGGCAGCCCGGCGCGCAGCGGCAGCCCGGCCCGCGAGATGCGGTAGCCGGAGATGTCGGGGTCGTGGTTGCCCGGCACGAACACCAGCGGCACGTTCAGCGCGTTCATCAGCCGGCCCAGGTACTCGAAGGGGAGGTCGCCGCAGGCCACGATCAGCCGGGCGTCGCGTACCGCCGACATATCGGCCAGCAGCGCGTCGTCGGCCTCGTCGGCGACGGCGAGGACGAGGACCACATGCCGATGGTACGTCGCCGCCCGGGCGTGCCAGCGTCCTGCCGGGTGCCGGTGTGGATAGGGTCCGTGCATGGATGCCTCGCCCGCGCGGCCGCGCACCGCGGTGACCGCGGGCGGCGTGGCGTTCTGGCTGCCCGAGCCCGCGCCCGCGCCCGTGGAGGCCCGGCTGTGGCTGGACCTGGACCACCACAGCGAGCCGCCGCCGATGCGGCGGGTGCCCGGAGGCTGGGAGCTGGACCTGGCCAGGCCGCCGGTCCAGCGGCTGGAGTACCTGTACGAGCTGCGCTACCCCGACGGGTCGCGGGCCATGGTCTGCGACCCGACCAACGCCGCGCGCGCCGCGACCCCCTTCGGTGACCACTCGGTCATCGAGTTCCCCGGCTACCGTGCGCCCGCGTGGCTGGCCAGCCGGGCGGGCGCGGGCACCGCCGAGTCGCTGGCGGTCCCGGCGCCCCGGCTGCGCGGGACGGTGCCGGTGACCCTCTGGTCGCCGGCCGGGACCCGGGCCGGCGACCGGCTGCCGCTGCTGCTCGCGCACGACGGCCCCGAGCTTGACGCGCTCGCGCAGCTCACCCGCTTCTGCGCGGCGATGATCGAGTCCGGCCGGCTGCCCGCGCACCGCGTCGCCCTGCTCGGCCCCGGTGACCGGAACCGCTGGTACTCCGCCAGCCCCGCCTACGCCGCCACGCTCACGGGCGAGGTGCTGCCCCGGCTGCGGCGCGCGGCCGGGGTGTCCGGCCCGGTCGCCCTCGCCGGGGTGAGCCTGGGCGCGCTGGCGGCGCTGCACGCCGCGGCCCGGGCACCGCGCGCGTTCGGCGCCCTGTTCCTCCAGTCCGGCAGCTTCTTCCGCGCCGACACCGACGGGCACGAGAGCTCCTTCCCCCGGTTCCGGCAGATCGCCGGGTTCGCCGCGGGCCTGGCGGACCGCGGGCCGGGCGGGCCTGTGCTGGACATCGGCATGACCTGCGGGCTGGGCGAGGAGAACCTGGCCAACAACGCGGTGATGGCGCGGACGCTGGCCGGGCTGGGGCACCGGGTGGAGTTCGCCGAGGTGCCCGACGCGCACACGTGGGCCGGCTGGCGGGACGCCTTCGACCCGCACCTGGCCGGGCTGCTCGGGCGGGCCTGGGGCGCTGGTGACCGGACACTGGGAGGGTCGGATGCGGCGCGAGACTTACGACCTGTACTCCCCGGCCATCGGTTCGGCCGGCCGGGTCATCGGCTACGGCCACTGGGGCCGGCCGCTGCTGGCCTTCCCCGCCGAAAGCGGCGGCGCGTCCGACTTCGAGTCGAACGGGATGGTGGCGGCCATCGCGGACCTGATCGACGCGGGCCGGGTCAAGCTGTACTGCGTGGACTCCTTCGACGCCGGCTCGTGGGCCCGGCACGACATCCCGCTGGAGGAACGGGCCCGCCAGCACGGGCGGTACGAGTCGTGGATCACCGAGCAGGTCGCGCCCCACATCCAGGCGGACTGCGGCGGGGCGGCGGAGATCCTGACCACCGGGTGCAGCCTCGGCGCGTACCACGCGGTGAACTTCGCGCTCAAGCGGGCCGACCTGTTCCCGCTGGCCATCGGGCTGTCCGGCAACTATGACCCGGCCACCTGGCATGCCTGGGGCGAGCGGGGTGATGCCGCCTACTTCAGCAACCCGATGGACTACATCGCCAACGCCGGCGGGGACCACCTGGACTGGCTGCGGTCGCGGGTGTCCATCCTGCTGGTCGTCGGCCAGGGGGCCTGGGAGACCCATCCCACCGGCGCGCTCCCGTCGTCGCGGCGGTTCGCGGCGCTGCTGCAGGAACGCGGCATCAGGTGCGAACTGGACCTGTGGGGGTACGACGTAGCGCACGACTGGCCGTGGTGGCGCCGCCAGCTCGCCCACCACCTGCCGAGATTCTGCTGACCGGCAGCGGTGATCCGGCACGGCGCGGCGGCGACAATAGCGTCCAGATGCGCACGAGCGCGCAGCAGTCCCGGGAGGCATGGTGGACACAGAGGTCAGGCATCTGGTGGGGCTGCTGCTCGGCACCGAGGAGGACTGGCCCCGGGCGTTCGAGCACCTGGTCGCGGGGCTCGGCCCGGTGCGCGACGGGTCGGGGCGGCCGCACACCTTCGCCACCGAGCGGCTGACCATCGAGCCGTTCTGGCTCCGGGCCAAGCCGCGGACCGACCTGGTGATCGACCGGCTTGCCTACTGGTACTTCCACCCGCGCGAGTGGCTCAAGAAGGTCGCGCTCATGGACGACGTGTACCTGCTCAACTCCCCGTTCACCTTCCAGGCCATGGAGAAGCACGCCGCGTACTGCGCCATGATGCGGCTCGGCCTCAAGGTCCCCGCGACGGTGCTCGTGCCATACAAGAACCCGCTGGACCACGACAAGTACGTGTACACGGCGAAGCGCTACAACCAGCCGTTCGACCTCGACGCCATCGCCGCGCAGCTCGGCTACCCCCTCTACATGAAGCCCTTCGACGGCGGCGGCTGGCGCGGGGTTTCCCGCGTGCGCAACCCCGATGAGCTGCATCGCGCGTACAACACCTCGGGGGAGATGCTCATGCACCTGCAGGCGTCGGTGGACGGCTACGACGTGTTCAGCCGGTCCCTGTCCATCGGGGCGGAGACGATGGTGATGCGGTTCGAGCCGGGGGCGCCGATGCACGAGCGCTACCGGGTCGAGCACGGCTTCCTCGGCGCCGGCGCCGGGGCCGAGGTGACCGCCATCTCGCGGGTGGTCAACGCGTTCTTCCGGTGGGAGTTCAACTCGTGCGAGATGCTCGTCCGCGGCCGCGAGGTCTTTCCCATCGACTACGCCAACGCCTGCCCGGACGTGTCGCTGACCTCGCTGCACTACTACTTCCCCTGGGCCATCAAGACGCTGGTGAAGTGGACGGTCTTCTGCCTGGCGACCGCCCGGCAGCCGAGGCTGGACACCGACACCCGGCGCTATTTCGACATCAGCGACCGGGCGGACCTGGACTACGGGCAGAAGCTGGACGGCTACCTGGCGCTCGCCAACGAGTACTTCTCGGTCGACGCCTACCGGGAGTTCTGCGCCGGGCAACTGGCCGACCTCGACCGGCGGGTGCTGGACTGGGTGCTGGGCCCCGACTTCGACCGGCTGATCGCCGACACGGTCACCGCCACCTACCCGGCGCACGAGCACGACCGGTTCATCGCCCACCTCCGCGGGCTGACCAGCCTGTGGACGCAGGACGAGGCGGCCCGGATCAGCTGAAGGCGGCGGTCACCGGGGACAGGCGCAGCACATCGCCCGGCCCGGCCAGGTCGGGCAGCGACACGAACACGGTGGACACGCCGCGCTCGGCCAGCAGCCGGTAGCGGCCGATGTGGTCGGCCGCGGTGCCGGCATGGTGCCGCCGGGCGAACGTCGCGGCCGGGGTGCGGCCGCGGAGCCTCTCGACGATCGCGGCGGCGTGGCCGCGGTCCGCGCCGATGACCGGGACGTCGAGCACGGTCACCGCCACCTCCGCCGGGTCCCGCCCGGCCTCGCGGCAGTGCTCGCGCAACACCGCCAGCTTGCGGTCGAGGACACCGGTGTCGGCCGGCAGGTTGCAGCCGTCGCCCAGCCGCGCGGCGATCCGCAGGGTGCGCCGCTCACCGCCGCCGCCCACGATGACCGGGACATGCGATACCGGACGCGGGTAGCAGGTGGTCTCCGGCAGCGAGACCCGGGCGCCGCGATGCGCCTTGGTGCCCGGCTGCCACAGCGCCCGCAGCGTCTCGATGGCCGCCTCGAGCCGGTCCTCCCGCGCGGCGGCGGGCGGGAACGGCAGCCCGAACGCCGCGTGCTCGCGGTCCCACCAGCCCGCGCCGATGCCGCAGAAGGCCCGGCCGCCGGTGAGCGCGTCCAGCGTGGCGACGGTCTTCGCCAGGATCCCCGGCGCGCGGAACGTGACGGGGGTGACCAGGGTGCCCAGCCGCAGTCCCGGCGCCAGGCCGGCCAGCAGGCCGAGCGCCACCCACGGCTCGGGGATCGGCTCCCATGCCCGCCCGGCCTGCGGGATCTGGATCAGGTGGTCCATCAGCGCGATGCCGTCGAGCCCGGCCGCCGCCGCCCCGGCCGCGACGGCGGCCAGCCAGCCCGCCGGGTCATCCCCCCAGGGAAACCTGGAGATCTGCAGGACGAAGCCCAGCCCGGCCGGCCGCAGGCTCTGCTCGGCCGCGGCGCGGCGGCTGCCCGGGGTGTGCGCGGGCTCGACGGCCGCGCCCTGGGGGCGGATGACGAGGTCCCACCCTTCGGCGCCGGCCTCGCGGATGGCCGCGGGCATCCGCCGTAGCTGGCTGTCGAGGACCGCGGCCGGGACGCTCCGGTCGCGGGCGGCGTTGCGGCGCCGGCACACCGCGGGATCGGTGTCGAACAGCACGGCCACGCCGGGCAGCCCCGCCCGCCGGGCCGCCACGATCTGGTCGAGCAGCGCGAACGCGTCGGCCGAGGCGTCCAGGTCGTGCTCGCCGCTGCCGACGACGCCGCGCAGGTGGTCGGCGGACACCACCTCCTGCGGCCGGTACCTGGCGGCGGCCCAGGCCGACTTCCCCGAGCCGGACGCCCCGACGAGCACGACAAGCGCGGGGTCAGGCAGCGCAGCGGTCACGCCTTCCGTCTACCAGCCGCGGGCAGCGTTTGTCATGGCTGTGACAGCGACGACTGAGCTGTGTCAACGATCTTGGACAGTTCTCGGGTTGTTGATCATGCAGCGGTCGCTGCGTTCTGGTAGTCGGTGAGTGCCTCGGCGGGGGTGCGGTAGCCGAGGGCTGAGTGCAGCCGCCGCCTGTTGTAGAAGACCTCGGTTCCTTTCGGGAAGTACTGGCGCAACAGCCCGTTCGTGTTCTCGTTTGTCGGCCGCTGCCACGGCGAGTGCGGGTCGGCGAAAGGCCGTCCCACCGGACCTCGCGCGCGTCGGCCGACCGCCTGGTCAAGATCACCACCTCGTGGCCGGCCGCTGTGAACGCGCGGTCAAGGATCGCTCCCACCTGCCCAGTTCCACCAGGTATCACGATCTTCACCGGGCCGACCCTTCCCCTCGAACGCAATCAAACCTAGCGGGCCAGCACGTGCTGGATTCGGGCGGCTGCCCTGGGCAAGTGATCAACCCCGTGGCCGGAGCGGGACCGCCGACCCGATGACCAAGCTCCGGCCCTGGTCATCGGCGGCCGGGTTGTCCCACTCTTCGTAACACCCTCTAGGCTCGTCTGAGGGACATCCGGCCTGCCTGATGAGGCCGGCGTTCGTTACAGACGGTCATAGCTAGGCCTCGGCGAAGCGCGAAATATCCGCCTTATAGAGCCGGTCGTGGCCAGTCCGCATTATGCCCCCGGCTACGCAGAACAGTTCTCATGTGACGCAGTGTTGGCGGCCGGGCTGCGGGTCGATCAAGGGCCGGGTCATGTGCCGCCTCGTGGGAGGCCCTTACGCTTGGGGTGTGGAGACCCTCGCGTTCTTGTTTACCGACATTGAGGGCTCGACGGCGCTGCTGCAAAGACTGGGGGACGGCGTCTACGCCCAGGTGCTTGCCGCTCATCAGGAGCTGATCCGGTCGGCTCTGGCGGCTCATGGTGGCCAGGAGCGCGATACGCAGGGAGATGGGTTTTTCGCGGTGTTTTCCTCGCCGCGGGAGTGCGTGGCGGCGGTGCTGGATATGCAGCAAGCCCTGGAGGGCCGGGATTGGCCGACGGAGGAGCGGGTCCGGGTCCGGATGGGTGTGCATTGCGGTGAGGCGTCGCGGGCGGCCGCCGGCCTGGTGGGCTTGGAGGTTCACCGGGCCGCCCGGGTGGCAGCGGCGGCGCATGGGGGGCAGGTGCTGCTGTCGGAGTCGGCGGCCGCCCTGGTCCGCGACTGGCTGCCGCCGGGTGCGGTACTGACGGACCTGGGTGTGCACCGGCTGAAGGATCTGGGCCGCCCGGAGCGGATTTTTCAGCTGCATGCGGAGAGCCTGCAGGCGGAGTTCCCGCCGGTGCGTTCGCTCGGCAATCCGGTGCTGCGTCACAACCTGCCGTTTCAGGCGACTAGTTTCGTGGGCCGTGCGGCCG
>Ga0335078_10005308_pt1 | contig 19065 bp, 20 predicted proteins | sample Lox_Sample_32_FD_206711 | JGI IMG/M metagenome (GOLD analysis project Ga0335078, IMG submission 206711) | Soil microbial communities from Loxahatchee National Wildlife Refuge, Florida, United States - Lox_Sample_3.2 | ecosystem: Environmental > Terrestrial > Soil > Wetlands | place: USA... | reverse complement strand
CGGCCGTCCGGACCCGGCCGGCCTCCATCGCGGCGATCTGGTCGTCCCACATCCGCGCGCGCAGCAGCAGCTTCGGGTGCGTCGCGGCGATCGGGGTCTTCTGCGAGATCGGGCCGTCCACGGGCCCGTAGCCGTACAGGTTGCTCATCGACACCAGCACCGCGCCGGTGCGCTCCGCCGCGGTGAGGAACGCCGCGGCCAGCGGCGGCCAGTCGCTGAACCACTGGTGGTACTGCGGGCTCGCGCAGTTGTACAGGGCTACGGCACCCGTCGCGATGACCGTCAGCCGCTCGCCGTCGGTCGCGTCGGCCGCGACCCGCTCGACCGCCGGGTGCTCGGGCCCGCCGCCGCTGCGGGTGACGATTCGGACGTGCTCACCGCGCTCGGCCAGCTGGAGTGCCGTCGCTGACCCAACTGCCCCGGCTCCGACGATCACGTGCTCGGACATTGTCCTTCTCCTCTTCCTTGCGGCACCGGGTACTGTCTCCGGCTCTCCGTTTCGAGAGCACTGCTCTCTGTTCGAACCAACACTCTCATAATTCGCGCGCGAATGCAAGAGCACTGCTCTCGAATGTGTGCGATAATCTAACTATGTCCCCAGCAGCATCCATCAGGGCGCGCGTGCGCGCCGAGATGACGGCCGAGATCAAGGCGGTGGCCAGGCGTCACCTGGAGACGGACGGCGCGAACCTCTCGCTGCGCGCGGTCGCCAGGGACATGGGGATGGTGTCCTCGGCCCTCTACCGCTACTTCGCCAGCCGGGACGAACTGCTGACCGCGCTGATCCTGGATGCCTACAACGCGCTGGCCGACGCCGTCGAGAGCGCAGAGGCCGGCGTCCGCGACCGGGCCCAGCTGCGCGCCCGCTGGCTGGCGGCCGCCCGCGCGATCCGCGGCTGGGCCCTGGCGAACCCCGCCGAGTACGCGCTGCTGTTCGGCAGCCCGGTGCCGGGTTACGCCGCCCCGGCCGACACGATCGCCGCGGCCACGCGCACTCCGGTCGTGCTCATCGGCATCCTGGCCGGCGGATACGCCTCGGGCGCGCTCAAGCCCGCGCCGGGCAGCCGGCCGGCCGGCCGGGCCGAGACGCGCATGACCGACGCGATCCGCGCCGACCTGCGCCGGGCCCGCGACGGCATCGCGCCGGACGTGCCGGACCAGCTGATGCTCACCGGGATCGCCGGCTGGATCACGCTGTTCGGGCACGTGAGCTTCGAGCTCTTCGGGCAGTTCAACAATGTCATCGAAGCGCGAGACGAGTTCTTCGATCAGCAGATGGAATTGATGGCGGATCTGATCGGCCTGTAGCCAGGGACCAGGCCGGGCAGACGGGGACACAAGCGGCAATACTACGGATTCGGCGGCCGATGGCCGAATCGGTTCACGAGGAGGAGCGCATGAGCCAGCAGTGGCGCGAGCGGCTGGGGCGGTTTGGTGTTTGGCGCGGGGCGTGGCAGACGACCCCGGCGGTGGCGTCCGGGCTCGAGCTGATGGGTTACGGGGCGCTCTGGCTTGGCGGCTCGCCCGACGGCGATCTGCTGATCGTCGACGAACTGCTGGCCGCCACCACGACGCTGGTGCTCGGGACCAGCATCGTGAATATCTGGAAGGACGATGCGCAGGTCGTCGCCGAGTCGCTCCGGCGGATCGAGGCCGAGCACCCGGGCCGGTTCATCCTCGGCGTGGGCGCCGGCCACCGGGAGGCGACCGAGCAGTATGCCAGGCCGTATCAGGCTCTCGCTCAGTACGTCGACCGCCTGCTGACACTCGGCGTTCCCGCCCAGAGCGTCGTGCTGGCGGCGCTCGGCCCGCGGGTCCTCCGCCTCGCCGGCGAGCGCACGGCGGGTGCCATCCCGTACCTCGTCCCGCCCGAGCACACCCGGCGGGCCCGCGAGCTGCTCGGGCCGGGGCCGCTGCTCGCGCCCGAGCACAAGGCGGTGCTGGATACCGACCCCGAGCGGGGCCGCGCGCTCGGGCGGCGCCGGGTCCGCAACCCGTACCTCGGCCTGGTCAACTACACCAGCAACCTGCGCCGGCTCGGGTTCACCGATGCCGACGTGGCAGATGACGGCAGCGACCGCCTGATCGACGCCCTCGTCGCCATCGGCGGCGCGGAGCAGGTGGCGGAGCGGCTCGGCCAGCACCTGCAGGCGGGCGCGGATCATGTTTGCGTCCAGCTCCTCACCGAGGCCGACGCGGACCCGATGCCGGGTTACGAGCGTCTCGCCGTCGCGCTCGGGCTGTAGCCGGTGCGCGACTGGGTGGGCTGGCACGACGCCTATGACGACCCGGATTCGTCGCTGAGCGCCCGGCTGGCGGTCGTGCGCTCGCACCTGGCCGCGGCCCTGGACTCACTGCCGCCCGGCCCGGTCAGCCTGCTCAGCCTCTGCGCGGGCCAGGGCCGAGACGTCCTCGGCGTGCTCCCCGGCCACGCGCGGCGCGCCGACGTGCGGGCCGTCCTCGTCGAGCGTGACCCGCGCAACGCCGCGGCCGCCCGCGAGCATGCGGCGCAGGCCGGCCTGGCCGCGCGCGTCGACGTCCGCGAGACGGACGCGAGCGTACCCGCTGGTTACGGCGATGCGCTGCCCGCTGACGTGCTGCTGCTCTGCGGCATTTTCGGGAACGTCGAGCCGCCCGACATCAGGCGTACGGCAATGGCCGCGGTCAGCCTGGGCAGGCCGGGAACGACGGTGATCTGGACCAGGCACCGCAGGCAGCCCGATCTCACCCCGCAGGTGCGCGCCTGGTTCACCGAGGCCGGCTTCGACGAGATCGCGTTCGAGACACCGGACACCGCGACGCTGACTGGCGTCGGCGTCGCCCGGCAGCGCACGGCCGGCCCGGGTCCGCCGCCGGCCGGGCCGCTGTTTACCTTCCGCTAGCGGTTCCGCACTCAGCCGTGGCCGGGCACCGCCATCTCGCCCAGCCTGGACCAGTCGTCCTGCGGGATCGTCGCGTTCACGATCCGCGGCGTCTCGGCCAGGTGCGCGGGCAGGGTCTGCTGCGCGGCCCGGAAATGCTCGGACTGCACGTGCGCCGCGCCTGCCTCACCATCGCGGAACGCCTCGACGAGCACGTACTCGGTCGGGTCGTCGATGCTCCTAGACCACTCGAACCACAGGCAGCCCGGCTCGCTGCGAGTCGCGTGCGTGAACGGGCCGGCGATCTCCGGCCAGCCGTCCGCGTGCTCGGGCAGGATCCGGAACTTGGCGGTAATGAAGATCATGAAGTCTCCCTGCGGCAGGCTCGGAACTCCATGATCGCCCCTGCCCGTCCGCCGGGCTAGCGCAGCCGTGCCGCCGCTGCGTCCGGGAATGAGGCAGTTCCAACGTACAGCCGGGCTGCAGCGTCTCAGCGAGTGCAACTGCAACCGCACAACGCTAAGGAGCACTGCCATGCGACTGCCTCACCTGACACTGGGCCGGCTGTCCGCCGCGATCGCGCTGACCGGCGCCGCGGTACTGATTCCCGCCATCGCGCTCGCCGCGCCGGGCGGCGCGGCCACCCCCGCGCACACCAGCGCCGCCGCCAGCCGGTGCCGGACCGGGTCCCTGACCGACTGGATCGGGCTGCCCGGCGACGGCACGGCCGGCAGCACGTACTACATGCTGGAACTGTCCAACACCTCGGGCGCGACGTGCACGCTGTATGGCTACCCAGGCATCTCTGGTGTCGGCGGCGGCGGTCACCAGCTGGGCAGCGCGGCGCGGCGGCTTGGTGGCTGGACCGAGCTGCCGCTGACGCTGCGCCCCTACAGCACCGTGCACGTGGTGCTGCAGGTCACCGACGTGAGCAACTTCCCGGCGTCGTCATGCCACCCGGTAACCGCGGACGGGCTGCGGGTCTACGCCCCTGGTGCGTACGCCTCGAAGGTGATCCCGTTCTCGTTCCGGGCGTGTTCCCGGCGGGGTCCGGCGTACCTGCACGTGAGCGTCACGCTCGGCGGCACCGGCATCCCCGGCGTCGGGAACTGACCCGGCCGCAGGGCAGAGCGCGCGGGCGGGGCCGGCGGCCGCCGGTCACGCCCCGAGCTTGTCCCTGAACTCCGCCGCCAGCGCCGCGGCCCCGTGCCGCAGCCGGCCGACATCCGGGCCTGCCGTGAGCAGCGACCGGGACGCGCTCGGCATCACCCGGTCCGGGCACGCGGCGAACACGCGCGCGACGTCGTCCGCCGTCGCGCCCTGGGCGCCGACTCCCGGCGCGAGATACACGCACCCGGCGGACACGAGGTCCAGTTCCGGCTCGAGGCGTGCCGGGCCTACGACGGCACCGACGGGGCCAAGCTGCCCGGGCGCGAGCCGTGTGTTCAGCGAGCCGATCTCCGCGAGCAGGTCCTGCTCGACGGTTCGCGCCGCGCCCGGCGCCACCGCCGCCTGGATCGCGCGGCCCTCCGGGTTCGACGACCGCGTCACGACGAGCACGCAGCTGCCCGACTCATGCGCCCGGGTGACGTAGGCCGCCATCGCCGCCAGGCCGAGATAGGGGTGCACCGTGACGGCGTCGGCCGCGATCGGCGCCTCCTTCCCGAGGTAGGCCTCTGCATACGCGTCGTTGGTCGAGCCGACGTCGCCGCGCTTGACGTCCAGGATGACCAGCAGTCCGGCCGCCCTGGCGTCCCCGACGAGCCGCTGCAGCGTGCGGATGCCACGCCAGCCGTGCCGCTCGTAGAAGGCCGACTGCGGCTTCACCAGGCCGACGGCGCCGGCCGCGGCGGCCAGCACGACGTCGGCGAACCGGTCAAGTCCGTCGGCGCTATCGCCGAGCCCCCACGACTCCAGCACCGCTGCCGACGGATCGAGTCCCCACACCAGCGGGCCGCGGGCGGCGCGGACGGCCGCGAACCGCGCGGCGAATGAGAGTGGCATGCCCCGATCGTCGCATGCTCAGTCGTCGCCTGGCTCCGCCATCCTGGCCACGATCTCAGCGGCCGTCGGGTTCGCGGGATCGGCCGGGATCGGCGGGCCGGAGGTCGGGGATCCGTCGCTGTCCGTGCCGTCGTCGCCGGTGGTGCCGGCGCCTTGCTTGCCCTTCGCCTGCGCGCCCGCGATCGCGGTATGCGCAGCGGCGAAGGACTGGGCGGTGTTGGACATTGTCTTGATGCCGAAGTAGGCGGTCGTCATCGTGCTGATGGCGGTAAAGGCGCTCGTCAGAATCGCGATGATGTCCGCCGATCCCGAGACCCGCCAGAGTGCGACGCCAGCGCCGGCGGCAATGGCGACATCGCCGCAGACAACCACCCACATGCCGGTCCAGGCACGAGTTCGCTGCACGCCATTCTCGGTCGGGTTGTCCGACCGGCTAGCAGACTGCGCCGGCCTGCGTGCGGCCATATCGTCCTCGCTTCAGCTGCGTGCCACCAGGCCGATCTGGCCTGTTTGCCGAACGATGATCGCATAGCAGTCCGCAGGCTGGGGGCGGAATTGATCACGATTCCGGCTATTCGGCTTGCCGCAGTTGCGCGAAAAGGCCGGTCCGGCCGTTTTCTATTCGGGCTCGGCGTTCCGCGCGCGCTGCGCGGAAAGCCGGCGTTCCCGTTCATTGCCCGTCAGGGTCGCGGCGCGCTCGAACTCCGCCTGGGCCTCCGCGCCGCGGCCGAGCTTCACCAGCAGGTCGCCGCGCACGCTCGGCAGCAGGTGGTAAGCGCGCAGCGCCGGCTCGCCCGCCAGCTCATCGACGATGTCCAGGCCCGCCTGCGGGCCGTCGGCCATCGACACCGCGACGGCACGGTTCAGCTCGACCACCGGTGACGGCAGCACCCTGGCGAGGATCGCGTAGAGCGCGGCGATGCGCTGCCAGTCGGTGTCCTCGGGCCGGAACGCGACCGCGTGACACGCGGCTATGAGCGCCTGCAGCACGTACGGCCCGTGTTTATGCGCACCGTGTTTATGCGCACCGTGTTCATGCGCCCCGTGCTCGGCGCCGAGCTCCTCGGCCCTGCGCAGGGCGGCAAGGCCGCGGTTGATCAGCAGCCGGTCCCAGCGCGCCCGGTCCTGGTCGAGCAGCAGTACCGGCGAGCCGTCCGGCGCGGTGCGGGCGGCAAGCCTGGAGGACTGGATCTCCAGCAGCGCGGCCAGCCCGTGCACCTCGGGCTCGTCCGGCGCGAGCTGCGCCAGCACCCTGGCCAGCCGGACCGCCTCCGCGCACAGCGCCGGCCGCGTCCAGTCCTCGCCGGCGGTGGCCGAGTAGCCCTCGTTGAAGATCAGGTAGATGACCTCCAGTACCGCGGACAGCCGGGCCGGCCGCTGGTCGCTGGCGGGTACCTCGAACGGGACGTGCTCGGCGGCGAGGGTCTTCTTCGCCCGCACGATCCGCTGGGCGATCGTCGGCTCGGGCACCAGGTAAGCGCGCGCGATCTCGGCCGTTGTGAGCCCGCCGAGCAGGCGCAGCGTAAGCGCGGTGCGTGCCTGCAGGCTAAGCACGGGATGACACGCGGTGAAGATCAACCGCAGTAGGTCGTCGTCGATCTCGTCGGCGAACGCCGTGCCGAAGTCGGGCGTGACGCTGTCGCCCGCTGTCTCGAGGGTCCTGGCAATCTGCGCGTAGCGCTTCTCCAGCTCGCGGTTGCGCCGGAATGTGTCGATCGCCCGCCGTTTGGCCACGGTCATCAGCCAGGCGCCCGCGTTCCGCGGCACGCCCTCGGCGGGCCACTGCTCCAGAGCGGCCACGACCGCGTCCTGCGCGAGATCCTCGGCCAGCCCGATGTCGCCGGTGTACCTGGCCAGGCCCGCGATGAGGCGGGCCGATTCCAGCCGGATCACGGTGTCGATGGCAGCCTGCGTCCTGGCGTCCGTCACGACAACCGATCACACCATCACCTCGCCTGGCCGGCAACACGAGGCGGCGGGCCCGGCCGGCGAGGAGCGGCCCGAGCGGACTTAGGGGGGAGGGCCCGGCCGGTCGGCGCGGGCCGGGCGGGCGGGGCGGGCCGGGCGGGCCGGGCGGGGCGCGCTAGCGGGCCGGTGAACGGCAGCGGGGCCAGCGCCGCGGCAGCCCGCCGGCCCCGCTCACGCCGCTCACCGACTGGTCAGCTGTAGACCGGCCGGATCCGGCTCTCACCCGGCCCCGCGATGGCCAGGAACCGCTTCGTCCACTCGATGGCCTCGTCCCTGTCCTTGCACTCCATCAGGGCCCAGCCGCCGATGAGCTCCTTCGCCTCGGTGAACGGCCCGTCCACGACGGTGTACTGGCCGTCGGCGTAGGTGACCTTCGTGGTCTCCGACGCGGGGCCGACACCGCCGGTGGCGAGCAGCACGCCGGCCTTCGTCGCCTCCTCGATGAAGGCGCCCATCCGCGCGTACATCTCCGGGGTGGGCTCGTCGAACTTGGTGTCGGGGTCGCCAAGCGTGTATCCCAGGAACTTCATGATCGCTTCCTCTCGTCCGCGGCACCGCGCTAGCGCTGGCGCCGGCGTCCTGGCCGGGCCGGGCCGCTCCCGGCTGGCCTGTCACTCGTGCGTCGAACGCCGGCCCGCCAGATCGACACCGGCGGAGAAGATTCTCTCCGAGGTTTCCCCGCCCCGCGCGCGACGGCTGCGGCCGGCTGCACCGATCCCGCCCGCGAAGGCGACCGGGCCAGGACGTTCGTCCAGGTCCGCCGGGCCCTTAGCCTGTGGCTATGCCGGCCGGCGCGGGCGAGACTTGCTCCAGGGCAGGAGCAAGCAGGACCCAACCGGATGACCCGGTCGAGCGTCTTGAAGGCCGTCGGCCCAGAAGGGGAGACACCCCTTCGGACGTGAAAGGGTTACGCGAGCACATGAAGCTCAGGAACGGCTACGGACTAGGCGTCCTCATCCTCGCCAGCTGCGCGCTGGTCACCACCGCGGTCTCGGCCTCCGGGCCTGCTGATGCCGGACCCGCGCGGGCACAGTCCGCGGCCGGCTCGCAGCGGGCGGCCACCGCAGCCGCCACCCAGCGCTTCTGGAGTGGCACGGACAGTAGCTACATTGCCATCCACGGCACCCCCTACAAGGAGCCGGTGATCGGCGGCTCGTACGGCGGCTACATCGGCATGATCGGGAACTGGGCAAACTGGCAGCACTGCGGCGGCAAGGTGGTCTGGTCCACCGCCGACAGCAACTACGCCCACGTCAACTACTGGAAGTACCACCTGGGCATCGGCGTGGGCGCCTACTGGTTCATGGGCGGGCCCGGCGTCGACCCGCACTTCAACGGCACGATCGCCGAGGCAGGCAACTGGGGCGCGGCGCAGGCGAAGGCGGCGCTCGCGGACCTCGCGGCGAAGAAGCCCGCGATCACCTACCCGGTGGTGTTCATGGACATCGAGATCCCTGGCAACGCGCCCAGCTACACCCCGGCCTCGGACAACGGCTGGAACTCGGTCTACACCTCCGCGTGCAGCGGCCGCGTCCGCCAGCACCACATCGCGGCCGATGTGGACCGGGCCGAGTTCAACGGCTTCGCCAACTACCTGACCAGCAACTCCAGGTACAAGGCGGGCGTCTACTCCGCCCCCGGCATCTGGGCGTCGATCTTCGGGACCGGCCATGACGCGTCGATCCCGAACACCTACGAGTGGACCTACACGGCGAGCACCCGCAGCCTGAGCCATCACCCGAGCGGCTGGTGCCTGGCGGGTACCAGCACCTGCGCGCAGTTCTTCGGCGGCATCACCAGCGGCAAGCAGTACGCGCTGATGTGGCAGTGGTCGGGCGGCGGCGGCAACTACAACGGCTATGGCGATTTCGACCAGATCGACGGGTCCAGGACGCCCTAGGACGGCAGGCACCGATGCGGTGGACGCGAGCGAGGGTCCTGACGGCTAGCGCCGCCGGGGTCTTCGCCGCCGCCGCCATCGGCACCGCCATCCTCCTCACCACGGGAAACGGGCCCGGGCCCGTCGCGCCCGCGGGCGCGGTCAGCCCGAACCCGGCCAGCCAGGAACTGCTGTCGCCCTTCACCGGAGAGCCGGTAAGGTCCCTGGGGCCGGTCCTGGCCGTGAAGATCGACAACATCGTCTACGCCCGGCCGCAGACGGGGCTCACCAGCGCGGACATCGTGTACGTGCTCCCGGTCGAGGGCGGCCTCAGCCGGCTGGCGGCGATCTTCTCCTCGCATCTCCCGCCGGTCATCGGCCCGGTCCGCAGCGCCCGTGAGGACGACCTCGAGCTGCTGCGCCAGTTCGGCCGGCCGGCGTTCGCGTTCTCCGGTGCCACGCCGCAGCTGCTGCCCGTCGTGGAGCGCGGCCACATCGTGAACCTGTACTCCGGCGTGGTCGGCGGCTACTTCCGCAGCGACCGGCGCGCCGCGCCGTACAACCTGTACGCGCGCACCCGGGCGCTGCTCGCCGAGGCACCCGGGGCAAGCAGGGCGCACTCCATCGGCTTCGTCTTCGGCGCGCCGCCGGCCGGCGGGACCCCGGTCTCGTCGAGGTCGGTGTCCTACCCGGCCGCGTCGTTCACGTTCAGCTGGTCGGCCGCGAGCGGCCGCTGGCTGGTTGCCATGGACGGCCACCGGGCCGCCAGCACCGAGGGCCCGCAGCTGTCGGCCGCGACGGTCGTGATCCAGTACACGACGGTACGCACCTCCCGATTCAGGGAGCGCGGCTCGCGGCCGCCGTACGCGGAAAGCACCGGGGCCGGCACCGCGGTCGTGCTGCGGAACGGCAGGGCATACCAGGCACACTGGTCACGGCCGCGCGCGGACGATGGCACGACCTTCACCACCGCGACGGGGCAGCCGATGACGTTCGCGCCCGGGCCAGTCTGGATAGTGCTGACCGCCCGGTAGACCGAGGGGACGCAGCGATGACCAGGACCGTCAGGGACGTCATGACCACCCGAGTGGTCTCCGTGCACAAGGACGCGCCGTTCAAGGCGATGGCCGACATGCTCGCGAGCAGGCGGGTCAGCGCGTTTCCCGTCCTCGACGGCGACGGCAGGGTGATCGGCGTCGTGTCGGAGGCTGATCTGCTCGTGAAGATCGCGGTGCAGGCCGAGGGGACGAGCGTGATCGCCGCGCTGCGGCACGTCCGGGAGGACGAGAAGGCACGCGGCATCACGGCCGGAGAGCTGATGAGCTCGCCCGCCATCACGATCGGGCCCGACGCGACCATCGAGGCGGCGGCGAGAGTCATGTATGACCGCCGGATCAAGCGACTGCCGGTCGTGACCACCGCCGGCCGGCTGATGGGGATCATCAGCCGGGTGGACCTGCTGTCGGTGTACAGCCGGCCCGACAGCGAGATCCGGGACGAGATCCTGCATCAGGTGCTGCCGGACACGATGCTCGCGCTCCCCCGCGATCTCGACGTCGCCGTCTCCGACGGCATCGTCACGTTGTCCGGCGGCCCGATCAGCGAGCACACCAGCCGCGCCGTCATGGAGGCGGCCCGGCACGTCCAGGGCGTCGTCGCGGTCCGGGACCGGTTCAGCCAGTAGCCGGCGCGGCTAGCCGGGCCTGCTCACGAAGCGCTGCCCGGCGCCGGGGCCGAGCGAGAACCCCTCGGGCTCGCCGTCCGCGACATCCAGCACGAAGGCAGGCCGGCCGAGCGCGTCATCGAGCGCGCCGTCGATGTAGAACGGGCAGCCCTCGACGTCGCCGAGCAGCCGGTCGTGCCCGCCGGTGATGAACTCCCCGGCCGGGAAGCACATGGGCACGCTGCCCGCGCAGCACCCGCCGGACTGGACGAACATGACCGGGCCGCCCCGGGCGGAGCGCAGGCGGCTGACCGCCTCGCGCGCCGCCGGGGTTGCCGAGATCCGCCGGACCAGCGGCCGGCCCGTGGCTGTCACTAGAACAGGCCCAGCGGCTTCGTGCTGTAGCTCACCAGCAGGTTCTTCGTCTGCGAGTAGTGCTCCAGCATCATCTTGTGCGTCTCACGGCCGACGCCGGAGATCTTGTACCCGCCGAAGGCCGCCCCGGCCGGGTACTGGTGGTAGCAGTTCGTCCAGACACGGCCCGCCTTGATGGCCCGGCCCATGCGGTAGGCGCGGGACCCGTCCCGGGTCCAGACGCCGGCCCCGAGCCCGTACAGCGTGTCGTTGGCGATCGACAGGGCGTCCGCCTCGTCGGTGAACGTGGTCACCGCGAGGACCGGCCCGAAGATCTCTTCCTGGAAGACCCGCATCTTGTTGTGCCCCTTCAGCACCGTCGGCTCGAAGAAGTAGCCGTCCTCGAACTCGCCGCCGATGTGCGCCCGGTGCCCGCCGATCAGGACCTCGGCGCCCTCCTTCCTGCCGATGTCGACGTAGGAGGTGATCTTCTCCAGCTGCTGAGCCGAGTTCTGCGGGCCCATCATCGTCTCGGTGTCGAGCGGGTTGCCTTCCTTGATCTTGGCGATCCGGTCCAGGCACAGGGCCATGAACTTGTCGTAGATGCTCTCCTGGATCAGCGCGCGGGACGGGCAGGTGCAGACCTCGCCCTTGTTGAACGCGTACAGAACCAGGCCCTCGACCGCCTTGTCGAGGAACTCGTCCTGGTCGGCCATCACGTCGCCGAAGAAGATGTTCGGCGACTTGCCGCCCAGCTCCAGCGTGACCGGGATGATGTTCTCGGCTGCGTACTGCATGATCAGGCGGCCCGTGACGGTCTCGCCCGTGAACGCCACCTTGGCGATCCGCGGGTTAGCCGCGAGTGCCTTGCCGATCTCGGCGCCAGGACCCGTCACGACGTTGATCACGCCCGGCGGGAGTATGTCCTCGAGCACCTCCATCAGCTTGAGGATCGACCACGGCGTCGGCGAGGCCGGCTTGAGCACCGAGCAGTTGCCGGCCGCGAGGGCAGGCGCCAGCTTCCACGCCGCCATCAGCAGCGGGAAGTTGAACGGGATGATCTGCCCGACGACGCCGAGCGGCTCCTTGAAGTGGTAGGCGATGAGATCCTTGTCGATCTCGGAGATCTCGCTCTCCTCGGACCGGATCGCCGCCGCGAAGTAGCGGAAGTGGTCGGCGGCGAGCGGGATATCCGCTGCCAGCGTCTCCCGCACCGGCTTGCCGTTCTCCCAGCTCTCGGTCACGGCGAGCATCTCACGGTGCTCGTCGATGGCGTCGGCGACCTTGTTCAGGACCGCGGCGCGCTGGGCGACCGACATCTCGCCCCACTCGTCCTTGGCCGCGTGCGCCGCGTCGAGGGCGAGTTCCACGTCATCGGGCGTCGACTCGGCTACCTCGCAGATCGGCCTCGCGGTTGCCGGGCTCAGGTTGGCCCGGTACTTTCCGGCCACAGGCGGCATCCACTTGCCGCCGATGAAGTTCTCGTAGCGTGCGTGCACGCTGACGATGCTGCCCTCCTGGCCAGGTGGGATGTACCTCATCGTGTTCTCCCTTCTCGCAGCACGAGAAGAGCAGTGGGCAATTCTCGTGCCGCACTGCAATCAGTCCACCGCCGGCGGATACCGGACAGCAGAGCCGAACGTCCCGGGAAGTCGGCCGTAAGGCCTCTGCCGGGCCGGGCCGGGTCCACTTACATCGGTTGCGGTGGATTCGACCAGATCTGCTGCCACCGGACGCCGTAGAGTGGCGTGCAGTCATGCGGTGGATTCGAGGACACTTCCTGGCGACGGCGGCAGCCGTCATCGTCGTCGCGGGCTGCGCGCTTGCAGGCGTGCTGCTCGCGGGACGGCACACCGCGGCGCCGCCGCGGCGGCCGCGACCGGCTCCCTCGGTCAGCACGACGACCCTGACGCCCGTGGTCAGCCACCGGCTGCTGTCACCCTTCACCGGCGAGCCGGTCAAGTCGCTGCGCCGGATACTCGCGGTGAAGATCGACAACATCGTGTACGCACGGCCGCAGACCGGCATCAACTCCGCGGACATCGTGTACGTGTTCCCGGTCGAGGGCGGGCTTACCCGGTTCATGGCCATCTTCTCTTCGCACATCCCGCCCGTGATCGGTCCCGTGCGCAGCGCCCGCCAGGAGGACCTGGGACTGCTGCACCAGTTCGGCCGGCCGGCGTTCGCGTTCTCCGGCGCGCAGCCTGAGCTGCTGCCGGTCGTGGAGCGGTCGCACATCGTGGACCTCTACGCCGGCCGGGTCAACGGCTACTTCCGCGACGACAGCCGGATCGCGCCGTACAACCTCTTCGCCGAGTCCAGGGTGCTGCTCTCCGAGGCCAGGCGCGCCACCAGGGCACACAACATCGGCTTCAGGTTCGGCCCGGCGCCGGCGGGCGGACGCCGCGAGCGATCGATGACCGTGACGTACCCGTCTGCCGCTTACACCTTCAGGTGGTCGGCGCACCGCAAGCGATGGCTGGTCTGGATAGACGGCAGGCGAGCGATGACGACCGAGGGCCAGCAGATGGACCCGGTCACCGTCGTGATCCAGTACACGACCGTGAGCACGTCGGTGTTCAGGGAACTCGGCCTGCGGCCGCCGTACGCCGAGACGGTCGGCCACGGCACCGCGCTCGTGCTGCGGAACGGCAGGGCCTACAGGGGCAAGTGGTCGCGGGCCGGCCGGTACCACGGCACCTACTTCACCACCGCGTCCGGGACGCCGCTGAACTTCGCGCCGGGGCAGGTCTGGGTCGTCCTGACGGCCGGGAACAAGGCCAGCTACCACAACGAATCGCAGTGAGCGCGGCTGGCCGGGCCGGCTCGCCGCTCGTGGTCAGGAGTAGGCCCGTAGCCGGGCCAGGCAGTCCAGGGCCTGCGCCATGATGCGGTCGATCAGCTCCGCGCACGACGGCACGTCGTCGATGAGGCCGACCACCTGGCCGGCCGCCATCACGCCCAGATCCGGCCGGCCGTCCACCATCGCGGCCTTGAGCAGCATCGGCGTGTTGGCCGCCATGATGACCTGACCCCAGGTCAGCTCGCTGCCACGGCGCATGGCGGCACCCTCGCGCAGCATCTCGCGCCACGACAGGCCGGACAGGCTCCGGAACGCGGCGGCGTTCCTGACGGCGCGGGCCAGGCCGGCGGCGCGGCCGGACCGCTCCAGGCCGTCCACGAGCGCGGAACGCAGCACTCGGTGCGGGACACCGTCCACCCTCGTCGTCACGACGGTGTCGGTGAGCGACTTCGCGAGGTACACCTGCTTGACCGCGTCGGCTACCGGGCTGTCGGTGGTCAGCAGGAACCGGGTGCCCATCGCGATGCCCTCGGCGCCGTAGGCCAGCGCGGCGACCAGGCCGCGGCCGTCGAAGAAGCCGCCGGCCGCCACCACCGGGATATCCACCGCAGCCGCCACCTGCGGGATAAGCAGGCTCGTGGGAACGGGCCCGGTGTGCCCGCCGCCCTCACCGCCCTGCACCACCACCGCGTCCGCACCCCACTGCGCGACCTTCTCCGCGTGCCGGCGCGCGCCCACCGAGGGCATCACGACGACGCCCGCGTCCTTCAGCCGCGCGATCTGCTCGCGCCGTGGCGCCAGCGCGAACGAGGCGACCCTGACGCCCTCGCGGATGATCAGCTCGACGCGGTCGGCCGCGTCCGGGGCGTCTGCGCGCAGGTTCACGCCGAACGGCGCGCCGGTCCGGTCCCGCACCGCGGCGACGGCGGCGCGCAGCGCGTCCAGCGTCATCGTCGCCGAGCCGATGATGCCGAGTCCCCCGGCAGCGGACGTGGCGGCGGCCAGCCTCGCCCCCGCTACGAATCCCATGCCCGTCTGCACGATCGGATACCGGATGCCGGTCAGCTCGGTCAGCCTGGTGGCGATCGGCGCGGGCCCGGCCGGCCGGACCGGGCCGGGCCCGGTGCTCACGCGAGCTCCTGGTCGCGGCGGCCTTCCGGGTCGAGCCGCGCGCGGATGATCGCGAGCTCGGCGGGGGTGGGCAGCCTCGTCTGCGGTACCTGCAGCGGCGCCGCGAGCACGAAGCCGGTCGCGTCGGCGACGTCGGAGACGGACACGCCAGGGTGCACCGAGCGCAGCCGCATGGCGTGCTCGGGCCCGGCGAAATCGAGCACGGCGAGGTTCGTGATCACCCGGCGCAGCTCGTGTGACCGGGTGATCACCGGGCTCAGCCCGGCGGCGCGCTTGTAGCCGACCCCGCTCACCATGTCCACCTGGTCCACGAAGACCCGGCGGGAGTGCCGCGGCACCCAGTAGCTGACCGGGTGGTTGACGGTGTTGCCAGGCGCGCCGCGCACGCCGATCAGCTGGGCCTTCGGCCTGGCCCAGTCGCCGATGCAGGAGATGTTCTGGTTGCCGAACTGGTCCAGCTGGGACGCGCCCATCATGATGTGCCGCTGGCCGGCGGCCAGCAGCGTGAACACCTCCCGGAACGGGATCCAGCCCTCGGCGACGCGGCCGCCGTCCGCGGCCGGGCCGTCCGCCGGCGCGAGCACGGTCGCCTCGCCGTCGGTGACCAGCAGGGCGGGCTCGAAGGTCAGCTGCGCGAGCCTGGCGCCCAGCATCGGGATGATCCCCATCGGGCTGGCCAGGATCGCGCCGTCGCCGCGCCACGCCTCCGCACACGCGACGACGCAGATCTCCGCCAGCGTCGGCTCGCCGCCCGTCACGCCGGCGATCCCGCCCGCTCGGCCCGGCCGGCCCGCAGCGCCGCCACGGCCTGCTGGTACGCCTCCTCGTCCCCGGCCAGGTACGTGGCGCGGAACCGCTGCCAGCGCTCCGGGTCGGCCGCGGCCGCCGCGTACTCGGCCTGGAACTCCTCGTCCCGGCCATAGTCGGGCGCGCAGCTGGTGAAGTGCGCTCCGCCCGGCGTCTCGGCGACACCGCACACCATGGACCGGTTGATGAGCAGGCTCTGCAGCGGCCCGCCGGCGGTCAGCTCCGCGGTGGGCACGATCCGCTCGCAGGACATGTACGCCTTGTCTGCCGCGCGGCAGTACAGGTCGTCGAAATACGGGTCGGGCCCGAGGTACTGGCCGTTCCCGCGCAGGTCCGCGCGGTTCATGTGCACCAGCGCCACGTCGAGCCGCAGGGCCGGCACCGCCGCGAACTCCTCGCCGTCGGCGTACGGCGAGCGGACGGTCCGGAGCTGCGGATTCACCCGCATCACGTCCGAGCCCAGGCCGGCCCGCATGGGCAGGAACGGCAGCCGGTGCGCCGCCGCCAGCAGGCCCCAGTGCAGCATGCCCTCGTCCAGCTCGGTCAGCGTGATGCGCCCGGCCTGCCTGGCGAGCCGGAAGTGGGGCTCGAGCGGGATCGAGTCGAGGGTGACGAAGCCGGTGACCAGCCTGCGCACCTTGCCCGCGGCGATGAGCAGGCCGACGTCTGGCCCGCCGTAGCTGACGACCGTGAGGTCGGCCACGGCGGAGCTGGCGATCGCGCGTACCAGCGCCATCGGCTTGCGCCGCGAGCCGAAACCGCCGATCCCGATCGTCATCCCCGATCGCAGCTCGGCGGCGACCTGCGCGGGCGTCATCGCCGCGACCGGCAGGCCGGCGTCAGTCAACGCCGGTCCCTGTCGACGAAGGCCTGCCGTGCCGCATCGGAGACTCCCGTCAGGTTGAGCTCGAAGGTGAAGCCCTGCTCGTACCGGTACGAGCGCTTGATGTCGCCCGGCTCGATGCCGTTGAGCGACTGCTTGGCCAGCCGCACGATCTCCGGGTGCTTCGCGGCTATCTTCGCCGCCACCGCCCGCGCCCGCTCGCGCAGCTCCCGGGCCGGCACGACGTCCAGCACGGTGCCGAACCTGAGCAGGTCGCGCGCGGGCACTGGCTCACAGGTGTACACCATCGCGCGCATCAGCTGCTGCGGTACGAGCCGGGCGAGGTGCGTCGCCGCGCCCAGAGCGCCCCGGTCGACCTCGGGCAGCCCGAACGTCGCGTCGTCGGCGGCGATCACGATGTCGGCGCTGCCCGCCAGGCCGACGCCGCCGCCCAGGCAGAAGCCCTGCACTGCCGCGATGACCGGTACCTGGCAGTCGTAGACGGCGGCGAACGCGGCGAAGCAGCCGCGATTGGCCCCGACCAGGGCATCGTGCCCGGCGGTGGCCTGCATTTCCCTGATGTCGACGCCCGCGCAGAAGCCGCGCCCCTCGGCAGCGAGGACCACGGCCCGCACGCCGGGATCCTCGCCGGTCCCCGTCACCGTCTCCGCCAGGTCCAGCCAGCCCTGCACCGGGAGCGCGTTCACTGGCGGGAAGTCAATAGTAATCTCGGCGACGCCGTCGCTGCCGGCGCGCAGCTCGATACCCATCGCCGGCTCCTCACCTCAGCTACCTAGCGCTTGCTCGGGTCAGTCAGGCTAGCACCCTGACCGGCGGCTACCAGGAGTTCGGTGTCCGCGCCCGGTCGATCGCCGCCAGCATCGCATCTGGATTATCCACGTCATAGAACCCGAACGGCCAGACCGCCGAGCGCATCAGCGGCTCCATCCCCGTGTTCGCGTACATGGCGTAGGCACGTGCCGACCGCGTCCGGCGCGTGCCCAGAATGCCCGCCACCGGCGCCGGTTCCGGCGTGGCCATGGTGACGCTGGCGCGGCGGCCGCCACGGCTTCGCTGCACCGTGATCGGCACGCCGCGCAGCGGCACGTCCCGGAAACTCGTCGGCGTGACGATGATCGCGCGGTCGCGGGTCACGCCGTACGCGGTGCGCCCGTTGCTGATCCGCTTCCAGACGAACCGGCCGGCCACCATGTACAGCCCGAGCGCGATGAACGGCACGCCCCACAACGCGAAGAAGGCGTTCCCTGACCGGATCACGCCGACCTCCCAGAAGCCGGCGAAGGCCAGCCAGAGGATGCTGAACGGGATCAGGTACGCGTCGTTGCGGCCGATCAGTGCCCGGGAGTCGGGCACTCCGTACCAGACCAGTTCCTCGCCGGGCCGCAGGTGCTCGGTCAGCATCCGGGTAGCGCGCAGGCTGGTCTGCGTGTCGAGTGACATGTCAGCTCCGCTCCGGCGCCGCCACCGGCGCCACTCCCAGCGTCCGCCTGCCCGGTGTGCACGCGGTTTGCGGCCGGTGCGGCGCGAGCATACCGGGCCGCCCGGTTGGCGCAAACAGCGCGATCCGGGAAAATAGACGAGACGTTACGCACCCGAGGAGCCTGGGAGATATGCGGTTCGTGTTCAGCCCGCCGGCCAGCGAAGCGGCCGGGCTGCTGACGCTGCCCTGGGAGCTGCCGCTCGAGGACTGGCGGGACGACCGGCTGGTGGAGGTCCGCCAGCGCGGGCTGTCGCGGCACGTGGTCCGGTTCGTCAGCGACAACGGCGAGCTGTATGCGCTGAAGTCTCTCAGCGAGGATCTGGCCCGGCGCGAGTACCGGATGCTGCGCGCCCTGGCGGATCTTGCCGTTCCCGCAGTAGAGGTCGTGGGGATCGTGATCGACCGCGGCGCCGACGCGGACGCGGTGCTGGTGACCAGGTTCCTGGCGTACGCGAGCACGTACCGGGCGGTGTTCTCCCGGCCGCGGGCGGGGCCGCCGGTTGATCGCGTCCTGGACGCGCTGGTCGAGCTGCTCGTCCGGCTGCACCTGTCGGGATTCTTCTGGGGCGACTGCTCGCTGTCGAATGCCCTGTTCCGGGCGGACGCGGGCACGTTCGAGGCGTACCTGGTCGACACCGAGACGAGCGAGCGGCACCCGACGCTCACCGACGGCCAGCGCGCGCTGGATCTGGACATCGCGACCGAGCGCGTCTGCGGTGAGCTGATGGACCTCCAGGCGGGCGAGCTGCTGTGCGACGAGGTCGATCCGATCGAGGTGAGCGAGGAGCTCGCGCGCCGCTACCAGCGGCTCTGGTACGAGCTGACCAGGGAGGAGATCCTCAAGCCCGAGGACCAGCGGTACCGGATCGCCGACCGGCTGCGCTGCCTCAACGAGCTGGGCTTCGACGCCGACGAGGTGGAGCTGATCCCGAGCCAGGCCGGCACCCGGCTCCGGGTGCGCACGAAGGTAGCCGACACCGGCCAGAGCAGCCGGCAGCTGTTCCGCCTGACCGGGGTCAGCGCCGAGGAGCACCAGGCCCAGCGGCTGCTGAACGACATCGCCAGCTTCCGCGCCTACCTCGAGCAGCGCGATGGCCGCCCCGCGTCCGGGACGCTCGCGGCACACCGCTGGCTGGAAGAGGTCTACGACCCGGTCGTCGCGGCAGTCCCGGCGCGCCTGCGCGGGCGGCTGGCGCCGCCGGAGATCTTCCACGAGATCCTCGAGCACCGCTGGTACATGTCCGAGGCAGCCGGCCGGGACGTGGGCACGA
>Ga0335078_10005307_pt1 | contig 19066 bp, 13 predicted proteins | sample Lox_Sample_32_FD_206711 | JGI IMG/M metagenome (GOLD analysis project Ga0335078, IMG submission 206711) | Soil microbial communities from Loxahatchee National Wildlife Refuge, Florida, United States - Lox_Sample_3.2 | ecosystem: Environmental > Terrestrial > Soil > Wetlands | place: USA... | reverse complement strand
GAAGCTCCACAGCAGCGAGACGACGATCGACCGGGCGCCGCGGTCCATCAGCACGCGGAGCTTGCGCCGCAGGTCGTCCTCGTCCAGCGGCCGGACGACCCGGCCGGTCGAGTCGATCCGCTCCTTGGCTCCGACGATCATCGTCCGCGAGATGAGCGGCGTCGGCTTACGCTGCCGGGCCAGGTTGCGCCGCTCGGCCAGGCGGGTACCGTCGGTCCACTGGGCGCCGCGGCCGATGAGGATCGCGTCTTCGTGGCCCTCGGTGGTGATCAGCCCGACCCGCGGGCCGCGCCGTTCGATGAGGCGGTTCATGGCCACGGTGGTCGAGTACCTGATCACGTCCAGCCGCGGCAGCAGCGATTCCAGGTCCTCGCCCGCCTGGTCCGCGACCTCCTCGATCGCGTTGACGAAGCACACCGACAGGTCGTACGGGGTGGTCGGCGCCTTGCCGATCCAGCGCCGGCCGTCCAGCATGAGCACGGCGTCGGTGAAGGTGCCGCCCACGTCGATGTCGACCGAGTTGAGCTCGGGTGTCATCGCGCACCCCCCGGCGTGACCAGGCGCCCGTCGCGGACCTCGACCTCGCCGGCCGACAGCCGCTGCTTGAGCCGGTCGATGTCGATGGAGATGTCCGGCGTGATCGGGTGCCCGGGCGGCAGGTACTCGGTCTCGATCTGGACCCCGCAGGAGGGGCAGTAGAACTCCAGGATGCGGACCCACTCCGGATCGGGGGAGAACGTGTAGTCCCCCTCGATCAGCGGCGGGTGGATCTCCCGCGGGTCGCGGTCGTAGACCAGGCAGCCCCGCTTGTACAGGTCGCGGGCGGTGGTCAGCGCGACGTCACAGCGGTTGCACCGCCACATCTCCGCGTCCAGGTCGAGGTCGAGGTACTCGGTGAAACGCAGCCGCGCGGTCATTGCGTCTCCTCGCGGTCGGGCCGCAGGGCGGCATCGCCCAGGTCGTCGACGTCCAGTACCCAGCCGGACGGGATCAGGCAGGTCATGCTGCCGCCGGCCGCGAGGGCCGGCCCGGCGACATGACGGCCGGGGGTAAGCCCGGCCCAGTCGTAGACCGGCACCCGCGCGGTGCCGCCGTCGGGCAGCAGCAGGTCGCGTTGCGCCGGCCCGGCGGGGTCCGCGGTAGCAGGGGCCCGGGGTGGCGGCTCGCAGCTGGCCAGGTGCCGCCTGACCCGCACACGGACCACTTCGACGTGCGTCGCGCCGTCGAGGCGATCCAGCGCCTGGCCGGCGTCGGAGGCCAGGACCGTTCGGTATTCGCCGCCGTCATGCACGTCCAGCTCCACTTCTACCTCGGCCTCGTCGGGGTCGAAGCCCTCGCCGGCCAGGTCCCGCCGCCCGGCGGCCGTCATGTCGCCGGCCGCGGCGGCCACCGCGTCCCGGCCCGGGCCGGCGGCCACGCCGAGGCTGCGCTCGTAGACGTGCACCACGTCGGAGACGGCCGAGCCGAACGCGGACAGGACCGGGCCGAGCCCGAAGACCCGCGCGCCGGGGATGCTGAGCCGCTCCGCGACCGGCGCGGCGAACAGGCCGCCGTTGCCGCCGTAGGCGAACAGCACCGCCTCGGCCGGATCGATCCCGGCGCGGGCCATGGTGGAGCCCACCAGCTCGGCGACCATGCCGACCGCGGCGTCGGCGATCCGCCGGGCCGCGTCGTCCACCGAGACGCCCAGCGGCCCGGCCACCCTCGTCTCCAGCGCCGCCCGCGCCGCCTCGACGTCCAGCCGGCGGCGACCGCCGAGGAAGCCGGCCGGGTCGAGATAGCCCAGGACGAGCAGGGCGTCGGTCAGCGTGGCCGCCTCACCGCCCAGGCCGTAGCAGGCGGGTCCCGGCGCCGCGCCCATGCTCTCCGGGCCCAGGCTCACCCCGCCCCGGCCGTCCGGCCGGACCACGCTGCCGCCGCCCAGCGGCGCCGACCGCAGCAGGGCCAGCGGAACCCGGACCGGGATGCCGAACAGGCTGCCGTCGCGGGTGTAGCGGGGCTGGCCGGCCTCGACCGCGCTGGCCTTGGCGGTGGTCCCGCCCACGTCCAGGCAGACCACCCGGTTCAGCCCGTACCGGCGGGCGTACCAGGCGGCGGCGTGGGTACCGAACACCGGCCCGGACTCGATCGTGTCGACGGCCTTGGTCTTGCCGACTCGCGCGACGCCCCCGTCGGTGTGCCCGACCAGCAGCGCGCCGTGCCATCCCAGCTCGTAGCGGAGCAGGTCTTCCGCGTTGAACAGGGCGGTGGCCAGCTGGCCGTGCACGTACGCGTTGATCAGCGCGTAGTGCGTCCTGGTCTGCGCGTCGTCGACCTGGGCCATCTCGCTGGCCAGCAGGACCGGCACCGAGCCCAGGTAGTGGTCGCGATACTGGGCCTCGACGGTCCGCTTGACCGCCTGCTCGTGCGCGGTCTCCGGGAAGCTGTCCAGGCTGACGCAGATGCGGCGGGCACCGTCCTCGAGCAGCCGGCGGACCGCCTCCAGCACGGCCTGCCCGCCCGCGCCGGGATCGACGCCCACCACGTTGCGCTCGGCTACCAGGGTGCCGACCGCGGGCGAGGGCCCGTCGCCGTACAGGCTGCGCTCACTGCCCGGCTGGACCAGCAGCCCCAGCTTGGCGCCCTTGCGCTCGCCCAGGGCGTTGGAGGTGATGGTCGAGGACCAGCGGATGAGGGACACCTCATCCAGGAAGGCCCGCAGGCCGGCGTGGCCCAGCTGGCGGGCGGCCTCGCTGAGGATCTCGCGGAACGACACGACCAGATCGTGCGGCGTGGTGTCGACCTTGACCGTGATCATGGCTGATGGGTTCGTCCCGTCCCACACCAGCCCATCGGTCATGGTCCCGCCGGTGTCGATGTCGACGGTGTACATGCCCCTCCCCTGGTTGCCTTGAGCAGCAGCGTCGCCCGCATCGTGTGCCGGCTCCATGTGTCAGCACCACATGCCTCGCGATGAGGGGTTGTTACGATGCCCCAAGGCGCTGTGGTGGGAGGGGGCGGGCGGTGCGGGTTGAAGCCGAGGAACGCCGGGTTCACGCGCTGATGCAGGTCGGCCGGGCGATGGCATCGACAGCGGATTACGAGCAGGCCCTGGCCGCCCTGATCAGGACGATCAGCGAGCTGCTCGACGTGGAGACGGCCGGATTCCTGTTGTACGACCCCGAACGTTCGGAGCTGGTGCTGCAGCAGCCCGCGTTCGGCATCGACGACCCGGAGCGGATCGCCGCCTACCACGTGGCGCTGCGGGACGGCGGTAACGCGGTCAAGGTATTCCTGTCGGGCCGTGCCTACCTGACCAATGACGCCCCCAACGACCCGCGGCTGATCCGGCGCTTCGTGGACCTCTTCGAGGCCCGGACGAGCCTGACCGTTCCGCTGGTCGTCGAGGACCAGGCCATCGGCGTGTGCCACGCGATCAACAAGCGCGGCGGCCGGTTCACCGACGGGGACCTGGAGCTGCTCAGCCTGATCGCCCCGCTGCTGGCCGTCAGCGTGCAGTCCGCGCACTTGTTCCGCCAGGTACGCACCCAGGGCCGCCAGCTGGAGCGGGCCATCTTCCTGCAGCGCGAGCTGTCCCGGACCGCGTTCGACGCCCCCGGCATGGGCCCGCTGGCCGGGCGCCTGGCCGACCTGGTGAACCGGCCGGTGATGGTGCTCGACCCGGCGCTGCGGCCACTGGCCGTCAGCGGCTGGCCCGACGAGCTGCAACCGGACAGCCGCTGGCTCGACGACTGCCAGCGCGAGATCTGGTGGCGGCGCGGACGGGACCGGGGCGACCGGCCCGCGCTCGCCCTCATCGCCGTCGGCAGCCACTTCGGCGGTTACCTGGCGGTCTGGGACGGCGCCGAGCCGCTCGACGAGATCGACGCCCGGGCCATCGAGCACGCCGCCACGATCTTCGCCCTGGAGATGCTGCACGAGCGCACCGCCTACGAACTCGAGGCCCGGCTCAAGGGGGACCTGCTGCGCGACCTGTCCAGCGGCGTGGACCACGACGACCGGGACGTCAACCGGATGCTGGCCGACCTCGGCTACACGATCGCCGGGCCGTGGCGGTTCGCCCAGGTACACGCGAGCTGGCGCCGTCCGCCCGCTAACCCGCAGATCCGCTGGCCGGATGAGGTTCAGATGCCGCAGGCGCGCCTTTACCCGGCGGTGCGGCGTACCTGCCTCGACGTCGTCGGTACGGCCGCGGTCGTCCCGTGGCGTTCGGGGTTCCTGCTTCTCCTGCCGGCCGCTCCGGACAACCTGGCCCGCGACCTGGACGTTGCCGCGGACCTGCTCGACCGGGTCCGCGCCGCCGCCGGGCAGGTCGGGCCCGGGGCCCGCGTCCACCTGGCCATCAGCTCACCGGTGCGCACGGCACGAGAGCTTGGCCACGGCCTGCACGAGGCCGACCAGGCCGTGGAACTGGCCCGCAGGCTCGGCATCGCCGACCGTCCGCTGGCCTTCGAGCATCTCGGCGTCTACCGGATCCTGCTCGACGGCGGCGGATCGCAGCACCGGCGCGACTTCGTCGAAGACGCCCTCGGGCCGCTGGTCCGTTACGACGCCGAACGCGGGACCCAGCTGATCCCGACGCTCCGGGCCTATGTGCAGGCCGATTACAACGCCAACGAGACCGCCCGGCGCCTCTACGTGCACGCCAACACGCTGGCCTACCGGCTGCGGACCATCCGCCGCCTGCTCGGCGGCGATCCGGCCCGAGGCGACTTGCGCCTGACCGTGGAGCTGGCCCTCAAGCTCAGCGACCTGCCCCGCCTGTCCGGCTAGCGTTACCGCACGGCGACGCCGGGCCCGGACTCACCTGAATCAGGAATTTTGCATCCAGCTGCCGGTTTCTACGGGCGCTGAAAACCTGAGCTGGTCTGCGAGTGAAGAAACAGCGTGTAGCTGAACACAAACGGGGTGCGGATCTTGATTCCGCTGGGGTCGATCTGGATGTCCTCGGCATCGAGCAGCCGACCTGACTCCGGATCCGCGATGAGCCGCCAGGAATGCTCATGCCCTGTACCGCCGGCGGGTACTGAGATGGCCAGGCCTTCGCGACCGGCGCGGTCACGGACCCATCCCGCATCCGATATCCCGGGGATCAGCGCGATCATCCGGTAGACAGCGGCCAGCAGTTGCGGGGACGGCGGGGTGTACTGCAGGTACGCAACCAGGTTCTGCAGCGCATATCCAACGTCGACCTGGCTGGACATCTGGGGAGCAGGAGCTGCCGCCTTGATCCCGTCGTCCGCGAGCACCCGGAACAGGGCCTGCGGGCTGAGCGTGGAGCTGTTGAGGGTCCGCAGGGGGTTCTGCGCGGCGGTCAGCGCGGGCTCCGCGGTCACGGGTCCGTAGGCGGCTTCGCGACGCGCCGCAGCCTCCTCGCTCTGGGTCAACGGCCCCGGCGCCACCGGCGTAGCATTCTGCACGGTCTGCCGCCGGATAAGCCCGGCCGCGGTCGACCAGGTCTGCTGCAGCTTCGGGATCACCTGCGATGTCACGGAACCGGCCCCCACCGCCACGGCGAGATACCACGTCTCCGTGGCCTGATAGACATAGCCGCCGGGCGGCGGGGTCAGCAGCGGCTGCTGGGCCGCTCGCGCGGCCAGCGCGGGCAGCAGAGAGCCGATCGCAGGGGCGCCTGACGGGTGGTACGACAGCATCGCCGCGGTCACGGCCTCCGCCCGTGACGGAGAGGCCGTCCCGTGTACAACAACAGCGGCGACCACGGCGGCCGCGGTCAGCCCCGCCGCAGCGGGCCCGGCCCACCGCGGCAGGCGTCCCGGCCGCCTCCGCCGCCTGGCCCCGGTTATCCGCGGCAGCACGGCCGGCGGCAGCGGAGCTCGTTCCGCATCGGCATGCAGCGCCTGGCGCAGCCGGTTCTCGAAGCTCTCATCGATCATGGTGTCCTACCTCCTGGCGCAGCTGCCCCAGAGCCCGGGACGCGAGAGACTTCACAGTTCCCGGACGGCAGCCCAGCGCACTGGCAATCTCAGCCTCTGACCAGTCGGCCCAGTACCGGGCGACGATGACGACACGCTGGCGGTGCGGCAGCCGCTGCACCGCGGAAACCAGGTGGGGGTCCGGCACGGGCGTCTCGGAGGGCTCTTCGCGGAGCCTGAGCATCCGCCGTCGCAACGAGAACTCATTGCGACGCCAGCTGCTGGACAGATTGACAAGCACCCTGCGCAGGTATGCCACCTGGGAATCGAGCTCATCGAACCGGCGGAATACCGCCGTAAACGCCTCCTGAGTCAGATCCTCGCTCGCGGCCGCGGAATGCGTCAGCAGCCAGGCAAAATGCAGCGTGCGCGTGTACTCAGTGCGGTAGAACTCCGCAAAGCTCGCCGGCGCGGGCGACCTGGTCGCTACTCGATCGGGCGCCCGTTCAACTCCCATGACCCCTAGTCTCCCGAGCGGCCCCTGCGGTTCCAATGAGATCTGCGGCGACACCATTACGCGCTGCTGGTCAGGCGATGACGGCGTCGATCGTCTTCCTCACCGCGCTGGGCTGGGCAGGCGACCTGGACGCCTTGCCGGTGACCATCGTGATCCCGGCGTACTGCGCGCCGGGTACCTCGGTGACGGCCGCCATCACGATGTGGCGCAGGAGCGCCTCGGCTGTGAGAGGCCGCGCCAACGCTGAGGGGCTACGGTCGGCCCTGTTCAAAGCGGCCGCGAACGGACACGACACGCTCGTGACCGACATGACCCAGACTCAGGTCTACGGAGAAGGAGACCAGGCGGAGCGCGCCGCGTACGCCAAGTTCAAGCGCACGTTCGAGAAACGCGGCGACCACTGGATCCAGAAGCAGCCCTCACCCCCGGAGAGGGGCTAGTTCCCGCGGTGGGCCGCAGGCGGGATGTCCCCATCCACCAGGACGGTAGACCCGGCCGGGCGGGTGACCGTCTCGTCGGTCCGCTCCCGCAGCCGCTCCAGCGATTCGGCGTCGCCGAGCGGGACGGTCGCCTCCAGGCGTGAGCCAGCCTGCACCTCGGGCAGGTCCATGACCGCATCGACCAGGCTGGCCCGGGTGCCCGATGGTATATGGCCGGAGGAAGGGAGCAGCGAAGTCCGGACGGTTCCCCCTGAATCCTCAAGCGGCGTCACCTGAGCCGCGGCGACCGTCTCACCATCGTCTGTGACCTCGACGCGACGAGGCTGGTCACTGGTCATCGCACCCTCCCGGGCTCGGCCTAATCTGATGCGGATAGGGCCATGCCCGCAGTTACCGGGTCGAAACAGCCGCGGTTCAGGACTATCGATGGCCCGTGTTGCCGCTCAGCGGCGCGATCCTTTCTTATTCTTCCGCAGCTTGCGGTCATCCCTAGTTCCGGGAAAGGCTCGCGGTCGATCGGATGCCCGGCTACGGTTCGGCCTCGCTCAAGCTCGGCGTTGAACTCCGCGCCGAGCAGGATGGCGACGTTTGGAGGCCGCCACGAGCAGGATCATCGTCACCACAGGTCGAAGCCGTCAGGTGAGAGCAGCGAGCAAGCCGTCGAGGACCGGCCGGCGGCCGGGATGATCCAGGGCGTACGCCTGCGCTGCCTCATGACGGAATCAGGAATCTCCGGAATCAATCCGCCCGGTCAGCGGCAGAAGCAGCATTCGTCCCAAATGCGGCGTTGCATAAATATACGACCTGGCCTATTGGCCGTGACTCGTACTGCTGCGCGGCAGACGATGCGGGAGCTTCAATAACCGCGCCGCCGTTCCATCTGGTACGTGGGCATGTCCGCCAGGTCGGGAGTCCGGGTCATCTCCCCTCCAGTAGCACGCGACGGCCCTGCACGCTACCCGGGCGAGCGCGGCGGGCTGCGGCAACGGCATGACAACACCTTGACCCGATGTGATGAACTAGACCAATGCCGTTGGGTTAAGGATCGGCGGGTGGGACCCGAGCAGCGAGGGCGGCGAGATGGCAGTGAGATGGCACCAGTAATCACTGTTCGCTTCCGTGATCATGAAAGGGACCTTCCCGGCCGAGCAGAAGCAGCCCGGCGAGCGGGGACGGGCGGTCAGCAGCTCGCCTAACTAAACGGCACCGACTCTGAGACCGGGGCCGGGCGAATATGTGCAGGCAGGCTTGGTGATATGGCAGGATAACGGCCGAGACGTGAGCGCTTGCGGCAGGTGCGAATTGGGGAGGGTGGCGGCACGGTGAGCGAGATCTTTTTGAGCTGGGCCGCCCCTGACGAAGCGCTTGTCGACTATATTGCCGGGCGCCTAGCTGATGTCGGGATTCACGTTAATGAGTACCGGCAGGGGCTGACGGGTGGCGGTGAGATAAGGCCGTGGATCGTTGACAGCATCAACCGGGCTCAGGTTGTCGTCGCGATGCTCTCCGAGCGGGCGCTGCAGCACAGTAAATGGGTACAGGAGGAACTGACCCTGGCGGCCGGGCGGCTCAACGACCTCGGTAACCCGCTGGGGCAGCTGATCCCGGTACGCGTCGGGGCCGTCCCCGACAGCCAGATCCCGGTCATGCTGCAGCCGGACCGGCTGAGGTTCCTCGACCTCGCTCTCGAGCCGACCGAGTCGCAGCTCGAGCTGCTGATCAACGAGCTGACCAGGGCACTGGGCCGGGAGATGCCGTTCGTGATCCCGGCGGCGATCTTCGTCATGACTAGCGGCGAGTTCGCGAAGTTCAGCGACCCCGGCGATGAGCACGGCGCGCTGCAGCGGACACGCCTGACCGCGCTGTGCCAGGGGTCAGGAATGCCGCTAGCGGACCTGTGGGAGCAGCTGGGCCGGCGGTATGGTGCCACCGCCGGCGAGTTCACGCCGTACGCGGACCAGGCCGATAACGCGCGCCGCCTCGTTGACGTCACCCAGGGCGCCTTGCGTGTTGTGAACGAAAAGCGCGCGAGGACCCACCAGCGGCCGCTCTTGCTGAAGTGGTACTCCCGCGGTGATTTCAACCAGCCCGGACTCCGGGATCGGTGGCGCACGGGCCATTCCCTGCTCATCGTCGACTCACTGTCCGCACTCGACCCGGTCATTGCCGGGGAACTAGAGAAATTGCCGCGGCCGAGGCTCGAGCAAAAGGCAGCGGTTGTCTACCTCCCGCCGTACACACGGCACAGCGTACAGCTGGAAGACATGATTCGGGAGTGCCTGGAAGGCCATTCCTTCCTTTCTGACATGTTCCGCGACTGGCAGGACGGCAACGAGCCGCCTGGTCTCGCCTTCGACCTGCCAACCGGGACGTCCCTGCGGCGGTGGCTCGACCAGTTCCTGCTGACGTTGGAAACCGCCCTCGAACCCGACGGGGGCAACGTCAGCAAGATGCAGCGAGACCAGCCGCCCCGGCTGCTGCACCGCTACTCGGGAATGCCCGGGAGCAGGCCGTGATCGTCACCTTCTACTCCTTCAAGGGCGGCGTCGGCCGGTCGATGTCCATGATGAACGTGGCCGAGATCCTGGCCGACGCCGGTTACCAGGTCATCATCTGCGATTTCGACCTCGAGGCACCGGGGCTGGAGCGGTACGCCTCGGATGACCCAGCCGTCGTCAGCCGGCTGCGGGCTAGCCATGGCATCATCGACCTGCTCGAGGAATACCGGGAGACGCTGGCCGGCGCGGGCCCCGTGCAGACCGGCGAGGACGAGCTGGTCCCGGCCCTGGAAGGCTTCCGGGACATCGACGGGCTGCTGGTACGCCGCCCGTCAAGCTACGCCATCCCGGTCCCCTCCCCGAACGGCGACCGGCTCGGCCAGATCTGGTACCTGGGCGCCGGACGGCGCGACGGGAAGTGGGCTGACCAGTACAGCGAGCGCGTGCAGCGGTTCGACTGGTCGGACTTCTACCGCAGATGGGCCGGCGCGGAATACGTCGACTTCCTGCGGGAGGACCTGGCCACCGATCAGGCCATCGTCCTGGTGGACAGCCGTACCGGGGTCACCGAGTACTCCGGCATTTGCACACATCACCTCGCCGACCTGGTGGTCGTGCTGTCCGCCCCCAACGACCTCAACATCGAGGGCGCGAAGTGGATGGTCGACAGCATCACATCGGCCGACCTGACCAGCCTGCGCGGGAACCGCCCGCTTCAGGTCATGCCGGTTGCCTCGCGCGTCGAGACGGCATCGCAGGTAGCGGAACTGGCCGCCTTCCGCGAGCGATTCGAGCGCGAGTTCGCCGGCTCGGTACCGCCCGCCGCGGGTGACGCCCGGAAATTCATCCGCAAGACCGAGATCCCCTACATCCCCTACTACGCATTCACCGAGAAGGTAGTCGCCCGCCGGAACGCCTCGCCACACCGGGAGCTGCACAGCGCCTACGACTCGCTGGCGCAGGCTGTGGTCAACGTCGGCCTAGACAGCCGGATGCTCGCGCCCCCGCTGCTCCCGGACTGGCTTGGAACCCCGGCCGAGCCCGGGGACACGGCTAGCGCACCGCTGGACGAGGACCGGACCACTGTCGCGGCCGGATCGTCTCGCGGAGTCATGATCGGCGACGGCAGCACGCAGATCAATTACTTCTACAACTACACCGGGGACCGACGGCCGACGCCGGTTCTGGCCGATTCCCCGTTCCAGGGGCTGCGCTCGTTCAGTGAGCAAGACGTGGCCTTCTTCTTCGGCCGTGAGAAGGCGGCCGAAGAAGTGCTGCAGCAGATGTCGCGCCTGGTGGACCGGCCGGGGATGCTGATGCTCTCGGGGGTATCCGGGGTCGGCAAGTCGTCGTTGCTGCGGGCGGGAGTGCTGCCCAGGATCCGGGCTGCCGGGCTGGAGGAGGCACCAGACGCGGCATCCTGGCCCGCCCTGGTGCTGACCCCTACCCGGGCGCCGCTCAGCGAACTGGCCGTGGGTACGGCCAGGCTCGCAGGCGCCGAAGCGACTGCCGTGCGGGCCACCCTGACCAGCGATCCCGCGGCGTTCGCCCTGCTCGCTCGCCAGGCCGCCCTGGCCCAGGCGGAGGAGGCGGAAACCCCCGGCAACCCAACCGCGGACCAGGGACAGCAGCGCCTGCTGCTGCTCATCGACCAGTTCGAGCAGCTCTTCACCCAGTGCGACAGCGAGAGTGAACGGCGAGCCTTCATCTCCGCGCTGCACGCGGCGGCGACCGTCGGGCAAGGGCCGCGGCAGGCGCCCGCGGCGCTCGTGGTGCTCGTCGTGCGGGCTGATTTCGAGGCCCGCTGCGCGGGCTACCCAGAACTAGCCGACGCGGTGCAAGGTCGTTACCTGCTAACGCCGATGACCGAACTCCAGACGCGCCTGGCCATTACCGGGCCGGCCCGCATGATCGGCTCGCGAATCGATTACGACCTGGTCAGCACCCTGCTGGATGAGGTGAAGGCGGCCAACTCGGTCGGCGGGTGGCTGCCGCTGCTGTCGTACGCGCTCGACCAGGCCTGGCGCAGCCGGGAGGGTGACGCGCTGACCCTGGCCGACTATGAAGGGACAGGTGGGATCGAGGGTGCCGTCGCGGCCAGCGCCGACCGCGCCTACGCCAGCCTGATTCCTGCCCAGCGGGAGACCGCCCGGCAGGTTTTCCTACGTCTGAGCACCCCCGGTGACGGCGGCGGGGATACGAGCAGGCCAGCCTCGCGGGCCGAGCTTACCGAAGGCAAGACGGCCGCCGAGGCCGATGCCGTGCAGGCCGTGCTGGATGCCTTCGCCAACCAGCGGCTGCTGACTCTCACGGCGGACGGGGTGGAAATCAGCCACGAGGTCCTGCTGACCGCGTGGCCGCTGCTGCGCGACACCTGGCTCGCCGAGTCCCGCGCGGACCGGATCATCCGGGCCCGGCTGCGCGAGGCCACCGCTGACTGGACCGGACACAAGCGCGACTCGGCCTACCTGTACCGCGGCAGTCGGCTGGACGCCACCGAAGCGGCAGTGCAGCGCGCTAGTGCTGAACCTGCCCGGTACCTGCCCTTGTCCCAGGTTGAGACTGACTTCCTGCTGGCGAGCCGCAGCGCTGCGCGCCGAATCACCCGCGTTCGCGTAGTCGCCATCATGGCATATTTGATTGTGGTGCTCCTCGCCATCATCCTGTTTCAGCTCTTGTCTGCGGCCTGAAGGCAGTAGCCAACCAGTCAGCGCCTGGGCGGCGTGCGGGACGAGGGCGGCGATCTCGCGGCCGGGCAGGACGAGCATCGGCACGCGGAAGGACCGCGCCTGGTCCCGGGTCACGCTGGTCCATCGCGATCATCCGGTACGGCCCGCCGTACCCCTGATGACCGACAGCCCATCAGGTAAACGATCTGTTCGCAACAGTTCCCGGCCGCCTCACCCAGGCCGGGTACCTGCGACTCTCGTCTGTAGCATTTTTGATTTATTTGATCTACCTGATTTCCCGCGGTTCGACCTTCCGGCTGCCCGCCTTGGAGGTCTTAGCTCGTGGAAACGGCGCTACTGCGCTGAATACCGCTGTTCGCCGAGTTACCCGGCCGCGAAGGGCTGGCCGCGTCCCTCACCCCGGTGGAGCTAACGGCGGCCACGGTGCTGCTGCGGCTTGGCGACCCGGAAGACGCCTACCACGCGATCGCCGACGGTCAGCTTGGCGTCACCCAGTCGGCGATCTGGTACTCGGAGAAGGATATTGCCGGTGTTAGCCCACGAAGTGGGTGGCCCATATTTCCTCGGCGGGCCACTGGCACGCCCACTCGGCGCTGGCCAGCGTGTAGTAGGGATGATCGGGAGCATCTGGCGGGGCGTAGAGTTCGTGCAGCGCGTCGATGAGGAAGCCGTTGTCACGCAGGATCTTGATCCATTCGCCGTGGCCGAGGTGGAACTGGACACCGCCCTGTGACGTCGTCAGGCGATGTGCCTGGCGCTGCGGGTGAAAGAGCTCACGGCGGGCGGGCCCGTCCGGTCCCGGGGAGCACATGGTGACCAGGAGCGTGGTGGTGTGGAACACCAGCCTCCCGCCGGGTCGCAGCAGCCGGGCGGCCTCGGGTACCCAACGGGCCGGGTCGCACCACAAGCTGGCGCCGCATTCGGAGATGGCTAGGTCGAAGTGGCCCGAAGGTAGCGGGACATCTGCGGCGTCGGCCTCGATGAGCGGGAATGAGATGCCGAACCGGTCCTGGCAGCGCCGGGCTGACTCAAGCTGGGCCGGGGTCACGTCCACCCCGGTCGGCCGGGCGCCGCGCCGGGCCAGCCAGGCGGAGAAGTACGCCGTCCCGCAGCCGAGCTCTACGACATCCAGGCCGCGGACGTCACCGAGCACGCCGAGCTGCTGCTCGGGCACGTTGAAGATACCCCAGGCGATGTCCGGGGCGGCCCAGGCGCGCACGGCGTGCTCATCGCCGTATTCACTGTTCGCCCGGCTCCACAGCTCCCGGCTGGCGGCAATTTCCTCCGCCCCGGTCCCGGCCTCAGCCATCCCGCACCACCATCACGCATTCCCCGGTGACATGCCCATGCCACGATAACGGCAATCAGACATGATCAGCCGAGCCGCCGGGGAATCACGCTGGGTGATCAGACCAAGGATGCCGTATCGCGAGGCCATCCGTCTGCGTGCAGGGCCGGCGGCTGATGGCGGTCCGGTTGCTGGTGAGCGGGTGATGGTCAGTAGGTGAGCGCGAGGCGGGCGATGGCGTCGATGGGGTATCTGGTGACGTTTCCCATGACGGCGACGCCGACGCCGCGGGTGGGATAGATCCGGATCAGGTTATAGAAGCCGGCGCCGCCTCCCAGGTGCTGTACGAACGGCGGGTCTGCGTTGCGCTGGCTGGCTGGCCGGAACCAGCCAAGGCCCAGGTCATAACGGCGCCCGGGCATGGTGATCTGCTGCATCGCGGCGGCCGACTGCTGGCTCAGGATGCGTGTCCCGTCGAGTTCCCCGTCCCGCAGGTGCAATTGCAGGAACCGGGCCAGCTCATCCGCCGGGCCTACCAGCCCGCCGTAGGCGGGGCCATCGACCAGGAAGGGCTGCAGCGAGATCCACCGTCCGGCCGGCGCGCCGATGGCCCAGCGCGGCAGCAGCAGCCGCATCGGGCTGCGCCGCGGATGGTAGCCGACCGCGGCACGACTCTGTGTCTGCGGCGTGTAGCTGAACGCCGTGGCGGCCATTCCCAGCGGTCTCAGGACCTCCGCCGCAATCAGGTCGGTGAATGGCTGGCCGGCGGCGGTGGTCAGTGCGGCCGCCAGCACCAGCGGGCCAAGGTTGGAGTAACGTGCCCGGGTGCCGGGCGCGAACCGCAGCCTGCGGTGCCGGGCGAGCAGGCCGCGCAGGAACGTATCGGGGTCGGGAGCCGGCTGGTCCGCCGGATGCACCCATCGGACCGGGATGGGGTTGGCCAGGCCAGCGCTGTGGGTGAGCAGGTGGCGGGCGGTGATCCGGCTGGCCCACCGTGCTGGCCGCACCTGCCGCAGCGCAGGAACATGTCCGGCGGTCGGGGCATCAAGGTCGAGCAACCCGCGCTCGGCCAGCCGCATCGCGGCCGTCGCGGTCACGACCTTCGTCATCGAAAACCACGGGCATACCATGCCCGGCCAGGCCCGAACCCGGTCGGCAATGTCAGCAAGCCCGGCCGCGCCCGCGGCCCGCACGCCCTCGGGCCCGGCCACCAGCACTACGACGCCCGGCACGCCCTCGCCCGCCAGTGCCCGGATCCGCTCGCCCGCGATCACGTCAGCCGACATCGGCGCCTCCCAGCACCCGATCCGCGGCCGCCAGAACCGCTGCCCGCCATCCGACCCTACCCAGCCAACGATCGGCGGGCCATCCGCCGCCGCAGGCGGCGATCAAGCCAGACCACCGTCCGCCTTTAACCACCCACCCGATGCGCCACAAGTCCCCGCCGCATCGGCAGCCAGGGATTCGGCTCCGGATCACCCAGCGAGCAAGAATCCCAGGGCGATGCTGGCTGCGGCCTTGGAGGCGCTGGCGTACAGGTGGCCCTTGCCAGGGAAGATCACGGCCCGGCCGCCGGGGATCTGCGCAGCAGTGCGCCGGAACAAGTCTTCGCCGTAGTAAGGGTCTGTGCTGCCACCCATCACCAGGGTGGGTGCCCGCACGCGGCCGAGCCCGGCTTCGGCGTCGAAGGCGATCGCAGCAGAGTTGGTGATCAGCATGTCGGCTGGGTTGCCCACTCCCAGCGGATTGGCCAGCCAGGCCAGCGCTTCGGCCGCGTGGCGGAAGGGCCTGGGTGCAAGCGCTCCAGCTACGAGGGCCGATGCTCGCCGCGGGCCACCAGTGTTGACCAGGTACGCGATCTCGGTCAGCAGCTGGCGGCCGGCGGGAGATAGGCGGAAGGCGGCCGCCACGACTACCATGCGCCGCACCAGCTCCGGGGATCCGATCGCGAGCTGGAGCGCCACCGCCCCGCCGGCGGAGGTGCCGTAAAACGCGACCGGCTCCCCAATGTCGTCCATGATCGCTTTGGCGTAGTCGGCGGCGATGTCTGCCATAGTGGCGCCCACTGCCAGGCCGGGTTTGCGGCTGGTCACGTACACGGTGAAGTGCCCGGCGAACCGTGCTGCTGTGGACACGCTTATCCGGCGCTCGATACCGGCCGGATTCGCGTGCTCAGCAGCTCCGCCCACCGCCATCACCAGTGGCGGTCCCTGCCCCAGCCGCAGGTACGGCAGCCCGCCGGACAGCCTGCCCTCGGACACCACCCGCATGCCTTCCACGCTACGCGCCGTGATCGCCGGTCCCGCTACCATCATGTTCTCCGCGACGCTGAACCCAAGGCCACGATCATGCAACCATCCTGACCAGGCCACAGCGTCCGGCCCGCAAGGGGTGCCCGGCCAGGAAACGCGAGGTACTGCCGGACCACAATCGCGAATCATCACCGGGCAGCATGCGCATCTGACGCTCCAGGAACGGCCGCCGAGCCGAATCGGGCTATCTGCGCAAGGCCGCCGACTCTGACGGCTCAGAAACCCGGCGCCCAGAGCCGGCGATCAGCGCTTATGGCTGGGCGCCAGGATCAAGCGCAAGCTCACCTGCGTGAAGCTTTCCGCGGAGTGCGGCGATTATCATGCCCGGCTGGTGCCAGCTATATCCGGGCCCTGGCTGCCCGGCGGCGCCGCGGGCCGAGCGACATGACCGCCAGTGCCGGGCCGGCCGGACGCTGGCCGGCCCGGGAGAACCTGGCGATGGCGGTGCCGGTGAGCGTGACCTCCACGATGTGGTCGCGGCGGCCCACCGTCGCCGGGCAGTCCCGCTCGCGCACCCGCATCTGCATGCCGGTGATCACCACGCCCTCGGCGCCGAGTCGTCTGACGTCTTGTTCCAGCCGGTGCCTGGCGTCGCGCCGCGACTGGCTGACCAGCTCGGTCCAGCCGGCCACCTCGACGTTGCCTGACCTCCAGCGAGCCTGGCCGGCCAGGCTGCGGTCATCGTGCCGAGACCCGATCGAGATGCCGAGCGCAAGCCCGGCCGGTACCCACCCCGCCGCGATCAGCTTCGCGAATTCCTGCCCGGAGACATCGCAGGTAAAAAGCGCCCGCTGCCCGTGCGCGGCGCCCAGCGCGCGAACCGCGGTGCCGATGGCCGTGAAATCCAGCCCGCCGAGGGGGAGCGACCCCCGGGACAGCCGGACGCCCGCCACCCCGTGCCCGCCAAGCGCGGCGCACTGGGCGGTCATCCGGTCGATGGCCGTCCGCCGGGCCTGGTACATGGCCTCCACCAGCGGCCCGAACGACCCCGCATCGCCCCGCCCCGACAGCTGGGTGGCCCTCCCCGCAGGGCTCCGGTCGCCAGCTGATCCCCACGCCCCGGGACAGCTATACCCGCGGGCGTACCCAGCGGCATAGACGGCCGCGCCGAACACCTGCCCGACGGGCTCGAAGCCCACGCCACGGACGGCGGCAAACTCCTGACAGGTCAGCGCGGACCCCCACGTGCCGCCGGGCCAGGTGCCCGCCGCCCGGGCCACGGCACCGGCGGGCAGTTCCTCGCTCACCCTCCCAGCCTAGGCCGGCGCCATGCGGTCCCGCCGATGCACGGCAATTACATCATGATGCGATATGGTTTGCGGGCTACGATGGTCCTTCCAGCAGCCGTACGAAGGATCGCTGGAGGCGCTAGTGCGTGCAGGTCAGCGATGGTTGAATCGTCGGTGACGGCCCCGGAGCGGGATGTCCTGCTGGCCACCAAGCTGCACATGCCCGCGTCGCGGCCGGGGCTGGTGCCGCGGCCGCGGCTGACGGCGCGCCTGGATGAGGGCCTGGCGCGGGGGCTGGTCCTGGTCTGCGCCCCCGCCGGATACGGCAAGACGGTCCTGCTGACCGATTGGGCCCGGCGCGGCGAGCGCCCGGCCGGGTGGCTGTCGCTGGACGTGGCGGACAACGACCCGGCCCGGTTCTGGCGGCATTTTGTGGCCGCGCTGGATGGAGTGTGCCCGGGGATCGGCGAGCGGGTGGGCCCGCTGCTCGGCCCGCCGGCGCCGGCGTCGTTCGAGGGCCTGGTCACGGCGCTGATCAACGAACTGGCTTCGGCCGAGGCCCTGCTCGTCCTCGACGATTATCACCTGATCAGCGCGCGGCCGGTGCACGAGTCGCTCGCGTTCCTGATCGAGCACCGGCCGGCCGGGATCTGCGTGGTGCTGGCCAGCCGCAGCGACCCGCCGCTGCCGCTGGCGCGGCTGCGGGCCCGCGGCCAGCTGGCCGAGATACGCGCGGCCGAGCTGCGGTTCACGCCCGCCGAGGCCGGGGAGCTGCTCCAGCACGCGGGGTCGGCCCTGCCGGATGGTTCGGTGGCGGCGCTGGCGGCCCGGACCGAGGGCTGGGCGGCCGGGTTGCAGCTGGCCGCGCTGTCGCTGCGCGGGCACGACGATGCCGCGGCGTTCGTGGCCGCGTTCACCGGCAGCCACCGGTACGTCCTGGACTACCTGGCCGAAGACGTGCTCGACCGGCAGGACAAGCAGCTGCGCACGTTCTTGCTGGAGACCTCGGTACTCGAGCGGCTCAGCGGCCCGTTGTGCGAGGCCGTCACCGGCCGCGATGGCAGCCAGGCGCGGCTGGAGGAGGCCGAACGGGCGGGCCTGTTCGTGATCCCGCTGGATGACGTGCGCGGCTGGTGGCGCTACCACCACCTGTTCGCCGACCTGCTCCGCGCCCGCCTGCAGGAAGAACAGCCCGGACGCGTGACCCAGCTGCACCGCCACGCGGCGGCCTGGTACGCCGGGCACGGGCTGGCCGATGACGCCATCGGCCACGCGGTCGCCGCCGGCGAGATGCTCTGGGCGGCCCGGATCATCGAGCAGCACTACGATATGGTCTACAACTTCCGCGGCGAGGCCGCGACCATCCACCGGTGGCTGTCCGTCCTCCCCGCGGAGGTGGTCCGGTCCCGCCCCCGGCTGCTGCTCGCGCAGGCCCACATGGCCGCCACCAGCGGTTACATCGAGGTCGTGGAACCGCTGCTGGACGCGGTTGTGTGCGCGCCGCCCGCCTGGGCCGGCGAGCCGTTCGAGCCGACGGCCGGTGTCGCGGCCAGCTTCCTGGTCAATGTCCCCGCCCTGACCGCGCTCGTTCGCTGCTATCTGGCCCAGCTCCGTGGCGACGCCGAGGCCACGGCCGCGTTCGCCGCGCAGACCCTGGCCGAGAGCAAACCCGGAGAACGGCTGCTTAGCGCCGCGGCGCACGGATTCCTGGCGGTGGCCGAATGGCTGCATGGCCGGCTCGACGAGGCCGAACGCGCCTTCGCGTCCAGCGTCACCGGGTGGCGCGAGACCGGCCAGCTCACGCTGATCATGTGGGATTACTACTCGCTGGCCCTGGTCCGGCGCGCCCAGGGCCGCCTGGACGCGGCCGCGCTGACCTGTGAGCAGGCCCTGGACAGCCTGGTCGCCGCCGGACCGGGCTACGCGGTCCTGGCCGATATCGCCTACCAGCGAGACGAACTCGACGCCGCCCTGCGGCACGCGACCGAGGGCATCGCGCTGTGCCGCCAGTTCGTCTACACCACCCCGCTGGCCAGCGGCCTGGCCACGCTGGCGATGATCCGGCAGGCCACCGGCGATCCGGCCGGGGCGCTGGACGCGATCACCGAGGCCGGGCAGGCCGCACCAGGTCCGGCGGGCCTGCTCAACCCGGTCCCGGCCCGGCGGGCCCGGCTGCTGCTGGCCCAGGGCGACCTGGCCGCGGCGGCCCGTTTCGCGCA
>Ga0335078_10005305_pt1 | contig 19074 bp, 15 predicted proteins | sample Lox_Sample_32_FD_206711 | JGI IMG/M metagenome (GOLD analysis project Ga0335078, IMG submission 206711) | Soil microbial communities from Loxahatchee National Wildlife Refuge, Florida, United States - Lox_Sample_3.2 | ecosystem: Environmental > Terrestrial > Soil > Wetlands | place: USA... | reverse complement strand
CTTGGGGGCGAGTTGCGCACGAACCTCTTTTACGACCTGTTTCACCCGAGCCCGAGGAATTGATCCTCGCGCAGCCTCAAGACTTGCCGCCAGAAGTGACGCAATCACATTTCTCAGAAACACCTTGTTCAGGCCGTCGGGCCTGGCGCGCTGGAGCCCTCTCCAAACTTCCTTTCTGGATGCGTCAACTGGCTCCTTACGGCGTGAAAGGGCTGCAGATAAAACTTCCATCACAATTCTCGAGAGGGCATCCTTGGCGGCGAATGCAGAGTCCGTATTCCTTGACGTGATGGACAGACGCTCGTCTAGTTTTTTCTGGAGGTTGGCAGCCAGCGTAGAAAAAGGATGAGAATTCTCAATCCCAACACCGTACTTCTCGAAGGCTTGATCGACCTGCCGACGATTACGAGTCTTTTCGAAATCGCTGACCAATTCGCCAAGCAGTCTGCCAGCCTCCTTTACGCTGGCACTCTCGAGAGCCTGCACGAAGTTACCGGTCTCTGAAAAAGCATGAATTGCTTCGGACCCTGCAGACCATGAATCTCCCGAACGGATGGCTCTCCGGATTCGGGCCTTTCTTGCCGCAGAGAAATCAGTTACGCTCTGGCTACCCATACGGAAGGAGCGTATGGCTCCCTAATCAACGCCGACGAGCTCGAGACGCTCCGCTTCGTCGAGTTCCTTCTTAGCTTCCTCTTCGTGTCCGGCTTCCTGTAAAGCAAGTCCCAAGTGTCGGTGGATTTGATAATTCTCGGGGGCAATGTCACGCGCCCGTTTGTAGGCTCCAATTGCGTCGTCAAACATGTGTTGCCTGAAATAGACAGTGCCAAGATTGTTGAGGGCTTCGACAAACTTCGGGTTCTGTTGCAGAGCCTGTCTGAAGTCCTTCACTGCATCTTCGTACAGTTTCTGTTCAGCAAGGGCCAAGCCCCGCATGTTCAGAATCTCTGGGTTGTTTGGTGCGTGCTTCAAGGCTTGGTCAAAAGCTTCCACTGCATCCTTGAACTTCTTCTTGTTGAAGAATGCCGAACCGAGGTTGTAGAGGGCCGACCATTGGTCAGGCTTGATTCGGATCGCCTTGCGATACGCCTCAATGGCTCTATCCCACTTACCTCGCTGTGACAGGACGATCCCTAGATTATTCAGGGAAGCGTATTTTTCCGAGATGCTCAAAAGTTGCCTCACTCATTCCGTTCGAGAAGATTCATAATAGCATTTTCAGCGAGCTCCTCTAAGGCTGCATGCAGAGCTGTGACCGTGGAGGTGCGAGCGCTTGCCTCCCAAGGCCCTCCTGAGTTGGATCGCGCAACCACCAATAGCCCCCTTCCCCTCGGAATGACATCCCCGGTAATGAGAATCCGACGCCCGTACAAGCGCCGGAGAAAAGCGTTGAAGGCTCTCAGAGAAATGCCTTGATATTGCAAACTCACCTCCTCAGGAGACGGCGCGTCCAACCCGTGTGGAGGCGTCAGGGACAACTGTGCTCCTGGTGTACTTACCTGCTGATTATCGCGGGCTAGGGCTGCCTCCACGATGCCGCGCTGTAATTGCATCAACTCGTCTTTAAGGCGTGCGGAAACTGCCTCCGGAGGGAAAGCCTCCCGCCTCGGCCCCCACACCCTAAACGGAGCGATGTAAATGAACCGCTTCCTGAATGAGGCCAGATAACACCAATAAATACCTGCCCACAACAAGGCCAAAGGAAGCACCGCTAGCGTTGATCTTAAGACAGGGTCCGTCAAAAGCCAGATCACGAGGTCGCCTAGCTTCTTCAAGAACGGAGATTCGCGCGAGCTTCTTTCAAGATTCAGGATGCCTTGTTCCCACCGCTGCAACAGAAGCATTCGCTCCGCTTCATTCGCGAAGGCCTCCTCGATGCTGTTGCGGGAAAGCTGTTTGACCTCATCCCAACTGAGGTCATATGTGCGAACGGCAAGGGAAAACTCGTTGGTGAGGTCGGTTTGAAAGATACCGGCATCATCCGTATTCAACGTCATTGGCAGATGGCCGATCTCCCGACGACGCTTTTCACCACAGATTTCTGCTCGAAAGTACCTTGGGAAAGGGTGAGCCTTCAAGTCGTCGCCCGGGAGAAGTCCCAACAGTTTATTGCTAGTGAGGCTGACTTCAAGCGGGATTTGCCGCGTGCAGACCAGTGCGGTCGCCGCAGCAGAGTTCTCCAAGTTGAATCCATGTCCAATGCGCTTTGCTCCGGCAAGAATTGCTTCTTGTATGTGGTTCTGCCGCTTCGGGTCGAGCGCTTCGCCTGCGTGTAGCGTGATCGAAGCATCATCAAATTCGCGTCTGAGCGACGAGAAATCCGCTGACGAATCGACCTCCGGTAACCCTACCAAATCAATACCGACGAAGAGGTCGGAATAGCGCCGAGCGGCCAGGAAATAGGCTTGACGCAGGAGGGAGGGGCAGGGAGATCGCAGAGAGCAGGCGACCGGACGCAGATCTGTAATCCCACCAGGGTCATTCGGCTTCGTCTGTCGCTGAATGGCAACGATGAACTTCACGATAACAGCTTGCTCGGGACCCAGGCGGCGATTCTTTTCTGCGACTGAATCCTTGAGTCTCAACACAAGCTCTTCTATGGGTACAGTCTTGCCTTGTAGATCCCGGCGCCCAATCGGATTGACCCTGAGCTCAAGATAGGAAACGTTGTTCGAGGCAGCTTCATCCATAACCTCTTGGACGAGTTCGGGCATTACGTCGGCGTTACCCGTAAGCGCGCTCAGGCGGTCAAATATGCGATCGAACGCGGCAAATCCGGAGTCTTCTCCTCGCTCTCGGTCGCTCAGATCCAACGTAACCGCTTTGCTCAATCTGTTGCGTTCCTCAGGCGAAAGATCTGCCACTCGCCTGACCACAACATTGGCACTGCGACAGGGCTCGTTCCATTCGCGGTCGGGTCCGGGGCCCGTGAAGCCGCACACGTAGCCGTCGTCTTTTCTAAAAACCACTTTGTAGTTGTGTGTGATGGCTACGGCCAGCAGCCTTTCGAAGCGAACCGCGCCAGAAAGATGACTGTGAAGTTCTCCCCCTTTCGGCATCTTCTTGAGAAACGCATACAGCGCATGGGGATCTCGTTTAAGTATTTCGAACTGCTGTGAGAAGTCTTGAGCCTTGCAAACACCAGCCGAAAACGCGCAAGAAGCGAGCAGAAGACAAGATCGAACAATATTTGCTCGAAGAGATATCCTGATCCTCGAAATTGAGTGGCTCAAAACCGCATTCACCATACGGTTCATTTGGTCCCGGCGTGAGGAGTAGATTCTTCTTCCAGTCGGACCTCCAGTTCAGTCCAGTATTTCCGCCCAGACAAGAAGAAATTCCCTATGCGTTTAGGTATCCTTTCACATAACCCTTCCTTTCTCAAGTCAGACTACAGGTGACTCAGGCAGATTTTCGTGACGCGAGGGCATAGGCGTCGAGGGGTCTCGGAAGAACCCGGGAAGCCCGGTTGCGGGAAGTTCGAAGTTTCGTTGGGAGCTTGCCGCCGATTGTGAGTGGATGAACGCCGTACTCGGAAACGAGCGCTCGGAAAGGATTCACTACGAAACGCCCAGAACCTGCCGTTCGGCCTGACAGGTTTTGGTGGGACCCCAGTGGATCGATTGAATCAAGCATCGAATCATCGAGTTAACCGGGCGGTAGAGAACGTCTTTTGATATGCAATCGCGCACCGCTGAACGGTCCCGATGGAAGTATCGAACGTCTTCGCCAGCTGACGGAAGCTAGCCTTCCGACACCAGTAAGCCTCTGCAATTGATTTGCGGTCGTCGGGACTGAGTTGTGTCCGGGGAGGTCGGCCGATGCGCTTTCCTTTCGCGCGCGCATTGCGCATACCAGCACGAACACGCTCAACGATGAGGCTGCGCTCAAGCTCCGCCACCGCGCCCAATACTGTGAAGACCATCTTGCCGGTGGGCGTCGACGTGTCTAGCTGCTCGGATAGACTTACAAACTCGATACCGAGCGCCTGGAAATTCTCAAGCGCCCGAAGCAGGTGGGAGACCGATCGTGCGAAGCGATCAAAGCGCCATACGACGACGGCATCGAAATGGCGGCGGTGAGCGTCGGCCAACAGCAGATCAAGCTGTGGGCGTTTCTCCTTCGTACCGGAAATGCCGAGGTCAACGTACTCATTCGAGATGCGCCAGCCACGCCGGTGGCAATACTCACGTATCTCTCGCAATTGCATTTCGGGAGACTGCCCGTTGCCAATCGTCGAAACCCGCGCGTAGACCGCCACGCGGAGCGGTGTAGAATTTCCGTTAGCCATTTCAGCCTCCAACCCAGGTTGATTCGGTTAGGGGCGTGTCGGTGTTGACGCACCGGCGCGTCCCGTTCCTTCACTTTCGAGATTTTCCCTTTCTTCCCCGACCCTTGCGGTAGCGAACAGCCTTGTACCGTCGAGCTCGCCGGAAATCGGTTTCGCTCCAAATCCGCACGGAAACTCCACCAACCTTTCGCTTCCGCGGCGCTTTAAGGCTCTCGCGAAGCCACCGATGCAGTGTGTCTCGGCCAACTCGGAGCTTCTTCGCAACTTGGGCTGTGGAGTATGCAGCCATGTAGTTAAATATCCTACAGGTATGTGTGATTGTCAACTTCGATAGCAGGTTTAGAGCAGGCTCGCGAGCTCTAGTCCGCAACCGGCTTCTGATGCACCGCGCGGACTTGTTGGACTCTAATCCACAGCATGAAATGAGTCTGACCGTCGAGGACCAAGATACCAGAACAAACGTAGAGAGGGCTGTAGAGTTGGTGCAGTCTTGGAATGATCGCAAACGCCGTACATTCCGACCGGAACACATCAAGCTCGCGTGGGCCCGCCTCCGAGACGAGGATTGGATTTAGCCACCGCGAAGATGTCGTTCGCGGATTTCATGCGCCCGATAGTGGCTTCGAGCCGCCGCCGATGCAGGAACATCATTGTGTCTGTCGGGCCTGCTAACGGGACCGTTTGGGCGACAATTCGCGAAATTCAGCGTCCAGTTCTACGCAATGAGGGCCTCTCGCAGAAGTGCTGAGACTCGCGGATCTCCAATGGCGGCAAGCGATTGAGATAGTTCGTATTTTCTTTGGCGAAGGATAAGTATTGAGGACTGAAGGGTTAAAATCGAGCCAAGGGAGGGGATCTTAGAGGACACCGAACGCAGTTCCTCAATATCCAGAGGGTGCCCCGAATTTATTAGACTTGACCAAGCCTGCCACCGTTCGATAGAGACGAAATCGAGCTTATCGGCGTCGCGGATAATAGTGCCTTCCAGACTTCGGGGTTGTGCAGTCCATCTGTGGAAGGCTATTGCTTCTGTGAACTCGGAAATAAATTCAGATTCAAAACCTAGTTTGGCGAGCCTCTCAGAAAGCATTCCAGCGCTGCGCTGCTCGTGATCAGCTGCACCGTGTATACGGCCTACATCGTGCCACCATGCGGACAATTCAACGACCTCCTTGGTCGCGTGCCTGTAAACGTCTGTAAGGTGCAGACTCACGCTAACTGTTCGCGTGATGTGATCCAGATCGTGAACGATGTCATCTTGGCTAGTGGTCAGGTTCCTTGCCTCTTCTATCAGCATGGGCATGACTTCTCGTAGTCTTGAGACGCACGTAGCTTTTCGAATCTTGGGCGGGGTAAGAATCTCCGTGATCTTGGGGTGGAGGGAACCCTCAAGATAACCAGCGAGATCCTTAAGCTCTTCGAATTTTATGACAAGGATTTGAAAGGAAGCCCGCTGCAGTATGCGAATCGCTAAGAAGTCTAAGAGCGGGCGGTCACCGGCATGCTCGGGTCTATCTCTAATAAAGTCTACGACCTCATCTAACGATACCCCCCGAAGCCCAGAGTCGGCGTTCGCGCAGTCTGGTAAGATTTCGAACAGATGCCACCTCTTCACGAACACTAGGAGGTCTGCGCCTATATGCTCGGCAGCGATAGTCGCAACAGAATCGGAAGAGACAGCCGAACCGGTCAAAGGACCGAGTACGACGCAATCATGCGTTTCAAGGGCAGTCCCGATCTCGTTCAGTTTTCCGATCACCTCTGGGAAAACTCTTGGGAGATGTCTCTTCAGCGCACAGAGGAAGGTCTGCGCCGCAACGAAACAAAAGGTGGAACCTATTGCATCACATTCTTCTTCGGTAGCGTACAGTGCTCGCGCTGTTTCAATAAAATGGTGAGCGCCGGCACCTCCCAAGATGAGTACAAGTTTATCGGCACTCGTAGCTATCTCTTTGCAAGCCTGTACGGCTCTTTCTAGCTGTTTCTGGTCTGGTAGGCCCCTACTATCGAGTAGGGATCTTCCGCCAATTCTCAAGACGAGTTTTCGAATCCTACCTTTTACGCGCATGGATAATCTTCGTCAGCAGCGTGTGATTGGCTGCGGCAATGAGGGTGGAACGAGTCAACGACTTGACGGGTGTTTGCGGTAGCCCTTTACCGCGAATGTCACAAACCACGCCCCCGGCTTCCTGTACGATCAGTGTTGCCGCCGCGTAGTCAAACACCTTTCTTCTTTTTGTCTCGATGTAGGCGTCGATGTTTCCTCTTGCAACCAAGCACATCTCCAGAGAGGTGCTGCCGAGAAAGATGAAGGAATCAGCTCGACGAAGATAATGATGGCGGATTGGGGTCTTTTGAGGGAGCCGCAGAGTTGAGTCCTTTATGCTATGAACCTGGCTTGTATGAATTGCCTCCCCATTGAAAAAGGCCCCGCTTCCACGCAAAGCATGGAAGGAACCAGAGGGGGAGGAGACGACTGCGAATTCGACGTTCCTTTGTAGAATCGGCCCGCCATTCAATCTTCCGCAAGCCATAGCGACTGAATAGAATTGAGTTCCTCTCAAAGCCATGCTGGTGCCATCGATGGGGTCAAGAATTGCAAAGTAATCGGATTCGCGGGTGCGTGACAGCCCAGTCTCTTCAGATAATACGAGAATTCCAAGGCTGTTCAGGCGCTTGATAAGAAATCGTTCAACGTAAAGATCGATAGTCCGACTCGCTCCCGCGCGCGCAACGTTTCGGGCCTTTCTAATCCTCCCAGCTGCGTTGCTTTCGAGGCGCTTGACTGCGAGCCCCAGAGCCGCCCGTGATGCCCGGAAAACCTCACACCAGGGAGACGGGAGTGTCCCCGGGGGCAGCCCCTTCCGCTTTATATGATCAGCACGGTTTGTCAATACCGTCCTCGCACATTTGAGAAACCCGATTGAGATAAACTTTCAAGAGATGATCTTCGAATGGCGTACCCCTGCGGGCATGGATCACTGGTACGCTGTGACCGAATAGTCTGTCACCCTTCTTTTCAAAAAACCCCAAGAAGCCTTCGGAAGAATCTATGATAATGGCTCTCAGGAAGTTGTTTGGATAGAACTTCACAACAACCCTCACTCCCGCCTGAAGATTCTCAAGCTTCTTCCAATAGTCCACATACTGGCTTTGTTTGGCGATCCTCAATTTGTCCGATGCCTTGCAAGTTCGCAGGACGACAATTATTTCGACATGCTTAAGGGTTTCGAGTGCATCTTTGAAGGGAACATACATACTCTCTGAGGAACTTCCGACAAGGCAGATAGTCTTGTCGGCTCGACCAATCGCATTCAAAATTTCAGGAAGCGCCTCGTGCCACGGAAGGAGTGGCGGCGCGAGCAATTCTCTTGGAAGTTCTCTCTCCCCAGTGGACAGCTGGATTTCAAACATTAGCCAGAGCATGAAGAAAGCAGCAGGTATATAGTGGATAGGCTTTATCACTCCCTCGCTGATATAGCCTATACCCGATAGTGCCGCGAACACGGTCAATCCGATGGCTAAGATCCGGACCATCCAAATTTTCGACTTGACCACCAATCTCGCGAGTGCTCGGAGCATTTTTTTACCTCGAAGACTTGGTGAGCTTATAGATTGCGTTCGCCAACCAGTCGTATGCGTCGGTATGGTATTTGAAGATCGGAAATACGTTCACGTCCACGATCGCGAAAGCACCCTCGTAGGACACAGCGTCGAGCGAGAGGAAATCCAAGTCTAGAGCCTTTCGTGATTGCAGCGCTAGCTTGCGAAAAACTTTCGTGGTAGCAACTGTTTCCGGCTTCCTTAAGAAATCGGAAAATTTCCGATAACAGGCGATATCTGAGCCGCAAATATACACCTTGATGAATGTGTCGTCGGTGTGTAAAAGCTGTTCTGCATAGAACAGTGAGCCGTCTAGTCCGGCAGCTGTTCCGATCCGTAGGATGTGGTGCCTAAACTCTTCGCTGTCACGAAGAACATTGATCTGTGCTTTAGGGACCGACGGAGACTTGACGACGATTGGATATGCTGACTCGGGGATCTGTCGTAGCAATTGGCTTAGGCGCGGTGAAATCCAAAACTGGGGGGTTGAAATGCCTGCCGAATGAAGAGACGTGTTAATGGTCACTCTGTTCAAGGCTGCTGCGCGGACTCCGCGATTCAAAACTTGAATTCCCTGCGACTCGATGACAGAGACAACCGACGCAGTTTGCGGATGGTTTGTACACGGAACGAGTATGTCGCATACGCGGGCTGTCCGTGGACCCACAGCGAGACGCTCGAGGCATATCATTTGGCACGCGAGGCGACGTCTCCTGACTGAATGTCGTAGGCGGCTCAAATAAGTATCGTACGGTTCGTTTTCTGAAAATAGTATTCCGACCTTATCTGTCACGGTATCCCTCGTAGCACCTCACGGGAGCCGAAGGCAATGAAAGCCCCACAACTGTACGTCCAAGCCGCTCCTAGTAGGAACAAGTATTCAGTTCGATACATTCCGTGAATGGAGTATTTGGTAGATACCCGTTCGATGCAGGACGCTAGCAAACGAAAGAGTTGACTGTCAAGAAATGAAACTTATTTACGATAGCGAGTGCGAGTAGGAATGGACGGATAACAAGCTCTCCTATTGCGCTAACTTTCTTCAACCTGTTGGCGTTTGGCCCGGTCGCTTACCTGGAGACGTTCTCCTGAATGATGTCATCAAACAGCAGTCACTCCCACAGTACGTGCGCAACTCACGTAGCATACGGAGGCTAGCACTATCTGTGCCCAATTTTGTGCCCTTTCTCGTAATAAACCTTCGCAAGTGAGCACCGTCGTGGCGAATAGGAAAGCTCCGCAACCTGATAGTAAATGAGCGTGATAGCGCACAATCGCACTCAGTCGGAAAACCATGCGCCGCTGCTGTTAACCGAGGGGTTGCTAGTTCGAATTTTCCCGGAGAGCGATTCATCGTTTTGTAGAAGGTGGAAGGTTCAATCGAACGGATTTCCAAATGTGGAATATCAGCTTTGACTTTGCAATTCGACAGCACTAGAACTTCGTGACGCGCATATCATCAGCTACCCCCAAATCCCTCCTTCCACCCCTCAGTAGTTGCCAGATTTGCCGTGAACTCATCTCACAAATCACAGGTGATCGGGCTGCGAATGTATCCTTGCGAACGACGCCGTTTAACGCACCAGTCCCTCCACCCAGGTCCACGTCTTCGAGAGCACGTGGCGAATATCGGGCGAAGATAGGCAAATGAGGATGAACAGCAGCAGTACAAGGAATTTGAGACGGTGTTTCCCATGTCCGCCAAACAAGCCTACGGACAAGATCAGAACTACGGCTGCCCCCGCAAGGAAGAGCCACGGAATGTGAGCGGTGGACACTAGGGGAAGCAAGAGGATGGCGGCGCTAGCCCCGATAACGGCCGCGTACGCGAATACCCCTACTCTGCTATCTCGGAGTAGACTCTGCGAAATCGCGTCGGTGAGCAGAGCGGGGATACGAAGGACGCGTGCCATACTGCCCACACGAGGGACTCCCGAGTTTCTGCCAGCCAACATCGAGACGCTAACCGCGAAGGCGCGTGTGACGGTTGCAGCGAAGCGATCGCTTGTGGATTGCTCTGCAATTGTTTCTTGATCCACGCTACAGGAGCCATACAGGTTTTCGATGGCGTCAGATCCAACACCGCGCAGCGCAGCGTAACCCTGATTGGCGGTGATGCCGCGGACCAGATTCAGGAAGGCCTGACCCTTTCCCGGGCCGTGACGATTTTGAATATCGTCCTCTATCGCTGAGGCGAGTAGCGGCAGCTCCTCACGAAGGATGGCTAGCTGGAAGCGATAGAGCACTGCGTCCGCCGCGTGCACAAGCTGCTCCGGCAGCAGCTGAACGGGATCTTTCAGAAACCCTAGCTCTTCCGCGACCAAACGCACTCGTTGTTCCCACCACTTCCTGCAGCCCTGCTCATCGGGATCGCCGGGCGGAGGAATGGCGATTTTTTCGAGTTCCTGGCATACGATAGTTGGATCCTGACCAAAGTAGAGCCGTCGGATGCGTTCCGGGTCCAGTAGTATGCGCACCAAGCGTTCGGCGCCGTGCAGCCTACCAAGCATCCAGTCATTTGCCCGCCACGATTTCTTGTAGAACCCACCGAAATTCGCGAGTGCTGCGCCGGCCGGCTTGCGTCCGCGAACCGCGCTGAGACCTAAATAGGATGTATTATCAGCACAAAATTCGACGAGCTCCAGAACCTGGTCGGTCACATCGCGGGCTTTTCCCGAAAAGCCCAAGGCGAATTGAACAACTTCAACGTTTAACAAGCGAACCAGGATTTCCTCCGGGCCAACCCCGCCGGGAGCAAGGAGCTCAATGATCTGTTGCAACTCCCTTGCTGCGTCCGTCTCAGTTATCCAACGATTGCGTCTTTCCGCGCCGGACGCCACGGCTCGGAGATGCGGAGCCGCAGTCGCCAAGAATTCAGCAAAGGAGAAGGCACTCTTTCCGTATTCTGCGCTGTTTGGATCCGGTTTCACGGAATCGCGAGCCCAGCGCTCCGCGGCGGCGCGATCACCGAACGGCTGCGGGAAAACTTTGGCTCGATCCTTCCAGAAGCTGCCGCCCGTCTCGCGCCTGGAAGCGAGCTCGAGGAGGAGCGTTTCAGAGCTATCGAGAATCTTCTTCAATTCGGTGCCCGCCTTCAATTCGGCACTCTGGTCACTGGAAGCATTGAACGACGTCAGATGAATCCCGCGGCGAAGTACGTCCATAGCCATGTTCGCTATGTTTTCCACCGTGAACAGCCCCCAGTGCCAATGTTCAAGGTCGAAGTCCTTGCGCTGTGCATTCTCCGGAGGAAGCGACTTCGGAACCCACGGCAGACCCCCTTCATGGTAAATCTCAATGAACAGGCCGACGATCCATTCGCGGCGGCGTCGGCCGATTCTCTGATGAGGGTCCTCGAGCACAATGCCCTTCACGATTTGTTCCGCAACGTAAACGGCTGCGGAATCGGCGCGCCGGCGCTGGTACGCTTCAAAGAGGCTAGCTGCGGTACTTTGGACACTTTCCCATTTCAGGCTGGCCAGAGCGAGCCGTGTTTGACGTAACTCCCGCACCATGCGGTTGTGTTCTGTGATATCGTTAATCTGCGCGGAAATGGATTGCATCATGGGAAGGGTCGACGTGCTGGCAATGGCAACCTCCGCGATGGTTGGCGGTTCGTCCTCACTGTCGGGCTGGCTTGACGCGAGTTCGCCGGGCGACGGCACAACGTAGCAAATCACTTGGCGAACTTCTCCCTTCAATCGCAGGTGTTTGAGCGTGTTTAGTGCAAGGTCAAGGGGCTTGTTGTCTAGAATGCCCCCATCCAGAAGATAGCGATCGGGCGGGAAACTCGCGACGGATTGCTTGCTCTGCGTGGTATTTTCCCCAGCCGGAACGGGATGCCAGAACACTGGTTCGAAGGCTACTGGAAACGAAGCGGTGGCACGAGCGGCCACGGTGAGGCGTTCTGCCAGAGAAGCGTCAGCGAAATCATCTGTCGCCACGCCCGGACCGCGCCGAAAGTGAAAATTGCCTCGGTGACTAGCGTCGTTGATTGGTGCGCCGAAATCGTCAGCCAACTGATTCGGCAGGCCGTGAAGCAGGGTTGTAGTCAGAAAGAGGTCGACAGACGCATTCTCTACGGGGCGAGCGGTAAGACCCGTCAGCCGTTTAAATGCTTGGAGAAGCTCATCCGAGAAGTACGTACCACGGAGAAGGGAAGACGGATCCTTTCCCCTGGGATCGCGCAAGAGTTCGTCAAGTGACCCGCTCTGCAGCCAGACGCTGCGCAAAGGCGTGAGATCCGATCCAAAGACTCGCGCAACGGCAAGGAAGGCGCCGTTAATTCCGCCCGCGCTAGTGCCACTGATGACATCCACGCGGGCCCGCGTGGCGGTGAAATCCACCAGCTGAGCGTAGGCGTCACGGCCTTCCTGGAGCCGGTGGATTTCCTGCGCGACGCCTCCGATCCAGACGGCGAGACTGACGCCTCCATTCATGACAACGGTGAGGCGGAGATCCTCGTAGTCGTCAGCCGTAATGTTATGAAGCAGCGACATGGATCGTCCCAAGCAATTCTTCGAGGGCCCCCAAATAGATCCGGTAGGCAGGGAGGATAGAATCAACGGCCATGCACTCGTCGGCGGCGTGTAGGTTGCGGCAGACGACGCCGAATCCGCTGGTCGCGGGGATGCCGCGGTAAGCTAAGTAGTTGCCAATACTGGATGGTCCCGCGATGGCGGTTGGTACAGGGCGTCCAAGCAAGCGCTGCGCGGATGCTTGAAGCGCACTCACAACGGGGCTGCCGGGCTCGAGGACGTAGGCTTCAAATCCCTCGAAAGATTCTATTTCCGTTGCGCGGTTGCAAACAGTCTCGCGGTCGAGACGCTCCGCCGCCTCCGCGAGCAACTTGCGCGCCTGTTTGGCTTCAAAGTCAGGCGTCAAACGGATATCAACGTTCATCGCACAGAGATCGGGAACCCCCGAAAATCCATGCCCGCCGCTGATCTGAGTGATCGTGATCTGCGGCGGCAGCGGAAACTGCTCCGACGTGCTCGCGGGCAATTCTGTTCGTTGGAGCGTTTCAACCAGCTGCACGGCCCGGGTGATAGCGTTTACGCCCCGTGACCGCGAGGATCCTGAGTGTGCGGCTTCTCCGTGGACACGAATCGTCGCACGATGAAAGCCTCGGCATCCGATGATGATGCGGTCCTGGCCTGGGTAGCCGATCAACGCCGCACTAATTTCGCTGTTCTTCTTGTTCGATTCGAAAAAACGGCGGATTCCAAGGAAGGTTCCGGTGTGTTCATCAGCATCGAAGACTAGCGTAATGGATCCCTTCAATTGGTCGCTGAATGTTTTCAAGGCCGCCGCGATGTGACAGAAGATGGAAACACCGGCCTTGCTGTCCGCACTGCCTCGTCCAAAAAGCCAGCCATCACGGACGATCCCGGCGCGAGGATCGCAACTCCAAGCAGACTCGTCGCCAAAATCAGCGGTGTCCGCGGGAGCATTCAGCAGGTAGGTGGGTCCCCGTGCCGAGCTTCCAATACTGGCAGTCACTGCGATAGGTTCACCGTTCGGTAGGCATATCATCTCCGTCGCGATGCCCTGCAAGCCGAGCCACTTCTGAATTAGCCCCAGCACTGGTGCGTAAGAATCAATGCCACCGCGGCTTGGGATCCGCACCAAGTCCCTGGTGAAATCCACGAGTGAGCTTGAGAGCGACGCGGGAGCGACCGCCATGCGGTTATCATACGGTGTTTACCGCACTCATCAAAGGACCTTGGTGTCAGTTCCAGTGCCAGTTCGAGCGTCGGTGAGGATGATTTCACACTGGACCACACCGTTCCAGGGAGTAAAGGGGGACACCATACTGAGCTTAAATCTTTAGCCTTTATGCGATTACTGTAACTAGGAATAGCGTGACGCCACGGTCGAAACTTTGAGAATCGTGGCATGCTCGTGTGAACCGCGCCCTCCGACAGTTACTCAGCCTGATTTGGTAGACTAATTTAATTGGTTGCTCCGACGATGTGACTAGCTGGGAATGCTACGCAGTTGGCGGCTAGACCTCGTTATGCAAGGAATCGTGATAGGAGCGATGGACTACCCAATCGAGTTTCCGCAAGACTCAAGAGCCCGCGTTGACGCAGCGAAGGCAAAGGCAGACAGAGACTTCGTTAAGGCGGAGCAATGCCTTGGGCCTTCAATTTTTCGGCGCAAGTATCAGACCGCTGTAGAAAAACTGGTCAAGGAGTACATCACTTCTGTTTTCTTCGCGTTTGCTGATGAAGTGATCCAGGTTGGAAAGAGAGGCATTTGGCCCGCGAGCTGTCTTCAATCGGAGGTTGAGGAATTCGGAGCGAACCTTATTTTCGAGGCTCAAGGCAAGTGCTACGACCGAGATGGACTTGCGCTTGATCGAACGCACCCCTGGGATTTCAGCTCTGAAATTAGGCGGGAGATCAGGTGCTCGGAGCAATGGCTGGCATTCTTGGACCAAGTGACGGCAGTGGCAGAAGCTCAAGCCGCAGCATCCTCGAACCTCATCATTTCTGAGACGGTAGCTGATCGGCGCGCGATCCGATCAATTGAGAAATCTAACATGTCACCTACGAATGCCGATTCAGTGGAGAAATCGCTTAAGCCTAACGAAGGTAGTCCGGTCGACCTGGAAGTCGCCAAATACTCGACGGCAATCATTGGTTCAAAGAAGAAGCGCGGACCGCAACCAAAGGTGGACTTTCACCGCGCTGTCGCAGAGGTGGTGGACTCATTTGGATTTGGCGCTAATTGGAAGGAACTATCCAACCTCGAACAGATTGCCGAAAAATTAGACAAGCGAAAAATTCCGGCCCTCCAAACATGGGAAAAGAGGGACCGTGTTGCCCGAACGTGGAGTCGAGCGGTGGAATTCTACCCGGACCTGGTGCGGAAGGCCCTCGAATACTCTCTGAAAATTGCTGCGAAAGATATTCCTGAGAAACCTTCGGAAATTCTCGGAAACCTTGGCTAACAATCCCGCAAAATCCCCACGTATATTTTTCTTTCTTTACTGTCAGTGAGATACGGGTCCTTTCCTACGCGACAGTTGCGCGAGAATTTCGCCTTCGACTAGCCTTCCTGCGATGAGACGAGAAGGCTTACTGACCTTAGTCGACGTCGCGCGATTGCTCCGTTTCTCCAAGAGCAAGCTCTACCAGGAGCGAAAAGCCGGGCGATTGCGGACAGTGCGGTTCGGCCGGTCCGTGCGCGTGCGGCCACAGGACGTTAAGAAATATACTGACGCTGCGCGCTCGGCGGAACGGGCTCAGTCAAGACGCGCAAGTCGGCCCTGTTGATGCCCGAGCCGCGCATCTATGTTTATACCGATGATTTTGGCGAGGTGGCTTACAGAAAGGTCCGCTACGATCAGCCGAAACGCTTTATCTGGGAGTCTCTGAACGAAGCAGGGCGCTGGACTCCCGGGCTCAAGGGCCGGACTCGATACCTTTATCGGCAACCAGAACTCATCTCGTCGCCAGATCCTGTTTGGTTGCCGGAGGGTGAGAAAGATGTCGAGACGCTTCGTGCGCTCGGGCTAACAGCTACGACGTCCGGTGGCGCAGGCGACCCGTGGTTTCCAGGATTTGATAGGTATCTTGCCGGACGCGAAGTAATCGTCCTCGTCGACAGCGATGGACCTGGCTGGAATCGCGGGGACGTCTTAGCAGAAAAGCTGTGCGTCGTCGCGAAATCCGTACGGGTAGTGAGCTTCGCCGGCGCCGATCTTCCTGAGCATGGCGATGTCAGTGACTGGCTCGGAGCTGGCCACACCAGGGAAGAATTGGAAGTGTTGGCGCACGCCACACCAGCAGTGGAGAGCGACGAAGAGCCCTGCGTCGGCAAAGTAGAGAGCAACGATTTGCCACAGGCGAAACCAGCGGTCGTGTCCATTGCGGACATGACGGACAAAGTGTTGGATGGACGGCTTGGCGAAATCTGCCAGCTTCGGATGTCGCGCTTCCCGATCGCTTACGGCTGGTCCGCGCTTGTCACCGTCGCTGGCGCGTTGGTCGAAAGACAAAATGGCGGCCCATTGCGCACAAATTTGTTCTGCGGACTAGTCGGCCCAGTCGATAGCGGAAAATCGCAAGCCATTGAATGCTCTATCGGGGTGCTAGGTCTTGAGAAACCACGATTGCAAAACGTCATGTCCGGAAGCGCCGAGGGATTACTCGCGAAACTCAGCGACGCTGACGGAGCGGCGCGACTGGTATCTCCGGATGAGCTTGGTCACCTGCTTTCCAAGAGCCACATCGAGAACGCAAGTTTTCCTTTCGTTCTTAACCGCGCCTACTACCAAACGAGTTTTGAACAGACCTCAGCGCGTGGGAGAGTCATTCAATTTAATTGCTCGCTGAGTTTCATCGGCGGAGTCGTTGATGCCGATTTTGGGCATCTCTTCGACTTCGCGACCGTGGGAGGGCTCCACGATCGATTCATTTTCGGCCAGTGTCCGGACGCGTTTGAGTTTGTCTATCGTCCGTTCGAAGGTGGCCGTGAAAGCCTTGATGCTCCATCAGCGGCGGTAGCTGTTGACCCGGAAGTGTGGGAGGCGAAGGACGACTGGAATCGAACGATACCAAACCTCTCAGGGCGATGCGCCGAGCACGCCTTACGCATTGCAGCAATCTGTGCATCATTCGACGGACGAAAAACGTTGCGCGTCTGTGACTTGGGCCCGGCGCGGGCATTCGCCGAAAATCAGGCGCGCGTCCGCCTTATCCTCCGGCCCAACCCTGGGGAAAACCCAGAGGCAAAGTGCGCCTTTGCAATTGTGGCCGCACTCGAGCGTCAGGCACCTGATGGCCAATGGGTGAATCGTAGGAGCCTGTACAGACAGATTCACGCTGAGCGACACGGCGCCGGAGTCTTCAATCGTGCTGTGAACAACCTGCAGTATAACGGCGAAATCGAGCTCGGAGCCAAAAGCATGGAGCTGAGGCTACTGCCTTGAACTGTCCCCAACGCCAATCTTTAAGTCAGCGTGTACCAGAGAGTGCTGTCCCCACTGAACATGGGGACAAATGGGGACAGACTGATGATAAGACCTTTCTTTCCACACGAAGAAATAAGCAGTCACTGAATTCGCGCGCGAGACTGGGGACAGGTCGCCTCAAGGTGTCCCCACCTGTCCCCGCTCTTGTGGGGACGGGGCTCTCAAGTCCAGTCCGGCCAGCAGCCTCTTTGTCGCCGCGCATGAAATCGCGATCTTCGCCGGCCAACCGAAGTCGGCCGGTCTCACGACGTCATATGTGAGCAAATAAATGGCGAGTGGCGAAAAAGTCGCGGCCGTGCCAACACTCGCGGACCTGTTGGGCGATCCAGCGAGAATCTCGAAATTGCCGAGGGATGCAATCGCAGAGCTGCGCGGTCAAATCGCTACACTCGATACGCTTCTGCTCAGTAGGTTACTCGTCGGCGAGGAGGTCCAACCCGGCACGAACGGCGACAGGCTGCTCACGGCCGCCGAAGCTTCAAGAAAACTTGGTGCTACAGAAGACTGGTTATACCGGCACGCGACCACGTTGCCCTTTGCGGTGCGCGTAGGCAAGAAGCATCTCCGGTTCAGCGAGGCGGGCATGGAACGATACATACGGCAGACGATAGTACGTTAGGAGCCTTGACATGCTTGACGGTTGTATGTCCAAACAGATAGACTCCGCACATGAAAATGCCATCGCGCAAAGAGAAGAAACCGACGCCGAAGCAAAAGAGATTCAAGACCACGCTTTACCTGCCTGAGGATCTCTGGAAGGCCACCAGGATACTGGCAATCGAGATGGATGTGGATGCGACGGACCTGGTAGTCGAAGCGTTGCAGCAGTACCTAAAGAAAGGAGACCGGTCATGAGAGGCGACGGTCGCATTTTCCAACGTGGTTCCTCATGGTGGATTGCCTATTGTCATCGCGGCAAAGAGATTCGAGAGAGCGTGGACAGGTATTTCCGTGAGCGCGGAGACAAGTCCAAGCAGATCACCTACAAACACGCGGAAAAGCTGCTCAAGCTCCGTCGCGGCGAGGTCGGCGCTGATTCGCTCGGAGCGAAAGCGTTCATTGGACCGCAACAAGAGCGTGTGCTCGTGTATGAACTATTGGATGCACTGCAAACAGATTTGACCTTGAGACAAGCACGCAGTCTTCCCGCACTTAAATCGCATCTGAAGAGAATTCGTGCCGCTTTCGGTGATCGCCGCGCCATCGGTATCAGCGCTGAATCCGTTGACCGCTACATTGAAACTCGGCTGTCGGAAGGTGCAGCGAACTCCACAGTAAATCGGGAAACCGGGTTACTTGCACAAGCCTTCAAGCTCGGAGTCGAGCGCCAACGTATCGGCGCGGCGCCGAGAATCCGCAAGCTCTCAGAGAAGGGTAACGCGCGCCAGGGATTCTTTGAGAAAGTCGATTTTGACGAGATGGTGAAACATCTGCCCGGCAACCTAAAAGGGTTCGTCAAATTCGGTTACTATTCAGGCTGGCGCCGCGGAGAAGTTCGCTCTCTGCAATGGGCCGATGTTGATCTAGCCGCAAAGGTCATTCGCTTGCGACCCGAGAATTGCAAGACTCGCGAAGGCCGCGTGCTGGCCCTGGAAGGCGAATTGTGGACGGTGATCGCCGACCAACGCGCCGCACGCGAATATGAGAATTTAGACAAGACCATTGGTATTTCCAGCTACGTGTTCCATCACAAAGGCGAACCGTTCGGCGATATCCGCAAGTCTTGGGATGCTGCCTGCAAACAAGCGCACGTTGAAGGGAAGATCTTCCATGACCTCCGAAGAACAGCCATCCGCAACATGATCCGCGCCGGCGTGCCGGAGCGTGTGGCAATGGCAATCTCCGGGCACCGTACCCGCGCTGTTTTTGACCGATATAACATCGTGTCCGAAGATGATTTGCGTATAGCCGTGGAGAAAACTAATGCCTACCTCAGCGGCAAATCAGCGCGGAGAGTTACAACGTTCCCGGCTCGGAAAAGAGCAGTCGGAAGATAGCCTTCTCAATGGGAACTCGGACAGAACTCGGACAGTTGCACTGTTTCGGTGCAAACGTAACTTGGACTGTTTTTCTCTAAGTGTTTGAAAAACAAACTAGAAAGGTTGGCTCCCCGGGCTAGATTCGAACTAGCAACCCTTCGGTTAACAGCCGAATGCTCTACCGTTGAGCTACCGGGGAACATGAACGCAAAATGTGT
>Ga0335078_10005304_pt1 | contig 19078 bp, 11 predicted proteins | sample Lox_Sample_32_FD_206711 | JGI IMG/M metagenome (GOLD analysis project Ga0335078, IMG submission 206711) | Soil microbial communities from Loxahatchee National Wildlife Refuge, Florida, United States - Lox_Sample_3.2 | ecosystem: Environmental > Terrestrial > Soil > Wetlands | place: USA... | reverse complement strand
CTGGACCAACTCCGTATTACCCCGCGTGGGTAATACGGAGACCGCCTCGTAACCCATTAAGAAAACAATTGCTTACGTCTTTGTTCCGGCACTTCGCAGTAAACTCCCGTTAGAGGTGAAGCGCACTTCATCGGCGGTGAAGTCCTGGCGGTTCCTCTCGTTGAAGCCGCCGCCGCGACCGGCCGCCGGCGGGGCTGAAGCCACCGGCCCGTCGCCGAAGACTTTCCAGGGACGGGTGTCGTAAATGCCTTCGCTGTTGACCGCCATCCACCGCGTGATTTCGTCGACGATCTTCAATTCCGCAGGATCCGGCTCACCGCTGTTCGGGAGAGGGAAATTCAGCATCAGGTTGCCGTTACGGCTGACGATATCGACCAGCATATCGATGACGCGCTTCGGTGTTTTGTACCTGGCCCCGCGGTTGTAATGCCATTCGCCCACGCAGGTGTCGGTCTGCCAGGGACGGGGCGGAATGCCGCCGGCCACGCCGCGCTCCAGATCGAGCACGCAGGTCCCGGTTTCGCAATCCTGCGGCCGCTTACTGGTATAAACCGCTTCCACGAGCCCGCCGTGCCGCCGGGCGTTGGTGTTGTAAAGGTGGGCGACCAGACTCAAGCCGTATTCCTCGAAAGGAATGCCGCCATCGGTATAGAGCAGGTCGGGGTGGTAGTTGTCGATCAGATCCTTGATGCGGCTGAAATAGTGCAGCTTCCACGAATCCGGCGCGTTGCGGCTCATGGCCGTCGAATTGATTTTGTCGTATGGATAATCCTTGGGCAGGTCGTGATAGAGGTCGGCGTAAGCGGGGTCGGCCCCGTCGTAGGGCACGCCGGCCAGCGGACCCGTCTTGTCGCTTGTGTGCGAGGGGGCGAACCAGTTGTAACTGTTGGACAGATGCTCGCTCACGGCGAACCGCAGGCCTTGCTTCGCGGCGGCGTTCCTGAAGAGTCCCACCACATCGATCTTGGGGCCGGCCGCGAAGGCGTTCCAGCGCGGCTGGTGAGCGGACTTCCACAAGTCGAAACCGTCGTGATGCACGCCCATGCTGCAAAAATACTTCGCCCCGGCTTTCTTGTAGAGCTGCATGAGATGATCGGGGTCGAACTTGTCGGCCTTCCATGTGGCGATCACGTCCTTGAATCCGAATTTCGAGGGATGGCCGTACGTCCGGACGTGATAATCGTACTGCCGCTGGCCCTGGATATACATGTTGCGCGCGTACCAATCGCCGGCTTCGGCAGCGGACTGCGGCCCCCAATGCGCCCAGATGCCGAACTTGGCATCCCGATACCAGGCAGGCACCTGATACTCCTGGAGCGACTCGCGCGTGCCTCGAAAAGGACCCGCGGCGATGTCCAATTGCGCATCCGCGGAGCGGGCGCGCGGCAGAATCATCGATCCGCCGATTGCCGTCAGCGCCTGGCGTCTGGTAAGCGTCATATCGCACCTCTTTTTGCCGAAATCCGATCTCCGGCAGTCCACAGAATAACACTGGCCAAAGAGAGGCGGCGCCGTGGAGATGGGCTTTGTCGACGGGGTTCACTGGAAGCGGCTGCCGCTTGCTACGATTGCGGGAAATGGCCAGTTTCCATATCGATGAAGAGGCCCGGCCTATGAAAGGATTCTTTCCGTTTATGATTACGCAAGCGCGAGCCGTCCTGTTGACCGCACTGTTCGCGGGCCTATCGGTGTCCGGCGCCGATTTCACCATGAGGGTGACGGACAGCGGCTACCTGGATACGCAAGGCTTCAGCGTCGTCCTCTATCAGAGCACGTACCACCCGGTCTTTGTCGACCAGAAGAACACCGCCATGGAGATGATTCTCCACGGGCAGCGAATTGCCACCAATGGCGATGTGCGGCTGATGCCGACGCCGGAGCAGTGGGACCTGGTGGCGCGGCTGAAAGGGTGGCAGCCGGACAAGGACCACAACCGGCTCACGGCCAACCTCTCATTCCCCGATTTCCAAATGGATTACACCCTGGAAGTGACCGCCGAGCCGGGCGGCGTGCGGGTCAGCGTGAACCTGGACAAGCCCCTGCCGGAAAAGCTGGCCGGGAGGGCGGGCTTCAACCTGGAGTTTCTGCCGTCGATTTATATAGGGAAGGCCTATTCGATCGACGGGAGCGCATTCGGCATTTTCCCGCGAAGCCCGCAGGACGCGATGGTGCGAGTCCCGCCGCACCCCGACGATCCGAAGAAACTGCCCTACCAGGAGCAATGGGATCAAGCCAAGGGTTACACGCAGCCGCTGCCGTTTGCCTCCGGAAAGAGCATCACCATGGCCGCGGACGATCCGCTGGCGCGGATCAAGATCACCTCGGAGACGGGGCCGATTTCCATGTATGACGGGCGCAACCGCGCGCAGAACGGCTGGTTTGTGCTGCGCACGCTGATCCCCTCGGGCAAGACGGAAGGCGCCGTGGTGTGGCACATCCGCCCGGATGTGATTCCGCACTGGACGCGGCCTCCGGTGGTCGCGCACAGCCAGGTCGGATATGCGCCGAATTTCCCGAAGGTCGTGGTGATCGAACTCGATCCGAAGTTCAACGCGCCCAGGACGGCGAAGGTGCTGCGGCTGGCGGAGGATGGCTCGTATCAGCAGGTTTTCGAGGCCCCGATTTCAGAGTCACAGCCGTGGCTGCGCTACACCTACGCGAAATTCGATTTCTCTTCCGTCAAGGATCCCGGCCTGTACGTCATCGAATACGCCGGCCAGCGCACGGAACCGTTTCCTATCGCGGCGGACGTCTACAGCCGGAGCTGGCAATCCACCCTGGACGGATTCCTCGCCGTGGAAATGGACCACGTTGCCGTGCGCGAGGGATATCGCCTGTGGCACGGGGTTTCACACCTCGACGACGCCCGCCAGGCGCCGCCGAACACGCGGCACTTCGATGGCTACTCGCTCGGTCCGAACACCAATTCGCCGTTCCAGCCAGGCGAGCACATTCCGGGTTTGAACGTGGGCGGATGGTTCGACGCGGGTGATTACGATAACATCGCGCCCAGCCAATACACGGTCATCCAAAACCTGGCCCTGGCATACAGCACGTTCGGCCTGAAATGGGATGAGCTGACCGTCGACGAGCAGGCGCGCTCGGTCGAGATGCACCGTCCCGACGGCGTTCCGGACGCGGTCCAGCAGGTGAAGCACGGCATTCTGCAAGTGCTGGCGCAGGTCAAGGCGGTCGGCCACCCGTTCATGGGCATCATCGAGCCCAACCTGCGGGAGTACACGCACCTGGGCGATGCGGCGTCGCAAACCGATGGCCGGATTTATTCGCCGAAGCTCGGACCGCTCGAAGTGGAGGGGAATACTTCCGGCGTCCCCGACGACCGCTGGGCCTTCACGACGAAATCGGCGAACCTGCAATACGGCGCCGCGGCGTCGTTGGCCGCCGCCGCGCGCGTGCTGAAGGGTTGGGACGACGCGCTGGCGAAGGACTGCCTGGATACAGCGGCCAAGCTCTATGACGACGAACATAAGCACCCCACCGCCGGCCAGTCCGGCGGACCCGGCGGCGGACCCGGCGGCGGACCCGGCGGCGGACCCGGCGGCGGACCCGGCGGCGGACGCGGCGGCGCGAGCGCGCCGGACTGGACGGCCGCGCTGGAACTGATGATTGCCACCAATGGCGCGGATCCGTACAAGAAGCGCGTCGAAGAACTGTTCCCGGCGGTGCTGCAGCGGATCGGGTTCGGCGGCTGGACGGCGGTGCGTGCCCTGCCCTACCTGGACGCCAGTCATAAGACGCAGCTCCGGGAAGCGGTGAAGACCTACATGGCCGAACTGGACAAAGATATGGCCGCCACACCGTTCGGCGTGCCGCCCAGCCTCCGCAGCTGGGGCGGATCGGCGGGAGTGGTCGAATTCGGCGCGCGGATGTACTTCCTTCACCAGGCGTTCCCCGACCTCGTGAGCGGGGATTACACGCTGCGCGCGGTGAACTACATACTGGGAACGCATCCGGTATCGAGCATATCCTACGTGTCGGCAGTCGGGACCGCCTCGAAGCTCAAGGGTTATGGCAACAACCGGGCGGACAATACCTTCATTCCCGGCGGCGTCGTTCCGGGCTACATCATCATCAAGCCGGATTTTCCGGAGTGCATCGATGACTTCGGTTTCCTGTGGTTCGAGGATGAATATGTCATCAGCGAGGCGGCAACCTGGGTTCTCGCGGCAAATGCGGCCGACGCCATTGTGAAAAAGTAGCGAAACATGAACCGTCGAACATTCTGCGCGATTCTGCCGCTGGCCGCAACGCTGAAGCCCGCGGAGGCCGCCGGCTCGCAACCGCCGCGCGAACGGCTGGGGTTTGATCAGGACTGGCGGTTCTTTCCGGGAGATCCCGCGGGGGCCGAATCTCCGTCCTACAACGATTCGGCCTGGCGGATCTTGGATGTGCCGCACGATTGGAGCATCGAGAGCAAGATCGATCCAAACAGCCCGGCCGGCGGGAGCGGAGGGTTCTTTCCGTGCGGGATCGGCTGGTACCGGCGGAGTTTTACGGTCCCGGCCGCGTGGAACGGCAAACGCGTCACCGTCGAGTTCGAAGGCGTCTACATGAACGCGACGGTGTACTTCAATGGCCGCGAACTCGGCATGCATCCGTACGGCTACACGAGCTTCTTCCACGATCTGACGCCGCACCTGCAACCCGGCGCGGACAATATCCTGGCCGTGCGGGTGGATCAATCGAAGCATCGAAACTCACGCTGGTACGCCGGCTCGGGCATCTATCGGCATGTATGGTTGAACGTCACCGCCCCGGTGCACATCGCACCGTGGGGGGTGTTCGTCACCACGCCGGAAGTGAATGCGGCGCGGGCCAAGGTATCGATCAAGGCGCAGATCGCGAACGAATCCGCCAACAGATCGAAGTTCGTGGTGCGCACCCTGCTTTACGACGCCTCCGGCGCCATCGCCGGCCAGTCCGACGGCGAGGCGACGCTGGAGGCAGGGGGCTCGACAGCGGCCAGCCAGGAAATCACCATCGATAAGCCCCGGCTCTGGGCTCCCGAGTCCCCGAACCTTTACCGGGCCGTCACTCGCGTGATCGAGGACGGCAAGATGGTTGACGAGGTATCCACGCCGTTTGGCGTGCGCTCCATCGAGTGGTCGGAGGGAGGTTTCCTGCTGAACGGAGCGCCCGTGAAAATGAACGGCGGCTGCGTCCACCATGACAACGGCCCTCTGGGTGCCGCCGCGTTCGACCGCGCCGAGGAACGGCGCGTCCAGATGCTGAAAGAGTCCGGTTTCAATGCCATCCGGACTTCACATAACCCGCCCTCGCCGGCGTTTCTGGACGCCTGCGACCGGTTGGGAATGCTGGTGATGGATGAGGCGTTCGACTGCTGGTCGCGCGGCAAGAACCCGCAGGATTACAGCGTGGTTTTCAAGGATTGGTGGCAGCGCGACATCGACGCCATGGTGCTCCGCGACCGCAACCACCCGTCGGTAGTGATGTGGAGCATCGGCAACGAGATCCCCGAGCGAGGAGACCCCCTGGGCGCCCAGGAAGCGAAGATGATCGCCGATTATCTGCGCTCGCTCGACCGCACGCGCCCCGTTACCTCGGCGCTGAACTTCATTTTCGGCAAGTGGCCGAACACCGACGGATTCTATTCGGCGCTCGATATCGGCGGCTACAACTACAATCTGAGCAACCACGCCGCGGATCACGAGCGCGTGCCATCGCGCGTCATGGCCTGCACCGAGTCCTATCCCCGGGCTACCTTCGACGACTGGGCCATGGTGAACGACTTTCCTTACATCGTCGGCAACTTCGTCTGGACCGCAATCGACTACCTCGGCGAATCGGGGCTGGGACGGGCGACTCTCCGCGATGTGAACGACACCAGCCGGCAGGGCTATGGAGCGCCGTATCCCTGCCACGGCGCCGATTGCGGCGATATCGACATTTGCGGAATGCGCAAGGCGATCGCGCACTACCGGAACATCGTGTGGGACCGCGGCGAGAAACTCTACCTGGGCGTCCGGCAGCCCGTGCCGGAAGGCAAACGAATGTCCGTCACGCAGTGGGGTGTCTGGCCCGTTTATCCAAGCTGGACCTGGCCAGGGATGGAAGGCGCGGCACTGGAAGTCGAGGTCTACTCGAGAGGCGAGACGGTTCGTCTCTATCTGAACGGGAAACTCATCGGTGAGAAGCCTGCCACCCGCGCGGAACGATTCACAGCCAACTTCAGCGTGGCGTATGCGCCGGGAGTGCTGAAAGCCGTCGCGCTTCGAGGAGGGAACGCGATGGCGGAGACTGTTTTGCGCTCCGTGGGCGAACCCGCGCGAATCCGCCTTACGGCCGACCGGACCTCGCTGAAGGCCGACGGTCAGGACCTCTCCTTCATCACGGTGGAAGCTCTGGACGCGAGCGGGCAGCCGCATCCCAACGCGGATCATCCGGTGGCCTTCAGCCTCCAGGGCCCGGCGGCAATTGCGGCCGTCGGGAGCGCCGACCTGAAAAGCGAGGAACCCTACCAGAGCAATCAGCACCAGAGCAATCAGCGCAAGCTATTTCACGGCAAGGCACTGGTTGTGATCCGCGCGTCACGAACGGCGGGAGCCCTCACGCTAACGGCCACTGCTCCGGGATTGCAGCCGGGCACCCTAAGGATCGCCTCAAGAACAACTTGACATTGTGCGGTATGGCACGCTGGCGGCCACAAGCGCCGAGAAGAGTCTCGGCGCCGCAGGCACGAGTGCCCGCGCCACGGCTGCATCAAAATTGTCAGCGCCAGGGCGGCTGAGGCTCATTCTAGCCTTGCAACTCGAGAGTCCGGACGGCCGGCTCGGGGCGCTCGTCGAAAACCAGGTCGGATTTCGGCGCGTCCGTCCGCCGGCGATGCCGCTCCATGGCAAAGCGGGCGATGATCGCACCGAGGAGGAACCACACCATCAGCCCGGGGCTCTTCAGAATCCTCAGATCCAGCCACGACCAGAGGGCGACGTAGCCCAGATAGCCCAACACGTAAATGGTCCACCAGCTTTTCAGATTGGCCTTCCCCGGAACATACGAACAGGTGAACGGCACTTTTTCCAGGCTCAGGAGTTGCGCTTCGAGCAAGAGCCACGCGGAGACCGTTCCGAACAGCACGTGAAGCCCCCCGGTCTTCCAGCCCCACAACAGCAGGTAGACCGGAGCGAGCAGGGACAGGAGCGGCGCGACCACCAGCAGCAGGGCCGCCTTGCGCACGCCGGCCACATACTCGGCCGGATCCTCGGCGGCGGAGACCCGAAACAGCCAGTTCGCGCGCAGTTCGGAGGGGACCGTGAACGAGTAGCGCAGCCCCGTCACCAGGAAGATTGGCAGGACAATGAACGCGGGCAGCAAGGGTCCGGCCTGATCCGCCCACCAGCGGTGGTTGCCGGCCGCCATGGCGGCGGTTACGCTCTGCAGGACCAGAGCCATCCCCGCGCCGATCCAGGCGGCCATGAGCGTGCGATGCGCGCGGTTGCGCGTCACGGTCTGCCAGACGAAATAAAATGCGGCCCGTTCGGCGGGCTTCCTGACCAGCAAGCGGTTGACGGTCCGGGCGAGAAAGGCGCTGATCCGGGATGGCGCGCCGGATGACGCATCGTGCTCGTCGAAGGCACGGGCGACGGAACGGCGGTAACTGAGCGCGTATGTCACGGCGGACAGCGCGGCCGACAGCGCCAGCGCCCAAGGCACGAATCGCGTCAGATTCACGAATAGCGGGACGTGCCATCCGATCTGCGTTTCATTGAGGGCTGTAAACCACCAGGGAGGGAGAGCCGCGACCAGCGGCGGCGGCGGCGCATGCGTATGGATGCCCCAGGCCTGCCCGATCGACAAAAAGAACTGGCTGAGGAGGAGCACCACCAGAAGGAACTGCGCGCAAGGAGACCAGCGCCGGAAGCGGCGCCACCCGAGCAGACTCATCAGCAGCCCCTGGATTCCCACCAGCGCCAGAAAAATGAAGAGATTGGCTACCACCAGCGCCATCATGTGGCCGCGGATGTGCCAAAGCAGGATCCCAGCCGGCGCATTCTGCACGACCGCGACCGGGAAGAACCATCCCGAAACACCGTCGGCGGCCAGCGTGAGCACAATCCACAGACCGAACAACGCGCATATCCTGGCGGCGAACATGGTGCCCAGTCCGACGGGAAGCGGCCGCAGGACGGCCACGTCGCGGCGGTCGGGCAGAATGGCGTCCCATTCGAAGACCGTGAACAGTCCCAGCGCCGTCATGGAGAACGCGATGTGCGCCACCGTATTGGGCAGGGCGGCCATGTCGCGCGCGTGCCAGGGAGCGAAGGCGAGCGGGTAAGAGGAGAATGCGAGATACTCCAGAAACGGCAGAAAGACTCCCGGCGCTACCAGCAGCGACACTACGCCGATCAGCGCCGCGCGCGTGTCGCCGTCCAGGCAGATCAGGTCGTTCTCGGTGAAGCGCGCGAAGAAGAGACGCGATAACTCGCGAAACTGCCGGATCCGATTCGAGTCACGCATGGAGCTATCCCCGAATCGCCGCCAGCAGCTCTCCCGCCACCTCTTCCGGATCCTCCTGAGCGGCCAACTGCGAGAAGACGTCTTCGAGCGAAGGCAGGGCGAGAACGCTGCGCAGGCGATCCACCGAATCGTGAGCGGCTACCCGCCCGCGCCGCAGAATCAGCACCCGGGTGCAGACCTTTTCGACCACCTCCAGCACGTGCGAGCTGTAAAGAATGATCTTGCCGGCTCGCGCCAGGCCCGCGACGAGGTGGCGGAAAACCATCGCCGCGGTGACATCCAGGCCGGAGAGCGGTTCGTCGAACAGAATGACTTCGGGGTCGTGCAACAGGGCCGCGGAGATCAGAATCTTCTGCTTCATCCCCTTCGAGTAGGCCGAAATGGGCGAGTGCCGGTCGCCGTAGAGCTTGAAGAGCTCCAGCATGGCGTCGATCTTTTCGTTCATGGCACCCTCCGGAAGTCCTCTCAGGCGGCCGCAGAGCTGGAGATACTCGCGGCCCGTCAGATAGGGATACAGGAATGGCTCCTCCGGAACGTATCCGAGCACGCGCTTGTACTCCAGCAGGTTCTCCCGAATGCCGCGACCCAGGTAGCGCACCTCACCGGAAGTCGGATCGAGCACGCCGGTCAGCATGCGGACGGTGGTGCTCTTCCCCGAACCGTTCGGGCCGAGGTAACCAAGTACCTCTCCAGGCTCTACCGTGAACGTCACGTGGTCCACTACGGCGCGGCGCAGATACTCCTTGGTAAGATCCGAGACTTCGAGCATAGTGGTCCTCCAGGTTGGGTAACTCTGCGTGGTCCCGACTTACTAGCGGTTGTAGAACTCGCGAGACAACCATCTCGAAAGCATATGTCCTCCGGGCGGCCGGCTTTGGGACCGCTGGTTTCACGACCGCATGGAAATTTCTCGCATGTGGGGCAGATCGGGAATCCGCGGCGGGATCGCATCCCGCTTCGATCGCGTATCATCGAAGCCCGACCGGGCGGATTGCCCATCCGCCGCAGGCTGCCGGCGCCCCACAAAACCTCTTCTGTTGGTCGTGAACCTAGTAAGAAAGACGCCGGTAAAGGGAGTTTTGTGCCACAATTCGAGAGCAATTTATCGTATCGGCTGGGGAGCATTCGTTGCCTTATTGGTGTGGCCGGCCACATTTTGGTGTGGGCAGCCACACCGTGAGTTTGCTCCCTTGAGCCGGAATGTGGTGGACTGTTGCAAAGGAGGGGACGTGAAGGTCTGTGAACACATCAAAGAGGCCAAAGACCTGGAACCCGCCGAGCACCTCTGTGAAGAGTGCGTCAAGATGGGCGACACGTGGGTGCATCTGCGAATCTGCCTGACCTGCGGCCATATCGGATGCTGCGATTCATCCAAGAACAAGCACGCGACCAGGCATTTCCATGCCACTCGCCATCCCACGGTGCGGTCCATCGAACCGGGTGAAAGCTGGGGCTGGTGCTACCTGGATGAGGTTACCTACGACCTGTCGCGGGGCGCAAAACACGCGCAGCCGATCGAGTAGCGATGCCTGCCTACGACGCAATCATCATCGGCACGGGGCAGGCCGGTCCTTCGCTGGCGGGCCGCCTGACGGCCGCCGGAATGAAAGTCGCTATTATCGAGCGCAATCGTTTCGGTGGAACCTGCGTCAACACCGGATGTATTCCAACCAAGGCCATGGTGGCCAGCGCCTACGCGGCTCATACGGCGCGGCGGGGCGCGGAGTATGGATTCCACATCGACGGCCGGGTAGCGGTGGATATGAAGGAAGTGATGGCCCGCAAGGAGCGAATCGCCGGCCTGTCGCGCGAGGGGCTGGAGAAGTGGCTCAGGGGAATGTCCAACTGCACGGTGTACGTGGGTCACGCGCGGTTCGAATCGCCCCGCATGGTGAGCGTCGGCGCCGAGCGTCTCTCCGCCGAGCGGATCTTCATCAACACCGGCGGACGAGCCGTGATCCCGGAGATTCCGGGCGTCGAAAACGTGTCCTATCTCACCAACAGCTCCATGATGAACCTGGATGGCCTGCCACGGCATCTGATCATCGTGGGCGGCGGGTATATCGGCCTGGAGTTCGGGCAGATGTTCCGCCGCTTCGGCAGCGAGGTGACGATCGTCGAGATGGGACCGCGATTGATCGAGCATGAAGACGAGGACGTGTCGGCGGCGGTAGAAGAGATCCTCCGGCACGAAGGCGTTGGTATTTCGCTAAACGCCAAGTGCATCCGCCTGGCGAAGCGCGGCGGGGACATCGCGGCGGGCGTGGATTGCGCCGCCGGTCCGCCGGAGGTGCTGGGGTCGCACGTGCTGCTGGCGGTGGGCCGCCGCCCCAATACCGACGACCTAGGCCTGGAAAACGCCGGCGTTTCCGCCGACCGCCGGGGCTACATCACGGTGGACGATCAACTGCAAACCAATGTGCCGGGGATCTGGGCGCTGGGTGATTGCAACGGCAAAGGCGCCTTCACACACACTTCGTATAACGATTTCGAGATCGCCGCGGCAAACCTTCTGGATGGCGACCCGCGAAAAGTGAGCGACCGCATCCCGGCCTACGCCCTATACATCGACCCGCCGCTGGGCCGCGCAGGCTGGACCGAAGCGCAAGCGCGGCGGTCCGGCAAAAAGGTGCTGCTGGGAAAACGGCCCATGACGCGCGTGGGCCGCGCGGTGGAGAAGGGCGAAACGCAGGGCTTCATGAAGATCGCCATCGACGCGGAATCGAGGCAGATTCTCGGGGCGGCAATCCTGGGAACGGGAGGCGACGAAGTGATCCATACCATTCTCGACATAATGTACGCCAAGGCGCCATACACCGTCATACAACGCGCGATGCACATTCATCCGACCGTGTCGGAGCTGGTACCAACGATGCTCGGCGAATTGACGCCGGTGAATTGAGGCCGACCATGAATTCCCGCACAATGAACTCACGCACCATGCTCGCCGAGGCCCGGGAGCAGACGGACAAACTGTTCGACCTGGTGCTTCCGGATTCGCTTTACGACCGCCCGATTGCGGAGCGTCACCGCCTGGTCTTCTACCTCGGGCACCTGGAGGCGTTCGACTGGAACCTGCTGCGGCCCAACATGCGGAAGGTGGAGGCCTTCAACGCGGGTTTCGATCGCCTGTTCGCGTTCGGAATCGATCCGGTGGGAGGCGGCCTGCCGTCGGACACGCCCTCGGATTGGCCCGCGGCCGATGAGATCCGGAGCTATAACCACCGCGTGAGACAGACGCTCGACGATGGGGAGCACGATAGCCGGCTGCTCCACATGGCGCTGGAACATCGGCTGATGCACGCCGAAACACTGGCGTACATGCTGCATCAATTGCCGCTCGAGCGGAAACATGTCGAGGCCCAGGCGCCCATACCCGGGAGCGAGACGGCGCGGCGCGACGTGATCGAGATCCCGGCGGGGTGCGCGACGCTGGGGCTGGCCCGCAACGGCGCCTTTGGATGGGACAACGAGTTCGACGCGCATCGGGCGGCGGTCGACGGGTTTGCGATCGACCGGTACAAAGTCACGAATCGCGAATACCTGCGATTCATGAAGGCCGGCGGCTACCGGGACCCGGGCTTCTGGACTGACGCCGCCTGGCTCTGGAAGACGGAGCGGGATATCAGCCACCCAGTCTTCTGGAAACGGGCGAGCGGCGAATGGCTCTGGCGCACGATGTTCGATGAGATCCCGCTCCCGCTCGACTGGCCGGTATACGTCAGCCACGGCGAGGCGAGCGCGTACGCCAGGTGGGCGGGCGGGAGGCTGCCTACGGAGGCCGAGTGGCACCGCGCCGCCTACGGGGCGCCGGATGGCTCCGAACGGCAGTTCCCGTGGGGAGACGAAGCACCGGGGCCGCAACATGGATATTTCAATTTCGCCCGCTGGGACCCGGCTCCGGTGAATGCGTTTTCCGCGGGCCGGAGTGCGTTCGGCGTGGACGGCCTGCTGGGCAACGGATGGGAATGGACGGCCAGCCCGTTCGCGGCGTTTCGCGGTTTCGGCCCTCACCCTTCGTATGCCGGCTACTCGGCCGATTTCTTCGACGGCCGGCATTACGTTCTCAAGGGCGGCTCGTCGCGCACGGCCGGGTGCATGCTGCGCCGCTCATTCCGCAACTGGTTCCAGCCGCACTATCAATATGTCTATGCGGGATTCCGTTGCGTGAGGGGAGCCTGAGCCATGGCGACAAGAGCGCTGGTCCTCGATGAGGCCTCCGTCTTCGCGGCCGATGTACGCAACGGCCTGACCAAGCCCGGACAGAAGGAGCTGGCTTCCAAGTACCTCTATGACGCCCTCGGCTCCAAGCTTTTCGAGACCATCAGCCTGCTGCCGGAGTACGGCCTCACGCGCGCCGACGAGCGGTTGCTGCGCCGCCATGCCCGCGAGATCGTGGAGCGGTTCCCCGGAGACACCGTGGTCGCGGAACTGGGGAGCGGCGACGGGAGTAAGACGCGGTGGATTCTGGAGGCTTTTGGCCGCAAGCGGCACACCTCGTACTTCCCCATCGAGATTTCCGCCACCGCCCTGAAAATGTGCCGCCGCGAGCTGGCGGATATCGATTCGATCAGCATTGTCGGGTTCGAGCGCGAGTATCTGGATGGGCTGCGCGAAGCCGCCGGCCGCCGCCGCGTGGGTCAGCGCATCCTGGTGTTGTTTCTGGGCAGCACCATCGGAAATTTCGATCATCCAGCCGACGTGACGTTCCTCAGCGACATTCGCAACATCCTGCAACCGGGGGATGCGCTGCTTCTGGCGACCGACCTGGAAAAACCGGTGGACCAATTGATCGCCGCCTACGACGATTCGCTCGGTGTCACAGCCGCGTTCAACCTGAATCTGCTGGTGCGGATCAACCGCGAGCTGGATGCGGATTTCCCGCTCGATGGCTTCCAGCACCTGGCGCGCTTCAATTCCCAAACCGGCAGCATCGAGATGCACCTGCTATCGAAGCGGGACCAGCGGGTGACGGTCGCCAAGGCCGGATTTTCCCTGCTGATCCGCGAGGGCGAGACCATCTGGACGGAGACCAGCCACAAATATTCGCTTGGCGAGGTGGAGCGGCTGTCCAAGAAGACCGGATTCCAAAGCCTGGCGCAATGGGTGGACGCCGAATGGCCGTTCGCCGAGACCCTGCTGGAAGCGGTGTAAGAACCGGCCGTACGCATGGAAGGCGTGGCGGACGTGCTGGCGGCTGTCAGAAAACCAAGCGCAGCGCGGGTTGAATGGACCGCGGGCCGCCCACCTGGAACAGCGGATTGAGTCCTCCGTTGGCGCCGCCCTGTCCGAGGCTGCGGCCCAGCATCTGCGTGGAGACACCAAACGCGGAGCTGAAGAGGCCGCCGATCGGGTCGGCGAACGAGGGGTGGTTCAGCGCGTTGAACATCTCTACCCGGAATTGCAGCTTCAGACGCTCGCGGAGGGGAAACTCCCGGCGCAGCGTGAGATTGACCTGCGTGAGCGGGAAGCCGCGCATGACGTCGCGGCCGAGCGTCCCCTGGCGGCCGGGATACGATTCCGGCAGGGCGAAGGCATCGGGGTTGAACATGCGGCCGCCGGGGGCGAGCGGACGGTAGAGATAGAGGGGAACGCCAGGGACCAGGTCAGGACGAAGGTTGGTGAGACCGAACCCCACGTCGCGGGAATAAGTGATGTCCACCGGCGCGGCGGTGCGCGCGATGATCATGCCGTCGAGACCCCAATTGCGTATCAGGGCGCGCCGGCCGGGAATGGAATAGGAGAACGCGGCGGTGAAGGTCTGGCGTATGTCGAACGTGGAGGGTCCGCGATCCTGGCTTGGGTTGAGCTCGGAAGCGTTGAGCAGCAGGTCGCTCTCGCTGGACTCGTTGTCGAGCGACTTGCCGAGAGTGTAGGAAGCAAGCAGGGTGAGTCCACGCGCGAGGCGCTGCTGGAATTGCGCCTGCAAGGATTCGAAATCGGAAAAGGCGCCGTTGGTGAGGAGGAAAGCCTCGGCGATTTCGGGCGTGGGGTTCTCGTAGTAAGTCTGGCGAAGCAGGTGGCGGCCGGCGGCGCCGATATAGGAGACGCTCAGTAAGCGCGCCTGGCCGATGCGCCGCTCCACGGTGAAGTTCCATTCGTAGGTCAGCGGCAGGCGCAATCCGGATTGGGAACCATAGATCGTGCCAATGGGCGGGCTGAGCGTGAAAGGCAGCGGAGCGGCAATGCCCGGCGGCACCGGGAACTGCAGCGGAGGCGGCAAATTCTTCTGCCGGAAGTACGGGAACCCGGCGGCGGATTGTCCGGTGAGACCGGCGCCCAGATCATAGTAGATGCCCCAACCGGCGCGGATGGTGGTCGCCGAATCCATCTGCCACGCCGCGGCGAGACGGGGCGCGAAGTTTCCGAAAGTCGTGCGATAGAGCGATGTGCCCGCGGGCGCAAGCTGCATCTGCGGGAGGTTCTGGTATCCCGCGAAGGTGTACAAGGGCAGCGAGCCGGTGGGGGCGGGATTGATTTCCCACCGCACACCATATGTGAGTGTCAGGCGGGGCGACAGCTTCCAGGTGTCCTGAGCGTAGAGGGAGAGGTTGCGGAAGAATACGGTGATGTCCTGCTGCGCGTCCTCCACAATTTGGGCGGGAACGCCGGAGGCGCCGCCATTGGCGGTGATGAAGTAGACCATCAGGTCATAGGCGCGGGGGTTGTTGCGGGTGGCGATATCGCGCCAGTCGGAGCCGAATTTGAACTGGTGGCTGCCGGCGATCAACCCGAAGGAATCGACAAGGTTCCACTGCCGTTGCGAGTTGGCGACATTCTTTCCGAGGTAGAAGCTGGAGTTGACGCCGCCGGAGAGGAAGTAGCCGCCAAATGAGTTGCCGGGGTCGACATCGGAGGGGAAGAAGAGCTGGGGGTTGAAGGGAACGGCGCCCCCGAAGTTATCGAGCCGGCCGTGGCTCTGTCCGGTGGAATCGCTGTAATTGAAACGGAGATCGTCGTTGGCGCGCGCGGAGAGAGTAAGCGTGAGGCCGGCGGTGAGAGTGTGGGTGTTGGACCGGGTGTCGATGGGGTTGCTGAGGGCGTAGAGACGCGTGGTGTAGATGGAGGGCGCATAGTTATAGCGGGCGAAGCCGATGGCGCGCGATCCGAAATGGTGGTCCAGGCGGAGGCTGGCGGCGTCCAGCGAGGAGACATCGGAATAGCCGGCGACGAAGGTGGCGAATCCGAAGTGAGTGGCCGGGCGGTTGGGCAAAGGGAACGCATTCAGGAACGGCTGGCAGGCGGCGCAGGCGGACTGTCGCGCCGCCAGGGACGGGACGTCGGTGGAAAGCACCTCGGGCTGCCGCAGGCGGAGTCCTTCGTAGGAAAAGAAGAAGAACGTGCGGTCGTGGCCGTTGTAAAGCTTCGGTACGCGAACGGGGCCGCCGAGCACGCCGCCGAAATCGTTCTGGCGAAGCTCGGGCTTGAGCAGGTTGTTGGCGTTCGCGAACCAATCGTTGGCGTCCATGGCGTCATTGCGAAAGAAGTCAAAGAGGGCGCCGTGATACTGGTTCGTGCCGGAGCGGGTGAGGATGACGATCTGCGCGCCGGGCATACGGCCGTACTCGGGGGCGGCGCCGGAGGTCTGAACATGGAACTCCTCCAGCGCCTCCACGGAAACCAACGTGTTGGTGCCGCCGGTGGCGGCAAGGCCGGGGAGCGAGCCGGAAGCCGATTGCACCAGCGTGAGTCCGGCGCTCACGCCGACGTTGGCGCTGGCGCCATCGAGGGTGAAGTAGTTGGCGTTTGCCCGCTGCCCATTGACGCTGAATTGTCCCTGCTCTCCAAATGTCGCCGGGGTCAAGACGACGCCGGGTGTGATGGCGATGAGCGATTGGAAGCTGCGGCCGTTGAGCGGCATGTTGTCGATGAGGGAGCGGGGAACGAGGGTTCCGACACCGGCGGAATCGGTGCCGAGAACCGCCGAATCGGCGCTGACGGTGACAGAGGCGCCAACGGGGCCGGGTTGCAGGGTGACATCGACGCGGGCGTCGCCGGCATCGAGGCGAAGGCCGGTTTGCGTGGATGGCTGGAATCCGGGCGCTTCGATCGTCAGGCGATATCGGCCGGGCGGGAGGAAGGTGATGGAGTATGCGCCTTCCGAGGAAGCAGCGGCGGATCGGGACGCGCCGGTGTCTTCGTTGACAAGGGCGATGGAGGCTGCGGGAATAACCGCCTGGGAGGAGTCGCGGACAATGCCCGAGAGGTTGGCCGTCTGGGCGAAAGCGAAGGCGGAGAAAAGAAGGGCTGCGAGGGAGAGGTTGAGAGGTTGCGCGCGAGCCGGCTTCCGGCCGGTCATGAGGCGCTGTCTCATTGGGCCCCCGAAGTTGCGGGGGCGACGATCTGGACCGTGGCGGTGGCTTGCGTCGTGGCCTGGTTGGACGCGGAACCGGCGGTGAGCAGCAGTTGGTAGACACCGGCGGGGATATTCGCCGGGATCTGAAGGTTGATCTGCTGCAGCCCGGCGGAGAAACCCGGCGCCTGGCCGGCAAAGACGACGTTCACGGGGTAGGATGGGGCGCTGCCTCCCGCAGTAAGTATGCCAGTAGGTTGAAGCGCCAAGTGAGTGAAACCGTCGGACGCGGGAGGATTGTAAGTTCCGAAGCCGGTGCCATACACGGCGATGTACGTACCGGCCGGCGATGGCGTGTTGGCGCTGTTGTCCTGGTTGATGAGTGCGATCTGGCCTTTCCCGTCCTGCGTGACGGTAAAAAGACCGGGCGCGGCAGCGGCGAGAGTGACGGGAAACGGAGTGGCCGTGCCGCCCGGGCAGGCGATTCGGACGGCGGAGGCGGTGGGGATATCCGGCATCAGAAAGTTCACCTGGGTCGCGGAAGCATAGAGGACTTGGGCTGGTGTGCCGTCGATGGTAACTTGGGCGCTGGAAGTAGTACAGCCCGGGAACGTGCCGAAGGCGGTCAGGAACTCGTTGGGTGCCACCGCCCCGGCGGCATAGCTGGCGGAGTTCAGCAGGGCGCTGATGGCGCTGGCCGGTTGGGTAGCCGTTCCGAAATTGGCGGTGACGCTGACGGGAGCATTCATCACGACAGTGCCCGTCAGCGGCCCTGTGGGGGTGACGGGGCCGGTCCAGGAAGTGAACGCGAGGCTGCCGGTGGGCGCGGCGGTGAGAGTTACGGTTGAGCCGGCATCGTAATAAGTGCCGGAGGCGGGCGTCACCGTGCCGGATCCGGCCGGCGATACCGCGGTAGTCAGCTGGTATTTTGCTGTGAAGTATGCCGTGTAAGTGGTCAACGTGTCGGTGACGGTAATGAAGTGAAGAAAGGGCTGGCCATCGGACCAATTCTGGAAAGTTGCCTGGATGCCGTTGGCAACCGTCGCCGGGTTTACGGAAACGGTCACCTTCGAGCCGGGAGGAAAGTAGAACGACTGAGGGCTGGTGTAAGTGCCCCCAGTGATGGAGAACGGGAGCCCGGGCGGCGACGTTTGTATCGTTACGTTCGGGGCGGCGTTGGTCAAGGGGAACGAAGCGGCGCCCGGGACAGACGGCGTGGTGGCGGTCACGGCGTAGGCGCCCACGACCCCGTTGGCGGTCGCGACCACACCGGCGCCTCCGGACGAATCGGTCTGCGCGGATGGGGCGGACAGCGTCGCAGTGGCTCCGGTGGCAGGGGCCGAGAAGTTGACGGTGACGCCGCTCACCGGATTACCGGCGGAATCCGTCACTCGGGCGACGAGCCGCAAGGGAAATGGGAAGTTGGGAGCGGCGAGTTGGGAAGCGCCGGAGGCCGCTGCAATCGCGGCGGGCGGCCCCGCCTGAATCGCGGCATCCGTGATCTTCATAAAGAACATATCCCAGCCGCCTCCGAAGGTAGACTGGAATGCGTTCTTGACAGGAACGTTGGTGGATTGCGTTGTTCCGGCGAAATAGATGGAACCATCGGCAGCGACGGCGAGCGCAGCATTCGACTCATTCGAGTTGCCCCCGAGAAACGTGGAAAAGAGCAAAGACGAGCCGGAAGGCGAAAGCCGCGTCAGGAACCAATCGTCGTTGTTGCCCTGGTAAGGTTGAACCGGATTCTTCATCGGGTAGTCTTGGTTCCCGGTCCAACCAGCCAGATACGCGCTGCCTTGCGAATCTACAACCAGGCTGGTTACTTCGCCGCCTCCGACATAAGTGCGATAGAGTATGTTCTGGCCGGAGGGATCAAGAGCCGCGACGAAACCGCCAGTTAAAACCGTGGTTGGAATGCTCGCCAGGAAGGCGTCCCTGGTGGTGGCCAAGCCGGGGCTGCAATCGCCGGCCGCATAGATATTACCCGCGAGATCCACTGCGACCTGGTACAAATCGCCAACAAGAAGAATACTGGAACTGGCGGAGGGGCTGGAATTCTGGCAGATGAAGGTCGAGAACTCAATAGCCTGGCCATCGCCTTGCAATTTGGCGACGAATGGCGAAGCTTCATTGAAGCTTGAAAAGATGATATTGTTGTCCGGCTGGTAGTGTCAACTATTTTGTGTAAACGCCTCTGCATATTCGTTCAATGGCCTGGTAATCTTCGATCTTGAGACCCGCGGGTGTCTCGCCAAATTGCCACACCCTGCACGCTGCGCTCGCAGGGGA
>Ga0335078_10005303_pt1 | contig 19078 bp, 18 predicted proteins | sample Lox_Sample_32_FD_206711 | JGI IMG/M metagenome (GOLD analysis project Ga0335078, IMG submission 206711) | Soil microbial communities from Loxahatchee National Wildlife Refuge, Florida, United States - Lox_Sample_3.2 | ecosystem: Environmental > Terrestrial > Soil > Wetlands | place: USA... | reverse complement strand
GCATCGACAGCAATCAATTTCAGGTGTTTGCAATCAACTGTGCACATCTCGGCTGCCCCGTCCGCTGGTTCGCGCAATCCGGTCTTTTTATGTGTCCCTGTCACGGTGGCGCCTACTACCGCGATGGCTCGAGAGCGTCCGGGCCACCAGAGCGGGGACTCTTCGAGTATCCGTACAAAATCGAAAATGGTGTGCTCACAATTGAGGCCGGACAGCTGCCAACCCCCGGCGACCCCGTAGCCAGTCTGACCTCGGAGAAACCGCCATGCGCGTGATCCGAAAAGTTGGCGAATGGTTCGACCATCGTTTGCAACTCGCAGCACCCATTCGCGAGACTGTAGAACATCCCGTGCCGCGCAGCACCGCGAGTTGGTTCTACGTCTTTGGCAGTGCGGCGCTCACCATCTTCATCCTGCAACTCGTAACAGGAATTCTGCTGGCCCTTATCTATGTTCCTTCGGCCGGCGAAGCATGGAGCAGCCTGCAGGCCCTGAATCATCAGGTTGCGCTTGGCTGGTTCATCCGCGCCATGCACGGATGGGGCTCCAACTTCATGGTCGCCATTGTTCTGATTCATATGGTGCAGGTGTTTCTCTTTGGAGCTCACAAATATCCGCGTGAACTGACCTGGATCATCGGAGTGTTTCTTCTGTTGATGACTCTGGGCATGGCATTTACGGGTCAAGTCTTGCGCTTCGATCAGGACGCTTACTGGGGGCTGGGAATCGGAGCGTCGATTGCCAGCCGCGTTCCTATCGTCGGTCCTTTTGCAGTCAAGTTAATGCTGGGAGGTCCGATCATCGCAGGCGCAACGCTTTCCCGGTTTTTTGCCTTGCATGTATTCGTGATTCCCGGCCTGCTCATCGGGTTTGTCAGCCTCCATGTCTTGATGGTCTTGAAGCTGGGCATCAATGAATGGCCGATGCCGGGACGCATCGTAAGGCGTGCTACCTATGAGGCCGAGTATCACGCTTTGATTAAAAAGGATGGTGCGCCATTCGTTCCATTCGCGGTGTGGAAAGACATGTTCTTTGCGGCATTCATCATTCTGGCGGTTGCCGCGTGCGCCTACTACTTCGGCCCGTTTGGACCCACAGGGCAGCCCGATCCGACAATCATCCAGACTGCGCCCAAGCCTGATTACTTTTTCCTGTGGCTTTATGCGCTGCTTTCACTTCTTCCTCCATCGCTTGAGACACCGTTCCTTCTCATCGTCCCGCCCTTTGCAATTCTTTGCCTGATTCTTCTGCCATTTCTTTCCGGAGAAGGAGAAAAAAGCTGGAAGCGCCGGCCCATTGCGGTGGTTACCGTGCTGCTGATTGCGGTTACTCTCGGCACGTTTACGCGCATGGCCCAGTTCACGCCCTGGAGTCCGGATATGAGCGCCTGGAGCGGCGATCCAGTACCCGACCGGTACATTCATGGTACAAGCGCACTTGAGCGGCAGGGTGCGCTTGTGTTTCAGGTCAAGCAGTGCCGCAACTGCCACTCCCTTGGCGACACGGGTGGCGAAAGGGGGCCAGCCCTGGACAGCGTTGCCGTGCGACTGACGCAGGACCAGCTCATTCGGCAAGTTATTCAAGGTGGCGGCAACATGCCTGCGTATGGGAACAATTTGAGTCCGGCAGAGACTACTGCGCTCGTAGCTTTCCTTGAGACCTTACACCCAACAACACAAAATGCGGCTCGTGATGCGGCGCGGGAACTGGTGCTTGGCAACGGCCAACTGCAAACATCCGGGACTCAACCATAGGCCCCGATGATCTCACACACTCATCACGGCGCGTCCGAGTCATTCTGGATCTCTGGTGCCTTGATCATTGGTTCTTTCGTGTATCTGCGTGGATGGCTGCGCGTGCGCAGGCATGACCACAACGTGGAGGGATGGCGCGCCGGTAGCTTCCTGTTCGGCCTCTTGTTCATCTGGATCGCGATGGCTTCACCTCTCGCTGCACTCGATCACGAGATGTTGACAGCGCACATGGTTCAACATCTTCTTCTCATGACTCTTGCGCCCCCGTTAATCTTGCTCGGCGTGCCTCGAGAGCCAAAGGACAATCATTTGTTGCAGCGATTACAAGCTATCAATCCTTTTTCGAAAACAGAACCGATGCAGCTATTCAGAAGAGTGATATCTCATCCCGCAGTGTGCTCGCTTGCAGCCGCAGGCGCGTTAGTTGTGTGGCATATTCCTTCGGTGTTTATGCTCGGCCTGCGATCACAAATGTGGCATGGGGCTCAGCAGGTATCCTTTTTAGCAACGGGCCTTCTATTCTGGTCGCCGGTCGTCCGGCCATTGCAAAACGGTTTGAAATGGCCAGAGTCGTCCATACTGTTGTATCTGTTTCTGGCTACCTTGCCGTGCGATATTCTTTCCGGATTTCTGGTGTTCTGCGATCGCGTGGTCTACCCGGTATTTTTGCTCTCCCCTCACCCCTCTGGCCTCTCTGCTCTAGAAGACCAACAATGTGCCGGTGCGTTGATGTGGACTTGCGTGACTGTCGTGTACTTGATCGCCGGCGCAGTTTTTACTGCGCGTTTACTCTCGCCCTATAGATCGGATGCAGTCGCGATTCCTCAATTCGAGTCGCAAGGCATTGCAGTGCGGCACAGCGATCCGCACAAGCTGGAGGCGCTCTAAAATGTCATACCGCTCGGCACTTTCGAATTTTTCCTTCAATGCGGCGCAAGCACGCAATGTTGGGGGATCACCTCTGTTCTCAGACTACTGGGCACTGACCAAACCGGAAGTAAACTTCCTGATCTTGATCACAACCTTTGTAGGGTTTTATCTGGCATCGCCAAGTGATGGGATGTTTTCATCCGCATGCCTATTCAACACTTTGCTCGGGACCTTGCTGGTAGCTAGTGGGGCCGGAGCCCTAAACCAATACGTCGAAAGAAAGTTCGACGCGCAAATGCGCCGAACAGCAAGGCGTCCAGTCGCCGCTGGGCGTCTCACACCGTCCGTAGCGTTGGTGTTCGGAACGGTGTTGTCAGCGGTTGGCAGCATCTATCTAGCAATAGCTGTAAACCTGCTCTCGAGTGTGCTCGCGGCTTTGACGTTGCTGACCTATCTGCTCGTATACACCCCGCTGAAGCGAAAAACCCCATTGTGTGTTCTCGTCGGGGCTTTTCCGGGTGCCATGCCGCCACTCATTGGTTGGGCCGCAGCTACCGGGCGATTGAATCTCGAGGCAGGAATACTGTACGCCATGCTCTTTCTCTGGCAGTTTCCACACTTCATGGCAATCGCATGGATGTACCGGGAAGACTACGACCGCGCGGGCTATTTAGTTCTGCCCAAGGGCAAAGTGAGAGTTCCTTTTGTGATTCTTGAAACTCTATTGCCGCTCCTTGCTCTCGTGGCTATCAGCACCCTGCAATCTCCGAGACGGCACGCGGCGATGTTTCATGTTGGAGTAGTTCTTTTGGGAACAGGATTCACGTACTTCGGAGGCAAATTCGTGTTCGAGCGGTCGAGAGTTGCTGCACGCCAGTTGCTAGCGGCCTCGATCGTCTACCTTCCACTGATTTACGGAGTGAGCGCGACGTTATGCATTAGGACCAGATGATCCAATACCCGGCCTTCCGTGGGTGTTGAAATTCTAGGATGATGAAATCCCCTTTTTTGCCCGGAAACGTCGCCAGGCTAGCCGCATTCGAGTGAGAACTTTAGGACATTCAATTCTGGGGACGTTAAGGGGGATACCAGAAGCTATCCGGTATCATTATTGTATCAAACGACGTCCGCCGACACCGTTTGATATCAATCAGTTACATCTCGTTGTTGCCCTGTCACCGCAGCATTCAGACGCAGTGAATGACGACGGCCAATAGGCCATTCTTGCTCTGCTCTCCGCCCAGCAGATCAAGCGGAGCGTTCCTGCCCATGCAGTGCGCCGGAGGTATGCCTCCTCCAACCCCTGCCGTGTGAAGGCCGAGTGTGACTTTGATGGGTTGCAGTTCACTCTGCAACAAGGTTCGACTGATCAGCGAGTTACTGGCGGTTTGCATCCGGATGAAGCACAAAGCGTGAATGTTGTGGGTCCAACAATAGTCCATTTAGTCGGCGAGCCGACTTCAGGACAGAACTGCTAAAAGTCTAGTGTCCATAGCCCGTATTCGGTTAGGAAAGCGTAGCATGACGGAAGACGAGCCTGCCGAATAGGTCGGTCATAAGGTCCTGCCTTCACGCTGGGTTGGTTTGCATTGACTTCACGAGGTCTGCGGCGGATGCTCCTTCGAGCGACAGGCCGTAGCCAACTTCCCGCACAATGCGCTCCTTCAACGGATAAATGAAGTGCACGCGGGTGTTGCGGCGCGTTACTTCCGGTGCCTTGAGGTAGAGAGCCGAGAGTTCTCGCGCTCGGCTGAGCGCATTTCCGCTCGCCACAACTTCGGCAACAACACCCCATTCGTGCGCGGTACGCGCTGTGAGCGGCTGTGGATTCAGCAGGAACGCCTCAGCTCGCCCCGCGCCGGCGCGATAACTCCACGTCGTAAAGATGCCGTCGCCGGGAACAATCCCTCCAGCAAAGTGTGGGAGATCGTGGAAGGTCGCGTCTTCAGCCGCCACGATCACATTCGCGAGCAGGGCATATTCGGAATGCACATGCGCCCGTCCCTCGACGGCCGCGATCACAGGCACGCGTATGTTTGCTAAGTTTTCGAGAATCTGGACGCCCTCGTCATGAACCTGGCTCCAAGCACCGGGATCAGCCACGTTGCCAAAGGATGAAAAATCGATACCAGGAATGAACTCGCCACCAGCGCCCGTCAAGATCACGATCTTATTCGCTCGATCTTGGGCGATCCTGTAAAAGGCGTCCACAAGTTCGGTATGGTCTTGCGCCGTGAAAGTGAAGGGTCCGCCTTTGCTGTGGAATTCAGCCACGAGCACACCAGCTGCATCTCGCGTGAGCTTCAGACTGCGATAGGCGTCGAAGTAGTTAGCCTTAAGTGCGTTCATTGTATTTTTTCTCTCTGTCTCGTCCTCTCGGATCAAATTAAGACTCGCAACTCCAGTGTTGGCCAATCGGCCTAGGATCCTCTTGCTACTAGTCTGCCGATGGCAACTGGAATCTGGCTAAAGACTCTTCGGCCATCGTGTTTGGCGTATTTCCGATTCTTGGCCTTGAGATCCCGAGTTTCTTCATCTTGGAAATGAGACTCGTTCTTGGCAATCCCAGCCGAGCTGCGGCCCCATCCGCGCCGCCGATCAGCCAGCCCGTGTCTTCTAGAGTCCGCAAGATTAGGGATCGCACGGAATCGCTAAAGGTACCCGATGTACAGCTCGAGGTCGAAGTCTTCTGAGGCCATACTGGCGTCCGCTCCACCACCCGCAGTGGATTTGGAAGCACGCCGTCATTCGACCGAATGACCGCGCGTTCGATCAAGTTCTGGAGCTCACGGACGTTTCCGGGCCAAGAATAGGAAGTGAATGCAACCATCGTTTCTAGCGGTATCAGTCGAATCGGCTTGCCCATACGTGCGCTGAAACCAGTTACAAAGTGAGAAACCAACTGCGGGATGTCGTTTGGTCGGTCTCTCAACGGTGGCAGCTCGATTGGAAATACGTTGAGACGGTAATACAAATCGCTGCGGAACACTCTTCGCGCAACCATTTCGATCAGATCTCGATGCGTGGCTGTTACCACACGGACACTGATGCGATGTGTCCGGCCGCTGCCGAGACGTTCGAATTCTTGTTCCTGCAAGACGCGCAGCAGTTTAGGCTGCAGCGCAAGTGGAAGGTCCCCGATCTCGTCAAGGAACAGAGTTCCGGTATCGGCCATTTCGAAACGGCCAATCTTTTGAGAAATAGCCCCCGTAAACGCACCCTTCTCGTGTCCGAACAGTTCGCTCTCAAGAAGATCAAATGGAATCGCAGCGCAATTTACCTTGACGAATGGACATCCGCGGCGGGCGCTGAGATCGTGAATCGCGCGAGCTATCAATTCTTTGCCCGTCCCGGTTTCTCCAAGGACCAGGACGGTGGAGTCCGTTGGTGCGACTCGCTGTACTTCAGTAAGTACAAATTCAAGAGCAGGGCTGCTGCCAACAATTCCTTTGAAGGCAGTCTCGTTCTTGCCCTGTTCGTCTGATTGGACTCTGCTTGCTTCGTCTATAGACACGACTTCTACTCCATCGTGTCGAGAGCCCTTGTATTTCCGCTCAAGGCGACTGGGATCTGTCCCAGTGCTAAATGTCGGAAGAGCTGCGGTTGCCATTGGATCCCCCAGGGCCCAAAGAGTCTTTATTAAGACAGTAAAGATTTCTACCGAAGTGTATAAGCCCAGATGGAGCACAACGGGGATGCCTCCTTCGAGCCAGATTGCGCTAGCCTCGGCTGCGATGGGGGGCGGGGGAATGTCTAGCAGTCGTGATGGTTGAATATCCGCCGAGCATGAAAGAAACGAGGCTGGAAATTCGTTGCGGACCGGCGACTTTATTTGGAGTCTGAATGGACAATGAGTCGGCGCCCGAATAGGCGAGAATCGAGCGAAAATGCTCCTGGCCCCAAAAGGAAAAGAGCGGCGGTCACGCAGAATGAGAAGGCAAAATGAAGAGGATTTACCTGGTGGGCGCGCAGCAGCACGAAAATCTGCAACAGAACGGAGACGCTGCAAACGACTGGGGTAAACGATCCAAGGACGAAGGCTCCGGCAAGGACGACTACTCCGGCAATCTCCCACACAGGAATTGAAGCGGTTGCATCGAGGATGCAGTTGCGAATAAGCATTCCTCCAGCGCACAAGCGCAGGAGCAAGAGCCCCCAGCCTGCCGCGCCAGCGGGAAACATCGAAAACAGTCTCTGCACGACTCAACAGTAATTCTGTACGGCTGCCCGGGGAATCCCAGAAGGAGGCAAAACCGACTAGCCCTTTCGAGGGGGGCTGACTTGGCAGAATGGTCGTATGATATCGGATAAAACAGGAAGGTCGAGGTTGTAGGTATGGCCGAAGCCCATAGGATCCGTGTGATGGCAGTAGATGATCACCCGTTGATGATGGCTGGGATCGTGGGTGAAATCAATGCACAAACTGACATGTGTGTTGTCGCAGAGGCTTCCGATGGCGATGAGGCACTGGGGCTTTTTCGGAAGCACCGTCCCGACGTTACTTTGATGGATATTCGTATGCCGAAAGTGAACGGCATCGCGGCCATTTCATCGATTCGCCACGAATTTCCGCACGCTCGAATCGTCGTGCTCACGACCTACGTGGGTGACGTTCAAATACTTCGCGCGTTTAAAGCTGGCGCAGTCGGATATCTGCTTAAGAACCTGCTGCGAACCGAATTAGTGGAGACGATTCGTTTGGTTCACAGCGGTCATAAACGCATTCCCCCAGAGATCGCCCAACAGCTTGCAGAACATGCGGCGGATGATTCGATTACAACTCGTGAACTTGATGTGCTTCGCGGTGTAGCAAACGGTAATTCCAACAAAATTATCGCTTCCGATCTGAAAATCTCTGAGCACACAGTCAAGAATCATCTCAAGAGTATTCTCTCCAAGCTGAACGCGAGCGATCGCACGCACGCCGTCATGATCGCGCTAAAACGCGGTTTCCTCGACACTTGAAGCAAGCCAATGGCTGGTCGCCTTCGTTCTTGCACCTTTTTTAGCGCAACGCATCTCCATTCTCGCGAGGATCACCCTCCTGTTTCGGGCCGTGCTGCAGTTTCGGCAGCTTCCATATAGAACTGTTCGGTTCTGAAAGGTAGGCGATTCGAGCCGCTATTCGCAATTCAACTTCGGTGCCCGCCTCGCTCTTGCTCCACACATCCAAGTGCGCCCCGACTTTCCCTGCGCGCTCTCTCATTCCGGGCAATCCAAAATGTCCCTCCCGATGTCCTTGCCGGAGAATGCTGGAGTCGATTCCCGTGCCGTCGTCCCGGATCCGTAGACGCAACTCGTTCGGTTCGTAGTTGAGCTCAGCTTCAATTAGGTGCGCACTGGAATGTCGAAAGGCATTCCCCAGCGCCTCTTTCCCAATCTTGAATAACTCCTCGAAGACTGGTGGATGCAAGGGACGAATGGTCCCGTTGACTACCACTTTAAAATCACAAGAACTAGACCTCCGCATTCCCTCGCCAAAATCGGAGAGCGCTGTTGGCAAGTCGTTTTGTTCGGAGGCTGTGGCCCTCAAATCCAACACCAGTTCGCGTCCTTCGAGCATCACCTGATCCGATTGCTTCAGGGTTTCTTCAAAGATCCGCCGCGCAGGCTCCTCTTTACTGAGCTGAGACGTGGCCGTATGGAAGCGCAGTAATAAACCCTGGATTCCTTGAAAAAACGTATCATGCAAATCCCGTGCGATCCGCTCCCGTTCCGCGAGTCGTTCGTACATGCGGCCGCGCAGTTGCAAAGTCACTTGCCGAACCCGGAAACGGTATGCGGAATAAACAAAACCTGTGAAACCAAGCAAACAAATCACTTTGAACCAAATACTCTGCGTGAATGCCGGCGGGATCGTAAATGCAAGCTGCGCTCCGGTTTCGTTCCACATCCCGTCGTTGTTGCATGCGATCACGCGAAAGCGATAGGACCCCGGTGGAAGATCGGTGTAAAACGCCTGCCGGCGAACTCCGGCTTCTTGCCAGGCCGTGTCTCTCCCTTCGAGCTTGTAGCGGAAGCGCACTTTCTGCGGGTTGACAAAACTCAGCGCAGCGTAATCAATCTCCAGATCGCGCAACCGCGCAGGAAAAACCAGCCTGTCGTTCGGCTCGTATGGTTTGCGGTCCACGACAACTTTCTCAATCTGGACGGGTGGAACAATGTCATTCTGGGTCAGGTGTGCCGGATCGAGGACCTCCAGCATATGCCTATTCGCGATCCAAAGGCGGCCGTCAGGTGTCCGCGCCATCGGATTGAAGTTGGGGGTGCCGCCTGCTTCCGCACCATCGAAAGCGTCTAACAACATGGGCGTGACGATGCTGGTATCGTCGCGCCACCAGCGTTTCATTTCTTCATCATCTATCCTTGCGACACCGCATCCCGTGTACAGCCAGAGCGACCCCTGTTTGTCCCATTCGGCACCGATCACCGCGTCGCACGGCAACCCATTTTTCGACGACAGCAGCCGCGAGGCGCCATCTTTCCAGCCGACCAAACCTGCCGACGTGGTCGCGAAAACGCTGCCGTCCGGATTGACCAGAACCTGGAAGACGTAGGACTTGGGCCCGCCCGGCGAAGGAAATACCTCGGCATGACCGTCGTGGAACCGGGCGAGATCGCCATTTCGGAGGCCAAGCCACAGCACCCGGTTCGGTCCGGCTGCCAGAGCGCGAGCGGAAGGGATGACCGCTTCCGGATACGTCTCGACCACTTGCAGACCGTGAATATGTATTAACTCATGACTGCCGCCACTGACTTCCGCCCAAATATCGTGAACGGAATCCTCTGTAATTCCGACGATGAAATGAGTCGGGCCACCGGACTTGCCGTGGACTTTCTGAAATTCGCCGCGATCGTAGCGATACAGGTCATTGTTGATTCCACACCAAATCCTGCCGCGGCTATCTTCGAAAATGGCGAGAAAACCTGGCGATCCTGGGTCGGCTCGAATTTTGTCGATGTGACCGTTCTTCAATGAGTCTAGGCCGCCAGAGGCGAGCCACACCGCGTTATCCTGCCCAGCGGTAACCGCATCGATGATTTCGCCGGGCAAGCCCTCGCGCTTCGAAAAAGTCGTGATTTTCCGGGGATGAAAGTAGTCCACGCCGCCCGAGGTGACTGCCCAGATGCCATTTTCGCGATCCTGATAGAGTCCGAGGACATAATCTCCTGAAAGACCTTCCTGAATGCCGAAGTGTTCAAACTCATTTCCGTGAATGTGATAGATCCCGTGATTAGCGGTGCCCAGCCAGATTCCCGCATGATTATCACGAAAGGCTGTCATGGCGTCGACTTTTGAACCGTCAAAACCCGGCAGTTTCACAGACTCCCAGTGGCCCATTGAGAGTTTTTGCAGTCCTCCGAAGGCTCCAGAATGAGCAACACAAACTAAAACGGAGCCGTCCGGCATTCCAATCACACAGCCGACAGTTTCGATCCCCTTCGACTGTGCCCATTCCTTCGGCAAATAGCTCTCGAAGTGACCTGGCTTCCAGCGTAAGAGGGGACCTTCCGTGGTTATCCAGAGGTAGCCTTCCGCATCTTGAGCCAATCGGTATGAACAGCAGGACCTCGTGGTGAACCCGTCGGATTGATCCAGGCAGTGAATTTTTGTCGGCAATGCCTGACAAATCGGAGTTCCTAGGGCACCGCTAGCTTCACTGCGTGTGAACCAGATATTGCCAGACCGGTCCTCGATCAGGCCTGCCACGTCGTCATGAAAATCTGGATAGACAACCAGCTTGCGATCCACGAATCGTGCCAGGCCCCCCCTCATGCCGATCCACAGGCTGCCGTCGCGAGCGCCTAAAAGCCCATAAATCTCGTTCGATGGCAGTTGCTTGCCATCCGGCGAGGACCACGGCTCAAAGTGGGAACCGTCGAAACGAAAAAGGCCAGAAGCCGTCCCGATCCAAATGTATCCGTCGGTCGTCTGCGTAATTGCGTTTGGCGAGCCGCTAAAAAAACCGTCACGCATCAACCACGCACGATGGGCGTACTGCGAGAGGCGCTGCTCCTGAGCTAGCGAATAGAGGGAAACGGAACATATGGCGAGCAGGACAGCGATGGTCAAGCAGGCCGCCGAAACAAACGAGCGAATCGAGTTTCTCGACTTACCCAATCCTTTCCCGAAACGTTCAAGCCCTTGCTCACGTTCTGTAAGCAATCGACTCATCCAATTCATTGCTTACCTCGGACTCATTCATGACTGTGCCCCGTAAATCAGTTCATCGCGTATCACCGATGAAAATATCATCATTGGGCACGGCGGCGCGACTTGCGGGGCTTCGTAAACATCGTTGTCGTCGACCGTACCTCGCGTCACAAGTTCGCTAGCGGCTCGTGCCAATCGCTTTTCTGAGTTTCACGCGAGCTCTTGCCAGCCGTGCCTTTACCGTACCGGGCGGCACCCCGAGCAAGTGTGCCGTTTCGCGTATGTTCAAACCATAGACGTCGCGCAATTGAAATGTTCGGAGCAATGAGGGCGAAAGTCGGGAGGTCGCTTGAGCGAGTTTCTCCGCAATTTCTCGCTTGCGGTATGCTTCTTCGGGCCCTGGTCGCGTATCCGAAAGCATCTCTGCAAGTGTGAAATCCTGACTGTTGGTTTGGTCCAAAGCCAAATGCACTCGACCGAAACGCCGACGCAGTCTCATTCGCGCAGAATTGATGACGATCGCAGTCAGCCACGTGGACATCTTTGCTTGTCCCCTGAACTGGTCCACGTGTGTTAAAGCCGCCAACAGCGCGTCTTGAACCGCATCCTCCGCGTCGGCTGCGTCGCCCAGATGCGCCTGGGCGATTCGACGAAAGCGCTGGGAGTGTGACGCGATCACGTGGATAAGCTCCCGAACGTTTCTCTGATAACAACCGATTGGAATGGATTCTGGATTTGTTTGCAGAGCAGTGGCTGCCATGGACGGAACTCCTGTCACGCTTGAATGCATGCGGGATTCCATTTAGCGGTCATCACGGCACCGCTCGTTTCTTCTCAGTCATTTGCCATTCTGCATTTTTGGCGGTTGCTATCTCGACACGCGACTTCGGGCCGACGTGTGACGATGAGATCAATCGCGAGGGGCTATCGCAATGTTCTTAACAGCTAGGTAGAACCGGAATACACACGAACACGGGGATTGGCACCGGACTTGCTCCCCTAACCTAAGAGGCTCGGATATTGAACGCATTCGGAAGCCTGCGCAGCCACTGGCCGGAGTATGTGATGGAAGCCGGTGAAAGCGCGTCATACATGTTCCTGGTTTGTACGTTTGCCACGCTGCTGCTGCATCCCGTTTCTCCCGTCTCGCACCTCATCCACAGGGGGCTCTATCGACGAACTCTCATGGGATTCTTGGTTGGCTCGGCGGTGGTCGCGATCGTTCTGACGCCTTGGGGCAAACAGTCCGGGGGACACTTCAACCCGGTAATCACTCTGACGTTCTATCGGCTTGGCAAATTGTCATTCTGGGACATGTTGTTTTATGTGGTTTCGCAATTCATGGGCGCGATCATTGGGGTAGGTTTAGCGGCTTTCGCGCTTCGAGACGCACCCAGAAACCCTTCGGTACATTACGCGGTGACAACGCCCGGTGTATTCGGCAATGTCGGAGCGTTCGCAGGAGAACTCACTATTTCTTGCATCCTGATGACAACCATTCTGGTTGCATCAAATTGCGAAACCCTCGCTCGATTCACACCCTATCTCGTAGGTATCCTCTACACGACGTTCATCACCTTCGAAAGCCCGCTCTCCGGAATGAGCATGAATCCGGCACGAACTCTCGGTTCCGCGTTTCGGGCCGACTGCTGGCAAGGTTTGTGGGTTTACTTGCTTGCCCCGACGCTGGGCATGTTAGTCGCGGCCGAGGTGTTCCTGTGGGCTCGCGGAGGAATCGGTCCCTACTGCGGAAAGCTCGATCACAACAATGGTGAGCGCTGCATATTCCGACATGGAATACGCGCGGCGCACGTCCAGGATTCTGATTCCAAGCAGGAAGGAAAATGAATACGGGGAAGGTTGTGTAACGGGGCAGTCTCCCCACCTGTGGCTCACTGTCGCGAGGTGTCTAGATTTCGACATTCGTCTTCAGGGCGTCGCGGCGACGGCAACGCCAAACTGTTCCGCACGCTTCAGTTCCTTAATTCCCTTTGTCTGGAGCCGATCGCGCGAGTTCGGTTGTTTGGCAATTCCAGTGCTTGAGTGTCTTCGAGAACGATCGGCGAACGAACTTACCGTCAGGCTTCTGAGGATCGACAAAAGGAGATTTATGAATACCAGCAGCTTACTGAAGTTGGCAGCAGCGTTAGCAATTTTCGGCGGGATTGCCCTCATGGCGCAAAGCGGCAAGATTGTGGCTACCGGTACCTTCCACGGTGCAGCTCACAGTACCTCAGGCCGTGCGACCGTCTACTCGGGAGAAAACGGAGCGGAAACTTTGCGATTGACCCACTTCAAAACCTCGAACGGCCCTAACCTGCACGTGCTGCTGATCGCGGCAAAGGATGCAGAGGACAACGAGGACTTCTTTAAGAAGGGTATTGAACGCGTCGACCTCGGTCCTCTTAAAGGGAATGAAGGCGACCAGAATTACACGATACCCGCGGGAACTGACCTCTCCAAATACAAGGCCGTGTCGATCTTCTGCGAGCGATTCAGCGTCAACTTCGGCGCTGCTCCACTGGAGAAATAAAGCTCGCTGTGAGGATGGGCCCGAGCCCACCGCACTGATGCTACTCCCATTTCGCCTCAGGAATTCGCGATGCCGCAAGGTGCTCACAAATTTTCTAAAAGACGGACCGTTTGGTCGGCCTTGGCGCTGATCGTTCTGGTCGGCCTTTGGTATGCCTTCCGTCCCGAGAAACTATTCGTCAACAAAAGAGTCGCTGAACCGCCGCCCGCAGCGCTTGGACAACTTACGCCTCTTTATACGGGTTCGTTTCACAGCGAGGCACGTGGGACCAGTGGACGAGCGACTGTCTATCAAGAGCCGAACGGTACCCGCGTACTTACGCTTTCCAACTTTTCAACTTCGAATGGACCGGTGTTGCAGGTGATTCTTCTCGACGGAAGCAGCGTTGCCAACGGCCAGGACTTGAGCGCTGATACCACCATGCACCGGGATCTTGGCGAGCTCAAAGAGAGCCAAGGCGAACAAAGCTATACCGTGCCCACCGATGTTGACTTCAGGCGATACAACACCGTTGCAATTTACTCCGCCGGTCTTCACGCCGTTGTCGGCACGGCAAAACTTGAGGCCTTTTAGAACGAGGAACCTTCCTATGAATAAAGCAATCTCGCTGAAAGCGCCCTCGCGCGGAGGGGCGGAAACCGGACCCCTTGCAGCGCGCTCGGCCAAAGACAGAGCCCTAGCCAGTGCGCCTCCCACATCCGTACACAAAGTAGAAGCTGACGGCGTCCGAGTGTTTTATCGGGCTGCGGGTGACCCTACAGCACCTGTTGTTCTCTTGTTACACGGATTCCCGGCGTCGTCGTTCATGTTCCGAGAACTCATCCCGCGCATTGCCGATGATTACCGTGTGATTGCGCCGGATCTCCCCGGTTTCGGATTTACGGAAGTTCCCGCCGAACGAAATTATGTCTATTCGTTCGAGGGATTGGCCAGGACGATCGAGGCGTTCACGGAGGCGGTCAAACTCCACCGCTATGCAATCTATGTATTCGACTACGGTGCGCCGACCGGCTTTCGGTTGGCAATGGCTCACCCGGAGCGAGTGACGTCCATCATTTCGCAAAACGGCAATGCTTACGAAGAAGGGTTGAGCTCAGGTTGGAATCCGATCCAGAAATATTGGAAGGAGCCGACACCCCAGAATCGCGCCGCCCTTCTCGATTTTCTCACTCCCGAAGCGACGAAGTGGCAGTACACCCACGGCGTGAGCGATCCAGACAGTGTTCCGCCCGAGTCGTACACATTGGATGCGGCTTTGCTGGCACGTCCCGGGAATAAAGACATTCAACTGGATCTGTTTCTCGACTATGCGTCGAACGTCAAGCTGTATCCGAAATTTCAGGAATATTTCCACAAATCCAAGCCGCCTTTGCTGGCGATCTGGGGAAAGAACGATCCTTTTTTTCTTCCTCCAGGAGCAGAGGCGTATCGAAAAGACCTGCCGGACGCGAAGGTCCAATTCCTCGATACAGGACATTTCGCGATTGAGACTCACGTCGTCGAGATTGCAGCAGCTGTGAAAGGCTTCTTACCGGCGAACCAATCAAAGTGATTGAACGAGGTGAAGAGATGGAACGTCGAAGATTTCTTGGAGCCCTTACAGCCGCATCTCTAGGCATTGCTTTCAACGGCGTTGTCACTAAATTTGCCCGAGCCCAAAACACAGCGCAGGTTGCCACAAATTCGAAGGCTTCAAAGATGGGTGAGTTTCCCCAGAACTCAACCATAATTTTGGTGCATGGAGCGTGGGCCGACGGCTCGTGCTGGCGCAACGTAATTCTTCCTTTAGAACGGCGTGGTCTTCATGTCGTCTGTGCGCCGCTGCCGCTCACGTCTTTAACCAACGACACTGCTGCTGTGAGCGAGGTGCTGGAACGAACCAGCGGACCGGTAGTCCTTGTGGGACACGCCTACTCCGGCGCCGTGATCGCAGCGGTGAGAGAAGAGCGGGTCAAGTCTCTGGTCTACATCGCGGCGCTCGCCCCGGATGAGGGTGAGACCGTAGCCAAGGTTTTCTATCTTGACCCAAAGCCCCCGGAATCCCCAAAGTTGGCTCCCGACTCTCACGGCTTTATATGGATTCCCGATGGTGGGTTTGGCCAAGCGGTTGCCCACAAGGCTTCTGCCGAACAGACACGCATTGCAACTGCCGTGCAACGGCCAATCGCGGTTCAGTGCATTCAAGAACCAGCCCCAACGCCGTCGTGGAAAACAAAACCGTCGTGGTTCCTGGTTGCCGAAGAGGATCGCATGATCAATCCGAAGACGCAGCATTTCATGGCCGATCGCATGCGCGCGAAGGTTCATTCCTATCCGGTCGACCACAGCCCGATGTATACGAAGCCTGATCTTGTGATCAACATCATCCTGGAAGCGGCGCGTCAAACCCTCGCAGCTTGATGTCTGGCGGGGACTTGCTTCTCGATTGAAAAGACAACGATGATGAGCACCACAAAATCTGTCGCGATTGTCACCGGCGCAAGTTCCGGGATCGGACGAGCCACGGCCATCCGGCTCGCGCGCGATTTCGCGGTCATCGTGTTGGCGGCAAGAGATAAGGATGACTTAGATCGGGCGGCGGCAGAAGTAAAGTCGGTTGGAGCCGAAGCAATTGTCTACGCTCTCGATCTGCGCCAGCCCGAATCAGCGAAGACTATTGTCGAAGGAACTCTTGCACGCTTTGGCAGAATCGACGCGCTGCTCAACATTGCGGGTGCTGTGGCGCAGATTGATTTATTCCAGATGACCGATGCGCAGTGGGACGACGGCATGGCGCTCAAGTTCCACGGTGCGCGCCGCTTGACGATCCGGGCATGGGACGCACTGAAGGCATCGAATGGATCCGTTGTGTTCATGTCGGGAAGCGCAGCTTTCGGCCCGAAGCCTCAATTTGCGGCGGTTGCCACAATCAACGCGGCTATCAACGCCCTCGCCAAGGCATTCGCGGAGCAAGGAATCAAAGACGGAGTGCAGGTCAACAGCGTATCGCCCGGAGCCGTGATGACCGGTCGGCGGCAGGCCTTCTTCGAAAAGTGGGCGCCCGCCCACAATCTCACGGTGGAAGAAGCGATCAAGAAATTTCCCGAACAGGCCGGCATCGCGCGCATGGGAAAGCCGGAAGAGATTGCCGATCTGATGGCTTATCTCGTTTCCCCCGCTGCAAAGTGGATGACAGGTGCGGCAGTACGGATGGATGGCGGAGAGATTAAAGGGATTTAGGTCCGGGAGGAGGAAGCAATGGAACGTCGTACGTTTCTTGGTGGCCTGACCGCCGCATTTATCGGCGTCCTAGTGGAGCGGCCTTTCACCGAACCGGTGTTTGCTCAGGACTCTGCTAAAGCTGGAGGAAGCATGCTAGATCGGGGATCTTTCGGGACCTCTCAAGTCGAGGTTTCAGGAAACACGATTTTCGTGCGTCGCTACGGAAGCGGGCCGGCCATTCTGATGGTGCACGGCTTCCCACGCACAAGTCTGATGTGGCGATTCCTTGCGCCGAAGCTCGCTGAAAATCACACAGTGATCTGCGTGGACTTGCGGGCCTACGGTCGGAGCGGAACGCCTGTTTCCACGGATGACCACTTTCCTTATTCGAAGCGTGCAATGGCGAAGGAACTGGTTGAGGTGATGGACAAGCTCGGATTTTCGACCTTCACGTTGATCGGGCATGATCGCGGAGGGCGAGTTTCGTACCGGCTGGCGTTAGACCATCGGAAAAACGTGGAACGTCTTGCTGTATTTGACGTGATTCCTATTCTCGAAGCGTGGAGCCGGTCTGACGCGCGCTTTGCGCAAACGTATTGGCCATGGATATTGCTGTCGCAAAAGGCCCCACTGCCTGAAAGCTACCTTCTCGGCGCACCCGAGGCTGTCTTCCGCAATCCCTTCGGCCAAGGTTCCTTCGGCCCTGAAATTCTCGAAGAATACGTTTCGACTTATCAGGATCCAGCCCGTCTACGTGGAATCTGCGAAGAATATCGCGCTGCCGCGACCATCGATGTGGAGCACGACCGCGCCGACAAGGAAGCCTCGAAGCGAATCGAATGCCCGGTGTTGCATCTGTGGGCTGAAGGCGGCCCGCTCGATACTTTCTATGCAAGGGATGGCGGTCCGCTAGGCATTTGGCGGCAATGGGCTCCGGACGCGTACGGACAGGCGATGAAGGGCGGCCACTTTTTTCCTGAAGAAAACCCTGACGACACCGCGTTTCTCCTCAAGCAGTTCCTCTCGACTTGACGACTTATTCTGAGAAGACAGAACCAGCCTGCCGTCGAAGCATGGCGCGAGGATCAACTCAGCAGAAGGGAAGCGACTATGTCGAATCTAAAGGACCGGTTGGACGAATTTAAGAAGACGTTCGAGTCTGGCGCTCCTCCATACAATGCAACGCCCGAAGTTGTCGCGACGATGCATCGTGCCACGGCCGAGCTCAAGGCGTCAGAAATTGAAGGTCGCGCATTAAAAATTGGCGACCGCGCCCCGGATTTCGCGCTATTCAACCAGGACCACATCGAGGTGTCCTCGAAAGATCTGCTGCGACAGGGGCCGATGCTTGTCAGTTTCTTTCGTGGACACTGGTGACCCTACTGCAATATGGAGCTGGAGGCTCTAAGAGAAATCGATTCCGAAGTGCAAGCGCTGGGAGCGCGAATTGTGGTCCTAACTCCGGAACTGGAGCGGTACACGCGCGCGCTTCGTAAAAAGCTGAATCTGCCCTTCGATATCCTTACGGATCTTCATCTCAAGACCGCTGAGCAATTTGGCCTCGTCTTCACTTTTCCCGATTACCTGAGAGACCTCTACCAATCTTTCGGGAGCACTCTCGACAGGTTTCATGACGAATCGGAATACCGATTGCCGATTCCAGCACGTTATATCGTCGATTCGAACAAGTTGATCCGGGCAGCGGATGTCAACGCGGATTACACGATCCGCCCAGAGCCGTCAGAAACGCTCAGGCTTTTGAAAGAGATTGTTCGACACTGAACGCGGGCGTCAGCGACAGACTCTGGCGACGAAGGTCGCCCGAGTTCTCCTGGTCCGGGTGTCAGTTGATTGGATCTATGGGAGCGGGCGGCGTTCCTCGCGCTTCGATTGCTTCGCCTGCGCGCAGACACAGATCCTCGCGAAAGCGACCTGCGATGATCTGCACGCCCACCGGACTCTGACCGACCAGCGCCGTGGAGACCGCCAGTATTGGCAAACCCAGCGCCGGGGTGGCTCGCATCAGAAACTGTGAATCCCACACTCGTTGGAACGATTCGGCGCCTTGCAGATCAAGTCCGTCTGGAAAAGGCAGCTCGGCTGAAACCGGAATCACCAACACTGCGTACCCGTTCAGAAATACCTGCCACTCGCGAACCGCAGTGGCGCGCTCAACGAGAGCTCGGGCGATGGCGTCGGCGGGATACGTTTTGGTCCGCGGTCTCATGGCTGCCACCAATGCCATAGCGCCGGGATCGCCGTCCTGCTCCACCGCGTCCGCGAGTTGCGCGAAGCCGTCCGCGAGCCATAGCCATTCCTGTACTTCAGCGGACTCGTTCAATGGCGGCGTATCGTCAATTTCCTCCACCGTCCATCCTGCATCGGCAAGGCGCCGCCCTGCATCCAGAACAGACGCCTCGACCTCGCGTGCAACCTTCCTCCCTGCCGGTCGCTGGCATATTGCGGCACGAAGTGGCGTGGGTTGCCCTTCCAGCGGCGCGGGAACCCACCAGGGATCTCGCGAATCGGAAGCTGACATGGCAGAGAGAGCAAGTCGAAGATCCTC
>Ga0335078_10005302_pt1 | contig 19081 bp, 18 predicted proteins | sample Lox_Sample_32_FD_206711 | JGI IMG/M metagenome (GOLD analysis project Ga0335078, IMG submission 206711) | Soil microbial communities from Loxahatchee National Wildlife Refuge, Florida, United States - Lox_Sample_3.2 | ecosystem: Environmental > Terrestrial > Soil > Wetlands | place: USA... | reverse complement strand
CACCTGGGCCTGCTCCCTCGATGCGCGGGTTCACACAGACCCGCCAGATCGGTATCGCTTTGCCCCTCGCCGTGATGAACCGGATCCGGCGCCAGATCGGCAGATACCGAACGTCAGGTGATCGGCTTTTGGCGAACGCAGAGGGTGATGGCCCTAGCGCGTTTGACGCCGTGCCGTTTCTAGCTTGGCGCGGCCGGCGGCCCCCCTGGCGAAGTTCGGTTGTCGGCGCGCAGGGGGTTAGCGGGACGCTGCTGGTCATGGGCTCGGTCACCTGGGGCCCGGAGATCGCCCGGGTCTACGACAAGACTTACGCGGCCAAGTTCGAGCCGTCTGTTCTCGGCCCCGTCGTCGATCTGCTGGCCGACCTGGCCCGGGGCGGCCTCGCGCTGGAATTCGCTGCCGGGACCGGGCGGGTGGCGCTGCCGCTGAGTGCGCGGGGGATCGCCGTGCACGGCATCGAACTGTCCCCGCACATGGCCGAACAGCTGGCCGCCAAGCCTGGCGCCGAGGCGGTCCCAGTGACCATTGGCGACATGGCCACCACGCGAGTGCGCAGTACCTTCAGGCTCGTCTACCTGGTGGCGAACACGATCATGAACGTCACCACGCAGGACGACCAGCTGGCGGTCTTCGCCAACGCGGCTGCCCACCTGGAGCCCGGCGGATGCTTTGTGGTGGAGGTGGAAGTACCCCAGTTGCGCCGGGTGCCCCCCGGCGAGGCCGGCTGGGTCTTCACCCTTGATCCTGATCACGTCGGGATCGAGACCTTCGACGACACCGCAGCCCAAATCGCGTGGTCACATCACTGGATGGAGGTGGACGGGCACCTGGTGCGCCACTCCGCGCCCTACCGGTACGTGTGGCCGTCCGAACTGGACCTGATGGCCAAGATCGCTGGTTTCCGGGTCCGGGACCGCTGGGCGGGCTGGGACCGGGCGCCGTTCACTTCCGGCAGTCACAGCCAGGTCGCGGTATTCGACAAACTGCCATAGCCGCCTGCACCCGCAGATCTGCCAGATATGTCCACCTGAGTTGCCAGCACAGGGACGTTTGTCGGCATCGGGTGGAAACTGACCCCCAGGCGACGTGTGAAAACTGACCCCCTCTGTCACGGGATGTGACAGAAGACAGGGATGTGATCACAGTGGAGGACTGGGCGGAGACCCGCCGGCTGCACTGGGCAGGATATCTCACCGCCCGCCGAGCCTGAAGATCCTCAAAGTTCACCGACGGTAGCGAAAGCACCGCTCCGTCGAGGAGGTCACCATCGCGTGGACTGGAATCGCTCGAATCACCGAACGGCCGCCAGTTGGCTGCCCGAAAGAAAGGGGCAGTGACACGGCCGTGTGCCCGGCCTCGCTGTACGCCCTGACCTGCACAAATTAAAAGCCAGGCTCAGGGCCAGCTCACCACTTGCACTTGAGCTGCAAGCGCTCAAAGATCACTCACAAAGATCAGAATATACCTCTGAACTGCGGAAACGTGGAGCTACGGGGATTCGAACCCCGGACCTCTTGCATGCCATGAATCGCTAACCGGTTCCACGACCAGGCACGCCACCCGTGACCAGGGCAGACACAAGCTGACGCTAGCAGCCACGGGCTGCGAACCTGCTCCCGCAAGCACGGTTTGCCACTCGATCTGCCACTCAACTTGATCTGTGGACTTGGGGCACTCTCCTGGCCCGCTGCCCGACGCCGAGCCGCATAGCCCGTACCGAGCCGTTTGTTCTCGGGTAGGGGCCCCACGGGCCGACCAGCACGTCGGTGATCCACCGCTCGTTGGGCGCGCCGTCTCATACCGGCCGAAACGCTTTCGGCTCGGCGACCAGCGCCTCGCGGTGCAGCCCGGCGCGGCGCAGCTGGGCCCGGATGGTCCGCTCGGCAACCCGCATCCCGTGCTGGTGGAACAAGATCGAGACGATCTGCGCGGCCGAGCGGGCTGGAAGCTCCAGCCGCAGCGCGGCGGCCTCGGCGTACAGCTCCGCGTGGGCGCGACACCGTTCCTGTGTCAGCCCGGGGCGAGGGCTTGAGCGCCGTCCAGGCCACCGGCCCGCCACGCCCGGATCCATCTGGTCGATCGTGCCCCTGGAATAGCCGCGGGCCGACCCGTCCGGGCAGGTGGGGGCGCGGGCGCACGTTCTGCACTTTAAAGACGCGAGCGGTGTCACGCGGTTCGGGATCGACGTTGACGTTCGGGACCGGAACCGGAATTGGCGTCGGGATGCCGATCAGCGGGTCGGATATCGCTCCCGGCACGACGGTCACGTGGTTTCGAAGAAACCTGTGAGCGTGCTTGAACGGAGCAACCGCGAGCAACTCGACCGTCTGCGAACCAGAGCCTCATCGGGGCTCCTGCTTTCTCTCAGCGGTGAGCGTCGTGGCCCGGCTGTCGCGCCGGGTGAGCGAGGTTCCACGGCTCTTCGGGTTTCCTTTCCTGGTTCCGGACGGGGGATGCCGCAGCTAGGGTGCCGCTCCTCAACCCGGGGTGTCCGGCCGGGATGGATGCCCCTGGCTGCACTCAGCTCGTTGGTGGCACCAATGCGCCAGCGGATCCCGATCGTGCGGCAGCGGGTCCGTGGCGGCCTCTCGCGCCCTTGCAGCACCAGTCGTCAAGGATCTCGCGGACCGTCGGCCCCGCATTGTCGTTTCGGGAGGCCTGAGACCCCACGGATGACTATTAAAACTATAGCTCCACGCATCAAAGTAATGCGCTCAGGAGGTACAGCCCGGTCCCCAGTATGAACACCACCACAATGGTGAGAGCGAACCACCGTAACGTGGAGCGTTCCAAAGGCACCCAATTTATCTTGCTCATACAAACATCCAGCCGTTCGAGGCAGCACAGCACAAGAGGCTTTTGTCCTGCGGCGAGGGGCTGCTTCTTGCGGCCTCGTAGACACGTTTTTGCATCGCGTCGATGTCGATGTCGATGTCGATGTCGATGAACGCCACCACGTCCTACCTGGCCGTATACGGGCACCGGGTGCTGATGGTGGAGACGTTCACTGACCCGTGCCCGGCATCGCGGCGCGTGTTACGCGGCTGCGAACTTCCGCCAGGTTGGATCGACGCTCGGGTACGGCCGCAGCGCTGGTTCCTACCACCATCACGGCAGCGTCAAGCGGGTCTGGCTGTACCCGCTGCACCGGCGGGCGGCCTCGGTCCTATCCGCGCCGTTTGACCATCCCCTGCTAACCCGCCAGGAGGCGAGTGTGGCTGACCTGAACGCGCTGCCGCTGGCGGGTTCCGGCAGCCTGCCGGAGCTGCTGGAGCGGCTGGTGGACCCGCGGGCGCGGCGCGGCGCCCGGCACAAGATCTCGGTGACGCTCGCGATGGCCGTCGCAGCGGGGCTGTCGGAGTCCCGCCGATACGGGATACTCCTGGGTCAGGAAGGGCTCTTTCGAAAGGCGGTATCGCATGCAGCAACAGCAGAGCTGGCAGTCGACAGTCATTGCTCTGGGCTTCATCGCGTTCGCCGGATTCGCGCTCTGGGTCGCCGCGGACCACAACTTCAGCGCCATTTGGGCGGGCGTCGGCACCATCGTCGGGGTCCTGACCGGCGCGATTCCGTCGTACTTCTTCAAGCAGCAGAGTGACAGGGCCACGACCAAGGCTACCGCGCTCGCCGGCTCGCCGACCCGACGGCCTACAAGACGCTCATGACCGATCACCCGGAACTCGCCTAACGGCGTCCGGATCGCCAAGTCAGCACAGGACCTACTTGAGCAGTTGGACGACGAACTGACAGCGAGCGAGTGGGGGGCGGCGGCACCCGCTTGACCGCTGACTTGTGACAACCTTCTCTACCAAAGGCTTTTTTCAAGGGCGCGCCGAGCGCGCCGGACCTGGGCGCACACTAAGCTCAGAGATTGTGGGGGACCGATGATTGGTGACATCGGCCAGGGTGGGGTGGGGCGGCGCGTCAGAGCGGTTGCCACGGGGGCGACGTACTCGATCGCCGAAGTGGCCCCCGACCAGGGCGAGGGCGTGCGATACCGGCTCAACCCGGTGCGTAAGGGAGGAAACGTCCTCACCGTGGTGGCCAACGATCCGAGCTACTACCTGGCAACAGCCGACGGGCAGCCGCCCCCGGCGCAGCGATCGGGAATTGGGCTCGTCGACTCCGACCCGGTCGGTCGCCCGGTATGCAAGTTACTGGCGGCGATGTGGCAGATATCGTCCGCCGCGCAGGTGAACAGCGTCTGGCAGTACACGCTCAGGCACATCAACCTGGACCAGACCAGGGTCGTTTCGGCGGCTGATCCGGCCTGGGAGCTGGCCGACGCCGCCCCGGACGCGCCGAAGGCGCTGCGCGTGGCCCAGCTCGTCGCGAGCCACCCGCCTGCCCTTCCTCCGCGCGGCAGCGTCTCGGCATGGCAGCGCACCGGGCCGTTCCTGAGCGTGTCGATGGGCCAGATGGCCGACACCGGCCTTCTGGCCCAGCTTGTCACATGGGGAGCGAACGCCGAAGCGGAAGCCGTCATGGCCGCGGAGAAGGTCGATGTGGTGTGGAGTGGCGGGGCGGCCGACTGCGTCATCGTCGGCGCCCATACTAGCGGCCGGGCCTTCCTTACCCACGCGACCCAGCTCCAGCCGCCCGGCGACGACATCGGCCTACTGATCCATACCCTCGGGCCGAGCCCGAAGGTATGGCTGGCCTCGCAGAAATTCGCCGCCAGCCCGCAAGCCGTCAAGGACTCCGGGCTTATCCAGGAAATCGTCGAAGGTCTTAGCAACCATCAGGTACAGGTGACCGCGATCTTCAGCTCCGACCGGCTCGCCATCGATGTGGCGACCGGCAACGTCTCCGCCAACTTCGTCAATCCGCTGACCGAGGCATTCCTGCTGGCCAATCCGGTGAGCCAGGGGCCAGCGGGCACACTGGCAGACCTGGTCGCAGGCGGGCAGGCGGCCCGGGTCCTCAGGGTCACCAGCGGAGCGCTCGTCAACACCGCGCAGGTCGTGCCAGCCCAAGACGTCGAGCAAGCCGTCTTCGCCCCCCCACAGCCCACGGACATGCTATGGAGCGGGACGGCGAAACAGGAGGTCATTGTCGGCGCGCAGACCGGCGGGCACGCCGTGCTTGCGCGCTGCAACAAGAGCCGCCCGCTGCTCGGAGACGTGATCGGCGCCATAACAGCACTCGGCCCCAACTGCCACGTCTGGCTCTCGTCACAGGCTTTCGCGGACCCGGACGCGAGCGATTCGAAGATCATTGGAATCGTCGCCGGCGCGCTGAGCCGAGCAGGGATCCCAGTCGACGCCGTCTACGCGACTGGGCGCCTAGCGATCAAGGTCGCGACCGGGCAGGTGCTCGCCGCCTTCCAGATCCCCAACACCTGACAGCCGTCATCCGGCACATGCTGGGGACAGCAGCTCGGACGACTTGCGGCCTGTCCCTCGCGCGGGGCGACATCTGCTGCCTCGCCGGATTACCGCAGGCGAGCATGTATCCCGTCTGAGTTCGCCGAACGGATCCTGTGGGGCTCGATTACTCGATCTGGCCACTTCGACGGGGCGGTATGCGGCCGCGACGCCAGCCGCGCCGTGCCGCACCACCTCCTCGAAGAACCACGACGAGGCGATGACCGCCAGCACACCCGACGAGCCAGCCAGGGCCGCCTTCAGCGCGCTCGCGTCCAGCGGCTTGCTTGTGGAATCGCTGCCGTCCGCGCTGCTCCGATGCATCGCGGAATTTGCGGCTCCTCGCGGTCGGGTTCTACGAGGCCGCCGGTGACGAGCCGGTGCAGCACCCGTAGAGCGTGCCCACCGTCAAATCCTCCCCGGCGCTCAGGTCATGGGTCACTGCCCGGTGCGTCGACGTTCTCGAGCAGCGTGACACGAAGGCGCCTGGGCCGGGCGTCCCGCATGCCACTTTGCAGGTCACCGCTTGGCGTAGTCAGCGAATCCCTGCCAGTCGATCACGACGCAGGGCTCATCCCCGACGGTCCACGCGTCGTGCCCGGGTGGCATGACGGCGAAGTCCCCCGGGCCGTACTCCAGCTCTTCCCCGTCGTCCATGACGACCTTCATCCGACCGGAAACGAAGTAGCCCGTATGGGCAGCTTGGCAGCTGGCCGTCTTGGCGATCGGCTTCACGTGCTCTGACCACCTCCAGCCTGGCAGGAAGGTAGCCCGGCCAACGACGCCTCCTTCCATGTTCACCAGCTCGAGCTGGCCCGTGCCGCCCTCGAACGGCCGAGTCTCCTCAGGTGAATCGAGGCTCTTACGAACAAGACCTGGCATCTTGACCTCCTGTTTTGTCGCTGCTGCTGGTCGAGGTGAATCGGCTGCCGCCTCCCGGCACCGCCCCGCACCTATCTTCCGCCCGCATCGCCGCCGGCTCGGGCCGGAGTGCGGTAGCACACCCTGGTGCGCTGGCTCCATGTGCATCCCACCGGTGCCGCTGGCGTCCATCCCGCTGCGCCCGCGAACCCTCATCGACCTGGACACGTTCACGGCCGACTAGGTGGGTTACTGAGGCGCGCTTGGCCAGCGTGACCCATGTCCCGTCTGCTCGTCAAGGGACGTCGATGCCAAATCCGCAGGTCAGATGAGTCGCACCGGAGCGTTTCGGCCATCGCCATCATTGGGCCCGCCCGGCATTGATGCGCGTTCGAGCGCTGTGCGGCACGGCAGGAGGGCAGTGATGGCGCGCTCATGTCGGATCAGACGAGGTCGCCGAGCGGGTCGCCGTCCGCGCCCAGCCGGGGCACGAGTACGAGGCTCTGTCCAGCGTGCGCAGGACGGCGTGATCGGGCGTTCTGGCGTTCGGGCCTTCGGCAAGGATGGAGGCATGAAGCCAGTGCCGGCCAGTCACCTCCGTATCGCGCGTCAGAGTCACGACCTGCGGCGTCCGAGCGTTTCTGGGTCGGCGGTCTTGGACTCGACGTCCTCTCCCCGGCTGACGACTCCGCCGAAGGCGGGCATGCATTGCCGACGAGGATCTGCTGGTTCCGTACGTCAATGGCGCGGTCGATGACGACATTCCGGCCGCCTGATCGATGCGGGCGGCACCCGGGTCACTGCCCGCAACAACACTCTTTGGCGACGAGCCTCTCTGCGATCTCAGCGCGGGCCATCGACAGGAATGGGGCTGGGGGCTTCTCGCCCGTGATCCGCTCTGGGGTCGCGGGAGAAGAACTCGTCGTGGCTCCGCCCCCGGCGCAACGTGAGAACCGCGGCGAACGCTTGGCCGCGCCGCCCGGCGCGGACTGCCCGCTGCGGGTAGTTGAATCGCATCGGCGGCCCTTTCCTTACCGTTGGCAAGGGAAGCAACACCATCAGCCGGGGGGTGACGGCCCAGGGCTTCCCGCTGGTCTTATCCTGCTCGCGCGCGCCGACCACGCGATCGGCCTGCGCCGTGAACTTCTCTGGGCGGCGCGCCGTGCCAGCAGAGGCCCGTGACCTCTTGCACAATCATCAAATGCCGCGACACGGCCATTGGACCCGGCCAGCCCCGCTTATCCGCAGATCGGCAAACCTTCTTGAGCGCAGCCCCGCGGCCAACGTGCCACTCAGTGGCGGAAACCACCGTTGGATAAGTGTTCGAAATATGCACATGACCTTGTGGAGCTACGGGGATTCGAACCCCGGACCTCTTGCATGCCATGGAACGCCGGTCCGTCCACGACGGTCCGTTGCCGTTCACTACAGACACCGCTGACCTGGGGATTCGTCGAGGTGAGGCCGCCACAGTTCAAGGCGGTTCGCTGCGGATGGTAACCAGTTTGGTAACCAGCCACCGCGCCACCGCCAGGCACTCGAGCATAGTCACGACTGGCCGCACACCCTTGTCCGGCACCATCGGCGCGGCCACACTGCCAGCGTCCGCCGCCAGCGCGTCATCCGCAACCGCGGCGCGCACCGGTATTCTGGGACCCCGCAGCCCACGCGGAACCGCTCGCCGCCCGCGCGCAGTGCACGCCAGCCGGAGCGCCCGCACAGCCAGCACACACCCTAATACCTGCGCGGGTAAGGCCGACTTTCGCGCATTTGCCGCGCCCCCCGGGGCCCGCGGCCGGTCGCCAGCGTGACCGCGACGGACGGCTCTCAACAGCCGCGGCCAGGCCTGGCCCGTCATGCCGTGAGTCATTGCTGACCTGCTGGACCTGCCTGAGGCCGCCACTGCGACCGCTGGCCAGACCGGAACCGAAATCAACCAACGTCTCATTCTTTCGCGACCGTCGCTGATGTCGCGACAGGTGCTCGGTGCCATCAAGATCCTTCTGATCGACGGGGAGCCCTTCGGCGAGCGCTGCTGCCTGGTCCCGCTGGTCATCACCGCCGGCAGCACCAAGATCCCGGCCTGGCCTCTGTCTTGGCGCGGACGACTTCACCCCAGGGCTTCGCGCGGTCATCCTCGGTGCCGTGCTCCACGCCGCGCGCGCCGTTCCCTGCTTGAGCCTGTCGCCCCGCCAGGCACCCGTCGCCTTGACCAGCGCGGCCACGATGTCGCCGCTGCCGACCACCTCGCGGATCAGCCTGTGAGCTGGGGCACAAGTCCGGGCGGGCGTGATACCGGCCCGTTCGGGGAATTACGCCGTCGACGATTCCGAACTGGCCAGGCTGCCTGCCGCAACGCCATTGACTTAAGGGGTTTGGGGGTAGCTGGCCCTTGCAGCGGTGCTACTGGTGTCGTATGCGTCTTTGGGGACTGGCGTCCTGGTCTGGGCTGTTTCGGCGTGTCGCGGAGGTGAACCGGCCGGATGGGAGACGGCCCCTGGTATGAGCACTGGTGTCTGATCAGTTCTCGTCCAGGAGCCGTGCATGGAGTTCTACCCTGTTTTGCCTGCTGGCGCCATCCCCGCGGGCGGCGGTGGCGGCATGCCGCCGGGGATCGTCGCGGTGCGGCCCGGTGACCTGCGCCGTCCCGGCCGTGGCGGGGCGTCCGCCCTGGTGGCCGGGCCTGTGGCATCGGGTGAGGAGCTGGTGTTTTGTCATCAGGTGGCAGTGGCGCCGACGGTGGTCCGCCGCGGCGGCGAGGTGCAAGCCGGCGGCTGGCTGCCAGATCATGTGACGCTCGGCGTGCTGGAGGCGCACCTGCCGGAGCGGGAGATCGAGGAGCTGGTGGAGGACTTCGGCTGCTGGGAGGAACGGCAGCGGCTCCTTTCGTCCGCGCTCTCGGTCCGGCTGGTGCTGGCGATGGCGCTGCTGCCGGAGGCGGACATACCCGAGGTGATCCGCCGGGCGGCCGGGCTGCTAGAGCACCTGCCGTGGGCGCGGCCGTGGCACGTTCCGCGCACCGAGGCGCTGACCCGCCGGCGTGACAAGATTCCCGCCGAGCTGTTCGAGGCCCTGTTCTGGCCGATCGCCGGCCCGGTCGCCGGCCCCCGGGCACCGGGCATGACGCGGCGGGGGCTGCTGCTGTGCGCGCTGGACGGTTTCCAAGTCCAGGTCCCCCGACACCGACGAGAACCGGGAGCACTTCGGGTCGTCGGGCACCGCGGATAACTCCGCGCCGTTCCCGCAGGCACGTGCCGTGCTCGCCACCGCGGCCGGGACCCGGGGCACGCTGGGCCTAGAGTTCGGGCCGTCCGGCGACGGGGAGCAGACCCTGACCCGGCGGCTGGTGAAGGTTCATCCGGAGGTCTTCGCAGAGGGCCGCCTTTACCTGATGGATCGTAACTTCCCCGGCTTCGCGCGCTCCGGAGATCCGCGCGGCGGGCGCGAACCTGCTGATGCGGATCAAATCGGATATCGTCCTGCCGCTGCTAGAGGCGCTGCCGGACGGCTCCTACCGGTCCTTCCTGGCCGACCGCACCTGCTGCATCCCGCTGCGCGTGATCGAGTACGACGTCAAGGTCCCCGGCCGCGACAACGGCGAGGACGAGCTGTACGCGCTGGCCACCACGCTGATGGACTGGCGCGCCTACCCCGCCGCTGAGCTGGCGGCCTCCTACCCGGACCGGTGGAACGCATCGGAAACCACGATCGGCCAGGACAAGTCCGCGATCATCGGCGCCGGGCCATCCACCGGCCCGATGCTGCGCTCGGCCACCCCTCACCAGGTCATTCAGGAGATGTGGGCCTGGGTGACCGCAACCCAGCTGCTGCGCATCCACGGCTGCCGCGCCGTGCTGGCCGCCGCCGCGGGCCAGCTCACCGCCGGTCCCCGTACGCCAGCGGCACCCGCCGTGCCCGACCGGGTGCCGTTCACCGTCACCCACCGCGAGGCCGTCCGCGCGCTGACCCAGACCCTCGCACCCGCCAGCGCCTCCGCCGCCGCCCTGGCCGCCGCCGCCGAGCGCACCAGCGGCCGGATCCTCGCCCGCCTGCTCCCGGACCGGCCGCCCCGCCACCGCGAACGGCGTACCAAGGGCCGGGCGCGGTTCCCGTCCGCCGCAAGCCGCCGGGTCCCCGCCAGCACCGGTGCCGCCACCGTCACCGTCAGCCACGCCGGGCAGATCATCTACGCCGACGGGCGCACCGGGCAGGCCACGGCAACCGCGCGCGACACCTCCTAACAGGCACGCAGCCCGCCCCGCCGGCCCCGGAAGGAGGAAAATCGCACCCGGCCCGTGGAACCGCGCCCGACCCCGGAGCGACATCCGGGCTGCTGTCATGCCCGCCGCCATCAGCAAAACACCCAGACGAGCGCAGACCGGCATACCAGTACCGATACAACCCAGCGAATACCTAACACCTAAAGGCGAAGCCGTTGCAGCCTGCCGGGCCGACCGCGGCTGCTGGGCCCGGGCCGTGAGTTCATCATCGATGCGGGCCGGTGATGGCCACCGGGATCAGCGCAGTCCCGTCCCGTGAGCATGCGCCCGCGCCGCCACGTGACAGCGCCTTATCAATGTGTCCACGTTTTCAGGGATCCCGGAAACCTTTAGACGAGGCAGAATGGGGATCGTGAAGCACCCGTTCACCAGACGCAGTACGGGTCAATCGAACTGGCGACACGCAATAATGGTTGGCCTTGCTGCCCTCATCCTGGCCGCACTGACCGCCGCTAGAATCATCACGCACAATTTCGCTTACGTGGATGAGCAACATCATGCCACTGCCCTATCGCGCCAACTTGGCACCGACAACCTGGTCATCGATTCCACCGATCCGAGGCCCGCGCCGCAGCTGACCGAGCAACAATACGCCATCCTGCTCGCCGCTACGTTCGTCGTGAACGGCGTGGCGTTCAGCCCGGACGGCAAGCTGCTGGCCGGCGCCTACAGTAACGGCACCGTACGGCTATGGGACCCAGCCACCGGCCAGCTGCACGGCCCGGTCCTGCAGCCAGGCTCCGGGCCGCCGGCCAGCGTGAACGGCGTGGCGTTCAGCCCCGACGGCAAGCTGCTGGCCGGCGCCTACAGCAACGGCACCGTACGGCTATGGGGCCCAGCCACCGGCCAGGCCATGGGCTCTCCCCTCCAGATCGGCTCGGGCAGCCCAAGCGGCGTGAACGGCGTCGCGTTCAGCCCGGACGGCAAGCTGCTGGCCGGCGCCTACAGCAACGGCACGCTACGGCTATGGGACCCAGCCACCGGCCAGCCGCACGGCCCGGTCCTGCAGCTAGGTCGGCGGGGCGCAGCCGGGCCGCGGCCAGGGTGGCCGGCCGCCTGGCCAGGCTCCGGCCCGCCGGCAAGCGTGAACGGCGTGGCGTTCAGCCCCGACGGCAAGCTGCTGGCCGGCGCCTACAGCAACGGCACCGTACGGCTGTGGGACCCAGCGACCGGCCAGGCCATGGGCTCCCCCCTCCAGATCGGCTCGAGCAGCCGAAGCGGCGTGAACGGCGTCGCGTTCAGCCCCGACGGCAAGCTGCTGGCCGGCGCCTACAGCAACGGCACCGTACGGCTATGGGACCCAGCCACCGGCCAGCTGCACGGCCCGGTCCTGCAGCCAGGCTCCGGCCTGCCGGCCAGCGTGAACGGCGTGGCGTTCAGCCCGGACGGCAAGCTGCTGGCCAGTGCCTACAGCAACAGCACTGTACGGCTTTGGGACCCAGCCACCGGCCAGGCCATGGGCTCCCCCCTCCAGATCGGCTCGGGCAGCCCAAGCGGCGTCAACGGCGTGGCGTTCAGCCCCGACGGCAAGCTGCTGGCCAATGCCTACGGCGACGCCGCCCGGATATGGAGCATCGGCCAGTACGGCGGCCTGGGCATTGGCGGCTGGTTGATAATAGTGGAATTTGTAATCGCAATTGTCGTTTCGGCATTGGCCGTGATAATAACCAGGCGCGAGACCCGCCTGGCAAGTAGACCGCAGCACTAGCCGGGGAGACGATTATGGAGTTATTGATTCTAATAGCCATAATAGCAGTCGGAGCCTCGGCGCTGTATGTGGCAGCTACTTTTAATGCCCGCACTGAGCAGAAAATCGATCCGCTGAGGGTTGATGTCAAAAAGGACATCCGTGAGCAAAATGAGAAGACAAGGGAAAAGCTGGAACGACAGATCCAGGCGATCGCCGACCAGCTGCAAGAAGTGACAAACCGAGAACTGGAGCAGCAGATCCAGGCGATCGCCGACGAGCGAGCGGCAGCAAGTGAAGAACTGAGAAAGCAGATCCAGGCGATCGCCGGCCAGCTGCAAGAAGTGACAAACCGAGAACTGGAGCAGCAGATCCAGGCGATCGCCGACGAGCGAGCGGCAGCAAGCGAAGGACTGAGAAAGCAGATCCAGGCGATCACCGGCCAGCTGCTACGAGATAGGGAACTAGTAAGGAACCTATATGAACGAATCGACAAACAGCAAAACCAACTTGGTAGAGACCTGCTGCAGCTGGATCACCGAGTCGCGCAGCTTAGCGAATCACTTGCCCAGCAAAGCGCTAAAATTACAGAAATCCACCGCTACGCCAAGAGCCAAGGAGCGCAGGCCGGGAGCTCTCCACAAATGGACTCGCTAGTATTGGCCATGCTCGAGGCGGAATCTCATGTGGACCGTAAGGCGTGGGGCAAGCCGCCGCACCTTTACGCCTTGACAGCGACGACCTCGCCGATAGCTGCAGATCACGAACTCCCTGCCGAGATTCGGGATGCCCGGCCGGGTGCACTGATACCCGTAGAACAAGAGCCGCTACCCGAAGGTGACCTGATCGAAGCTCTCGCGAATATCCACTGGCCTGAGGACGTCGTCGGCTGCGTACTGGTCACCGAACTCACAGCTCTGCCGCCTAAGGGCGAGGAAGACGCACCCATCGATCCAGCCGCAGGTGAGCAATGGTCAAGCACGCGTCCGGATGGACGCCCCGCACGGCTTGCCGTCGGCGTCTGCAGGAACGGCGCGTACACGTGCGGTTTCCGCATAAAGGGTGAAGACGACGTCCAAGTCGGGACCGAGCGGGCAGACGACCTCGTTACAGCTCTCCTGGGAACCTTCTAACGCGCCCACAAGCGTGCGGAACTGCATCGTCGGATCACTGCTTCGCGCGTCACGGTCAGGACCAGATCAGGCCGTGAAGGTTTCCGCGTGGATCTCCGGTAGCCACGGCGACGTGGGCTCGCGGGTGGATCCGTCTTCGGCCACGCCCAGTACGACCAGCAGCGCCGGCGCTAAGGGCCATTCCGGACTGGCAACGAGTTTCTGCATGGTTGTCCGGTCGGTTTCGCTGGGCGCGACCGATCCGCCCAAATGGGTGTGCCAGCAGCCGATCAGGGTGAGCATGCCCCCACTCCGCCTGCTGCGGTCATCCAGAAAGTCGCGGACTTCATCCAGCTTCATATCTATGTTCAGCGGGTTGGCGGTACTGCCTGGCGGCAGGCCTGTCGCCTGCGATACCCACGCGGTCCGGCACACGCTGTCGAACTGGCCTAGCAGAAGACCACCGGTGTGACCGGCACCAGAGGTCCTGCCGTTCACCGACGCCCTGATATGCTCGCGGACTGTCTCCATCGCGGTCTCGTCCACCCGCACCTCGTACGTCTGCCGGTGGTCCATGACGACACGATCGGGTGGCAGATCGAGCACGACCCGGGCAGCTTTCAGATCGTCGTCGCTCCCGAGCCGGACGATGCTCAATGACCTGCGTGGCGGTCCGGCGCCGATCGCGCCGGGCCGCAGGTCCAATCGGGCGAGAGCACTGTCCAGAAGCTGAGCGGCGAGAGCGCCCATGTCTGTGGTCGAGCCGATGAAGGTGTTATCGGAGCAGCTGGTATCCGGGCGGAAGTTCAGCTTTCTGGCTTGCGGCGGAAAGAACGCTGCGTAGACATCGCCCAGCGCGGTGCTCATACAGGTCCTAAGTCCCAGCCGGCGCAGGAGATCGATACCGGCCCCGACCGTGCCCCGCGGGGTCACGGCGGCCACGCCGTGCGTTGCCTGCTGGCTGATCGCGACCGTGACCAGCGTCGGCCACTGATGACGTTGGTCGCGCTGAGATCGCTCGATTTGCGCCGCTACCGACCGGTTCGCGGTCGCGTCGATGATCAGATCGTATTGCCCCAGGTAGGACCCGCTGAAGATGTCCGAATAGACGATATCGGCGACCAACCCGATGATTTCGTTTTCCGGGCGGATCCGGCCGAGTCGGTCGGCCAGTACCTCGGCCTTGGGCTCTCCGATGTCCGCATCTTCAAAGGGCTGTCGCGACAGGATGCCCGGGCTGACCGTGCCCGAGTCCACGATGTGCACGAGAGCTGCTCCTGACCGTACGCAATGTTCCGCGATCGGTGCACCCAGGCCGCCGCACCCTAGCAGCAAAATCCTGGCCCCCGCTAGTTTCTCCGTGGGCCGTTCGGCCGTCCTCCTCAGGACCGACTCAGGGCGGCCGTCGTACACCCGGACCCAGCGCACCGACGCCTCAAAGAACCCATTCAGGATCTGGTCCGGGGAATCCGCACCGTCCTTCGCCGTGCAGATGCCCGAGAGAAGCCTGACGTCGTCCTGAGTCAATAGTGCGACAGCGAAACGAGCATCCTGGCCCGCAGCGGTCGGCTCTGTGTCTGTCGCGGCCGGCTCTGTGTCCGCGGCGACACGGAACAGCACCACGGCTCGCTCTCGCGCTCCGGATTCGGGCTGCTTGATCGTTGCCGCACGAGCAAGATCGGCGAGAAGTCGGACGGCGTCAACGCCCTGTTCCTGTAACTCGCGCAGCAAATCGATCCAGGAGCCGAAATATTCCATGGCGATGGGCTTTGCCATGATGACCGCAGGGATGAGGAACGCATCAGGCGTCTCTGCTTTGATTCGCGCAAGTTCTCCGGCCAGAATGTTGGTAAGATCGGCTGCAAGAGCGTCGTCGTTTATATCGAGCCATTCGATGATGTCGATACGGTTCTCGCTAACCTGGGTGCCGACCGCCCATTTGAATGAAGGTCCTGGGCCGGCGCGGCCGCCCGCTGGAAGATCAGCCTTGATAACGGCACAGCCCTTGCCGAGATAGTGATCCATGGGCCGCCAGGCCTGGAGGTGCCCTTGCAGGGTGCCGAGGGCTATGTGCTGGTAGGTGTCGATGACCGCACGCAGGAATCCCGGTATCCCCGCCGTCGGGTCCCAGTCGCTGTCCTTAACCCGGACACAGAAACCGGAGCCCCGGGCCTGATGGGGTAGTTCCGGAAAATCGTCGCGGCCGGCCCAGGCGATCGGTGAATTGTAAGGAAAATCTTCCCAGATCTTGATATCAATTGGCTCCCAGTCCTCAAGGTCGGCGCCTTGCTCGGACGATAGGAGACTGGCGGATGAGAGATAGACGCGGACGGTGAGGACGCCGTCCAGTTGTTCGTAGTCCAGATCTACCGTCAGTGCGCCGTCACTGGCTCGGGCGATGGAACGCAGTGCCTCAATGGCCTCCTGCTGGCCTTCCGGCAGCGAGCCAGCCGCTACGGCGGTCATCCGAAAGTGAGCGGGACAGAAACAGTGGCGGCGGCTGAGCCGAAAATTCCGGTCCATAGGCTGGGGCCCGGTTCGGCTGGCGCCGGGCCATCGGGCGGGTTGGGAGCCCAGCCGGGGGGCCGCCGGAGGCCGCTGCCGGGTCCGTGCGGCCTCAGGCTAGGTTCGTCCGGGTTGAGGTCCGGTCGTTCCGGGCCCCTACCGGTAGGCCCATTCGGCCTACGGTTGTCAGGGGGTTTCTGGCCGCCGCCGGACCATTTCGGGCCTAGATCGGCCAAGCCGGCCGGTGTTCCGGATTCCACCGTGTATTTGCCGAACCACGGCTCAGTGGCCGGGGCGCGCCAGAAACGTACCCGTGCGCGCGGATATTTGCGGCCGAACAGTTCCCGCCAGAACACGTCAGGATGGGTCACATCCTCTGTTCCGTGGAAGCGGTTCTCCCAGGCGTGCTCGGCGTCCATTGCCTGCCGGGCCAGCCCGGCCGCATGACCCAGAGCCCTGCGCAGCTTCCCGTAATTCATGCCCGAATCTATTTCACCGCACCGCCCAGCCGGGTCTTTCAGGCTTGTTATATTCGCCGCAGCGGCCGCCTCGAAGAACCGCGCGACGGCCTCGCCGCAGGAAAGCGTCCCGAAAAAGCCCGGCCGCGGGCAGTACTTGAGCACCATTGCCTCGACGGCGAGGTTCTTCATGCCCAGGTGATTATCCTTGGCCCAGGCCTTCGCCATGCCGACGACCTCGGTGAAATACCCCCATTCGCGCTGGCGCTGCTCGACCTGGCGCATGAACTTCTCCGGATCGACGTCGACCCAGCCGGTCCCGCGCTCGGGGATAAGCAGGTGCGAGCCCTCCCGCACCGCAGGCATCACGTCAACAGGCGGCGCCGACGGGACGATGTCCTCGACCGGGTGAGTCCAGCCGCCCTGGTACGTCACCACATGGCTGCGCAACTCCGTCTCCCTCAGCAGGCCCGGCTCGGTTCCGCGCCACGGGTGCAGCTGTTCAAGCAGCTCACCTTGAAGGTGCTCCATGGCGGCCTGCGCGGACTCGCGTCCGCTGCCGTAGTCCGGTTGCTCAGATGGTTTGTACACGACGATCAAGTCAACGTCGTGAACAGGCCCGATCTGGGTGCCGCGGGCAAGGCTTCCCGACGGTATAACCTCAGCCACGTCAGGAAGCTGCTTCAGTTTCGCGATGAAAGCGTCCCGCCGCCACTTGGCCAGGAGCACGCCAATAGGATCACTTTCGATCGCCTTGCTGTAGGACTGGAAGCCATCGTCTGATTCCATTACTGCCTCACAACGCTGACTCAGGCCAGGGTCGGCTATTAACCACGGTATGTGACGGATAGCGGTCTGTCGATGTTCGCTGGAGGCGCGTGGATGAGCGAGATTGCGGCCGTGTTCCGGCTGGTGCTCGGTGACGCTGAATTCTCCGGCGGGCTGCCGGGCGCCGCCGAAGCTCGCCGCGAATTGGCCCAGATGCTGGAGGAAAAATGAGCGCGTCGCCGTCAAGCGGGCGAATGTCCTGGACGGAGGCGGTTGCGGGACCGCGAGCTAGTGCCACCGGCCTGTGGCAGGACCTGGACAGCCTGCGCGTGTCCCCGGCACCGGAAGCACCGCCGTCCACCTCCATCCTGTGGGGCTGGCGCCCGGATTCCTGGCTGGTGCCGGCCACCTACGAGCAGGTTGTGGTGGATGGTATCGGCGACGGAGTAGGGCCGATCACGTTCCTGCGTCCGGCATGAGCCTGCTGGTGAGGCGCCGCCGAGGACCGGGCTGGCTGCATCCGGGCTGGTCATGGACAGTGGGCCGGACCTGGGTGATCACCGCGCTGTCCGCGTCGGTAACCCTTATCCTTGGTGCCGTCCTCGGCGCGCTGCCTGCCCTGCTCGCCGGCAGCTGGAGTGACCCGCAGACGAGGCTCCAGATCTGGATCCTTATCGGATTCACGGTTGCCAGCCTGGTCGCCGCAGTGACCGCCATCGTGCTTTACCGCAAGCGCCGCTGGGTGCTCCAGCAGAACGGCACGGCCTACGTCATCCGGGAACTGGTGAGCGACTGGGACCGGCAAGACGAGAAGGTCTTCCTGGACTCGGCGGGCCGCTACTTCGCCCGCGTCATCAAGGTCCCCGGTCCCGGTCAGCTCGGCCGGTCCTGGGACTGGCCGCTGGGTCCCGGCGCGCAGCACTGGGACAGCAAAATCGACGAGCTGACTCGCTCTTTCCAGGCGCTACGGTCTACCGACGACCCCCGGACGCCCAACGGGATCCTTATGTGGGCCTCGTGGGCGGTCGCTGTCACGTTCGGCCTGCGAGTCACCGCCGCCGACCGTGACCTGGTTCTGGACGTATGGCAGCGGCCAAGTCACGGTCGTGCTGATGACGTCGACGTCGTCATTGGCACACAGCGTCCGCACCGGTTCGGCTTCACCGATCCGGTTCCGCTGACCGAGCTCCTGCCCGAGTCCGCACCCCGCGAATTCACCTGGCCTGCGAAGCTAACGGCGAAACGGCGAGAACAGGATGCGCATCCCACATCACGGGTTCGGGTCAGCGTGCTGTTGCTCCGGTTAGGGCACCAGAAGTGGGGCCCGCTACCCGACGTTCATGAAGAGCCCGAACCGGCTCACACGCTTCACCTGGAGATCGACGACGCCGTCGGCGTGACCCCGAAGAGGTCATCCCACATCACTATCCACGAACTGAGGTTCCTGCCGCCATCTAGCGGGCAGTTCCCTTGGCGCGCCATACCGTCGCTCGTCGCCGCCTCGGCAGACTGGATTGAACGCAAATCCGCTGAGCTAGATGGCCACACCGTGCTGCTAGGTACCATCATGCTGCCCGAAACAGCCCTGGGCCTGGGCATCACCGCCGGCCATGCTCAGCGCACTCGATGGCCGGGGAACATGTGGCCCCTCGTCTACCGGACGGCTACGGACTCCCTGGTCGTGCCGCACCTCAATCTCGGCAAGCACTCCGCGACCCGGATGGAGGAGATGGGGGATAAGCGCGTTCGAGGGCGCAGACTCCGACCGGGCCCGCAGGCCCCGCGCCAACCTTAGAGGGTGTCTAGATCGTTGACGTTGTGATCGGCTCGGTTGCTGGCCAGTCGCGCCAGGTTAATGTGGTTTCGCCGGTTATCCGCTTAGTGGTGTTGTCGATCATGGCCAGGTGGATCATGGCTTGGGATGATTGGGGGCGTTTTTCGTAGTCCCGGGCCAGCCGCCTGTGCATCATCAGCCAGCCGATGGTCCGCTCGACGACCCAGCGGCGCTTGACGACGTGGAACCCCTGGACGCCGGGGCGGCGCG